>Ga0210410_10005035_pt1 | contig 11547 bp, 9 predicted proteins | sample IncBWC4MmetaG_FD_161058 | JGI IMG/M metagenome (GOLD analysis project Ga0210410, IMG submission 161058) | Forest soil microbial communities from Barre Woods Harvard Forest LTER site, Petersham, Massachusetts, United States - Inc-BW-C-4-M | ecosystem: Environmental > Terrestrial > Soil >... | reverse complement strand
GCCGAACACCACGCCGCCGATGATCACGTTATGGAAGTGGGCGATCAGGAACAGGCTGTTGTGCAATAAGAAATCGGCGCCCGGAATCGCCAACATCACGCCGGTCATGCCGCCGATCGTGAAGGTGATCATGAAGCCGATCGTCCAAAGCACAGGTGTCGAGAATTCGACCCGGCCCTTGTAGATCGTAAACAGCCAGTTGAACACCTTCACGCCGGTCGGAATCGCAATGATCATCGTCGCGATGCCGAAGAACGCGTTGACGTCAGCGCCCGAACCCATGGTGAAGAAGTGGTGCAGCCAGACGAGGAACGACAACACCATGATCGCGCACGTCGCGTAGACCATCGTCTTGTAGCCGAACAGAGGCTTTTTCGCATACGTCGCGATCACTTCCGAGAACACGCCGAATGCCGGGAGGATCAGGATGTAAACCTCCGGGTGACCCCATGCCCAAATCAGATTCAGATAGAGCATGGCGTTGCCGCCGCCGTCGTTCGAGAAAAAGTGCATGCCCAGGTAGCGGTCCAATCCGAGCAGTGCGAGCGTAACGGTCAGGATCGGAAACGACGCCATGATCAGCACGTTGGTGCACAGCGCGGTCCAGGTGAAAACGGGCATCTTCATGAACGTCATGCCCGGCGCGCGCATCTTGACGATCGTGACGAAGAAGTTGATACCGGTGAGCAACGTGCCTACGCCGGACAACTGTACGGTCCACAAGTAATAGTCGACGCCGACGCCCGGGCTGAACTGCAGTTCGGACAGCGGGGGATAAGCGAGCCAGCCCGTCTTCGCAAATTCACCGATCACCAGCGAAATGTTGATCAGGATCACGCTGATGGCCGTCATCCAGAAGCTGAGCGAATTGAGGAACGGAAACGCGACATCTCGCGCGCCGATCTGCAGCGGCACCACCAGGTTCATGAGTCCGACCATGAACACCATCGCCATGAAGAAGATCATGATCACGCCGTGCGCCGTGAAGATCTGATCGTAGTGATGCGGCGGGAGGTACCCTGGAGCGCGGTAGGCGAGCGCTTGCTGCGTGCGCAGCATGATCGCGTCCGCGAAACCGCGCAGCAGCATGATCAGCGCGAGGACGATGTACATGACGCCGAGTTTCTTATGGTCGACCGTGGTCAGCCACTCGGTCCACAGGTAGCGCCATTTGCCGAGCCATGTGATCGCCCCGAGCACCGCCACCGCGCCGACGCCCATCATGGCGGCGGCGATCATAATGATCGGTTCGTGGTAAGGAATCGCCGAAAGCGTGAGTTCTCCGAACATGCGTTATCCCTTGGCCCCACAATCGGCGTCCTGCAAGTCGAGGACGTGGCCGTTGTTATAGCGGGCAATGATGTTGTGAAAGAGCTTCGGATCAACCGTGGAGAAGTAAGCGACAGGCTGCTTCTCGCTCGGTTGCGAAATCGTGTGATAGCGGTCCATGTCAAGCTGGGTCGACGACGCTCGCACCTTCGCCACCCAGGCTTTGAACTGCTCGGGCGACGTTGCGATCGCCCTGAACTTCATGTCGGAGAAGCCTTGACCGCTGAAATTCGCCGATTCGCCCGCGTAGTCTCCGGCCTGATTTGCGAGCAGATGCAGTTGCGTCTGCATGCCTGCCATCGCATAGATCTGTCCGCCGAGCTGCGGAATGAAAAACGAGTTCATCACGCTGTCGGACGTAATGAGGAAGTTGACAGGCGTGCCGACCGGAAATGCGACTTGGTTCACCGTCGCGATGCCGAGCTCGGGATAAATGAAGAGCCATTTCCAGTCGAGCGCGACCACTTCGACGTTGATCGGCTTGACCTTCGAGTCGAGCGGCCGGTACGGATCCAGTTCATGCGTGCTCTTCCACGTGAGCACGGCGAGAAACAGGATGATCAGGCTCGGTATGAGCCACACCACCACCTCGATAGCGGTGGAATGCGCCCATGCGGGGCGATACTCCGCGCTTTCGGACGACGCCCGATAACGCCACGCGAACGCCAGCGTGAGCAAGATTACCGGTACCACTACGATCAGCATTGTCCAAGTCGAGGTCGTGATCAGCGATTTCTCGGCCACGCCGACGCTTCCTTTCGGATCGAGCACGGCCCAATTACAACCCGAAAGCAATGTCATCAAACTACCGGCAACCAGGCCGATCGATCCGCGCATCAACTTCGTGCACTTGTGTTTTTTCTTCATGCCTAGCCCCAAGTTATCTCACCCGTACCTGTGTCATATAGTCGCGCAGCTTATCGCGTGCATACGTCGAGTAAAACCGGCGTTTGAGTCAACTCACTCTTGTGCGGATCGAGCATCCTGTGCGACATCTTGTCACTTCCCTATTGATAAATGCCTCATGTATTTGGACATCCCGAGGCCAGGCGATCGACGAGTTGTCCTGCAAGGGAAATGGGATGAACGCGGCCAGGCTGACAGCCCGTAAGGAATGTAAATAAAAACGGTTCGCATTTAGTTTCAAACAACTGTACGATGTCGAACGCCGCTCTTATTTGCAGGGAGTGATGGCGGAGCCGGCTGCTACCAACGCCCCCACTTCGAGAGCGGCGCGTTGCCCCGACATGGCATGCCAGTCCGTTTTGCCCGCGCAGCCGACTGTCTCAGCGGATGTCGCAGTCGGCCCTTCATCGGGTCAGGTTTGTAACGCGTAAGTCCGGAATTCCGCGAATGTTGAGTACTTTCTTGATCAGCGATCCATGGTTCTATCTCTTGAGCATCCCGGCTCTATTGCTGACAAGCATCTCAAAGGGTGGCTTCGGGCTTGGCTTGGGCGTTGTGGCCGTGCCGCTGATGGCGCTTCACCTCCCCGTACCCGAAGTGGTGGCGCTTCTCTTGCCCATCCTGTCCCTGACCGACCTGCTCGCGCTGTGGCAGTACCGCGGGCAATGGAGCTGGCCGTTGCTGCGCGTGGCGATCCCCGCCGCGCTTGTCGGCATAGGGCTCGGTACGTTGGCCATCCATCATCTTTCGGAAGCGTGGCTGAGGCTCGGCATCGGTTTGATCTCGGTCGACTTCGCCCGGCGCCGCTGGCGGCGATCTCGTAGCCCTGCGTCGGAAAGCGGTCCGCATTTGCGCCCGGCTTCTTCTGTGTTCTGGGGGGCAACATCCGGCTTTGCCAGTTTTATGGCGAACGCGGGCGAACCGGCGCTGACAATGTATCTGTTGCCGTTCAAATTGAGCAATCGCTGTTTCGCCGGTACCACCGCGGCATTCTTCGCGGTCGTCAATTTCGCAAAGCTGATCAGTTTTTCGATGCTCGGCTTGTTCACCCGAACGACCTTACTCACCAGCCTCGTTCTCTTGCCGCTCGCAATCATCGGAACCTACGCGGGCGTCCGGCTGAACCGCCGGCTAAATGCAGCACTCTTTCATCAGTTCTCCTGCGCAATCCTGCTCGTGATCGGTACACGCCTGATCTATACGAGTCTCAAGGTCATTCTGTAGCCCGGCTCCCAGATCCCTTGGAGCCCGCCCTCGCCGCCGGGCTCGGAAGCGGCATCGGCAAGAACTTACGGCATCAATCCGCGAAGCGCGCCGCCTTTATCGCACCGCCAGCCTGTGGACGTTCATCGGCAGCGGCCGACGTCTCGGGGCCAAGCGTGCTCCGTTGCGTCTCGGCCAGCAGGTTCGCCGCGGACACATCGATCGCATCCGTGAACGGTTTCGGATAGACACCGATCGCAAGCGCGATCACGGCCATCGCGCCGAGCAGCGCGAATTCGCGCTTGCCGACGTCTTTCAGTTGCGCGACGCGCGAATTCTTCACGGAGCCGAATACGACGCGTTTGTACATCCAGAGCGTGTAGGCTGCGCTGAGGATGAGCGTGAGCGCCGCGAGCGCGCCGATCCAGAAATCGAAGTGCACTGCGCCCATCAGCACCATGAACTCGCCGACGAAACCCGATGTGCCGGGCAAGCCGAGGTTGGCCATGCAAAACAGCATCGCGAACGCCGCAAATTTCGGCATCGTGTTGACGACGCCGCCGTATGCGTCGATCTCCCCGCTTTTCGTGCGGTCGTACAGCATGCCCGCGCATAACAGCATCGCACCTGAAACGAAGCCGAACGAGAGCGTCTGGACAATGGCGCCCTCTTGGCCGATGCGGTCGAAAACGAAAAGACCGAGCGTGACGAGCCCCATATGCGCGACGGTCGAATAGGCGATCAGCTTGCGAATGTCGTTTTGCACTAGCGCGAGCAGGCTCGCGTAGATGACCGCCACGAGCGCAAGCGTGATCATTGCCGGCGCAAGAAAATGGCTGGCCTGCGGCGCGATCGGCAACACGAAGCGCAGCATCCCGTACCCGCCGATCTTCAGCATGCCGAGCAGCATGGCCACGGCGGAGGGCGCCTCCAGGTACACATCGGGCAGCCAGGTGTGCACCGGCCACATGGGCATCTTGACCGAAAACGCCGCGACGAAGCAGACAAAGACGACGACTTGCGGCAATAAGCCGAGCTGCAAGTCACGCCACTGGGCCAGATCGAAGGTGTGCGATTGCGAGTACAGGTACAAGAGCGCAATCAGCATTGCAAGCGAACCCGCCAGCGAGAAAAGAAAAAACTTGACCGCGGCATAGGCGCGTCGCGCCCCGCCCCAGGCGCCGATCAACAGAAACAGCGGGATCAGCGTGGCTTCGAAGTAAACGAAGAACAGCATGCCGTCGAGCGCCGTGAACACGCCCTGCATGAAGCCCGAGAGCAGCAGAAAGGCCCCGAAATACTGCCCCACGCGCACGTCGATCGACTCCCAGGACGCCACCACGACGATGACCGTCGTGATGGCTGTCAGCGCAACGAACCAGAGAGAGATTCCGTCGACGCCAAGGTGGTACGCGACGTCCAACGACGGCAACCATTTGACGTTCTCGACGAATTGCATCGCCGAAACGTCGTCGCGAAAACCGGCCACGAGCGGTATCACTGGCGCGAGCCCGGCAAGCGCACCGATGAGTGCGAGCCAGCGCGTACGCCCCGGCGCACGCTCCGAACTCGTGCATAGCACGACGATGCCGGCACAGATGGGAATCCAGATCAAGAAGCTGAGAAGCGGAGAGAGAAGCGGAGAGGCAAGCGAGGAAGGCGAAGAGAATGTCATTTGCTCGAAACGTCGAATCAAATACTTTTGTAATTAATGCGAAACAAATTCGTAAAGCAAAATGCTCGATGAAAACGGCCCGGCGAGCGTGCTCGGCCACGCATGACTCACGCAATGGAGCACGCAATGCCGCGCGAACGGCTGGCTCCGCTCGCGCGCACAGGAGGGATCGATCAGCGACATCACCCACCTGCGACACTACGTCGCGGTCTGCCAGCATAACCCGAAACGATGCGTTTTGCATCGCATCAAAAAGACCCAAGACACGCAACAATCCCTTTCGAGACAAGGAATAGTGGCTCGCAGGCGGAATGTGCGGTGCACAAACAATTCTCTGCGCAAGCGAGCGTCGCACCTTCGCGCAGAGAAAGGCGGTGGTAACCCGACCGAGTGGATGCCCTAACACTCACCGCCAACTGTTCGCGCTACTCTCTTCCTTAAAAGAGGGGACAACGCCGATGAGACGAGCTTTCCATATTGCGATCGTCTTGCTGCTGGGATATCAGATCGCGGACCGTGCCGCCATGCATTTCGAAGCCGGCGCCCCGGGAACAATAACGTGCGCGCACGGCGCGGAGCTCGTGAGGTCGGATGCCATGCGCAAGGGCTTCTCGGAAGCGGCCTCGACCAGCCAGGGCGAAGCCTTCATGTCGAACTGTCTCGTTTCCGGCCGCGGGCGCGTCGGTAATTTGATTGCACGCGATTGATCCGAGGCGCGCGAATGCAGCCGTTGCGCCGATTGCCTCCCCCCGCCACGACTGAGGTCGCAGCTCCCGCTTTGGCGCAACGGCGACTACTCGCCAACCCAAGCGCCGCGAAGGTCGCTGCCGTGCAATAACTTCAGCAGCGTAGCCGCAGGACGAGAGAGCCGCCTGGAGGCAAGCGCGATGAATTCGACATCGGGCAGCGCCGGCAGGCTCGCGACGTTGACAGGCGGCGCGAGCCCCCCTGCTGTCATATATTGTGGCCGCACGGTCACTCCGAGGCCCGCGCGCGCGGCAGCGACGCAACCGGCGTGGCTGCTGCTCGTGCAGACGATTTGCCACTGAATGCCGGCTTGCGCGAGCGTGTCGAGGACGACGGCGCGCGTCACGCTCGGCTCGGCGACGAGAATGAGCGGCAGCGGCCCGTTCAGGTCGACGGCGGTTCCGGTTCGCGCGAGCCATTCCAGCCGCCCCGTAAAGAGCGGCACGCCCCGCCGATCGCCAAGGCGGCGCTTGCCGATCAGCAAATCAATCGAGCTCGCGTCGAGCAGTTCGTAAAGTCTGCCCGTCATGCCGATCGTGATCTCGAGCTCGACATCGGGGTGCGCGTCGCGAAACGCCGCGAGCACGGCCGGCAACGGGCCCAGTGCGATGTCCTCGGACGAGCCGAGTCTCACTCGCCCTTTCAGCTTCGAGGCGCGAAACTGCGTCTCCGCTCGCGCGATCGCCTGCATGATTACAGCGGAATGTGCGAGCATCGCTTCGCCGTCGGGCGTCAGCGTGACCGAGTGCGTGTCGCGCACGAAAAGCCTTCGTCCGAGATGCTGTTCGAGACGGCGAATGTGCTCGCTCACGCTCGACTGCGTGAGATCGAGGCGCCGGCCCGCCTCGCTGAAGCTGTGGCAGTGCGCCACCGTCGCGAACGTCTTGAGCCAGTTGGGATTGAGCATGGCCGATTGTCATCGGCAAATCCGATAACAGTCAACACAATCAGGGTGGTTTCCGATCGACGCACCCGTCGATATCATTTAGTTGTCCCGACAGGTTTTTACCGCACATGCCCCGCTCACACCCTTCTCGCTCTTTCGGTCGTCAAAGTTGCGGAACGAAGGGCAGATAAGCGACTGCACAAATGAGTCAAAACTCCAAAGACAATTCCTATACCACCCTTCTGTGGATCGTCGCCGGCGGCTTCTTCATGCAGTCGCTCGACACGACGATCGTCAATACCGCTCTGCCTTCGATGGCCGACAGCCTGCGCGAAGCGCCGCTCGCCATGCGGCCGATCGTCGTCGCCTATACGCTCACGATGGCCATGCTCACGCCCGCGTCGGGGTGGCTTGCCGATCGTTTTGGCACGCGTCAGGTCTATTTCACCGCGATTCTCGTCTTCGTGATCGGCTCGGTTTGCTGCGCAAGCGCCCATACGCTGCCCGAGCTCGTGGTCGCGCGCGTCCTGCAGGGCATCGGCGGCTCGATGCTGCTGCCGATTGGGCGTCTCGCGGTGTTGCGCAGAATTCCCGGCGAAGCCTACGTCGCCGCGCTCGCCTTCGTGTCGGTTGCAGGACAGGTCGGACCGATCGTCGGACCGACACTGGGCGGCTGGCTCGCGCAAGCCGCGACGTGGCACTGGATCTTCCTCATCAACGTGCCGATCGGCGCGCTCGGTCTTGTCGCCGTGCACCGGTATCTTCCGGCCGACACGCCCGCGAAGGCGCCACCCTTCGACCTGCGCGGCTGTGCGCTGCTCTCGATCGCGATGGTCGCGTTCTCACTCGCGGTCGAACCGCCGATGCAGGCACACCGCTCCGTCTGGTGCGCATCGCTCTTTGCGCTGAGCGTGGCCGCCGCGCTCGTCTATATTCCGCATGCGCGGCGCCGGCAGCATCCGCTCTTCGAGCTCGCGCTTTTTCGCGAACCGAACTTCAGCGTCGGGCTTATCGGAAACCTCGTCTGCCGGATCGGCTCGAGCGCCGTGCCGTTTCTGCTGCCGCTGCTCCTGCAGTTGGAGCTCGGCTACACGCCGTTGCATTCGGGTCTGATGATGCTTCCCGCCGCACTCGCCGGCACCGTGGCAAAACGCTGGATCGCCCCGCTCGTCAAGCGCTACGGCTACGACGCGTTCCTCTTCGTCAACACGTTGATCGTGGGCGGCGCCATCGTTGCATTCGCGCTGGTATCGCACGGCACGCCGATTTTTGTCGACATCCTCATCCTCGCCGTCTTCGGCGCCGCGAACTCCATGCAGTTCGCGGCGATGAACAGCGTCACGCTTAAGGGCCTGTCGAGCCGCGACGCGAGCAGCGGCAACAGCCTCTTCTCGATGGTGCAGATGCTCGCCATGGGGCTTGGGGTGTCGATCGGCGGCGGCCTCGTCGAATGGTTCTCCGGGCAATGGGGGTCGCCCGTGCTTGCCTTCCGGCTCAGCTTCGCCTGCGTCGGGATCATCACGCTCGCGTCGGCACTCGTATTTCGCCAGCTCGACGAAACGACTTCGCACCCGCCCCGCTTGCGGGTGCGATGACGCGCCAGCGCGAGCGCCGCCGCACATGTTGGCGGGCGGCGCCTCGAGCGGGGTAAAATACTCGCTTTCCTGAACAAGCTCATAGACATGACCCTCGCCTCCACGCCCGAGATCATCGCCGAACTGAAGGCCGGCCGAATGGTGATCCTCGTCGACGAAGAGGATCGCGAAAACGAGGGCGACCTCGTCCTCGCCGCCGACTTCGTCACGCCGGAAGCGATCAACTTCATGGCCCGCTACGGCCGTGGCCTTGTCTGCTTGACGCTCACGCAGGAACGCTGCCGGCAGCTGAACCTGCCGCTCATGACCTACAAGAACGGCACGCAGTACGGTACGGCGTTCACCATCACCATCGAAGCCGCCGAAGGCGTGACGACGGGGATTTCCGCAGCCGATCGCGCCCGCACGATCGCCACGGCTGTCGCGCGCGACGCGCACGCGGAGCACATCGTGCAGCCGGGCCACGTGTTCCCGATCATGGCGCAGCCGGGCGGGGTACTCGTGCGCGCGGGTCATACCGAAGCCGGTTGCGACCTGACGGCGCTCGCCGGGCTCACGCCGGCCGCCGTCATCTGCGAAATCATCAAGGACGACGGCACGATGGCCCGGCTGCCCGATCTTATCGAGTTCGCCGCACTGCACGGGCTAAAGATCGGCACGATCGCCGATCTGATCCATTACCGCAGCCGCACCGAGTCGATCGTTTCGCGCGTCGCCGAGCGCACGATGCAAACGGCGCACGGCGCCTTTCGCGCCGTGCTGTATCAGGACCAGCCGAGCGGCTCGCCGCATCTCGCGCTCGTGCGCGGGACGCCTTCGCCCGAACGCGACACCCCCGTGCGCGTGCATGAGCCGCTGTCGGTGCTCGACTTGCTCGAAGTAGGTGCGTCCACGCACTCGTGGACGCTCGATGCCGCGATGAAAGAGATCGCCGCGCGCGATCTCGGCGTCATCGTGATGCTCAATTGCAGCGACACGAAAGATCATTTCATCGACGTCTTCAAAGCGTTCGATCAGAAAGACAAGGCCGAGCAACTGAAGCGCCGCCCGGTCGACTTCAAAACCTACGGCGTAGGCGCGCAAATCCTGCGCGAGCTCGGCGTAGGCAGGATGCAGGTGCTGTCGAATCCGCGCCGCCTCGGCAGCATGTCGGGCTACGGCCTCGAAGTGACCGGTTTCGTGCCGATGCCGGGCGCCGAGACGGCACACAGCGCATAATCGGCCGCCCACGCACGCTCGCCGCGGCGTGCGCCCTTCCCCCTTTCAACGGACCTCTCATGGAAATCGGACAGTACCAACCGAATCTCGACGGCGACGGCCTGCGCGTCGGCATCGTCCAGTCGCGCTTCAACGAACCAGTCTGCAACGGGCTCGCCGACGCCTGCATCGAGGAACTCGAGCGGCTCGGCGTGACAGGCGAGGACGTGTTGCTCGTCACCGTCCCCGGTGCGCTCGAGATTCCGCTCGCGCTGCAAAAGCTCGCCGAAAGCGGCCAGTTCGACGCGCTGATCGCGCTCGGCGCCGTGATTCGCGGCGAGACCTACCACTTCGAGCTCGTCTCGAATGAGAGCGGCGCCGGCATTTCGCGCCTCGCGCTCGATTTCGGCATTCCCGTCGCCAACGGCGTCCTCACAACCGAATCCGACGATCAGGCCGTCGCCCGCATGACCGAAAAGGGCCGTGACGCCGCCCGCGTCGCGATCGAGATGGCGAACCTCTCCGTCGCGCTCGAACAGCTCGGCGGCGACGATGAAGACGAGGACGAGGAAGAAGACGAGGACGAGGCATGAAGAGCGCCCGCCGTCGCTCCCGTGAACTGGCCACGCAGGGGTTGTATCAGTGGCTGCTGTCGGGTGCCCCCGCCGGCGAGATCGACGCGCAGCTGCGCGACGCGCAAGGCTTCGACAAAGCCGACAAGGAACACCTCGACGCCATTCTGCACGGCGTGATCCGCGATGCGGAAGCGCTGTCGGCCGATCTCGCGCCGTGTCTCGATCGACCGATCGAGCAGCTGTCGCCCGTCGAACGGGCGGTGCTGCTCGTGGCGGCGTACGAGTTCAAGGGCCATCCCGACGTTCCGTACCGCGTCGTCATCAACGAAGCGGTCGAGATTGCAAAGACGTTCGGTGGCGCGGACGGCTACAAGTACGTCAACGGTGTACTCGACAAGCTGGCATTAAAGCTGCGCGCCGTCGAAACGCAGGCCGCGCGCGGCAGCCGTTAGCCGTTGCCGTGAGCGGTCGCCCCGGGCCGCTTGCGGTTCGCCACTGCGCGCTCGGGGAGGGGGGCGAGGCCGATCGCGCCGCCATCCCGCCTGCGCATCGTTTCTTTGCATCGTTTCTTCGCATCGTTTTACTCAGTCCGGATCTCAGCATGAACGACGCCGCAGACCCGCTCGCCCCCCAAGTGCACTCCGTCGGAGGCCTCCGGGCGGATGTCAAGCTCGCCTCCCGAGTTGACGCAATCGCCCCTTTCTACGTGATGGAGCTCGCCAAGGAAGCGGCGCAGCTCGAGCGCGCGGGGCGCGACATCATCCACATGGGCATCGGCGAGCCCGATTTCACGGCGCCTGAGCCCGTCATCGCTGCGGCGGCGGACGCATTGCGGCGCGGCGTCACCCAGTACACGGGCGCGCTCGGTATCGCGGCGCTGCGCGAAGCGATCGCCGGGCATTATGCAAGCGTATATGGGATCACGATCGACCCGGGGCGAATCGTCGTCACTGCGGGGGCCTCTGCAGCGCTTCTGCTTGCCTGCGCGGCGCTCGTCGATCGCGACGATGAAGTTCTGATGCCCGACCCGTCCTATCCGTGCAACCGGCACTTCGTCGCTGCGACCGAGGGCAAGCCCGTGCTCGTGCCGAGCGGCCCGCAAACCCGCTTCCAGCTGACCGCCGGCGACATCGAACGCCGCTGGGGACCGCGCACGCGCGGCGTGTTGCTCGCGTCGCCATCGAATCCGACCGGCACGTCGATCGAACCGGCCGAGCTGAAGGGCATCGTCGAAGCCGTGCGCGCGCGCGGCGGCTTTACGATCGTCGACGAAATCTATCAGGGCCTCTGGTACGACGCACGCCCCGTATCGGCACTCTCGTTCGGCGACGACGTCGTTACGGTCAACAGTTTCTCGAAGTACTTCAACATGACGGGCTGGCGGCTCGGCTGGCTCGTCGTGCCGACAGCGATGGTCGGCGCGTTTGAAAAGCT
>Ga0210410_10005034_pt1 | contig 11551 bp, 4 predicted proteins | sample IncBWC4MmetaG_FD_161058 | JGI IMG/M metagenome (GOLD analysis project Ga0210410, IMG submission 161058) | Forest soil microbial communities from Barre Woods Harvard Forest LTER site, Petersham, Massachusetts, United States - Inc-BW-C-4-M | ecosystem: Environmental > Terrestrial > Soil >... | reverse complement strand
CGTGTTCGGGTCCTAAGGACCCGAACACGGTGTATGTGGCGACCGTCGTGACCTGGAAGTCAACCGACGCCGGGAAGACCTGGATGGGACTGCGCGGCGCGCCGGGCGGCGACGACTATCAAAACGTGTTCGTCAATCCAAACAACACGGACATCATCGCGCTGGCCAGCGATCAAGGTGTGATCATCTCGCAGAACGCGGGCAAGACCTGGACGCAATGGTATAACCAGCCCACCGCAGCGATGTATCACGTCACTGCGGACAATGCATTTCCCTATCGTGTGTGCGGCGGACAGCAGGACAGCGGCAGCGCGTGCGTCGACAGCCGAAGCAATGACGGCCGCATCACCTTCCATGACTGGCATCCCGTCGGCATCGAGGAGTATGGCTACGCCGCGCCCGATCCACTCGATCCTGACATCGTCTACGGCGGTAAGGTGACGCGGTATGACCGTCGCACCGGACAGATTCAGAACATTGCGCCCAAGGCAGGTTATCGCGCGTTGCGGACTCAGCCGTTACAGTTTTCTCCGCTAGATCCACACAGCTTGTACTTCGCTACTAACACACTCTGGCTGACGAAGGACCAGGGAAAGAACTGGAAGGAGGTCAGCCCGGATCTCAGTCGCGAGACGTGGGAACTGCCGCCGTCGGTGGCAGATTACAAAGACACGCCGGCTGCGAAGCCGACACGGCGTGGAGTCATCTACGCGCTTGGCCTGTCGCCGCTTGACGTGAATCGCATCTGGGCAGGAACCGATGACGGGCTTATCTGGACGACGATTGATGGCGGCACGCACTGGGACAATGTCACCCCGCCCGCACTGAAGGCGTTCTGGAAGGTCTTCAACATGGACGCAGGTCACTTCGATGCGAAGACCGCCTACGCAGCGGTGAATACGCTTCGCTTAGACGACATGCGGCCACACCTCTTCCGCACCCACGATGGCGGCAAGACTTGGACGGAGATCAACAACGGAATCCCGGATGGCGCCGCGACGAGCACAATTCGCGAAGACCCAAAGCGTAAGGGACTGCTGTATGCGGGCACGGAGACGCAGGTCTATGTTTCCTTCGACGATGGCGATCATTGGCAGTCGCTGCGCTTGAACATGCCGGCAAGTTCAGTACGCGACTTGCAGGTGAAGGACGACGACCTGATCGCGGGTACGCACGGACGCGGATTCCTGATCCTCGATAACGTCACGCCGCTGCGGCAGATTGCGGCGAAGATTGCAGGCGAGCCACTGCATCTCTACACTCCACAGACAGCGCTGAGGATTCGCGGGGCTATGAATCCCCCGACTCCCTGGCCACCGGATATGGCGACCGGAGAAAATCCGCCGGACGGCGCGATGATCGACTACTACGTTGGGCCGAAGTTCAACGGTGTCCTGACCCTCGAGATCAGAGACAGCAAGGGAGAAGTCGTAACGAAGGTCAACAGCGACGATCCCGTGCCTCCGCTCGATCCGCGGTATCCCGACCCGACGTTATGGGCGAGACCGCCTCGGATTCTTTCCGTCGACGCTGGACATCACCGCTTCCTGTGGGACCTGCGTTATCCCCCGGTGCCGGGGATGTCGACCGGGCCGTCAGCAGATGAGGCAGTCCCTTACAACACGCCGGCAGTTCCATCGTCGCCGTTTGTGCTGCCTGGAACGTATACCGTGAGGCTGATGGCCGGCGGCAAGACGTTGAGCGAACAGCTCCACGTGGTAATGGACCCGCGAGTGAAAACGCCCGTGGCCGAGTTGGAGGAGCAATTCAAAGTGTCGAAGGCGATCTATGACGATGCGTTGCGGGCGACCGCTGCGCTGCACGAGATCACCGTGCTGCGCGAGCAGTTGAGCGCGAAGTCGGCACAGCCTCCCGTAGCAAGCGCAGCGGATTCGCTGGAGTCGAAACTGACGAAAATCGCAGGCGGACGTGGCGAAGGTGGCCGCGGAGGTGGTGGAGGAGGTCGCGGTGGTCCAGCCGGTCCGCCGAACTTGACCACGTTGAGGCTTCAACTGGCGCGCATGGAACATACGGTGCAGAGCGCCGACACAACACCAACGACCGCACAGGTTGAAGGCTACGAGAATCTAAAAAAGCCACTGGCCGACCTGCTCCAGCAATGGAACACGTTGAAGGCGAGCGACGTGAAGGCGTTGAACGATTCGCTGAGCAAGCTGGGTCTGCCGTTGCTCTCACTGGATACGCGGATCATCGATCACGCGGTGGAGGACCAGATCGAGCTCGGCGACGAATATTGAGCGCGGGTTTTCAGAAGGAGACACGAATACCGAATTGCGCCGCGAACGGTATGCCCACAGTGGTGCCAGGACCAAAGAAGTCGCCGAGCCCGCCGCCGGGGACGCGCAGTTGATTGGGGCTTGCGATCGGGGCAGTTGCGGTGCAGGCAGCGTTGGTGCAAATGTCAGTGACATTGCCTGCCTGGGCCTGTTCCACTGGTACCGGCAGCGCTGCGATATTCGTGACGTAGTTGGCTCCGGGATTGTTGCGGTTGAATAGGTTGAACATATCCGCAAACGGCACGATCGACCATCGATCGTGAAAGCTAAAAGGACGGCTAACCCTCAGGTCCATCTGAATGTATGGAGTGCCGCGAAACTGGTCCAGCGTTGTGGAGGCCCCGTTGACCGCGATCCGTCCACTGTTATCCGCGGTCGTAATTGTGAATGGGCGTGCACTCTCAGCCTGAAGCAAACCGCTGATCTCAAAACCTCCAGGAGCATGCGCCGTTCCAGCGAATACCACGCGGCTGCGAACGTCTTCGCCGGAGGGGCCGTAGTCGCCAGCGGCAAAAGGCTCCAGTGGGTTGCACACACCGTTGACATAGTCGAAGAGCTCTCCAAGCGTACAGCCCCAGGTCTCGGCCCTCGCGAAGGTATAGTTTGCGATGAGATTGAAGCGTCGGGTCATGTTGCCCTGCAGGTGTACGAGCAGGGCGTCGTAGCTGGACCGATTATCCGAGTGGAAGACATTCACGTCGGGAACATAGGTCGACTGGTCCGGATCGCTTGCCTGTAGTTCCGGCGTGAAGAGGTTGGTACCGCCTGTGAAGCTGTAGGCACGGTAGGCGTGACTGCCCTGCTCGTGGATGTAATCGGCGCTTATGGACCAGTTCTCGCTGAACGCATGTTGCACGCCAGCCGAGACGTGGATGGCATAGGGCGTCCGGTATCTCGGATCGATAAGATTCGCAGTCCCGCCTGAGGCATTGCCGGGAATGCATCCTGCATTCTCAGGTCCATCGGGGTTGGTGACAGGGTCAACGCAGGAACCGGGCGGTGCATTGACGGCTTGAAATGCAGTCGCCCAGCCGCCCTGGGCCAGGTCGTCGAAGTAGAGGCCGAATCCCCCGCGTACAACCGTTGTGCCCTTGCCGTCGATGGAGTATGCAAAACCAAGCCTTGGGGCGAACTGCTTACGGTCATCGTGCGGTAGGCCTGAAACCAGCGGAATCTTCAACGCAGCCAGCGTGAGGTATCCGGGATTCTCTAACTGAGTGCGACCGGATGAAGTGAAGAGGCCATAGGTCGTTGAATAGCGCAGACCATACGTGAACGTGAGCTTGCGGTTGGTCCGCCACGAATCCTGCGCGTAGAACGCGAGCCGTTGAATGTTCTGAGAAAAGCTGCCTCCGAGGTTTGACGTCGAAGCGCCGGCAATCATATCCGCGGTGAATTGAGCGGGGTTATTTACGTAATAGGTCGGATCTTCCGGGAATTGATACAGCGTCTCGGTATTGCCCGCGAAGGTTCCACTGAGTACCGGCTCATGGATGAAGTTGACGCCAAACTTTATCGCGTGATGACCCCGCGCGTTGCTCATGTCGTAGCGTAGTTGATATTTTTCCTGGTTTCGTTCCGACGGGAAGGAGGTGATTGGCGTCGCAAACTGGTTGTCCCCGAAGGTCTCAAAGCCGGAGACAGTCAGGGCGGTGGAACTGAAAGGAAAGGCGAGCGCGAATCCCAAATCGGAGTTGCGCGTCTGTGTCAGATGCAGGCCGCTCGCATTGAGTACCAGTTCTCCCAGCAGGTTCGGTGTAAAAGCATATTGATTGCCGACGAGCAGGCTGAGGTAGTTGTTATGTGCGAGCAGTCCGGTCGAAGGAAGTGTGCCCTGTTGGACCAGGCTGTTGTGGGTCGTGTACTCGTCATTCGATCCGCGCACATGCCATTGAGACTTGCTTGACTGGTTCCAGTCCAGCCGCAGCAGCCCAAGATAGTCGCGAAACGGAATGGGCACGTTGGCGGGCACTGTGATGGACGGCACACCAGGGATGAGTCCTTGCGAGGCAAGCGATGCAAGCGCATTAAATTCAGACGTGCTCGCTGGAAAGTAGGCGATGCTGGCGTTCTCGTGCACGTGTTCAAAGGCAGCAAAGAACCACAGCTTGTCTTTCTGGATAGGGCCACCGAGAGTCCCGACATAGTTCTGTCGAGAGAATGGTTGCTTAGGGTCCGGCGCAGGATTCTCAATCGGATACCGGGCATTCAGAGCCGCTGCGCGTTCGTAGAAGGAGGCATTGCCGTGCCAATCGTTCGTGCCGCTCTTCGTGGTGATAACGACGGAGCCGGCGGTCGTACCGCCCGTGTCGGCGTCTTCCTGGGCAGTGCGCACGTTGAACTCGCGGATCGCATCAGGAGAGTAGTTCTGCAGGAAGCCTCCAATGTAATCGTCGGAGTTGTCGCCGCCATCGATGGACAGCTCGTTATTGAGGCCGGAGCTTCCGCCCGTCGACACCGCAGTAATGCGCGCCTTCGTGGGGTCCGATGGCTCCACCGGCTCGGTCCCGGGAGCAAGGTAGGCAATGTTGGCAAAGCTGCGTCCGGCAAGTGGCAGGCCCTCGAGGTCCTGCGCCGTGATGACACTTTGGTGAACGCTGCTCGCGAGATCGATGCCCTGCAGTGTGATGGAGGAACTCTGTGCCCGCACGTCCGTAGTCTGTTGCACTGACAAAAGACTGAGGATCACCGTGATATCGCGGATGGTGCTGACCGAGATGGACACATTGGCGGTAGCGGATGCAAATCCTTTGGCGGCGACGTCCACGCGGTAGAGTCCCGGTGAAAGTCCTTCCAATTGGAACTCGCCGCGGCTATCGGAGGAGACCTTGCGAATGAGCGATGAGGTGGCGGAAGTAGCCTCAATCGTTGCCGAAACGATGCGCGCATGAGTTGCATCCTGCACCACTCCACGCATGGAGCCGCGAGGGTCTTGTGCAGGCATGGTGGTCGAGAAAAAGAACATCGACAGGATGCAGGCGAGCTTTCTATACACGGTCTCGGCCCTTTTGGTGAACTTCGTCGTTAGGTCGGATGGCTCCCCGAGGAGTTCACCGGGTCGCTACCACCAGGTTTGCGTCATATTTATTGTTCAAATCTAAATCAATCCGCCGGAGCGCGAGGTGGATTTTCAGAAGCAACGAAATTTGGCCGCAGTATGGCGACGTGATACGGTAAGCGAATCCACACTTTGTATCTGACAATCTCCGGTACCGAGGCACACCCTCAACATCCGTGAGATCCGGCCCAAGGAGCAGTAGCCATGATTGTGCGACGTCGTTGGATCAGTGTCCTCAGCGCATTCTGTGTCATGTCTTTGATGGAATCCGGAATCGCCCAGGAGATGGCCCAGCAGAACATCAGCGGCGAATATTCCGGGAGCCTGCTCTCGGGTCTGCACTGGCGTGACGTCGGGCCGATGCGCGGCGGGCGATCGTATGGCGTTGCCGGCAGCGCGACCCAACCGGACACCTTCTACTTCGGCTCCGTCGGTGGTGGCGTATGGAAGACCGAAAACGCTGGCCGCACCTGGTTCCCTATCTCGGATGATGGCATTCCGATCGGCTCCATCGGCGCGATTGCCGTTGCGCCATCCAATCCGGATGTCGTGTATGTGGGCACAGGAGAGCCCGACATTCGCAGTCAGCACTCCTACGGGATCGGCATGTACAAGTCGACGGACGCAGGCAAGACATGGACGCACATTGGCCTCGAACGGACGATGCACATTGGCAAGGTGGTGATTGACCAGACGGATCCTAACCGTATCTATGTCGCGGCGCTCGGGGATGTCTATGGTCCCAACCCGGACCGAGGCCTCTACCGCTCGCTCGATGGCGGGACCCACTGGAAGAAGGTGTTGTTCAAGGCCAACGACCCCAACAATGTCGGCGCCATCGACATCGCCATTGATCCGAAGAATCCGCGTGTGCTGTACGCCTCGTTGTGGGCGACGCGGCGTCCTCCGTGGTCGGTCTACGCGCCATCGAACCTGCCGGGAGGCGGCCTTTATAAATCGACCGACGGCGGCGACACCTGGAAGCAACTGACCGGCGGCCTGCCGACCGACGACTTCGTCGGCAAGATCGGCATTGCGATTTCGCCGAGCAATCCGAAGCGCCTGTGGACCGTAGTGGATGATATCGGCAAAGCAGTGGCGAGCCCAATTGGTGGTGGCGGAGGCCAGCCAACCGCCGGACCGCCCGCAGCGCCGCCCAACACAGGCGGTGGCGTTTATATCTCCGACGACGCAGGATCAACATGGCGGCTGGTCAACTCCGAGAATCGGCTGTGGGGTCGCGGATGGTACTTCGAGCAAGTGACAGTTGATCCAACGAACCCTGACCGGGCCTACGTGATCAACACAGCGACGTACATGACCACCGACGCCGGCAAAACATTTACTCCGGTGAAGGGAGCGCCGGGCGGAGATGACTACCACCAGCTCTGGATCAATCCCAAGGATGGCAACCGCATGGTGCTGAGCAGCGACCAGGGCACGGTGGTGAGCGTGGACGGTTCGAAGACCTGGAGCACCTGGTACAACCAGCCGACTGCGCAGATCTATCACGTCGCCGCGGACAATCGCTTTCCCTACTGGCTCTACGGAGCCCAGCAGGATAGCGGCGGTGTAGGGGTGAGCACATGGTCGCGACAAGGCGTGCTTTCGTTTCGCAATTGGGAGCCGACCTGCCTGGCCGGAGAGAGTGCAACCGTCGTTCCCGATCCGAAGGATGGGAACATCCTGTATGGAGGAGGCGCGGGACGGTGCGATCAGGCATTGAACGTTGCGGCATCGCTTGGCGGGCAGTTGCCGGCGGCCGATCCAGCCGATCCCAATCGCAAGACATGGACGCTTCCGCAGGTATTCTCGCAGGCCGATGAGGCCCTCTATTATTCGAATCAGTTTGTGATGCGCTCTCGCGACCGGGGCCGCACGTGGGAGAAGATCAGCCCCGACCTCGCACGGATCAAGCCCGAAGTTCCGGCCACCCTCGACCCCATCACTGCCAAAGACATCGACCAGCCAATGACGGACCGCTTCGGAGTGGTCTACACCATCGGGCCATCGCCGCTGAGTGCGACCACGGTTTGGGTCGGCACCGACGATGGCCTCATCTACGTAACCCGCAACGATGGGAAAGACTGGACTCCGGTCACGCCACCCGCAATGACGGCATGGAGCAAGGTCTCGCAGATCGAGGCCGGGCACTTCGATGGTGAGACCGCATATGCCTCGGTTGATCGTCATCGCATCGGAGACATGAAGCCTTACATCTATCGCACCCACGATGGCGGCAAAAGCTGGCAGAACATCGTCGCCGGCATCCCAGAAGGGGCGTTTGTAAATTCAGTAAAAGAAGATACGCAGGTAAAGGGGCTCCTGTACGCAGCAACGGAACTCCGCGTCTACGTCTCGTTCAACGACGGCGCCCAATGGCAGCCGCTCCAGAACAACATGCCTGTGACTTCGGTGCGCGACATAGTCGTGCACGGCGATGACCTCGCTATCGCAACCCACGGACGCGGATTCTGGGTGATGGACCAGATGACTCCGCTTCGTGAACTTGCGACCAAGGGAGATCAGATTGCCTCGAATGCCGCGTATCTCTTCAAGCCGGGTGAGACTCTGGCCATTCGGGCAGGAAGCATGAACGGTACACCGCTGCCCCATGAGGAGCCGCAGGACTTGAATCCTCCGGCCGGAGTTGTCACGTACTACTGGCTGAAGTCCGCCTCGAACTCGCCGGTGAAGCTTGAACTGGTGGACACGAAGGGAGCAGTCCGCGCTTGCGGCGCCAGCGATACACCCGTGAAGCCGGTCGATACCGAGGCGATCAACGTTCAGGCGATCTGGCAACAGCCCGCGCTTCCCCCATCGGCAACCGCGGGTATGCATCGCTTTGCTTTGGGACCGCCGCCGGCTCGTGGCTTTGGCGGAGGCGGGGGCCGCGGACCTGCGGCGCCGGCTCCGCGAGATGCATGCTCTCCCCCCGAGGGCACAGCGCCGGCAGCTCCCTCCCGTCCCGCTCGCGGCGGTCCAACCGGCCTCCAGCCCGGTGACTACACGATTCGCCTCACAGTGGATGGGCAGACTTACACACAGCCGGTGACGATCAAGCCAGATCCTCGCGGGGTGCCGGTCGATCATGCAAACGAAGACGTAAACAACCGATCCTGACACCGGCAGAAATAGAGATCACCGGCAACACAGCCGGGATTTCATGGCGAGGGTGTCAAATTGCGAGGACTCTGTCGAGAAACGCAAGCATTGCTGCGTTAAATCGCTCAGGCCGCTGCAGCGGTGCGAAGTGGCTCACACCACGAAGCAGGACCAGTTCCGCGTTCGGAATGCTATCAGCAAGATATTCGGCGTGGTCGCGTTTGATAAATTCGTCATGCTCGCTTTGTGCGATCACGACGGGCACGCTGATCGCGGCAAGATCGCTCGCAGAATAATTGGGTTGCGTTCTCTGCATCAGGCTGACGGCTTCGACGAACGACTTGAAGTTGCCGGGCGTGGCCGATAACTGTGCGTAGTCTTTCGCGTGACGGCTGAAACACCGGTCCAGAATTGGACTGGGTTCGATTTGCGTTGTCCCGCTCGGGTCCATGTTGCAGGCAAAGAAGAACACACCCGCAACGCGAGAGGGAGTTTTCGCGGCAAGAATCAAAGCAGTGCATGCACCATCGCTCCAGCCCGCCAAACCCGCCTTTTCAAGATGCAACGCATCCATCACCGCTAGCACGTCGGATGCCATCAGGTCATAGCTGTACCGTCGCGCGTCGCGAGTGCTGCGGCCGTGGCCACGACTATCGATCAGTATTGTGCGGTAGCCGCGCTTGACCAGTGCAGGAACCTGATAGCTCCAATTCCCGCTATGGCCGAGGCCGCCATGCAGAAGAATCACAGACGGACCGGATCCGTAGGTGGCATACCAGATACGAGCGCCGTCGTGTTCCACGTAGCCTTGCTCGCTTGCGACCGGCGGCAAGACAGCCCCCTCCGCTTCGAACCTCCTGAGTTCGTCATCGCCAGGTTCCATTCATAACTCTTCTATAGAGCCCTGTGGCACGGCTGCGGCAAACCGGTCGATCATTCTGCTCAACCGCTCTCGCTCCGTTCCCAGGTCCCGCTCATCGTTCACGACAAGACCCTGCACCGTTGGGGAATTCCGACGCATCGGCTCTTCTTCCCGAAACGCCTTCGACTTCACGATCGGTCCAAGAATACGCCCAATCAGGGCGCGCGGCGGACGCCTATCGCCTAATGCGATCTCCAGGCCCGCGGTGCAGTGCGCGACCGCCTGCGCTGCATTCATCTTGCCCCACTGGCGCGCGCTCTCCGGCCTCAGATTGGCCATCCGCTGCTTCACCTACTGCACCGTCGCTGCTTCAAAGAGATTCTTCATGGTCTTGGCTTCCTTTCAGAAAAGCGGGTTTTGATTGGCGCTTGGGCCTTGGGACGCTTGGGTAATAGATCGAAGGAACAGGAACATCGAAAATCATAATCTGTACACCTCGCACCGTGCAGCTCAAGATCATCGACGCGGCATCCGCCACCTGGAGCGTGTTCTACGCATTTTTCCGGCCCAGAGTATAAGCGCTGGTTCCACTCAGCCGAGTCATGCCATAGTAGAACGATGAGGCCATCATTACGTTCTTTGCGTTCACCGCGTTCGCTCCGGATTTTGTCCCTCCTGCTCTCCGCCTTCAGTCCAGCTCTCGTCGCGCAACTGCCTGTGGCGCCGCGCCTGCAGACGGGCTTCAACGCGATCCGCGAAAGCGACCTACGCTCCAATCTGACGTTCATCGCAGGCGATGGTCTCGCAGGCCGCATGTCGCTGCAGCCCGGCGACGACGCTGCCGCCGAATGGGTTGTTTCGGAGTTCGCCAAGGCAGGCTTGCAGCCCGCAGCCACCGATGCCTCCGGCAAGCCCTCCTTTCTGCAGCCAGTCCCGCTGATCGAGTACAAATCCGACCCCTCGGCAACCTCGCTAAGCCTCTCTCGCAAGGATGGCTCGCAACAACAATGGCACGCCCCCGCGATCAGCGGTGCCTTCCGCGACAATGTTGATGTATCCGGAGGCCTCGTTTACGTCGGTTACGGAATCACCGCCCCGGAGCTCAACTACGACGATTATGCGAACGTCGATGTCCGAGGCAAGATCGTTCTTTTGATGGAACACGAACCGCAGGAGGACGACCCGAAATCGATCTTCAACGGGACCGGCAACACGCGATATGCCACCAGCCGCGTCAAGCTTCTCAATGCACAACGACACGGCGCAATCGCTGCCCTTCTGATGCAGGAACCAAATGCAACCCACGTCCCGACCTCAAAGCGGCTTGCCAATGTACTTGCTGGCGTCACCACCAAGCGGCTGACGCCAATTCCACTCCAGGCCATCGCCAATGATGAGGTCGCCATAGCCCTCATGACCATACAGCCCACCGTCGCGGACGAGCTTCTCCAGACCTCGGGCGCAACCGCGAAAGAGCTGCAGAGCTCGATTGACCGCGACCTGAAGTCCCACTCCCGCGAGATCGCCGGTGTGCAACTGCATCTGCAGACAAAGAACAGCTCCACCCGCGCCGCCACAACATACAACGTGGCGGGCCTGTTGCCCGGCAGCGACCCCACTCTGGCGGCGGAGACCCTCATCGTCAGCGGCCACCACGATCACAATGGCGCATCGGAGGCGGAGGAGCAGGACGGCCGGCGCCATCTCGACATCTGGCACGGCGCAGACGATAACGGCTCCGGCACCGTCGGTGTGGTCGAGCTAGCCCACGCCTTCATGGCCAATCCCGTCAAACCAAAACGCTCCATTCTTTTCGTCGTCTTCGCGTCAGAAGAGCGCGGCCTACTGGGGTCGTACTACATGGCGCAGCACCCCCTGCGTCCGCTCGCTACAACCCGCGCGATGGTGAACTTCGACATGATCGGTCGCGACGAGAAGCCAAGCACGCAGACCGACGGGGTGATTGAAATACCCGCTGACACCACCAACCGTCTCAATCTCGTCGGCACGCTCTACTCGCCCGACTTCCTCCACACCATCCAACGCGAAGACGGGCACATCGGCCTCACCCTCGACGACCGCTTCGAGCGCGACACCGCACTCGGCATCTTCTTCCGCTCCGACCAGTTCCCCTTCATCCTGCATGACGTTCCGGCGCTCTGGTTCTTCACCGGCTTCCACCCGGACTACCACCACGTCAGCGACACCGTCGACAAGATCGACTTCACC
>Ga0210410_10005033_pt1 | contig 11553 bp, 7 predicted proteins | sample IncBWC4MmetaG_FD_161058 | JGI IMG/M metagenome (GOLD analysis project Ga0210410, IMG submission 161058) | Forest soil microbial communities from Barre Woods Harvard Forest LTER site, Petersham, Massachusetts, United States - Inc-BW-C-4-M | ecosystem: Environmental > Terrestrial > Soil >... | reverse complement strand
AATTGTTGCACTGGAGTACGATGCCGACGATGTTCTTGCCGATGTCGTGGACGTCGCCCTTCACGGTCGCGAGCACGATCTTGCCGGCGGAACTGCGGCCGTCGCCGGTCACGCCGTTGGCGAGATTGCGCGCCTTCTCCTCTTCCATAAACGGCATCAGGTACGCCACCGCCTGCTTCATGACGCGCGCCGACTTCACCACCTGGGGCAAAAACATCTTGCCGTCGCCGAAGAGGTCGCCGACCACGTTCATGCCGGCCATCAGCGGGCCTTCGATCACGTCCAGTGGACGCGAGGCTGTCTTTCGCGCCGCTTCGGTGTCGGCCTCGATGAATTCGGTGATGCCGTGCACCAGCGCATGGGACAGGCGCTTCTCGACCGGCCATTCGCGCCAGGCGAGATCGGTCTCCTTGGTCTGTGTCTGCTTGCCGCGAAACTTCTCGGCAAGCTGCAGCAGCCGCTCGCTGGCACCGGGGTCACGGTTGAGGATGACGTCCTCGCAAGTCTGGCGCAGCTCGGGGTCGATGTCGTCATAGACGATCATCTGGCCGGCATTGACGATGCCCATGTCCATGCCGGCCTTGATGGCGTGATAGAGGAACACCGAATGCATGGCCTCGCGCACCGGCTCATTGCCGCGAAACGAGAAGGACAGATTGGAGACGCCGCCCGAGACATGCGCGCCCGGCAGATTCTTGCGGATCCAGCGCGTCGCCTCGATGAAGTCGACGCCGTAATTGTTGTGCTCCTCGATCCCCGTCGCGATCGCGAAGATGTTGGGATCAAAGATGATGTCTTCGGGCGGGAACCCGATCCTGTTGACCAGGATGTCGTAGGCGCGCTTGCAGATCTCGGTCTTGCGCGCAAATGTGTCGGCCTGGCCCTTCTCGTCGAAGGCCATCACCACGACCGCCGCGCCATGGCGCCGCGCGATCTTCGCCTCGTGGATGAATTTCTCCTCGCCCTCCTTCATGGAGATCGAGTTCACCACCGGCTTGCCCTGGATGCATTTGAGCCCGGCCTCGATTACGGCAAACTTCGAGGAGTCCACCATAACAGGCACGCGCGCGATGTCGGGCTCGGCGGCGACGAGATTGAGGAAGGTTCGCATCGCGGCTTCCGAATCGAGCAAGCCCTCGTCCATGTTGACGTCGATGATCTGCGCGCCGTTCTCGACCTGGTCGCGCGCGACCTGAAGTGCGGCAGGGTAGTCGCCGGCGGTGATCAGCTTGCGGAATTTGGCCGATCCCGTGACGTTGGTGCGTTCGCCGGCATTGACAAAGGGGATCGCGGGCGTCAGCGCAAACGGCTCGAGGCCGGACAGCCGCAGCCGCGGTTCGATCGATGGAACCACGCGCGGCTTGTGCGGCGCGACCGCGGCCGCAATCGCGGCGATATGCTCCGGCGTGGTGCCGCAGCACCCGCCGACGATATTGACTAGGCCGTCCCGGGCGAACTCGCCGATCAGGCGCGCCATATATTCGGGGCTCTCGTCGTACTGGCCGAATTCATTGGGCAGGCCGGCATTGGGATAGGCGCAGACCAGCGTATCGGCGACGCGGCCGATATCGGCGATATGCGCGCGCAAATCTTCGGCGCCGAGCGCGCAGTTGAAACCGATGGTAACGGGCCTGGCATGCCGCACCGAATTCCAGAACGCTTCCGGCAGTTGCCCGGACAGCAGGCGGCCGGACTTGTCGGTGATGGTGCCCGACACCATCACGGGCACGTCGATGCCGCGCTCTTCCAAGAGATCGCTGATGGCATACAATGCGGCCTTGGCGTTCAAGGTGTCGAAGATGGTCTCGACCAGCAGGAGATCCACGCCGCCGTCGAGCAAGCCGCGTGCCTGCTCGCCATAGGCCCGGCGCAGATCGTCGAAGGTCACTGCGCGGTAGCCGGGATTGGCGACATCGGGCGAGATCGAGGCGGTGCGGTTGGTGGGACCGAGCGCGCCCGCGACAAAGCGCGGTTTGCCATCCTCGGCCATCACGCGTTCCGCGGCGGCGCGGGCCAGCTTCGCGCCTTCGCGATTGAGTTCGTAGGCAAGGTCCGACACGTCGTAGTCGGCCTGCGCAATGGAGGTGGAGGAGAAGGTGTTGGTCGCGACGATGTCGGCGCCGGCGCGCAGATATTCGGCGTGGATGTCCTCGATCGCCTTGGGCTGGGTCAGGATCAGAAGGTCGTTGTTGCCGCGAACGTCTCTATTGAAGTCCTTGAAGCGCTCGCCACGAAACTGCGCCTCGTCATATTGCAGGCCCTGGATCATGGTGCCCATGGCGCCGTCGAGCACGAGGATGCGTTTAGCGGCTTCCGCCAACAGCGCGATACGCTTGGGCGAGACTGGGGCGGACATTTATGCAGCCTCTCGCGAGGCCGGGCGAATGCCGAGCAGATGGCTGATCGCAAACACCAGGTCGGCGCGGTTCATGGTGTAGAAATGGAAGGTCTCGACGCCGTGCTTGAACAGTTTCTGCACCTGGCCGGCGGCAACCGTCGCCGCCACCAGCTTGCGGGTATCGGCGTCGTCGTCGAGCCCGTCGAATTTCTGCGCCAGCCAGTCCGGCACGCTGGTGCCGGCGCGGGTGACGAAAGCTCTCGCCTGCTTGAAATTGTGCATCGGCATGATGCCGGGCACGATCGGAATGGTGATGCCGCATGCGCGGACGCGGTCGAGGTAGCGGAAGTAGAGGTCGTTGTCGAAGAACACCTGGGTGATGGCGCGGGCGGCGCCGGCATCGACCTTGGCCTTCAGCGTATCGATGTCGGCATCGAAGTCGCGCGCCTCGGGGTGTTTCTCCGGGTAGGCCGACACCGACACTTCGATGTCGGGATGGCGCTTCTTGATCCCGGCGACGAGCGCGGCCGAGGTCTGATAGCCGTCGGGATGCGCGAGATAGGGCGTACCGATGCCGGTGGCGGGATCGCCGCGCAGCGCCACGATGTGGCGGACGCCGACCTCGTGATAGCGGTTGACGATGTCGTCGATTTCGCCGCGCGCGCTACCTACGCAGGTGAGATGCGCGGCCGGCAGCAGCGCGGTCTCTTTCAGGATGCGCGTGATGGTCGAATGCGTGCGCTCGCGGGTCGATCCGCCGGCGCCATAGGTGACCGAGACGAAATTGGGAGCAAGCGGCGCCAGCCGGTTGATGGTGTCCCACAGGTTTTTTTCCATCTCCTCGGTCTTCGGCGGGAAGAACTCAAAGGAGATCGCCGGTCTCTTTGGCGTGTGAGCGGTGGGCGTGGCGGTATCGGTCATCGTGGCGCAAAATCTCGCGAGGCTGGTCACGCTAGCTTGGGAGGCCCTAGAATAGGCGAAACGCTTCGGTCCAAACAGCCCACTGATCTTGGGAAATTGCCCATTGTTAACACCAAGGCCGGTATAAAGTTGATAAAATACGGAAGTTGGGCAGAAGATGCAATACATAAGTATATGAAATAACAAGATATTTATCTTGACGTCGAATTGGGCCAATTGGAATTAGTGTCAGATATTTGTTATCTATCCCACCAAGAGGGCCGCCGTGTTGACCGATACTCGCAGGGCTGGATGACCGCGGCCCCTCTGTACCTCTGCGACCCACGCATTAGCTTAGGTCATCATGATCCCGCTCTCCGTCCTCGACCTCTCCGTCGTCACCACAGCCACAAAGCCCGCCGCGGCGCTGCGCAACAGCATCGATCTGGCGCGCCATGTCGATGGGCTCGGCTATGTCCGCTACTGGCTCGCCGAGCATCACAATCTCGCCTCCGTTGCGAGTCCCGCGCCCGACGTGATGATTGGGCAGATCGCGGCCGTCACCAGGAATATCCGCGTCGGCTCCGGCGGCGTGATGCTGCCGAACCACGCCCCGCTTGTTGTCGCCGAGCGCTTCAAGATGCTGGAGGCACTGTTTCCCGGCCGCATCGATCTCGGGCTTGGCCGCGCGCCGGGAACGGACGGTGCGACCGCCTACGCACTGCGCAGCCGGCTCGACCACCGCGAAGGCGACGATTTCCTGGAGCGGCTGCATGAGCTGACGCTGTGGGAGACGCGCGATTTCCCGGCCGGCCATCCCTACAACAATGTCGTGGCGATGCCCGACGACACGCCGCTGCCGCCGATCTGGCTGCTCGGCTCCAGCGACTACAGTTCGGAGCTCGCCGCGCAGGTCGGCATGGGCTTTGCGTTTGCGCATCACTTCGCCATGCATGATGCGACTGACGCGATGATCAACTATCGCAACAACTTCAAGCCGTCAGGCTGGCGCACGAGCCCGCACGCCATTCTCGCGGTGGCGGTTGTTGCGGCGGAGACCGATGCGGAAGCCGAAAAGCTTGCGTCTTCGATGGATCTCAACCGCCTGCGGCGCGACCGCGGCCAATATCTGCCGCTGCCGAGCCCGGAAGAGGCGCTCGCCTATCCCTACACCGACGCCGAGCGCGCCTCGATCGCGCGCAACCGCTCGCGGCTGTTTGTCGGCAGTCCGGCGACGCTGCTGCAAAAGCTGCAGCCGATGATCGATGCAAGCCGGCCGGATGAGCTGATGATCATCACCGCGATCTACGACCACGAGGCGCGCAAGAAGTCCTACGACCTGCTCGCTGACGCTTTCGGGCTGGCGAAGAAGGCAGCGGCGTAGCTATTCCATCTTCTCGCTGAAAGTCGCGCGGAACGGATGCGCCGGATAGACGCCGACAATGCGGAATTCACGGGAGAAGAATTGCAGCTCCTCCAGCGCAAAGGCGAGGCCCTTGTCGTCGGGATGGCCGTCGACATCGGAATAGAACTGCGTGGCGAAGAAATTGCCGTCGACCATGTAGCTTTCGAGCTTCGTCATGTTGACGCCGTTGGTGGCGAAGCCGCCGAGCGCCTTGTACAGCGCGGCGGGCAAGTTGCGCACGCGGAAGACGAAGCTCGTGACCAGCGGTCCAGAACCCTGTTTGGCCCAAATGGCCTCGCGCGCCAGCACCACGAAGCGCGTGGTGTTGTGGGTCTCGTCCTCGACGTCCTCGGCAAGAATATCTAGGCCGTAGATTTGCGCCGCGAGGCGGGAAGCGATCGCGGCGACGCTCTTGTCCTTGCGCTCGGCGATGTCGCGAGCGCTGCCGGCGGTGTCGGCGGCGACGATCGGCTTGATGCCGAGCTTGCGGATGATGCGCCGGCACTGGCCGAGCGCATGGACGTGGCTCTCCACGCTCCTGATGTCGGCGAGCTTCGCGCCGCGCACCGCCATCAATTGATGGCGGATCGGCAGGAACCATTCGCCGACGATGAACAGGCCGGAAGCGGGCAACAGATGATGGATATCGGCGACGCGTCCGGCGACCGAGTTCTCGATCGGGATCATGCCGAGATCGGCCTCTCCGGACGAGATCGCGGCAAGCGCGTCCTCGAAGGTCGGGCAGGGCAGCGGTTCCGCGTCGGGATAGGCCTCGACGATGGCGATGTGGGAGTTGGCGCCCGGCTCGCCCTGGAATGCGATTTTCAGCTTCTTGGTCATGGTGTCTTTCCTGGCGCGCCTTTTAGCAGCGCTTCAGGCTTTTGCCAGTGCCGCCGATTTGACGTTCCTGCACTACCCGCTGCAGGCGTCTTCAGGAACGTCAAATCGAAAGGCGGCACTGGAATTATTTTCTTGCTGGCGCCCCTTTGTTTCCGAAGTTCGTACAGAAGGCGCCGCAATGGGTTACGAACTTCGGAAACGGGGCGCCAGTATCCGCCGCGCGGTTTCGAGGTCGGCCGGTGTATCGACTCCGCGGGGCACGGTGTCGACCACGGTGATGTCGATCCGCATGCCCGCCTCCAGCGCGCGAAGCTGCTCCAGCCTTTCCTGCTTTTCCAGCGGCGAGGGCGGCAGCTTGACGAAGCACTCCAGCGCCGCGCGGCGGTAGGCATAGAGGCCGATATGATGGTAGCGCGGGCCATCGCCGGATGGCGCGGTCGCGCGGGTGAAGTAGAGCGCGCGCATGCGGCGTCCGGTGATCACAGAGCCGACCGCCTTCACCACATTCGGATTGGTGGCCTCTTCCTCGTCGTGGATCTCGGCGGCCAAGGTCGCGATATCGACCGCGGGATCGCCAAGCGGCGGCAGCACGTCGCGGATATTCTGGGGCGAGATGGTCGGAAAATCGCCCTGCAGGTTGACCACGATTTCGGCCTCGCGCCGCGAATCGAGCTTCTCCAGCGCTTCGAAGATCCGGTCCGAGCCGGAGGCGTGATCGGCCTTGGTCATGACCGCTTCGCCGCCATGCGCGGTGACCGCGGCGGCGATCTCTGGCGTGTCGGTTGCGACCGCAACCCGGCCAATTCCAGCACTTTCCGCCCGTCGCAGCACATGGACGATCATCGGCTGGCCTGCGATATCCAGGAGTGGCTTGCCGGGCAGCCGACTCGACGCCATGCGGGCGGGAATCAGCACCAGGGTGCGGTTTTTGGTCATCGGAACGGGGCTGGAAATCCGCGGGCGAATTGGGTGGGGGTTGTCTGAATCCGGCGCGTTTATACGGGTTGCCAGAGCACAGGCAAACCGATATCTCAGGCCATCTCGGGGTGCGGTGCGAAAGCCCTGTTCCGAGCCTTCCCACACGGCCGCGGCTCGCGGTCCACGTCGACCTCCCGGCCTGGAGCCTGATCCAAAATGGACTCCTTCGAAATCAATAAGATCCTCGGTGCCGTGCTGGCCACCTGTCTTGTGCTGCTGATTACGAGCTTCACCGCCAATGCGCTGTTTGCGCCGAAGCTGCCGGCGAAGCCGGGCTTTGTGATCGAGGTCAAGGAGGCTGCGGGCGCCAAGGGCGAGGCGAAGCCCGCGGCCCCGAGCGAGCCGATCGAGAAGCTGTTGCAGACCGCGTCCGTCGAGAAGGGCCAGGCGGCCGCAAAGGTCTGTCAGACCTGCCACACCTTCGAGAAAGGCGGACCCAACCGCGTCGGTCCGAATCTCTTCGGCATCGTGGGCGACCACAAGGGCGAGGGCCGTAACGGCTTCAACTTCTCGGCCGCCATCAAGGCCAAGGGCGGTACCTGGACCATCGACGATCTCAACCAGTTCATCACCAACCCGAAGGGTTTCATTCCCGGCACCGCGATGGGCTTCGCCGGCATCCAGAGGGATAGCCAGCGCGCCGACGTGATCGCCTACCTCAACTCGCTGTCCGATAATCCGAAGCCGCTGCCGACGGCCGCCAAGTGACGGCGGTTTCGTGACGGCCCCGCGGCTCGGCTCATGAAGTTGTGACTGAAACGGCCAAGCTTGCTTGGCCGTTTTTATTTGCAACCATTTGCCTCGCAGGCTTGTTATCGGGACGTTTCGTCGCAGAGAGGCTTGTGATCATGAGGAAAAAGCAACGTAACCAGTCGAATCCTTGCCGTATATTGCCCGTCTAAGGGGCGCTACCCGAGAGGAATTCCTCGTTTGGCCATCACACGACGACAGCTTCTACAAAGCGGCGCCTATGCCGCGATGACCCCGGCCCTCCCGATCGCGGCGGGCTCACTTGCAATCTCCCCGGCCCACGCCCAGTCCACGCCTGATCTTGTCTGGCATCATGCTTTGTCGCTGTTCGGCGATATCAAGTATCCCGCCGACTTCAAACGCTTCGATTACGTCAATCCCGATGCGCCGAAGGGCGGCGCGGTGCGGCAGGTCCAGGTCGGCACGTTCGACAATTTCAACATCGTCGTATCAGGCCTCAAGGGAGCGATTGCCGAAGGCGTCGGCCAGATCTACGAACAGCTTGCCGCTCAATCGTTTGATGAAGTCGAGACAGCCTATGGTGTCTTGAGCGAAGCGGCCGCGTTTCCCGACGACCGGTCCTATGTGATCTACCGGATGCGCGCCGAGGCACGTTGGCATGACGGCAAGCCGATCACGCCGGACGATGTGATCTTCTCCTTCGACGCCTTCAAGAAGAACAGCCCGATGTACAGGGCGTACTGGGGACACGTCGTCAAGGCTGAGCAGGTCGGTGACCGCGACGTCAAGTTCACCTTCGACGGGCCAGGCAATCGCGAGCTGCCCGTCATCATCGGACAACTCAATGTGCTGCCCAAGCACTGGTGGGAGGGCACCGACGCACAGGGCAAGAAGCGCGACGTCACCGCGACGACTCTGGAGATTCCGCTTGGTTCCGGCCCATATCGGATCAAGGAATTCGTTGCCGGGCGCTCGGTGGTGCTCGAGCGGGTCAAGGACTATTGGGGCAAGGATCTCCCGTTCAGTATCGGCCAGAACAATTTCGACGAATTGCGCTGGGATTTCTTCCGCGACGACCTGCCGGCGCGCGAAGCCTTCAAGTCCGACAATATCGACTGGATTGCCGAACGCAGCGCCAAGGAATGGGCGACGTCATATGATTTTCCGGCGGTGCGCGAGAAGCGCGTGATCAAGGGGGTGTTCCCGACCAACAGTGTCGGGCGCATGCAGGGTTTTGCCTTCAACCTGAGGCGGCCACAGTTTCAGGACGTGCGCCTCCGCCGCGCCTTCAACCTCGCCTATGATTGGGAGGAGATGGACCGGATCCTTTCGACCGGCGAATATCACCGCGACGACAGCTACTTTGACGGCATTCCGGAGCTGATGGCCACCGGTCTTCCCGAGGGCGAGGAGCTCGCGATTCTGGAGACCGTGCGCGACAAGGTGCCGGCAGAAGTCTTCACCACGCCGTACAAGAATCCGGTCAACGGCAATCCCGAAAATGTCCGCAACAATCTCAGGGAGGCCGCGGGCCTGTTGAAGGAGGCGGGATTCGAGACCAAGGACAGGAGGCTGGTCGACGCCAAGGGCCAACCCGTGAAGGTCGAAATCCTGTCGCCCGATCCAGCCATGGAGCGCATCGCGCTGTTCTACCAGCCGTACCTCGAGAGGCTTGGGGTCACCGTCAGCCTCAGGCGGGTCGATGACGTGGAATATCAGAACCGCCTGCGAAGCTTCGATTTCGACATGACCACTGTCGTTTGGCCGCAATCGATCTCGCCCGGCAACGAGCAGCGCGATTTCTTCGGCTCGGCTGCGGCCGATCGCCCGGGCAGCCGCAACATTCCCGGCATCAAGAATCCTGCCGTCGACGCGATTATCGAGCGCATCATCTTTGCCAAGAGCCGCGAAGAGCTGGTGGCCGCCAGCAAGGCGCTCGATCGTGTGCTGCTCTGGAACACCTACGTGGTGCCGCACTTCAGCTATTCCTTCCAGCGCTACGCCTATTGGGATCGCTTCAGCCATCCCGAGCCGCTTCCCAAATACGGCGTCTCCGGCTTCCCGAACCTGTGGTGGTGGGATGCGGAGAAGGCCGCCAAGACAGGCAAACGCTCTTGAACCGCCTGTTGCGTCCACACTCTCTCTCGCGCCGGCATGTGCTCGGCCTCGGCATCGGTGCGCTGAGCGCGCCGTGGCTCAGAGGCGCGCGCGCCGCGGTGAGCAGCGACAGCCACGGCATCTCGGCCTTCGGCGATCTGAAGTATGCGCCCGACTTCCATCACTTCGAATACGTCAACTTAGGCGCCCCGAAGGGCGGACTGATTTCGCTGCAGCCGGGCGTGCGCACCAACAACCAGTCCTATTTCACCTTCAACTCGCTGAATGCCTTCATCCTCAAGGGTGAGGGTGCCCAGGGCATGGACCTTACCTTTGCGACGCTGATGGCGCGTGCCGGAGACGAGCCCGACGCAACGTACGGCTATGCCGCGAAGTCGGTGGAGATTTCGCCGGACAAGCTGACCTATCTCTTCACCATGCGTCCCGAGGCGCGCTTCCACGACGGTACGAAGCTGACTGCGCGCGACGTTGCTTATTCGCTGACCACATTGAAGAGCAAGGGCCATCCGCTTGTGATCCAGCAGATGCGCGACATGGTGAAGGCGGAGGCGCCTGACGACGCGACCGTCATCGTCACCTTTGCTCCCAAGCGCGGCCGCGATGTGCCGCTCTATGTTGCGGTCCTGCCGATCTTCTCGCAGGCCTACTATGCCAACCGGACCTTCGACGAGTCCACGCTCGATACGCCTCTTGGGTCAGGGCCGTACAAGGTCGGCAAATTCGAGGTCAACCGCTACATCGAATTCGATCGCGTCAAGGATTGGTGGGCGGCCGATCTGCCGGTCAATCGCGGCAGCTACAATTTCGACACCATCCGCTACGAGTTCTATCGCGACCGCGACGTCGCCTTCGAAGGCTTCACCGCGAAGAACTACCTGTTCCGCGAGGAGTTCACCTCGCGCATCTGGGCGACGCGTTATGATTTTCCGGCCGTGAAGGACGGTCGTGTCAAGCGTGAGCTTCTGCCTGACGATACGCCGTCGGGCGCGCAGGGTTGGTTCATGAATTTGCGCCGCGATCAGTTCAGGGATTCTCGTGTGCGCGAGGCGCTGATCTACGCCTTCGATTTCGAATGGACCAACAAGACCATCATGTACGGCGCCTATTCGCGCACCTGGTCGCCGTTCCAGAACTCGGACATGATGGCGAAGGGGCCGCCATCGCCCGAGGAGGTGAAGCTGCTCGAGCCGTTCCGCGGCCAGGCGCCCGATGAGGTGTTTGGCGAGCCCTTCGTGCCGCCGGTCTCCGACGGTTCGGGGCAGGACCGCGCGCTGCTGCGCAAGGCCTCGCAACTGCTTCAGGAAGCCGGGCTTCCGGTCAAGGACGGCAAGCGCCGGCTGCCGAATGGCGACGTGTTCCGCATCGAGTTTCTGAACGACGAAGCGTCGATCGAGCCGCATCACGGGCCCTACATCAAAAACCTCGCCGTGCTCGGCATCGAGGCGACGTTCCGTCTGGTCGATGCTGTGCAATATCGCGCGCGGGTCGAAGATTTCGATTTCGATATGACCATGGAACGCTTCTCGCTGGCGGCGACGCCGGGCGACGCCATGCGGCCGTTCTTTTCGTCACAGGCTGCCGACACCAAGGGCTCGTACAATCTGGCGGGCATCAAGAATCCGGCCATGGACGCGCTGATCGAAAAGATCATTGCCGCCGATTCGCGCGAAGAGCTGACCATCGCCTGCCACGCCTTCGACCGCGTGTTCCGCGCCGGCCGTTATTGGGTGCCGCAATGGTACCGCAACAACCATCCGGTGGCCTATTGGGACGTGTTCGATCATCCCAAAACCTTGCCACGCTACCAGACCGACAATTATTCCTCCGGCATCGGCGAACGGACGCTATGGTGGTATGACGCCGCCAAGGCCGCCAAGCTCGACCAGACGAAGTAGCTCATGAGCGCCTATATCGCCCGCCGTATCCTGCTGATGATTCCGACGCTGCTCGGGATCCTCTTCGTGTCCTTCCTGGTCGTGCAGTTCGCCCCGGGCGGTCCGGTCGATCGCGTGATCGCGCAGCTCTCGGGCGCCGATACCGGCGGCACATCGCGCATCTCTGGCGGCGGCGGCGATTTCGGCGCGCGGGCGCAAGGGCAGATCGGCGGCGGCGACGCGGTCAATTCGAAATATCGGGGCGCGCAGGGGCTCGATCCCGAATTCATCAAGAGCCTGGAAAAGCAGTTCGGCTTCGACAAGCCGGCACCGGAACGCTTCGCGCTGATGTTGTGGAATTTCGCGCGGTTCGATTTCGGCAAGAGCTA
>Ga0210410_10005031_pt1 | contig 11555 bp, 15 predicted proteins | sample IncBWC4MmetaG_FD_161058 | JGI IMG/M metagenome (GOLD analysis project Ga0210410, IMG submission 161058) | Forest soil microbial communities from Barre Woods Harvard Forest LTER site, Petersham, Massachusetts, United States - Inc-BW-C-4-M | ecosystem: Environmental > Terrestrial > Soil >... | reverse complement strand
GATGGCCGTACCTCTTGCTCAGATCGGCGAGCGCGCGATCCGCGTCAGTGTGCTCCGGCTGTAACACGACGTTAGAGCTGATGCGACGGCGGAGGCGCAGGACCCGTTTTCGATCTTGAAGCAGCAGGCTACCGCGCGACTAGCTCGATGGTTGCCCGATGGCCGTGGGCACCCGCCAATTTTGCATCGCAGGTCAATAATGGCGCGGCGAGCGCTTCGCCAAGAGCTACATAGGCGCCATCGTAGGCGCTCAATGAGTCACGAAGCTGCCAGATTCGGGGTACGAGGGGTTGGTGTTCGTGGCGTTCGATCAGCAAATCGGCCAAATCGTCGAGCGCCTGTTCGGCTCTCGCGCTGGTGATCTCTTTTTGCCTTGCCAAGCGGCGCAAGACCTGGGTGATTTCAATATCCAGCAGTTGGGGAGCATGCATTTGCTCTGAGCCTACAAAGGCTCGCTCCATCAAGCGATCAGCCAGGTCCGTGCGCAGCAGGATTTCGAGCAGCGCCGAGGCGTCGATCACGATCAACGGCTGTCTCGCTCCGCGCGGAGGAGTTCGGTCGGCGTTTTCTTGCCGCCGTAGGACTCCCTCGCCTGCAATCGCTCACGCATTTCCTCGAGGGTCGGTTGTTCCGCGATCTTGCGAACCTCCCGAATGAGATAGTCGGACAAGGGTAAACCGGACATCGCAGCACGGGCTTTGAGTTGCCGATGAAGCGCATCTGGAACATGGCGGAGCTGAATCATTTTTGACATGTGCGTAGCATAGTTGCATGTAGTGCACATGTCAATGCCAAGTGAAGATCAAAGCTAGAGAGAGATAGGAAGAAGAAGGAGACGCCGCTCACGCGGCTCCGCGACTGAAGTCGCCAAGATTGGGGCCAGGGTGGGTAAGCAAGCAAGACCGAGCGGCTCCGCCGCGTCCCTTCTTTGTTTCTTTACGCATTCGGTCCGCAACGCTCGCGTGTGACACCGATCTTCACTCAAGCACGTCTCGAAACGACGACAAATGGGCGAACGCACCCCAAATGATACGATTGAAACGAGCTCGCTAAAATCCGGAAGCTAGTACCTTCGTCACAAAGGAAGTGCTCATGCGAATTATTCTCACGCGCCGATTTACATCTGTCGCCGCAACGATGGTTGTCTTGATTGTGGCCGTCCTGCCAACACACCGCTCTCTTGCCGATGACCTTCTCGGTCTTTACGTAGGCGGCGCCGTTGGACAATCGCAAGTTGAAGCCAACGTACCGTCCGTCGGCGACTTTAAGGAAAACCATTCCGCCTTTAAAGTGATTGCAGGAATTAGGCCCATCTCCGCAGTCGGCGCCGAACTCTCCTATATTGATTTCGGCCATCCAAGCGGAAATATCAATAGCGCCCCATCGGATGTCTCCGAGAAGGGCGCCGACGCCTTCGGCGTGCTCTACTTGCCCGTGCCCGTAGTTGACGTTTTCGTGAAAGCAGGCCTCGCCCGGCTTCAGACTACTGCGAATTCCGTTGGAGTCGGAATTGGGACTTGCCCAATGACGAATCCGAACTGCGCACTTTTTCGATTGGACCGCACGAATACGAGCTTCGCCGCCGGCGCTGGCGCGCAGTTCAAATTGGGCGCTTTTGCCGTGCGCACTGAGTACGAACGCTTCAACGCAGCCGGAGGAAATCCAAGCCTAGTATCACTTGGGTTTACCTGGACCTTCTTGTGATACTCCTTCGTCTGGCCGAGCGAGTACATGGGTGAGGGCAGATGTCTTTTCGAATTCGTCGGTCGGCAGGAGTCGATGGCTTTGCTCTCGGCAGTGTCACGTTGGCCAGGTACACTGCTGACCGATCACAACCTACAACTTAGGGGTTATGCATGTCTATTTCTTTGTATGACGTATCAATACCTATTTTTACTCTGAGTCTGAACAATCTTTCCGCCATTCTCGACAAGGCGGGGACGCACGCTGAGGTCAAGAAAGTCGACCCGAAGGCGATCCCCGCAGCGCGTCTCATCGTCGACATGCTGCCGTTGTCGGCCCAGATCCAAATCGCTTGCGATACCGTGAAGGGCGCGGCAGCGCGATTGGCCGGCGTGGAGATCCCCAAACACGAGGACACCGAGTCGACGATTCCGGAACTCAAGGCGCGCGTGGCCAAGACCCTAGAATTTATCAAGGGCATCAAGCCGGAGCAGCTGCAGGGAGCGGAGACGCGGCAAATCGAGTTGAAGTTTCCGTCCGGCACCTTGAAGTTTACGGGCTTAAGTTATCTGACGAATTTTGTGCTGCCGAACTTCTTTTTTCACATGACGATGACCTATGCCCTCTTAAGAAAGAACGGGGTTGAGCTCGGCAAGCGCGACTTCCTCGGCCCCGCTCAGTGACGATTTGTGTTCAGGATGTGCGGCGCTAGCGCCTACGCGGGATCCGGAGTGCCCTACCCTGGAGTTCGCGACCGCCGTGGATGTAGAGTTGAAAGCGCAGTAGCGTCTTTCTACGACGGCGGTTCCTTGAAAATTATGAGTACAAGCGGCCTGCGCCCATTGGCGCCCCCAATCGATCAGAGTCTTTGCCGTTGCATCAGTCGGGGCTGCCCAATGACTTTCCTGCGCCTGCGCCGGGGTGAAAATCAGCAGCGCCTTACGCGCTGATGGAACTTGTTCTGCCCGGAGGCTAACGCTGTGGTTTTACCGGCGACGGAAACGCGTGGAGGTATGTCGCGACTGATGGACGCATTGTTCGGCTGGGGCCACAATACCCGGCAAGCATGCATGCACATCACGTGGGCCAGCTCACGCGCCGCCAGATACTGAAGAACCTGTCGGCCACGATGATTGCTGTTAACCTGCCCGATCTGAGTCTTCCCGTGACCGTTGACCGCGAGAAAATGCGTTCGCGCCTGATTCCCTCGACGAAGGAACAATTACCCGTCGTTGGATGTGGTACGTATCGCACCTTCGATGTTGGCTCAGCCCTTCAGGAGCGTGCTCCGCTTGCAGCGGTGCTCCAGGAACTTTTCGCCGCCGGCGGTTCGGTCATAGACACATCGCCGATGTACGGGACAGCCGAGCGCGTCGTCGGCGATCTCTTGGCGCAAGCGCGGAGCCGTTCACGCGCGTTTCTGGCTACCAAGGTCTGGACCAGCGGACCGCAAGCGGGCCGTGACCAGATCAATCATTCCTTTGAGCTGCTGCAGGACCCTAGGATCGATCTTATTCAAGTCCACAATCTCCTCGACTGGAAGGTGCAGTTGGCGACGCTTAAGGACTTGAAGAGTGCGGGGCGAATTCGGTACATCGGCATCACGCATTATTCGGCATCGGCATTCCCAGAAGTCGAAGCTGTCCTGCGTTCGGAGACTCTCGACTTTCTGCAGATCAACTACGCGATGAACGATACGGCCGTCGAGCGGCGGATTCTTCCGCTGGCCGCAGATCGCGGTGTCGCCGTCATCGTCAATCAGCCGTTTGGCGGCGGCCGCTTGCTGGGGGATCTTCTGCGACGCCCTCTGCCGCCGTGGGCGCAAGAGATCGACTGCCAAACCTGGGCGCAGGTGCTGCTGAAGTACGTTCTGGGTCATCCGGCCGTGAGCTGCGTAATTCCGGGGACCGGGCGCCCCGAGCACATGATCGACAACGTGCGTGCCGGTTTCGGCCGCATGCCTGATGCCGCGCTGCGGGCACGCATGATTGAGTCGTTATAGCCGGTCCGGGTGTGGAGCAGGACCACAATGCGCAGCAAGCGGGCGCGGTTGGGTTATTTAGCCATGGATGGCATGTGTGCGTGTTGATTTTGCTGGTTGTGTTGGTGGCGGGGTGGCTGCAATGCCGCGCAGGAGTGCCCCGCTGCGCGGCATTGCGATCGACTTGAAATCAATTAGCGTTTGCAAGCTGCACCAGTCCCGCTTTGTCACCCTTGCTGCGCAGCTGACTATACTGTGTCAGTAGTGGGGCATTGACGCGGGCCACGGCATCATTGATCGCCTTCTGCACACAGGCCTCTCCCTCTTTCTTACCCCACGTGGCGGCGCTCTCGCAGAGCGTTTCAGCGGCGTAGCGGACGCGCAAATAGAGTGTCTTTGCGCCCTTTACGGTGGATACATCGAGGTCCGAATACCGAACCGGGTACGACACCGACCAATTTGTCGTTGATGCGGCGGTGGGCTCACTCGCTAGCGCTGTTCCGCCGATGGCCATGCCGCCGATAGCGAGGAAGCTGGCGGCCACCATGAATTTCGCCAGATTGGATTGAGTTTTGATCAGGTTTTTCATGACTATCTCCATTTACTTAAACTTAGGGTTCCTTCGATGGGGAATCTTGAGCGAGATCCTGAAGGCGCTCACGCGATATTCGGCGAATGATCCGCAATTACCGGTGAACGACGTGCCGCTGTTCACCGGGGCGAAGCCGGATGATTATTCGACGCGCCTCAATGTCCGTAGAACCTGCTGAGCGACGCGCCATGGAAGGCGCGGCTGGGAAGACTAGCCAGGGATGGCGTGCTGCATGATGTCGCGCGCTAGTATGGAGGCGCTTTGCGGGCGCGTTGATTTCTAGCTGCCTCGGTCCACCAGGCCAGATCGTCGGCAAAGCGCGGAAAGGCCCTTTGAAGTTGCTGTCCTGCTTCGCCGATGGGCTCACCGGTCGCGTTCAGGGTTTGAGAAATGGATCCGACAGTGAGTGTGCTCGAGATTACAACCATACCCATCTCGGAGACGGTCCCGTGCCAAAGGAAATTGGATCGGGCACCCGATAGTCGTCCGCCGGAATAGCTGACAATCGCGGCCGGACGCCAAAACCATTCCTCGAGAAAATGGTCGGTAAGGTTTTTCAATCCTGGCTGCATTCCCCAGTTGTACTCGCCAACGACAAAGATAAAGGCATCGGCGGTGCGAATCTTTGTTGCCAGCGCTTCCATCGCAGCGGGCGCCTCGCCTTTCGCATATTCCTTATACATTCGATCCAACATGGGTAGTCCGATGACTTTCGCGTCGAGAAGCTCGGGGGACTCACCGCGTGCGCGGAGACTTGCAACGACAAAGTCGGCTAGCCGAATACCCTTTCGATCTGATCGGTAGGAGCCATAGAGCACAAGAATTGGGTCCTTCATTCACACCTCTGGTTCGCAACTAAAGATGGTTGAAAAGCCAGCCTGTTCATACGCCGACAATCAAGAGATACATTGAATCTAAGTTCGTGACTGAATTCGCAGTGTCCACCTCACTGCTCGGCGCAATATGACGAATTGCTGGGTAAGTTTAGGATCGGTTATGCCGAGGCGCCAAGGGGCTTTTGAAGATTTGTTGGTCTTCGCGTCCAAGCTGCCGTGGCAGGTTGGCATCGGACTGGCGCTGGGCTTCGGTCTGGTGTTTCATTTTTTGGCTGCTGGGAGTTCGTTGCCCCCGACCGCCACAAAGTTGGGGGATCTTGGAAGTACCGTCGCTCGTCAATTCATCCACACGTTTGCATTCTTTCTACAGTTCATGGTGCCGGCCGCGTTCGTGTTCGGTGCCGTAGCTTCGGTCTTCGCACGTTCACGTTCAGGTGCTTTGCTTGCGGCGGCTAAAGCGAATCCTGCGGATTCTCTCTCGTCGATGAGTTGGCGGGATTTTGAGAGGTTGGTGGGTGAAGCGTTTCGCCGACGGGGATATGTCGTCACTGGGTTTGGGGGTGCCGGTCCAGATGGGGGCGTGGATTTGGGATTATCGAAGGATGGCGAACGCTTTCTGGTTCAGTGCAAACACTGGCGCAATCGGCGGGTGGGCGTCACGGTAGTTCGGGATTTAAACGGTGTCATTGCCGCGCAGGGAGCGCATGGCGGATTTGTGGTCACCGGTGGGGAATTTACGCGTGAGGCTCGGGAGTTCGCGGAAAAGACTAGCATAGAGCTCATTGACGGGAAGGCGTTGGCGGAGCTAATCGGAAGCGTCCCTACGCGAGGTCCGGCGCCGAAACCTGCTATCAAGGAAACGAGAGCATCTGCGCCTGTGTGTCCCCAATGCGGAATGGCCATGGTGAGGCGTGAAGCGAAGCAGGGGAAGTTCGCGGGGCGTTCTTTTTGGGGTTGCGGCAATTACCCCAAGTGCGCAGGAGTTGTCGATATTTCCTGAGCGCGGCGGTTTGGGTCAGACGTCGACGCGGCTCTAGTTTCAGGGTGACACGTGGTGATGCGGGGCTTCCGGACGAGTTGGCTTTGCTCATGCAGGTAATTCATGACCTAGGTTCCGCTGCTCGGCGCTTCCGAATAAATAGGTGGGAGGGGTGGCGTCCCCGTGTAGCCGGGTATGATCAGCCGAATGTTCTTTTCATTGATTTGCATACCGTCGACAAACCGCCATGTCTCACCGTGGTCATCCGATACTCCAATGAAGTATGCCTTTGATTGATGTTCTCGACCTCTCAGCTCAAGCACTTGATCATAGGGAATGAAAACGAACTCGCGGGCGTCACTCGAATCGATCGCCTGCGGTTGCGCAAGTTCAAAGTGGGTGAATTTGCCGCCCATGGCTTTCAGTTGTGCGTATAGATCCCTTACGTTCCTTGTGATTTGGTCGGCCGACGCTCCCTGTCGATATAGATATTCATTGTACGTGCGTTTCACGACGCAAGCGCCGTTAAACGCCTCCATGCAATCGACCAACTTATGGGCGTCGCGCAGTGACGCCGCGATCTTGTCTGCCGCAACGGCCGATGAACATATACAGCTGCAAAACAAGGCGATGGCAATGCTCAGGCAGACGCGCACAATCTTTCCTGTAACTCGATCCGTGGCTGAAGCGGTGTCTCTGATTCGAACTCCAAAAGTAGACGAGTGGCGCGACAGGACTGTGAGGCGCCGCGCCAGGCTATTTCCCCGGCCGTTCTGTGTACGCAAACTTCTCGCCGGAAATATCGGCAGCGAACATGAGACCACCCTTGGCGATGGTAAACACCGCCATGCCAGTCTGGTAATCGCCGTTGGTTGTGGCATTGTGTTTTCCACCACTCGCTTCCGACGAGGCGCGATCTGTGCCAATGCTCGCAGAAGCTCCCGCCGTGATGGCGACGGCGCTGGCACCAGCCGCAAATTCGAATTTACCGGACTCGAATTCGTCCAAGTGTCGCTTGTCTTGGAAGAATATGATTTCGCTATACGCTTTGCCGCCCGCCTGGAGCCCGATGCTCAACTGCGTCATTACGGCGTCCCCGACCAGCCGATCATGCACATATACCTGACCCGCACCTCGGGCTCCGCCGACGATGAGGCCGCCGGCGCCAATGGTTGGGAATACTGCGTAGGCATAACAATTGGTGAAAAAGACGGCACTTTCTCCCGCATGTCTGAATAGTTCAATCGTCTCATCGTATTCGTTTGCGTAGGCCACACCAGAACCCAGCAATAACGCCAGCGTCACACTGAAGAAGCGAGGCAGGATGTTCATATAGAGGTCTTTGGTAGTTAATGAGCAGGTTTGCGGTTCGAACGTACCGAGCGCCGCCGCCTGCCCATAGAGCAGGCGTAAGGCCAGCCGGAGTATACAGCGGCGACATTCGGGATTGCATCGCGTTGTTGTTGCCGGTAGCGCTCGGTAGTTTGCTGCAGGCAGTCGCGGGGAGGTACGGCGTTCGGACCGTAGGTCGTCGAGCGCGCTGCGAGGGAGACACGCGTGCAGCAGGAGAAGTTCGCAACGTGTGGCTCGCCCGGGAATCGCTGCCGGCGAACGCCGCCGCGCGCGATGCCGGCGGTGACCGCGCTCAGCATCCGGTGTACGGCGGAGGCGAAGTCCGGCATTGCCGCGATACAGTCGGTACAGCGAAAGAGCAACGGCCCAGGATAAATTTTGGCCTTGACAGGTATTAGAGTACGGGCGTACTCTCACAATATGCGGTATTCGCCGGAACACAAAGCGCAGAACCACGAGAACATTCTTTCCGTGGCCGCTCGCTCTTTTCGCGAGCACGGCGGTGACAGCAGCGGCATCGGGACGGTGATGAAGAAGGTAGGCCTGACGAAAGGGGGCTTCTACCGGCATTTTGAAAGCAAAGACGACCTGTTCGTCGAAGCGGTGGCACGGGCATTCGACGAGATGGGACGCGGCATGCTGAAAATTGCAGAGTCCGCGCCTGAAGGTCAGGCTTTGCGGGCCATCATCGAACACTATCTAAGCGTACGCCACGCGAATTCGCCAGGAATGGGTTGTGTGTTCTCCGCCCTCGGGCCAGAACTCGCACGAAAGCCCTTGTCCGTGCGAAAACGGATTGAGACGTCGCGAGCAGCGTATCGTGAGCGGCTACTGCCATTTGTTCCTGGTCAGACGCGAGAAGAAAAAGTGGCGAAGTTTCACCTGTTGTTCCCCAGTATGGCTGGAGTGCTGACTGCGGCCCGGATGACCCCGTCCCCTCAAAGTCGTGAGCAGATGTTGATGCAGGCGAGGAACTTTTTCATAAAGTGCTTCGCTGAAGAGTAATTTTTTGTCCAATAAGAGTACGGTCGTACTCTTATTAAGAGAGGATAAGCCGATGAAATTCATGATCCCTTTTCTCATTGCATTGCTAGCGGTAGCTTCCGTAGCGCAATCACAGTCCGCGGTTGCCCCGGGCGTGCCCACCGTGGCCATACCTAGAACCACCGAAGTGCTGGTCATTCAGACCCCCAAGAAGGGCGTAACCGCTCAACAAGTCATGGCCGTCATCCCGGCAGAGATTCGGGCAACCGTGAAGCTCTACCTCGCCGGAAAAATCCGCCAGTGGTATTCGCGCGGCGATGGCAAAGGCGTCATCTTCCTGGTCGACGCGAAGAGCGAGGGCGAGGCACGAGCGCTCATGGAAACGCTGCCGCTCGCGAAGGAACAGTTAATGGATCATGAGTACATTCCCGTCGGACCCTTGATGCCGCTGAGGGCATTGATGGGTCCAGGGACACAGCAGTGACGCTCCTCGGTCCCTTGGCAAATAACTGAGTTCAATCAAAAGGAGTAGAGAAATGAAGGTTCTTCAAAACGTTTCGTTGGCGACGCTGTGTCTTATTGCCAGCATGTTAATTCCTCCGGCGGTAGCTTTCGCTGGAACAGACGTTACCGCCGATGTGGCGCCCCCGCCGGCACGTGCCGAGCGAGCACCTTCGCCGCACGACGGCTACGTTTGGGCTCCAGGCTATTGGGATTGGAACGGTCATCGGTATACCTGGATCTCTGGAACCTTTCTCCAAGAGCGCCGGGGACGTCATTGGGTTCCCGCCCGCTGGGAACAAGTGGGCGAGCACTGGCAACTGGTGCGCGGCCATTGGGAAAGCTAATAATTGCAGTCGAATTCTGTACCGATCGACCGTGACAGCGGCTCTGCGCGGGCGCCGCCGAAACAGGTCTGAAAGGAATCAGGAGGGGTTTAAAGTCACTGAACTTGAACTGACAGAAAATCAACCGGAGAGCCGGGTAACTGTCAGATCGGGTCGGGACTAGTACATATAAGCGGCCCGTTACGTCTTGGGGACCCCGCGCAGCGTATTTTCCCTGATCACATTGGCCAGCAACACATCCACGAGCGTGCCGCCACTCGCGCCGCCACCGGCGACGATGTCCGGCACCAACTTGACACCCGATTTCGCCAGGGCCTCGGCAACTTGCACGACCGCATAGTTGCCTGATTCCATCGAGGCGATCTTGAGTTTGATCACCTCCGCCTCCGCGCCGCCGACGGCTCGCGTCTTTGACGCTTCGGCATCTCCGACTGTTCGCACGACGGTGGCGTCTGCTTCGGCATTGATTGTCTTGGCGCGAGCCTGCCCCTCAGCAGACTTTACGTTCGCCTGCGCGTTGAAATCAGCGATTGCTACCTGCCGCTCGGCGTCAACCACTTTGGATTGCGTCACGGCCAAGGCATTGGCTTGTTCGAACTGCTGGCGCACAACCTGAGCTAGTCGCTGGGTTTCGTAGGTGACGCGTTCCTGCTCCGCCAATTTTCGATCTGTGAGCGTCTTCATCAACGCTTCGGGCGGCACGATGTCGCCAATCAGGGTATCAACTGCACCCACATTGTATTCCTTGAGCGCCAATGAGATTGAATCGCGGGCTTCGCCCTGGCGCAAAGAGCGATTCTTCAGAAAATCGATGATGTCGGAACCCTGGGCAGCATTGCGGAAATAGTTGCCGATTGTCGGTTCGAGTACTTGAGTGACAAGGGCCGACATAGTTCCGAATCGAGCGATCACCTTGGGCGCATCATTTCTCGGAATATGAATGATTTGGGAAACGTCGAGATTGAATTTGAAGCCATCGGCCGATCGAACCGTGATCGTCGAGAGGTTGGCATCGAGTTGGTGCGCTTCGGTCTTGCCGGTCGCCCAGTTGAGCACCACATTGGCCGTGGGAACATTGGTCACCTTGTGCGTGTACGGGTTAATCGGATATTTCCCGGGATCGAGTGGCTCAACCCAAACGCCCTTATCGCCGCGATTCACCAGATTTCCATGCCGAAAGGCATCGCCCGAAACATCCTTGCCTTCCTGACCAACATACGCAATGACCACACCCACATGCGCGATGGGCACCTCCGTCATATCGACCAGCTCAATTGTGGCGAAGCTCGGATTGATGAAATACCGGCCTGCGAGCAAGACTTGCTCTTGTAGACCTTTGCAACCCTTACCATCGACAAAGACTTGCGGGCTTTGAAACATGTTATGGCCCCCGACGACGGGGCCAGCGATTTCACCTGAGGACAGCGCCAAGCCTTCGCGCGTAGTAACGATCCCAACTTTGTTATCGGGGATATCGAGCGCGTCGGCCAACTGTACCGAAAATAGAAAAGGATTAATCCGGTAGCTCCCGGGCGCGATAAGCGCCATCTGCGGGCCGCGCTCGCCGCCGCCGGCGATGAAAGCCGGTCCATCCTGGAAGGAATCGCACTCGACATGACGTGCAATTACTCGTCCACCGCTCAAGGGGACGCCGTCACGCGCTTCAATGACACCGACCTGACCCGGCGGTACAACTATTGCGTCCATAAGCGTGACCGAAAAAAGCAGTGTGTTGATTCGGTAGGTGCCGGGCGGGATCAATCCTATTTGGGGGCCTCTCTGACCTCCGCTTTCAAGAAACGCCCTCGCGTCTTGAAATGCATCGCAGGTCACCAATTGCGCAACGATGCGGCCACTTGGCAGGGGTTTCCCGTCACACGCCTCGACGCAACCCACTTTGCCTGGGGGCACCGTGCAGAACTTGACCAAGTCGACCTGGTATTGCCACGGCCACATACCCACATGAAGGCCGGGAGGCAGCGTGTCCGCTTGGTACCCTGCTTCGCCGTTTAGTGCAATGATTCGACCTGCCGGAAGGCGCCGATTCTTGCCGAAGATGACAAATTTCTTTGTCATTACACCGACACTGTCATCCGGAACAAGAATGACGCCGCAGAGTGCGAGCACCCATCGGTAGCAAACTAAGATTATGATTACGCCGAAGACAATCGCGATGATTTGCCAGTGATTCAGAACGTAGTCCATGTTTCGCCCCTTAAGCCTTTTTTTCGGAGATCCATCTTCGGTTTGACTTAGTATACGGTGCATTCGCGGTGGCGCCGAGCCACGATGGGGCAGC
>Ga0210410_10005030_pt1 | contig 11556 bp, 9 predicted proteins | sample IncBWC4MmetaG_FD_161058 | JGI IMG/M metagenome (GOLD analysis project Ga0210410, IMG submission 161058) | Forest soil microbial communities from Barre Woods Harvard Forest LTER site, Petersham, Massachusetts, United States - Inc-BW-C-4-M | ecosystem: Environmental > Terrestrial > Soil >... | reverse complement strand
AAAACGCACCGGCTCTTTGGTGAAGAACCGTTTCGGCTTGTAACCACGTGCATCTCCGCGACCCGCAATAATAAAACGCAGTTTGCGATCGCGGCACAGCTCCATCGCCTCAATCGCGAATCGCAAACCTTTGCGCTCCCAGCCGGAGCCGGCGAAGAGCAAAGCAATTTCGTCCGGCTTCAGCTTCAAATCAGTGCGGGATTTTTCTCGTAGCGCCGGATCAAAACGAAACTTCTCTAACGGCACGCCGTTGCGGACGATCTCGATCTTGTCCGCGGGATAGCCGAAAAGGTCGACAATCTCCTTTTTCACCATTTCCGAATTCGCGATGACGCGGCCTGCACCGCTTTTGGCAAAGAGCGATTCCTCGAGCTCCGAGATTTCCTGATGTTTCCGATTCATACCGCGAACGAATCGTTGCAGTGGCATTTCAAATTTTCGTCGCCGGTTCAGCCAGGCCTTATGCACGCCATCGCCGGCGCGGTAAACGTCGCAGCGCCAAACGCGCTCGAGACTCGTCAGCACATCGCAGCCAAGTTGCGGACGCAACTTCTCCAGCTCATCGGCGAAGCCTATCGCGGACGTTGCTCGTAAATGCGTAATCGATCCAAACGGCCATTCGTTAGGCGGCCAATCGTCGCTCGCCATGAGTTGCACATCGTAGCCAAGATCGACAATTCCCTGGGCCAGCCGCTTGAGATAGTTCTCCGCGCCGCCGCTCGGCGAATAGCCGCGGCGCACGAAAGCGATGGTGAGTTTCCGAGTGTCCGCCAAACACGCCAAATGACGCCAAGATTCTCTGCAAAAGCAATGTATCTTTGACTTTTAGCCTGCTTTAGCGTGTTTAGCGGACGCTTCTCACCATCTTGTTTCGATGAGCCAATCTTTGCTGCCGAAGAGCTTGCTTTACTCGATCTTTGCGCGAATCGGCGGTCACGGTCTCGATACCGATTCATTTGAAGCTTTGCGCGCATCCTATCGCGGAAAATTTCTCGGTAAAGCGATCGCCTACGACAATCGCCAGCGCGAGATCCCGTCGCGTTTCATTCAATCGCTCCGCTGGCATCCGGTGCGGCTGTTCTCATTTCTCGATCGCCCTTATTATTATGGGGCGAAGAAGAAATATCTCGATTGGATAGCATCGCGTCATCTCGACAGCGGCCGCTACGATTTCTTCCACAGTTGGTCGGGCGATTGTTTGGAAACGTTGCGAGTCGCGAAAAAGAGGAAGATTCCGTCGCTGATCGAAATTCCAACCTGGCATCGGGGAAGCCAACGGTCAGAGGACGGAGGACAGAAGACAGAGCTAAGATCGACATCCTGGAAGTCGCGCTTCAGGTTGGAGCGAGAAAGATTTCTCGAGGAGTACCAACTCGCTACGCTGGTAGTCGTTCTGTCTGAAAAGGCAGCAGAGTCTTTTCGCGCGGCAAATTTCCCGGATGAAAAATTGTTTTATCTGCCGCGGGGCGTCGATCCGGAGCGTTTTAAGCCCGGAACGCGTCCACCAATTTTCCGCGCCATTTTTTCCGGCGCACTGATCGAGCGAAAAGGGATTCATCACCTGCTCGAAGCGTGGCACCGATTGAATCTGCCCGACGCCGAGCTCTGGCTACTCGGCAGCGTCCACGATGAAGCGAAACCGCATTTGAAGAAATTCGGTCGCGAAAATGTTCGCGTTTTCGGTTTTAAGCGCGACCTCGAGAATTATCTCAATCAAGGATCGGTTTATATTTTCCCAACGCGTTTGGAAGGAAGCGCCAAAACGATTTACGAAGCGGCAGCGTGCGGCCTGCCCATGATCACTACCCGCGAAGCCGGCGACGTCGTCCGCGACGGTGTCGAAGGAATTATCGTTCAGCCGGGAGATGTCGATGCAATCGCGGCGGCGATCGAGCATCTGTATCGCCACCCTGAGATTGTTGCGAGCATGAGCGCCGCAGCGAGACAGCGCGTGGTGGAAAATTTTACCTGGGACCATTATCGGACGCGCTTGTTAGGCGCCTACGAAAGAGCGATCCAGCTTTGTAGCAGCGGTCTATGACCGTCGCATGAATCCATGCCCCAGCGGCTCTGTAGACTTGAGGAGACTTTCGAGCGATTGCCGATCTATTTCGTAACCGCCTGCACCCCGCTACAACAGCATTGAATATCCTGCTCATTCAACTCAAACGCATCGGCGACTTGATTTTGACCACGCCCGCAATCGCGGCAGTGCGCGAGAAATTTCCGGATGCCAGGATAACGCTGGTGATATCATCGGAAGGCAAAGCGCTCGCGCCTGCAATTGCCGGCGTTAACAAGCTTTTAGTCATGCCGCGCGGCCTCAATGGATTTGGAACGGCTGTCGCGGTTGCGCGCGGCAAGTTCGATTATTGCGTCGATTTCACTCGGAACGATCGCTCGGCGCTACTCGTGTTTCTTTCGCGCGCCAAGAAGCGGATCGTTTCCTTTCGGATCAAAGTGCGTTCGAAGTTCCGGACGCGGTTTTACAACGAGTTCGTCGAGCACCGGATGCGCGACATGCACACGATCGATTATCATCTCGGGTTGCTCGAACCACTTGGAATTTCCAACGTTTCGCGCGCGGCGCGCTTGAAATTGCCGAAAAGCACGCGCGAAACCGCCGACGAGTTGCTGAATGCAAACAATGTCAGAAGACAATTCCTCGTTTTTCATCCCGGGTCCGCACGGGCCGAAAAATTTTGGAACGCGCAGCGATGGGCTGACGTGATTAACCACGTCGCCGACCATCACGATGTCGATCTTGTCTTGACCGGCGGATCGTCGCCGCTCGAGCAAACGCACATTGGCGACATCAAATCAAAAGTGCGGCACGAAGTTCTCGATCTCTCCGGCAAAACCGATTTGCTCACGCTCGCGGCGTTGATTGCCAAAGCGCGTTTATTGACGACCGTCGATTCGGCGCCGATGCATCTGGCGTCGGCTTCGCGCACGCCACAAGTGATCCTGTTTGGCCCGACCAATCCGTTTCACTGGCGTCCGCGGGAAAGTCCGGCGTTAATCTTACAGGGGGCATCGACATCACCCTTTACCGAATTCGTCCCCAAGCAGCCGCGGCTGCCAATGAACCAAATCTCGACGCAGGCGGTGATCGATGCTATGGAGACGCTGTTGTCGGCTCCGGCAACGTCGCCACGGTTATGAGCAAGGCAGAAGGCGCCAAAGTAAAACTCTCGTTCGGGGAAACCATACGGAAGGCATGGAAACCGTACCTGCGCCTTTACGGCTACGCCGTGCCTTACAAATGGCGCTTTGCCCTCGGCATCGCGTTCGGCGTCGCCTACGGTCTGGTGAACTCACTACTGCCGCTGACGGTGTTCCAGGTTTCGAATTTCGTTTTCCACGGCGCTGCGCCAAATCCGCGAGCGGTAATGGCGCATCGCGAAATGTTAAACGTCGGCCCGAAGATCGATTCGATCGTTTGGATTTGTCTGGCCATTCCGCTGGTGATGGCGGTCCGGAGCCTCTGCTCCTACGGAAACACTTACTACATGAACTGGGTGAGTAACAAAGTCGTCAACGATGTTCGCAATCAGCTTTTCGCCAAGGTAATGCACCACTCGATGGATTTCTTTAATCGGATGCAAAGTGGCTTTCTCATGTCACGCATCGCCAATGACACCCGCAACATGCAGCAAGCGCTGGCGAGTGTGAGCAGCGACGTGTTCAAACAACCCATCACCATCGTCGGCGCCGTCATCGTGCTCCTCCTGATGGATTGGAAGTTTACGCTCGTGAGCCTTGTTCTCTTTCCGATTTGCATCATTCCGATCCGCATCTTTGGTCGGCGCGCGCGCGCGGCGGTGCAACATGAGCAAAAAGGCGGCGTCTTAATGTCGGTAACAATGCAGGAGAGCTTCGCCGGCATTCGAGTCATCAAATCGTTCGCGCGCGAGGAGCAGCAGGAAAAAATATTCCGGCGGGGCGCGCAACAATCGTTCGCTCATACCATGCGCACCGTGAAAGCCACTGAAGCGGTTGGACCGCTCGTCGAAATCATCGCCTCGATCGGTGTTGGGCTCGCGCTGTTGTACGTTTACGCGGCGAACCTCTCAGCCGGGCGTTTCTTCGGACTGATCTCCGGCATCTTTATTATCTACGAGCCCATCAAAACGCTGAGTAAACTTCACATCGTGATGCAGCGATCGCTCGGTGCGACCACCCAAATTTTCTCGATCCTTGATTCGGTGCCGGCGGTGCAAGACGCGCCAAATGCGGTTGCATTGGCTTCATCTCAAGGAGGAATCGAGTTTGAGAACGTGACCTTCCGCTATTCGACCGGCGTCACCGACGCGGTGCGCGATATCAATTTGCGCATCGAGCCCGGCAAAACTTATGCACTCGTTGGCGCGAGCGGCGCGGGCAAGAGCACCATTTTGTCACTGATCTTGCGCTTATACGATCCGGTCTCAGGCGCCGTGAAAGTTGATGGTCACGATTTGCGCACGTTGACCCAGAAATCCTTGCGCGAGCATATCGGCCTCGTCACCCAGGAAACATTTTTGTTTCACGACACCATCTTTAAAAACATCCAGTTCGGCCGGCTCGACGCGACTGCTGAAGAGGTTTACGCAGCGGCGCGAACGGCGTTCGCTCACGAATTTATTTTGGCGCAGCCCGATGGTTACGACACGGTGATCGGCGATAAAGGCTGCCTTATCTCAGGCGGCCAACAACAACGTCTCGCCATCGCACGCGCCCTTCTCAAAAACGCGCCCATCCTGCTTCTCGATGAGGCGACTTCATCACTTGATACCGAATCAGAAAAGCAAATCCAGAAAGCGCTCGAGAAACTCGCAGCCGGCCGGACCGTGATCGCGATCGCGCACCGGCTATCCACGATTTTGTCCGCCGACCAAATCGTAGTCCTCGATCGCGGCAATATTAAAGAGGTCGGGACCCACGCCGAACTGCTGGAAAAATCGGGTTACTATCGTCGCCTCTACGATTTGCAATTTAATCAACCTACCGAGGTCACTTCAGAAGCCGCATCCGAGCCAGACGTGCTCGCCGAAGAGCTCGTTTAATTTTCGCGCGCGAAATTGTAGGACCGACGTCCACCTCAATAAAATGCCGCTTAATTTCGACCTCCATACTCACTCCTTCTTTTCCGGTGACGGCGTGTCGAGTCCGGAAGATTTGATCGCCGCCGCCCGCGCGAAAGGTTTGCACGGCATCGCCATGACGGATCACAACACCTGCGACGCGGTCACCTACATGCTCGAAAAAGGTTTGATGCGTGTCGATGGCCAGCCGGTCGACGGCTTTCTCGTTTTGCCGGGAGTCGAAGTCACGACCGCAGATGGTCACCTCCTTTGCATCGGCGCGCAGCTGCCTTACTTGAAAGGAAAACCGGCGCGCGAGGTTTGCGAGATGATTCATCAACGCGGTGGCCTCGCGATTCCTCCGCATCCCTACGATCTTTTCCGCGCCGGCATTCGTTTCTCGGTTCTGGAAACGCTTCCGGTTGACGCGATCGAAGTTTTCAACGCCGCCACCACGCTGCGCCGCTATAACCGTTACGCGTTCAAGTACGCGCAGATCCGCGGTCTGCCCATGGTCGCGGCCAGCGACGCGCACCACGCCGCAGCCGTCGGCACCGCTTACACGATTTTGAACACGAACGATTTCTCGGTGAAAGGAATCCTCGCCCAGATCCTCAAGAGCAACGAGCTCAACCAAAGATATCTCACCCCGCGCGACAGTCTCCGAAAGACTTGGAACAACTGGCTCCGTTTGCGTCGCCGCAAGAAAATTCCCGAGCTTGCGGCCAAAGACCGTAGCCACAACGGCGGCTAAGAGCTCCTTTAGACAGAATGGACAAAATGCTTTTTATCTGGCCGGAAACAATTCTGATCATTTGGTAAATCCTGTCTAAAAATTCTTCTGACATGGCAGCGTACGTAATTGTCGAAATCGAGGTTGTCGACCCGGTCGGCTACGAGGAGTACAAAAAGCAAGCGGCGGCGACTGTTCACCAACACGGCGGCAAGTATATCGTGCGCGGCGGCAAGGCCGAAGTTCTTGAAGGCGATTGGAACCCGAAACGCATTGTCGTGCTCCAATTCGAATCAATGGAGCGCGCCAAAGAATGGCTCAACTGCGAGGAATACCGCGAGCCGCGCAAGATGCGCCATCGCACCGCCAAGACCAACATGATCCTTGTAGAAGGCGTTTAACTGCTGATTGGGCTCGAGCTAACATCGCGGAGCAGACTCTCGACGTCGCCTTTGCTGTAAAAATTCCAGATCGGCCCTTCGCATTTCAGTAAGCGCTCAGCCAGCTCATCCATTAACTCGCGATCGTAGAACTGGCCCACGTTCTTCGAGACTAGATTCTCATCGAGATCCGCTGCGGCCGGAAAGAATTTAGCCAGCTCCCGACCTTTCGTTGCAATCAGCTCTTCGTACTTGATGACTGCGCCCTCGGGCAGGAATCGATGGAACTGATCGTAAAACCAACCCAAAATGTAAATCTGTCGATGGATCGGATCGGATTTGGCCGCTAGCTCACGCGCAAGATCGACATCGAGCTTTTCAACAATCGGTGCGTGCCCATCCTTGAGCGGGAAGGCCGCGAGACTATTCCAGGAAGCAAGCGTCGCCAACGGATTGCGCACGATGGCGAAACACTCGAAATGCTCCCGCAACGTCTCCAGAAGTGCGGAAAACGCCCCCGGATGTTTGATCGCCAGCGTGAAATTCTCCGAAAGCGATTTGTCAATCCGAACGCGACCGTGCTCCTTCTTGCGCAACCGCATTCCAGTGCGACTCACCTGACCGGTTGCGAAATTGTCGGAAATTGTGCCGCCGGCGTGCTTCGAGATCGCAACTCCAGATTCGTGCAGCGATTTTCGCATTTCGAAGCAGAAATCGTTGATTATTTTCACGACTTCATTGCGATTGTGGCAACGCGCAAACTCCCAAACGTTCATCGGCTCATGCAGCGCGACTGTGTCCGGCAACTTATTCAATAGCGAACAGATCAGAGTCGTGCCAGAGCGCGGCGTTCCGGTGATCAGCACGTTGCGCATAGCGCTGGTCAGTTTAGCGACTGGAGAGTAAATCGCGCAACGCTTTCGGATCGGTTACGGGCACTTTGCAGGTGAAGTTTTCGCAGACATAGGCGGCGGGTTTGCCGTCGACTATCGACATCGCGCCAATGGCTTCGTTTTTTTCGGAAAGGAATTTCTGGCCGTCGCCGCCATCGGCCAGGATCAGAATTTTGTTCGGCAGAAAATGTCGGTGGACCTCTTTGAGCAACGGTTTCGTTCCCTCATTGCTTGTCCCGCCGCTGCCTGGCGAAGGCGGATCGGTCTTACCCGCAACAACGATTTGGCGCGGCTTCGCTAGCGAGTAATCCAGCGCAACCAGCATTTGCGGCATCGCGCTGGCGAAATGCGAAAGAGTTGGCCCAAAGGCGTCGATCGTTTTCCGAGCGCGTTCGTCCAGTTCCTTGTCGTCGCGAAATTGCGCGAGCCGCAAGAGATTCAGCGCAGCGATCGAACTGGCCGCCGGCTCTGCACTGTCGTTGTCGTCTTTCATTCGAAGGACGACGCTCGCGTCTTTGCCGCTGGTAGAGAAGTAGCCGCCGTTCTTCTCGTCAAAGAACAAACGGTCCTGCGTTTCCTGAAGTTGGAGGGCAAACTTCAGCCATTCGACGTCAAACGAGGCTTCGTAAAGATCGAGAAGTCCTTGAATGACGAACGCGTAATCGTCGGCAAAACCTTCGATCTGACTTCGACCTTCGCGATAATTGCGAAAGAGTAATTTGCTCTTGTCGTCGTAAAGATTCGCGCGCACGAATTTCGCCGCACGTGTCGCGCTCTCAAGATAACGCGGCTCATCCAAGACCTGAGCGCCGCGCGCGTAGGCCGAAATCATCAGGCCGTTCCATGCCGCGATGATTTTGTCATCGAGATGCGGGCGCGGCCGCTTGTTCCGGATCGACAATAACTTTTCGCGACTGCGGGCGAGCGATTGTCGCGCTTCGTCTTCGCTCGTCTTAAAATGCTTCGCCGTCTCGGCAATCGTGTGACGCTCGATCAAAATGTTTTTGCCACGGAATTCGTCCTGTGGATCGCTTCCCTCGGGCGCGTTCCCGTGCGGTTGCACGCCGTAGTGAAACTTGAACAGCCCCGATTCGTCGCCGAGGACCGCGTCGACTTCTTTCTCAGTCCAAACATAAAAGGCACCTTCGCTTTTCTGTAGCGGCGCTCTATGAGCGCCGATCTCCGACGATTTTGCTTGCTCATCTCGGCGGTCATAGACCGCCGCTACAGGATCTAGGCTGTCAGCGTCTTCGGCGGAAAAGAATCCGCCTTCTTTCGAGGCCATGTCACGCGCGACGTAGTCGAGGACATCGCGCGCGACATCGGCATATTGTCGATCTTGAGTGATTTGGGACGCGTCAATGTAGGCGGTCGCGAGCTGCGCCTGGTCGTAGAGCATTTTTTCGAAATGCGGGACGTGCCAGTAGCGATCGACCGAGTAGCGATGAAATCCTCCCCCGAGATGGTCGTGCATTCCGCCGGCTGCCATTTTCCGCAGCGTCACCAGATCCATTTCCAGCGCATGTTTCCCGGATTCGCTTTTCGAATCCCGCGCGTAAATCCGCGTCAGAAAATTGAGCGCGACTGGGCGCGGAAACTTCGGCGCGGTGCCAAACCCGCCTTCTTTGTCGTCAAAACTCCGAGAAAGCTGCTCGTAGGCGGTTTGGAAAACTTGATTGTCGATCTTGGAGGCGACTTCCGGCTGTGCGTTCTGCGATTCGCGAAGAGCTTCCACAATTTTGGATCCTTGCTCGGCAATTTTTTCATGGTCCTGCTTCCAGGCCGCTGCAATTCGCTCCAAGACCTTGGTGAAACCGGGCTGTCCGTATCGATCTACCGGCGGGAAATATGTTCCGCCGACAAACGGTTTCAGATCTGGCGTGAGCCAGACACTCATCGGCCAACCGCCACCGCCGGTCGTTGCCTGGACAAACGTCATGTAGACGCGATCGACATCCGGCCGTTCTTCGCGATCGACTTTGATGCTCACAAACTCGCGATTCATGATCGCAGCCGTCTCCTCATTCTCGAACGACTCGTGCGCCATCACGTGGCACCAGTGACAGGTCGAGTAACCGATCGAGAGAAAGATCGGTTTGTTCTCGCGGCGCGCCTTGGCGAAGGCTTCTTCGCCCCATGGATACCAATCGACCGGATTATGCGCATGCTGAAGAAGATAAGGCGACTTCTCCTGCGCGAGTTTGTTCGTGTGCGCTGGGTGAGCCGGTTGAATTTCCGCGGCCATGGGAGTTGGTGTCACTGATCAGCTTAACGTGAGAACGCAAAAGCGGAAGCAGTTGTAGCGGTGCTTACGCTCCCTCTAGTGCCGCAATAATGAACCCGGCTTGTAGTGTGCCGCAGAGCGGCATGCTTGTTCTCAAGCACCGAACCAAATAAACAGGCGGTCGCCGCGGCGACCGCCTCTGGCTAATATTTGCTTCCTCAATGGACACAACCCATCTCATTTTTCTTTGTCTGACGATCGCGCTGATCGCGTTTCTCTATTCGTCCGTCGGGCACGCGGGCGCGTCGGGTTACATCGCAACCATGACTCTGTTCGGACTAGCGACGACGGTCATTCGCCCGACCGCGCTCGTCCTGAATATTTTGGTCGCAACGATCGGTTCCTTCCAATTCTGGCGAGCTGGATATTTCTCCTGGAAGCTTTTTTGGCCATTCGCGCTGCTCTCGATTCCCGCCGCATATTTCGGCGGCTATCTTCAGCCTTCAGCGGGCATGTTAAGAATCCTGATAGGAGTAGTTCTACTTTTCTCGGCTGCGCGATTGATTTTTCGCCGTGGCGATCCCCCGGAGACGGTCCCTCCATCGAAACCAACCGCGGTCGGAGTTGGAACGGGCCTGGGGTTTCTTTCCGGCCTGACCGGGACCGGGGGGGGAATTTTTCTCACCCCCCTGCTCTTGTTTTGTCGGTGGGCGCACATTCGTCAGGCCGCGGCAGTTTCGGCGCTGTTCATCCTGGTGAATTCAATCGGCGGACTGGTCGGATACTTCACCGCAGTCCATTCGGTTCCGGCGCTGGGAATTTATCTCGCGATTCCGGCAATTATTGGCGGAACGATCGGCTCCTATTTGGGAAGCCGCCGTCTGCCGCCTCGAGGCATCGCAATTTTTCTCGCGGTCGTGCTCGTAATTGCTGGCACGAAGTTAATTGTTACGAGGTGACAGTTCCAGCTTTGGCGCGGTCGCGGGCGACCACGGATTGGTTTGGAAATCCGAGTCGATGATTTTCTCTCGCGTGGATCGCAAAAGATCGAGCAGCGCTAACACATCGAGCGCGTGATGTCGCGGAGCGAAGATCGACAAGTTCTTTTCCGCTAACTCGAACAATTTAACGGCCGGCCGGAGACGACGGCTGTGTTTTGCGTGCGTCGGATGTTCGAAATTTTTCTGTAAATGGACAAACGCGCCGGCGGCCTGAATCAGTCCTTTAAAAAAATTATCATCGTCACTATCGCGATTGAGCCAAATCTGCTCCAACACGTCGTGCGCTTCGTAGTAACGTTGCTCGTTCCAGCAGCGAAAGAACGCGCGATAAAACGGGTGCTTCGCCACGTCGCCGGAAAAATCGACATTGTCGCCTTCGAGCTTGCGCACGAACTGCGAAATCCTCTCGCCTTTGCTCATGAAGGGCTTAATTTCATCGTGCCGCAGATGATGGGCAAACCGACTTTTCCGGAGGGTCACGAAAGCTCGCCACCGCGAGTCCGTCCGTTGGCGGACATTCGAGATCGCAGCCAAGAATGACACCGGTTGCGCTGGGAATTGTTCTCGCCGCCATCGCTGCGCTCATTTTTTTATCGGCGCTTTTTTCGGGACTCGAGACCGCGCTTTTTTCGCTGCGGCCGCATCAGTTGCGACGATTGGAGCAAAACCACCCGGCGCTCATCAATTTCGTCCAACTTTTTCGCGATAAACCGCGCCGTGTTCTCAACGTGCTCCTTCTCGGCGACGGACTGGTCAAGGCGCCGCTGGTGGTACTTTGTCTTTTTCTACTTTGGCGCGGGCCGCTCGCCGGACGCTTGTCGCAATGGCTCGCGGCAATTCTGATTTTCGCAATCGTCGTGTTGCTCTGCGATTTGATCCCGAAATTGATCGCGCTCGCGGCGCCATATCGACTGTCTACCGTTGGCGCCTTCACCCTCCAATCCTCTGTCCGAGTGCTCGATCGCGTCGGACGCACGCTTGAGCGCGTCAGCACCGTGATTGTCGATCTTCTTACGCCGCTGAGTCTGCGCACCCGCGCACGATTGAGCGATGAAGAACTCGAGACGTTGGTCGAGATCGGAGAGGAGGAAGGGACGCTCCACGAAGCCGAGGGCGAGATGATTCAGGAGATCATCAAGATGGGCGACAAGACGGCGAAGGATTGCATGACTCCGCGCGTGGAAACTTTCACTTTGGCTGACGATCTGCCCAACGAGCAGGCCATCGCCCAATTGAGGGAACGACGTTATCGGCGCGTG
>Ga0210410_10005028_pt1 | contig 11561 bp, 7 predicted proteins | sample IncBWC4MmetaG_FD_161058 | JGI IMG/M metagenome (GOLD analysis project Ga0210410, IMG submission 161058) | Forest soil microbial communities from Barre Woods Harvard Forest LTER site, Petersham, Massachusetts, United States - Inc-BW-C-4-M | ecosystem: Environmental > Terrestrial > Soil >... | reverse complement strand
TGAATTGCGTACCCTCCCTTGACATGGAGCGCAAGAACCGTAACCCGCTGTTGTCTATGCATGTGACCCCACTAAGATCTACAGTACAGGTTCGCCCGTTTTGTGCGCGGTGCCTGTTTTTCCAACTGGTCCTCAGCTCGCCGACCCACGGTTCGACCAAACGACCTTCGAGTGTCCACCTTTGCTCCGTGAGCGTCTCGGCGATGGTGATTCGCAACATTCGCGTGGCCCGCTTTCTTCGCTCGGTGGCGGAAGTCGCTTCGTTCACCGACCAGTGCTACAAGCCAATTTCAAACTATTTCCCAGCACTAAACTTTTACGAACGGGACATAGTTCGCAACCGCTTGCGCATATGAACTTCGGACCCGCCCCGTTCAAAGTGCACCTCGTCCATATACGATTTCATCAGGAGGATTCCGCGCCCATGCTCGGAAAGGGTGTCCGGTATAAGCCGGTTAGACACTGTCTTCTCGAAGTCAAATCCTTCTCCTAGATCTGTCACGACGATGGATATTTCCCTGCCGGGCCAGCAGCGGCAGCGGATATGCACTTTTGCTTGTGGTTGCTCGTGATTGCCGTGCACGACGGCGTTGCCCAGAGCCTCGCGAAGGGCCAGTTCGACACCAAACTCTTCTCCTGGAACACATTGCGAACCCTCAATCAGGAGCATCAGGCGTTCCACCAGCGGGGAGATAGCCTGAACTTCACTTGGCATCCAGGAGTCGATTTCCAGGACGGAAGAAGAAATAGAATTTTTCCGTACGAACCGCGCTTGAGAATCCGCTGCTCCGTGCAGGCTTCGCATCTCTCGCATGACCAACCCCTCGTGAACAAGGAAGGGGCAAGATGACGGCCAAAGCAAGGAGAGTGGCGAAGGTGGCGGAACTTATTGATTTTTAGTGGAATGACCGGGCGGGAGAAGGCGATCTGGAGCGCGCTGCCAGCGTGGCACTGCCATATTTGCGGTAGCGTGCCTGCTTTGCGGCATACTGGAAGAGCGCGGGAAGAAGGGCGGCTTTAAATTTACGAGGCTGAAACTGCGGTGCAGCCCAGTCAGGCCGGGCGGCGGGCGATTCCGAGTTTGCGAATTCTCTGCTGCAGGGTGGACCTCTTCATTCCGAGGTGCATTGCCGCCCCATTGGGGCCTGCCACAACCCAGTTGCACTGCTGCAGCGCTTTGAGGATCTGCTGACGTTCCGATTGCTCGAGAACGTCATGAAGCGCCCCGTTCGCCGGCGATTTCGGGGCGATGGCACTCTCTGTCTCACGGCCAGCCTTAGGAAAGTTCAGGTCAGCCAAATCAACGCTTAGAGCAGGACTTGTGGAAACAATGACGGCGCGTTCGATCACATTCTGGAGTTCCCGGATGTTCCCCGGCCAATGATACCGGCACAACGCATCCATCGCCGCCGATGGAATTGTTTCAATCACCTTGTTCATCCGCCTAGAGAATTGCTGCGCGAAATGGCGCGCGAGGAGGGGAATATCGCCTTCGCGCTCGCGCAAGGGCGGCACGTGGACGGGAAAGACGTTGACCCGAAAAAACAGATCGGATCGGAATTTCTGTTCGCTCACCATCGCTTCCAGATCGCGGTTCGTCGCGGCAATCAAACGCGCGTCCGTGCGGAGCGTCCTGGAACTTCCCAGCCGTTCGAATTCCCTCTCTTGCAGCACGCGGAGCAGCTTGGTCTGGAGTTCAAGAGGAATTTCCCCAATTTCGTCCAGAAAAATGGTGCCGCCGTTGGCCACTTCAAAGCGCCCGATACGCTGCGCAATCGCACCCGTGAATGCGCCTTTCTCGTGTCCAAACAGCTCGCTTTCCAGCAGGCCGGTCGGAATGGCCGCGCAGTTGAGCTTGACGAAGGGCTTTGAGCGCCTTGGGCTCAAATCATGAATGGCGCGCGCAATCAGTTCCTTGCCCGCGCCCGTCTCTCCATAAATCAGCACCGTCGAATCAGTTGGCGCCACGGTTTCCACTCGCTTAAGGACCTTGCGGAGGGAAGCGCTGGTTCCCACAATCTTGGCAAAATTCATTTCGCTACGGATTTCATCTTCGAGATAGAGCTTTTCCTGGGCCAGCTTGTCTTTCAGCTCTCGAATCTCGCCGAAGGCAAGCGCATTCTCCACGGCAATCGCAACCTGGTTTGCGATTTGGGCGAGAAACTCGATATCGCCCGCGAACGCACTGTCCTGATATTTGACGACGCCGAATGTGCCCAGCACGCGGCCCCGGCTGACAAGAGGAAGGACGCAGACCGTTCCAACTTCGGCTTGCGCGGTGTCCTTCATTCCCTGCCGCCTCGCCTCCTGGACGCTGCCGCACCAGAGTTTGCCGGTGCGGAAGACCCCTAGCGAGATATCTTCATCTATGGGGACAAGGCTCTCCTCCTGGACAGACTCGACGCTAAAAGGGAAATCCATGGCGTAGATCCGCAAGCGAGTGTTGTCATCCCTATCGGGAAGAGTAACGCCGGCGCCATCGCAGCCCATAACGCGGCGCGTGCTGGTCACGATGGCTCGGAGAAGATCCCGGAAGTCGAGATTGGAAACCACGTGATTGGTCAATTCGAGGAGAAGTCCAACACGCTCGCTCTTCCTGTGCAACTGCTGTTGTGAGGCCTGGGCCGCAGCGAAGTGCAGCGCGTTGTCAAATGCGAGAGCGATTTGCTCCGCCACCACGGAAAGAAAGTTAACTTCTTCGGCCGTATAGATATCCGGAGCTTTGCTGGCAAAGGTGAGCGCACCGACTTTGCTGTGGGCAGTGGTTAAGGGCAGAGTGCACACACTTCGGATGCCGTGTTTCTTCAAAATCTCGCGGAAATTGCAAACCTCAGCATGTGTATCATGCGGTCCGAGCGAAGTGATCATAGGCTCCTGGTTCTGGTAGACCCACCACGCGTCGGATTCCTCCATTTTGAGTTCCGGGTCGGGAGGGATAGCTGCCTCCGTCTCAGCGTCGAGGAAATGCCGGTGAAACGTATTCGATTTCTCGTCATGGATAGACACGCCGACGCGATCAAACTGGACGACCCGGTGAAGTTCCCTGACTAGCGCGCGAAACAGATCCTGTGGATCGCGATATGTTCCGATAGCATTCGATACGCGGATAAGGGTTTCATAGCGGGTCTCAGGTAATGTAGCCGCAAGGATTTCCGAACCGTTGCTCATCGTCTGCGCACCACCGGAGTAAGTCTGGATGCTTCTGCATGTGATGCGTGACCTAGCGTAATTGGTGCCACAAAACGGGCACGCTACCGCAAGGGCGGCAGTGCCACACGGGCAGCCGGACCCAGGGTGCGATCCTCGCGCGCCGCATCTCACGACAAATCAATGAGTTCCGTCTTTTTCGGAAAACAAGACTCTTTGGCACGCGCGCTGCATTAATCCTTCCGTGGGATAGGTCCAGCCGTTGGAAAACCCCAGAAAAATACCTTGCTGAAAAGGGATGGATTCGAAAGACATACCATGAATAGTGCTCTTAGACACAGTCTCGTTGTAGGCGGAGTGGTTGGTTTGATCGTCATTGGTCTCATCGTTGGAGCCCTGCGGCCGAAGCATGCGGCCGGAGCAGGAACAGCAGCGCTTCCGGTGGTTATGGTGGCGCAGGTGGAGCAGAAGGATGTTGACTTATACGGCGAATGGATCGGTACGCTGGCAGGTGAGGTGAATGCCAACGTTCAGGCGCAGGTCACAGGGTATTTGCTCCGGCGGAATTACCAAGAGGGGTCACCCGTAAGGAAGGGGCAATTACTTTTTGAGATTGATCCTCGGCCCTTTCAGGCGGCGCTGGACCAAGCCGAAGGACAGTTAGCGCAGGCCACCGCGCAGCTTGCTAACGGCGAAGCTGTTCAAGTGCGCACCCAGCTCGATGTGGAACGCTACGCTCCACTGGCGAAGGAGCAGGCCGCGAGCCAGCAGGATCTCGACAATGCCACTCAAAACAACTTGGCGGCGAAGGCCACCGTGGCTACGGCCAAGGCTCAAATCAAGACGACCGAAGCCGCCGTTGAAACGGCAAAGCTGAACCTTGGCTTTACGAGAATCACCTCGCCCGTCGAGGGCATCGCCGATGTTGCGAGGGCGCAGGTCGGCGATCTGGTCAGTTCGAGCAGCGGGACGCTTACGACTGTTTCAACACTCGACCCGATCAGGGACTACTTCACCGTCAGCGAGCAGGATTATCTTCAATTGAAGAAGCAGTTTTCAGGCTTGGACAAACAGCGTTGGAAACTACAGCTCATTCTCGCTGACGGGTCAACCTATCCCCGCGAGGGCACCTTCTACTTCGCGGGGCGCGCCGTCGATCAAAACACCGGGGCCATCCAGTTGGCGGCGCTCTTTCCCAATCCGGGCAATGTTCTGCGTCCCGGGCAGTACGGCAAAGTCCGCGCCGTAGTTCGAACACAGAAAGGCGCCTTACTGATTCCGCAGGCTGCTGTCACCGATCTGCAAGGGAGCTATCAAGTCGTTGTTGTCGGCGGGGACGACAAGATCGCCATCCGGTCGGTCAAAGTTGGGGACCGCGTTGGCACTATGTGGATTATCCAAGATGGACTGAAACCGGGTGAGCGTGTGGTTGCGCAGGGCCAGCAGGCTCTGCGGCCGGGGACGGTCGTACAGACCAAACCACTTGTCGCCCAGTGAAGGTGAACAGTGGCATCGGAATAAAAGCAAAGTGAGTGTGGAATGCGAGGGTTAGCCTAGCCCGGACTCCTCCTCATTGCCTATTTTCCAACAGAAGCGCGCACAGAACTATCTGAGTTTGATCGAAAGGAATCGCGATCCATGTCGAATTTTTTCATAAGGCGGCCTATCGTGGCGATGGTGATCGCCATCTTGATGGTGATTGTAGGCGTGGTCAGCATCGCAAGCCTTCCCGTGGCGCAGTTTCCGAACATCGTTCCGCCGGAAATTCAGCTGCAGGCCTCTTACGTCGGCGCGGACGCGCAGGCCCTGGAGCAGTCCGTTGCCACGCCCATCGAACAGCAGATCAATGGCGTGGACAACATGAACTACATGTACTCCTTGAACGCCACGGGCAACTCGCAAACCACCATGGTGGTGGACTTCGACCTGAAGACGGACCCGAATACCGATCTCATCCTGACGCAGTCGCGGGAGCAACTGGCTGCCGGTCAGCTTCCGCCGGACGTTAACACCTATGGGGTCACGATCAAAAAGTCCGTGACCGCTCCGCTCATGCTGGTCGGCCTGTTTTCCCCGAAGGGCACGTACGATACTACTTTCCTTGGCAACTATGCCTATATCAACCTGAACGACCCCATCGCCCGTCTGTACGGTGTGGGCCAGACGCAGGTTTTCGGCGCAGGGCAATATGCCATGAGGCTGTGGGTACAGCCTGACAAGCTAGCGAAGCTGGGCATCACGGTTACGGATATCGTCAATGCGGTGCAGCAGCAGAACACGGTGAATCCCGCCGGCCAGGTCGGGGGTGAACCGGCTCCCGCTAATCAGCAATTCACTTATTCCGTGCTGGCGCAAGGCCGCCTGACCTCCCCGGAACAATTCGAAGACGTGATCGTACGCGAGGCGCCCGATGGCGGGATCGTTCGCGTGAAAGACGTCGCTCGCGTTGAGCTGGGTGCGCAAGACTACAGCATTGTCAGCCGCTTGAATGGCAAGCCCGCCATCGTCATCCCCGTCTACCAGTTGCCTGGTTCGAACGCCGTCGAAACGGCAGCGGGCGTTCGCAAGCTGATGGCGGAGATGAAACAGAGCTTCCCGGAAGACATGGATTACGCCATCTCGCTGGACCAGACCGCCGCAGTCACCGAAGGCATGAAAGAGATCATTCAAACGCTGTTGATCGCGATTGTGCTGGTGATTCTTGTGGTGTACCTGTTCCTGCAAGACTGGCGCGCTACGCTGATCCCGCTGCTGGCCGTGCCCGTCTCGCTTGTGGGCACCTTTATTTTCTTCCCGCTCTTCGGCTTTTCCATCAATACGCTTTCGATGTTCGGATTGGTACTGGCGGTCGGCCTGGTGGTGGACGATGCGATCGTCGTGGTCGAAGGCGTACAACGCCACATTGAAGAGGGTCTCGCTCCCAGGGACGCCGCGCGAAAAGCCATGGCGGAACTCTCGGGTCCGGTCATCGGCATTGCCTTGGTGCTGTCTGCCGTATTCGTACCCACGGCCTTTATTCCGGGCATCACCGGGCGGCTGTACCAACAATTCGCGGTGACCATCGCGATTTCGGTGCTGCTCTCGGCGTTCAACGCGCTGACTCTCAGCCCAGCGCTCGCGGCGCTGCTGCTGCGGCCGATGAAACAGAACACAGGGTTGCTGAACCGATTTTTCGATTGGTTCAACCGAGTGTTTGGACGTGCCACGGAGGGCTACGTCCGTTTGTGTGGCGGACTGATTCGCAAGAGCGCCGTTGCGATGGTGCTTCTGGTGTTGGTGAGCGTTGCGGCTGGTTTTTTTGGCAGCCGGCTGCCTTCGAGTTTCCTACCCGATGAAGATCAGGGATATGTGTACATCAACATGGACCTTCCGAATGCCGCTTCGCTCGAGCGCACCAGCGAAGCCGCAAGACAGGTCGAGGAGATCCTTGCGAGCACGCCAGGCGTCGAATACACCACGAGTGTTGTTGGCTTCAGCTTGCTCAGCTTTGTACGGACTACTTACAACGGCTTCTTTTTCGTCACGCTGAAGCCCTGGAGCAACCGCGAAACACGAGCGGAACAGTTTCAGGAAATCAAGCAGCGTTTGAACCAGCAGCTCAGCCGGCTTCCGCAGGGGACTGCTTTCAGCTTCTCGCCGCCAGCGATCCCCGGCGTGGGGACTTCCGGTGGATTTCAGTTCGTGCTGGAAGACCGTGCGGGGCGAAATGTTGCATTCCTGGCGGGCAACCTGGATAAGTTCATGGCCGCCGCTCGCAAACGGCCCGAAATTGGGTATGTCAGCACCTCATTTCTGCCCAGCGTTCCGCAAGAGTACCTGGAGGTCAACCGGGAACGGGTGCTGAAGCAGGGTGTGGCCATCAGCGACGTCTACAGGACCATTCAATCTTTTATGGGCGGCCTGTTCATCAACTACTTCAACGATTTCGGCCGCACCTGGCAGGTGTACGTGGAAGCCGAAGCGCCTTACCGGGCGAATATGGAAAACCTCGGGCAGTTCTATGTGCGCAACAGCGCCGGCCAAGCAGTTCCCCTTTCCGCGCTGACGAAATTTGAGTCGCGGTCCGGCCCCGAATTCACGATGCGCTACAACGAGTATCGCTCCGCGCAAATCAACGGCAGCGCCGCGCCGGGTTATAGCTCGGACCAGGCCAGCGCGGCTTTGGAAGAAGTCTTCAAGCAAACCATGCCCCGCGAGATGGGCTTCGATTACATGGGCATGTCCTATCAGGAGCAGCAGGCACGCAAAGGAGTCCCAGCCTGGGCGATCTTTGGATTGTCTCTGCTGTTTGTGTTTCTGATTCTGGCGGCACTGTACGAAAGCTGGTCGCTGCCATTCAGCGTATTGCTGAGCACGCCGGTCGCGGTATTCGGGGCCTTTGGTGTGTTGTGGCTGCGTCGCGTGGTGCTGAGCGCTTTTTATCCCGCTTACATGGTTCAGATCGAGACCGACGTGTATTCGCAAATAGGGTTGGTGATGCTGATCGGCCTGGCCGCCAAAAACGCGATTCTGATCGTGGAGTTTGCCAAGGAAGAATACGAAAAAGGAAGGCCTCTGGTGGATGCGGCGCTGGAAGGCGCTAAGCTCCGCCTGCGGCCAATCCTGATGACTTCGTTCGCGTTCATTTTGGGTTGCGTGCCTTTGTGGATCGCCACCGGCGCCGGTTCGGTGGCCCGCCAAATCATGGGGACGGCCGTTATCGGGGGCATGCTGGCCGCAAGCTTGATCGGGATATTTCTGATCCCGGTGATTTTTTATCTGGTTGAGAAATGGTCGGGCGCCGGCAAGGAACACGCTTCGGCCGCAGTGCCGGCAACGCCCGCGCCCGCACCTGGAGATTGAGCTGGGCCAGCAACTGATAGAGGAGCAGAACGCACGGTGAAACGATTCATGAAGAAGTTTGGGCCCCTGGTTTCCATTATCATGGCAACGAGTTTCAGCGGCGGATGCATGATGGGCCCGAAGTACCATAAGCCCGCCGTGCAAACTCCTGTCACATATCGCGAGTTGCAAGTGAGTCCGCAGGCACAAGCTCAGGCCGCTTCCTTTGCGGACCTTCCCTGGTGGCAAGTCTTCCAGGACCCGCAACTTCAGGAGCTGATCCGCACCGCCTTGAAGCAAAATTACGACATGCAGTTGGCTACGGAGCGCATCAAGGCTGAGCGCGCGCAACTGGCGATCACGCGTTCCTATCTTTTCCCCCAAGCGCAAGCCGGCGGCAATTTCACGGGTGGAAAAGAGCAAAGTTTTCAGTCGAAATCAAATTTCTTCGCGCTCACCGCCGATGCCGCTTTCCAGCTGGACTTTTTCGGCAAGCTGCGCAGAGAAACCGAAGCGGCGCGCGCTCAACTCCTGGCTACCGAGGATGCGCAGCGGACAGTCATGCTCACGCTCGTCAGTGATGTGGCAAGCGACTACTTCACGCTGCTGGAGCTTGATCTTCAACTCCAAATCACGCGGGACACTGTGAAGACCCAACAGGATTCCGTGAAACTTACTTCGCTCAGAGTGGACCACGGCGTCGCCACAAAGCTGGATGTGCTGCAGGCTCAACAAGTGCTCGACACAGCAAATGCGCAGATCCCGGACCTGGAGAGACTGATTGGCCAGGAAGAAGATGCCATCAGCATTCTCATTGGCGAGTACCCCGAAGGCGTGAAGCGCGGGCGACCGCTCTTGGAACAGCCACTTCCTCCCGAAGTGCCGCCGGGATTGCCTTCTGCACTGCTGGAGCGGCGGCCCGACATTCGCCAAGCCGAGCAGGTGTTGATTGCCGCGAACGCCGAAATCGGGGTCGCCAAGGCGTCGTTCTTCCCGCAAATATCGCTGACCGGCTCGGGGGGCGGCGCGTTTGGCCGCAGCAGTGTATTCACCGGGCTGATGAGTTCGCAAACGGGCATCTGGTCTTACGGCGCTCAGATAACTCAGCCCATTTTCACTGGAGGCGCACTTCGCGGGAACCTGCATCTGGCCGAATCGCAGCATGAGCAGGCTTTGATCGCTTACAAGCAGGCCATTCAGCACGCGTTCGGCGACGTCTCCGATGCCCTGATCGGATATCAGAAACTCCATGAGGTGCGAGTTCGCCAGGAGGAGGCCGTAAAAGACCTGGAAGAGTCAGTCCGGCTTTCCATCCTGCGATACGAGGGGGGTACCGCCACCTATCTTGAAGTGCTGGACGGCCAAAGATCGCTGTTTGCCGCGGAGCTCACGTTAGCGCAGGCGCGCGGTAACGAGTATCAGAGTCTGGTGCAACTCTACCGGGCACTTGGCGGCGGGTGGCAGACATAAAACCGCTGGGTATTTTTCGTGTCCAGACTTCCGGGAAGGCATGCACGCGTGATTCGATTCTGGCCCTCCAGCACCAGCAGCGTTCGCGCGGCAACTTCCTTCGTCTGGCTCCGCGCTTCCATCAATTAGGCGTTGGATCACTGGGCGTGACAGAGCAGGCGGGTGGCCCGGACGAAATTTTGGTTTTTGCGTTTAGCGCGCATCGTTGGTTAGGATACCACTCGTAAAATTCACTGGGGAGTGGAATGGGCTGCCTCTCTTGAAGAGAGCGCGAGCACGGAATATTTTCGTGAAAGAACCGGCAAAGGTTCGCGATGAGATGAGATTTCATCTGATCGGGTATGTGGTGATGCCGGGGCTGAGCCGTCTATGACTTACGCTGCTGGCGGCGGTCGTGGGCGTGCTCGGAGTGGCCATTCGCGTCGAGCCAGGCCAGGAGGCAGCGAATGCTGCCGTGGGCCAAGGCGATGCTGGAATCGGCGGCGCCGTAGTAGAGATTGATGGTGTCCCCGTCTGCTGCAATGGTATAGCCGCAGGGAAAGACGACGTCCTGGACATCTCCCTGGCGTTCGTAGGGCGCCTCTGGGGCGAACATCCAGGAATCTCCACGGACCAAACACTTCTCCGGTTGTTCCAGATCAAACAGGGCCAGGCCAAGCCGATAGATAGAACTGGACGGCGTCCTTCGCACACCGTGATAGATCATCAGCCAGCCCCTCGGAGTTTCAATTGGAGGAGGAGACATGCCGATTTTATTGGCATCCCACCACGCACCGCGACGCGCTTCCAACATGAGCTTGTGGCTTCCCCAATGGCGGAGGTCGGGAGAGTAAGAGATCCAGATGTGCGCGCCCAGAGGCGTCATCGGCCGGTGGATCAACGCCCAGAATCCGTTGATCCTTTTTGGCATGAGAGCGGCATCCTTGTCGTCGGGAGTCATGATGACGCCAAATCTCTCGTAGGTGCGGAAGTCTTTCGTGAGCGCCAGGGATACGCCCGGGCCGCCGCGGGAATAGGAGGTGTAAACGACCGCGTATTGGTTCAGTTCGGGGACGAAGGTGATGCGCGGATCTTCGATACCCCATATTTCTTCCGGAAATTGTTCCGGGCAGGCGGGCAAAGATGGTTCGGTGTCAATCAGCCAATTGTTGACTCCATTCACCGAGCGCGCAGCAGAAAGATGAGAAAGGCCGCGGCGATCTTCCACGCGGCAGAGGAGAAGCGTGGACCCATCAGGCATGAGTGTAGCGCCCGCGTTGAAGACGCTGTTAATGCAATAGGGCCAATCCTTTTCGGTCAGGATCGGATTCAAGGAGTAGCGGTTGAACAGGATGTCGTGTTGGATCATCGTTTCCCTCGAGAACATTCTTGAAATAAGAAAACAAGACAGTGCACTGGGCCGCGAGGGGGAGGGGTTAATTGGGGTTGGATCATGATTTCCGGTCGGTGACGTCTGATTTCTCCAACTTGCGCATTTCCAAAAGGGCCATCAGGAAAGAGAGTGTGGATTCCGCACCCTGGTTTTCGTTGGCGCGGTCGGGATGCAAACCGTCACGGCAACCGCCGGTGGTGGTGTCATAGAGGGCAATCTGCAAATCGTTGTCGCCGAGGAACCAATTGAAAGCCGTCCATGCTTCTTTCCGCCAGCGTCCTTTACCCGTTGCGCGATAGGCTTGGAGATAGGCGGAAACCGTTGCGCAGGCTTCGATGGGTTGCTGGTCAAAGCGAGCCTTTTCCGTTTTCTTGGAGTAGAAGCCGTGGGAGCCGATGGGCACAAAGTGGCCCTTGGTTTCACACCGCTGCACGGTCGCAAGCCAATCCAGCGCTTCGAGCCCGGCCGATACCATGGCATCGTTGCTGCTCCGCGTTCCGGCGCGGATCAAGGCCTGCGGCAATCGGGCGTTGGAATAGGTCAGCACGTTTTCGAACCACTTCCAGTCCACAGTACGGTTGGTCTGGTAGGAGTCGAGCAGACGATTCGCGAGGGCGTCCGCAGCGTTCAGGGCGGCGCGATCGCCGGGGAAGGACTCAAGATATTCGAGGAGCCCGAGCAACGTGAATGCGTACGCACGGGGACTCTTGAACTCCAGCGCCGCCGGAACGGCCATTTCGAACAATCGGCC
>Ga0210410_10005027_pt1 | contig 11564 bp, 9 predicted proteins | sample IncBWC4MmetaG_FD_161058 | JGI IMG/M metagenome (GOLD analysis project Ga0210410, IMG submission 161058) | Forest soil microbial communities from Barre Woods Harvard Forest LTER site, Petersham, Massachusetts, United States - Inc-BW-C-4-M | ecosystem: Environmental > Terrestrial > Soil >... | reverse complement strand
GGCCAATTTTTCTCCGCGATGCCAAGGCTCAGTTTTGCTGACGCCCTTCGGTACTTCCACGATAACGCGCTGATTGGCACCTACACTTACCTGACTTGACCAGACATCCCTGTTTCCACTCCGTATTGTGACTTGGTAGGCGCCGGGCGGGACTACAAGTTCCTGCTTCCACCACAAGAAATCGGTGTTGAACTCATCTCCATGGCCAACGAAGAAATCTGGCGTTTTCCCATTGATGAGGACGGCATCTCGGTCGGCTCCCTTGATGGCGATGGCACCGAAAGGCCCAGCTACTTTGTCGCCGACCTTCTCCAGGGTGACATCGAGATCGGTCGTTTTTCCGGCAGCGATCGTGACCGTTTGTGTGATCGGCTTGTACCCGTAATTGACTAATTCAATTTTGTGGTCGCCGGCACCCAGATCCAGAATGTGATGTTTACTCGCCTCGCTGATAGCCTCGTCGTCCACGAATACGTAGGCCTGTTTGGGAGTGACCTTGAGACGCAGTTTGCCACCTTGTGCCTGAGCTGACTGCCCTTGAGCAATGATCACAACAGATGTAACTAAGATTAAGACAAAGTGGAGATTGAACAATTTCGATTTCACGTCATTTCCCTTTCACAACATTTCTAAGACATCCAAATGCTAAGAACCTGATAAATTCGCCGCCACGCGAGCCCTGACTCGCCGCGTACAGATGGCCGAATGTGCAATAAGCAAATACGCTGCCAAAGGTGCTGGCTGTTAGTTGGGGCTTCACCGCTTTGAAACCAAGTATGTTAGGTAGTTTCGTACCTTACTAACTTCAAACTCGCTGCCAGACGTTGAGTCGGACGGCGTTGACGCGTCAACTTTGATGTCACGCATCGCTGGCAGAGCACATGGGGCAGCCAGAACGTGCTGCAGGTATTTACAGACAGCAATGAAGAATTCGACGCGAGCGCTGTCTACGCGAATTTCGTACGCCATACGTCGGACATTCTGCAAGTTGCCAGAAATGTAGGGCTTGGCGCGCCGGTGGCCAGGACTCGCAGATCGTTTGTCGATTCACATCCGACAAGTAAAGGCCTGCTTTTTGAATGGCTGCGGGCGGAGTGTAAGACAGGAAACGACGGGCCGACTTGCGCGTCGCAGCCAGCAGTTTGGTAGTCTGTTTGCATCGACCCCACAATGAGCAATCGGCAAACGATCAACCAACGACTACTCCTCTGCTTCAAGTGGCGCGAATGGCCACGAACATCTGAAAGCGAGATTAGGAGAGCCGCCTATGACTGACGCTGATCTTGCGTACCTCGCGTCACCCGAAGTGTTGGCCCGTGCCCGTAAGATCAAACTCTTTTTGATGGACGTGGACGGTACGCTGACTGACGGCGGTGTCTGCCTGATCTCGTCCATTGTCGCTGGCAGTTCAGGGGAACCCATCGTCTCCGAAATGAAAGTGTTCGACGCCCACGACGGCCAGGGGCTATCGCTCGCCCACGCCATGGGGATCCAAACAGGCTTCATCACTGGCCGGCATTCACCGGCCGTTGCTCAGCGTGCTCAGGAACTAAACGTCACTTTTGTGTATCTGGGACAGCAGAGGAAGACCGCCGCGTTCGAGGAGTGCATCCAAAAGGCGGGCGTGACCGAGGACGAAGTCGCTTATATGGGCGATGATCTGCCGGACATTCCTCTGGCCCGGCGAGCCGGACTGGCGGTGTGCGTAGCCGATGGAGCACCTGATCTGGCGGCTATATGCCACTTTACTACTCGCCGGCTGGGAGGGCGGGGTGCAGCGCGCGAGGTAGTGGAACTAATCTTGAAGGCGCAGGGACGTTGGGAAGAGGCGGTGCCGCGCGCGCTCGCGTGACAAAACTGCGCGCAGCGCTTTGCAGCCCGGTCTATTCCGCTCGCTCTCTCTCGCATAAGACCTTCTGTAAATACGAAGTGAGAACCTTTCGAAACTCTTCCGCAACAAGATCTCGTGATTTCGCCTCTGCCTCCGTCCAAAGTGTCCTCATGCCTTTGACGATCTGAACCGCAACGTTCGCGGCGAGCAATGCTCGTTCTGGGGAAAGGGCCGGGTTTTTGCTTCGAAATGCATCGGCAATCGTCGAGCGCAGAGCTTTCCTGGCGGACTGTGCACGATGTAAGGAAATGGGCGCAGAAACCAGGTTCAGCCAAGCTGGTCGATCCTGCACAAAACCTGTGATGCAGTCAATGAACGACTCGGCAAAGCGAACCGCCGACAGGTTGTTCGACTCCGCCATGAGTGACTTCACCCTCAGCTGCAAATCTTCAGAGTACTGCTGGCGCAGCGTGGCGGCGACAGATTCTTTGTCGGGGAAATAGTTGTACAGCGCTCCAATCGACGAATCACTGCAATCGGCGATCGCTTGCATGGTTGTGGCTTCGTATCCGACAGATGCAAACAGTTCGGAGGCGGCCTGAAGAAAGCCCGCTAACCTGCGCGCCGAGCGATCCTGCTGAGGAGCCACGCGGACAGTGCTTGACAAATTCGAGGGCATCCTCATATTCTATCAACAGAAAGTCGAGGATACCCTCGACTTTGTGGAGGAACCATTGTCTCAGCTTGCAATCGATCCCCGTAAAACCGCGCTGGTGGCTATCGATCTGCAGAACGCCGTTCTGCAGATGAACCCAGCCCCGCACGCCGCTGCCGAAGTGGTGTCGAATAACCGGCGGATCTCCGATGCATTGCGGTCTAAGGGAGGGTTGGTGGTGTGGGTGCGGGTGGATATCAATCAGGTCATCAGGCTCCCGGTTGACGTTCCGATGCCGTTTGAGGGCAAGCAGCTACCCAGTGAATGGATGGAGATTGCGCCGGCGGCCGGGGTTCAAGATGGGGATCTTCTGATCACGAAATATCATTGGGGCGCATTCGCTGGAACGCCGCTTGAGCAGCAACTGAGGGCTCGCGACATCGACACCATCATTCTCACTGGAATCTCAACCAACGCGGGGGTTGAATCGACACTGCGGCAAGGGACCGGCCTGGGCTTCGCTTTCGTTGTCGCCGAAGACGCCTGCTCCGGCCGGGACGCCGACGAGCATCGGTTTGCGTTCCAAAACATCTTCCCGCGCCTTGCAAGGGTGCGGTCGGTCGATGAGGTTTTGAACGCGCTTGCCTGAAGATGTTGACCATTTCGACCGGCTCGATCCAGCAGTATGGAAGGTAGTCTCAGTCGCGGTGCTGGGTTCGTTCCTTGCACAACTGGATGCTACCGTGGTCAACGTTTCGCTGGGGAGCCTTGCCGTAGAGCTGCATTGCAGCCTGCAAGCGATTCAGTGGGTCACCAGCGGATATTTGCTTGCTCTCGCTCTCATGCTTCCGCTTAACGGCTGGCTGGTGGAGCGCACTGGAACCAAGAGGCTCTACCTCTTTTGTTTTTCCGGGTTCACGCTGTCCTCCGTGCTGTGCGCCTTGAGCTGGTCGGCGGACTCCCTGATCGGGTTCCGCATTCTGCAAGGCATCAGTGGAGGACTCATGGCGCCGTTGACGCAGCTCATGATAGCGCGCGCCGCGGGAAAACACATGGTGCGCGTGATGGGCTACGTAGCGGTACCTGTGCTGCTAGGACCCATCGTGGGCCCAGTTGTCGCGGGCGCGATTCTGCAGCATGCGTCCTGGCGTTGGCTTTTCCTGATCAACCTGCCGATCGGTGTGCTGGCGATTGTACTTGCCTCCTTGTTTCTTCCCGCGGATGACAAGGGAACAGGATCGCAAAGAAGTTTCGACCTGGCCGGCTTTCTGACTCTGTCGCCTAGTCTGGTGTTCTTTCTGTACGGCTCGGATCAGCTGAACAAGCGCGAAGGCATGGTCATGCTTCTGCTATCGATTACACTGCTGGCGATTTTTTTCCGCAAGGCATTGAAAGACGGCCCGAGTGCGCTGATTGACTTGCAGATTTTCCGCAGCGAGGTCTTCTCTGCATCGGCTTTGACGCAGTTCACGGTTAATGGTCTGTCATTCGCGGGGCAGATGCTGATTCCCCTATATTTGATTCTCGACGTAGGCAAGTCGCCGAGTGCCACAGGTTGGCTAATGGCGCCAATGGGCCTGGGAATGGTGTGTACCTATCCGTGGGTTGCAAGGCTTACTCAGCGCTTTGGCATTAGGGGAACATCTTTTAGAGGTGCGCTTATCGCGTTTCTGGGCACGCTGCCTTTTCTCTTTTTGAGTTCCCAATATTTCAGTCTGGGGATTCTGGTAGTTGCTCTTTTTGTTAGGGGCGTTGGAATGAGTGCCGTCGGGATTCCATCCATTTCTGCCGCATATGCGTCAGTGCGGAAGGAGGAATTGCCGATGGCGACAACGTCGCTGAACATCGTGCAGCGTCTTGGTGGGCCGACACTGACGACGGCTTGTGCGACCTTCCTGGGCTGGCGTTTGGCCGTTGTTCATTCAGCAGGAGTGTCGAGCGCCTTCACGCTGACCTTTGTTCTGCTTTGTAGTTTCCATTTGGCGCTGATTCTGGCCACGCGCAGGTTACCGCCTTCGTTGGAGTCGGTGGAGCATCCGCGACTGACAACCGATGCAGCTCACATTGAATTGATTGACTGAATTGACGGTGCAGAGCTGTTCCCGGAGCGCCTGCCCTTTGTCGACTGCTGGCGGAGCGTCTGCCATTTTTCCCGGTGTATGATGCCTGCCATGGCCTCACTCGCTGACAAATCCGAGTCGGGACGCGAGGCACAGTTACAAGCCACCCTCAATACGATTCCGGCGTACACCTGGTACGCTCTCCCGTCTGGTGCGCTCACTTTTGTCAGTGATCGAACTGCAGATTACCTCGGCCTGCCAAAAGACCATCCTCTCCGGTTCGGTATTGACACTGGCGCTAGCTGGGATTCCCACATCCCCCTTCTGCATCCCGACGACCAGGAAGAAACACGGAGAGTCTGGTCAACCTGTCTGCGCACGGGCCGCGCCGGTGAGCTGAGTTTTCGAGTTCGAAACGCGGAAGGAGGGTACCGCTGGTTCCTGAGTCGCGCCGAACCTCTCCGGGCGAGCGATGGAACTCTGTTGTATTGGATCGGGGTTAACCTCGAGATTGAAGAACGCAAGCAAGCGGAGTTCTACCTCGCAGAGGCAGAGCGGCTCGCGCATATGGGTAGCTGGGTTTTGGACCCTGCGGGTTTTTTCCCTTACTGGTCGCACGAACTTTTCCTCATTTATGGTCTTGACCCGGCGAAAGAAAGGCTCAGCCTTGAGGAATACCTGGCGATCATCCATCCGAAGGATCGCGAGTTCATGCGCTCGCTAATCAACCGAATGTTTGCAGAAGCCTCGGGTTGTGATGTCACGAAGCGGATTGTGCGACCCAACGGCGACGTTCGGTTCGTGCGTTGCGTTGGTGCTCCTGTTGTCGAGAACGGGACGCTGAAAAGAATCGTTGGCACTGCCATAGACGTTACGCTGCACGAGGTCCTGACTCAAGAACTCCGTCGCCGCGAAGCATACCTTACCGAGGCCCAAAAACTTAGTCAGACGGGAAGCTTCGGGTGGACGGTCCAGACAGGCGAAATCGTTTGGTCCGACGAAACTTTTCGAATCTTTGAATTCGATCCGTCCGTTAAGCCCACACTGGGTCTCATCCTGGAAAGACTTCATCCCGACGACAGAACCGGGTGGCAGCGGATCATTGGTAAAGCACCCGGCGGGCAGGATTTTGAGGCTCAGTGTCGTTTGCTTATGCCCGAGAGCAGAGTCAAGCACCTCCGCGTCTTAGCTCGCGCCCTTCAGAACTCATCAGGCGACCTCGAGTTTGTTGGGGCGATAACGGACGTCACCGAAACCAAGGAAACCGAAGATAGAATTCACCGAATTATCAACACTGTCCCCGGACTGCACTGGAGCGCACGACCCGATGGCTGGGTCGACTTTATTAACCAACGCTGGTTGGATTACACGGGAATGAAGTTGGAACAAGCAGTGGGGTGGGGTTGGACACCCGCATATCATCCCGACGAAATGGAGCAAGTACAAGTCACGTGGCGAGCCGCGTTGGCGGAGGGTAAGCCCCTCGAGATGGAAACACGCCTCAGGAGGTTCGACGGAGAATACCGCTGGTTCCTCGAGCGCGTCTTCCCCTTGTTTGACCACGCTGGACAGATTCTCGGTTGGTACGGAAGCGACATCGATATCCACGACAGGAAGCTGGCGGAAGAAGCACTGAAGCAGCAGGAAATCGAGCTCCGACAGATGCTGGACTTCGCGCCCCAACTTGTTTCGGTATACGGACCCGGCCGCGAACGTATTCACGCCAATCGCATTCAACTCGATTACCTCGGCGTTGGCCTTGATGAGTGGCGGCAGAGGGGCCCCGGCATTCACATTCACCCTGACGACATGGAACGGGTAAAGGCTTGTTGGGATCGTGCTTTGGCAAGCGGTTCTGGTTTCGACGCGGAGTTGCGCGTGCGCAAACATGATGGAAGCTACCGTTGGTTTCTGGCTCGCTACAATCCGGTGCGCGACGACAAAGGACAGATCATGCGCTGGTATGTTGCGGGTACGGACATCGAAGATCGCAAGCAGGCTGAGGAGAAACTGCAACAAGAAAATGCGGCTCTGCGCGAGGAAATCGACCAAACCTCGATGTTTGAAGAGATCGTGGGGACCTCTTCCGCTTTGAGGAATGTACTCTCGCGCATCTCCAAAGTTGCGCCGAGCGATTCTACGGTTCTCATCACGGGCGAAACGGGAACCGGCAAGGAGCTTGTCGCCCGCGCCATCCACCGGAGATCGCGGCGAAGTTCGCGCGCATTCGTGAGCGTGAACTGCGCAGCCATCCCACGGGACCTAATTGCTTCCGAATTGTTCGGTCATGAGAAGGGCGCTTTTACGGGCGCCATGCAACGGCAAGTCGGTCGCTTCGAACTGGCCGACGGGGGAACGATCTTCCTCGACGAGATTGGCGAACTGCTGCCCGATACGCAGGCCGCGTTATTGAGGGTCCTTCAGGAACGCGAATTTGAGCGGATCGGGGGAAGGCAGTCGATCCGTGTGGATGTTCGCGTTATCACTGCCACGAATCGTGATTTGAACGCAGCCGTCGCCAATGGAACCTTCCGCCAGGACCTCTTTTATCGACTCAACGTCTTTCCCATCGAAGTGCCGCCCCTGCGAGAGCGAAGAGACGACATCCTCATGTTGGTCGAGTATTTCGTGCAACGCTTCGCCACCAAGGGCGGCAAGCGTATCCGATCGATCGACAAGAAGACGTTGAACTTGCTGCAGTCTTATGACTGGCCCGGAAATATCCGTGAGTTGCAGAACGTAATTGAGCGCTCCGTGATTCTGAGCTCCGGTGATGTGTTTTCTGTTGACGAATTATGGCTTTCCAAAGAAAAAGCCGTAGCCACTTCTCGGGTTGGACCAAGGGCACCCTTCAGAGTTGAAGGTGATGCGCGCAGCGAGCGGGAGATTATCGAGGCGGCACTGGCCGCGACCAGAGGCCGGGTTTCCGGACCGTCAGGGGCGGCAGCTAAGCTTGGAATTCCACCATCCACTCTGGAGACCCGCATCAAGGCCTTGAAAATCAACAAAGGCCAATTCAAATTCCGCTGAAGGTATTCGTAGAACGAACTCAATTGCGGAATTTGCTTAATTCACGGAATTCGCGTGATTCACAGGATCGTCTCCGAAACTGGTGTTCCTTTCTCTTTTGTTTTCAGAAAACTACGAGTGGCACAAGGTGTGCTTTTCTTAGAGTGTCGCGATGCCAGGGACAGCAGTTCGAACGCAAACCTATTATGAGTTGCCGAATCGAGCGCGTTGTCATTGAAGAGGGTCACGTCATCTTGTGCATTAGCGGACGAATCAGGGAGCAGGATGTGGATACGCTTCGGGGCTGTTTGGAACAAGACAGGGATGCAGTGGCCATCGATCTAAAGGACATTCTTCTCGTGGACCGCGAGGCTGTAAGATTCCTGGCCTCCCTCGAATCGACGGGAACCGAACTCAGAAATTGCTCGGCCTACATCCGTGAATGGATCACGAGGGAAAGGGCGGGCAAAAATGAGTTGGGGGCCACGTAATAAGCGAAGGCGAACGCGCATCCTGCCGTGGACCAAACGTCCAAAGTTGATTGCGATGATTGATGAGGATGAGTCGAATCAACAATCACTTCGGAAGTTCCTCGAGTCTGCTGGACTTGTGGTTCGGTGCTTTGGATCGGCGGAAGAATTCCTTGAATCCGATTTGCACCGTGAAGTCGGATGTCTGATAGCCGAGATGGAAATGCCGGGGATCTCGGGTTTGGAACTCCAGGCGAGGTTGAAGGCGAAGCAATGCAATATTCCGATCATTTTTATTACAAGCAGTGGAGGCGCCAGGATGCGGATTCAAGCGATGAGAGAGGGCGCAGTCGAGTTCCTGGCGAAACCGCTGGATCATCAACTCTTGCTCGAAACGGTCCGAGCAGCACTTGATCTGTGAGCGACACGCTACAACAATCGGATCGTATGATAGGAGACTTCGAGTGCCAGAATATGCAACCGTCACGTACCCTGAGGCAGACCCGCCCGATCGAAGATTCAAGCGAATCATCGGCAATAGCGCCGCTCTGGAAACTGTTCTCGACCAAGTAGAACAGGTGGCTTCCACCGATTCGACCGTTCTCATCGAGGGGGAAACCGGTACAGGAAAGGAACTCATCGCACAAGCGATTCACAGCTCAAGTCCACGCTATGGACGTGCCTTTATAAAACTGAATTGCGCGGCTATCCCGCTGGATCTTTTGGAAAGCGAATTGTTCGGCCATGAGAAGGGCGCGTTTACCGGAGCGATCGCGCAGAAGATCGGGCGCTTCGAAATGGCGGACAAAGGCACGCTGTTTTTGGACGAGGTGGGCGACATCCCTCAGGCGTTGCAACCCAAGTTGCTACGTGTGCTGCAAGAACAGGAGTTCGAACGATTGGGAAGCGGTCGAACCCACAAAGTGGATGTCCGGCTGGTCGCGGCAACCAATCGGAATCTCGGCAAGATGGTAGCGCGAGGTCAATTTCGCGGTGATTTGTACTATCGTCTGAACGTCTTCCCAATCTTATTGCCGGCGCTTCGAGAGCGCCGGGAAGACATTCCCGCCCTGGTCTTGCATTTCGTCAAGATATTTAGCCACCGAATGAAAAGGCGAGTCGAATCGATTCCTACGGAGACCATGTCGGCTTTCCTGTGGCATTCCTGGCCTGGAAACATACGCGAGCTGCAGAATATGGTTGAACGCGCGGTTATCCTTTCGCAGGACGGTATGCTCCACAATCCGTTGCACAGCCAGCGGACCGGCCCTGCGTGGGAAGAGTCAGATCCTGCTCTGATCCTGGAAACGCTTGAGCAGGCGGGCTGGGTCGTGGGCGGACCGCACGGAGCAGCGGTCAAACTCGGATTGAAACGAACCACGTTGCTCGCCAAAATGAAAAGGCTGGGAATCTCGCGGCCGATTAATCAGGACGGATCCGAAATGGTCGGCATGGCACCGGAAAGCATATGCTAGGAAAAATCCTCGGATTTCACTGGACGTCGTCAACTGCTTCCCTCGCAAGTTAAAGACGGTGACGCGTTCACACGTGCCACTGACACCGGCTAACCATCTCTGCGTTCGGCAAGCTCCCATTTCGAACGTCACGCGTGAGTCTGTGCTGGGTGCGGATGCTCATGTACATCGAGAGAATCTATCGAGGGCGAGATGCAAAGGGCGCGCCGCAGTCACTGACATCTGCTTTCCTCGTCATAGCATGACGCGCGTCGGTTGCTTCTCCAAAACCTTCATAGCTCAGAATCTGTCACAAGCAACTATCGATAAATGCAGGTCCGATCTGAGTTTCTTTACGCGCTCTGATCGAGCACCCAGCGGTGTCGCCAGATGGCAGCCGGCTTGCTTCTTACAGATGAGTTGGTGGCTTCTGAACAGAGCGAGCAAGAAGCTCAACCAAGAGTTCTTCGCAAAGGAAGTAGGAGTGCTGAGGCCATGCGTGGCGCATACAGTCCAACACGGTTTGCATGGATCACGGCCGTAGCGGCGGCAACGATTCCGTGCGCCCTTGCTCAGCAAGCTAACGATTTGGAACAACAGGTCCAACAACTCAAGCAGCAATACGAACAGACCACCAAGGATATGCAGCAGCGAATCGCAGCTCTCGAGCAACAGATCGAAAAACAAAACGAAGCGGCGGCAGCCGAAAAAAAGGCAAGCGAAGCCACCGTCTCAACCGCCGACCTTGCCGCCGAGGAAACGAAGAAAGTGATATTCGGACAAAGTCAGGTCGGAGCAAATTATCAGGGGACCCTGCCATCGGAACCCACGTACGACCTGTTGCAAGAGGCGCAGAGCGAGATCGCCAGCTTGAAGCGGCATGTAGGTACTTTTGAATTCCACGGATATTTCCGTTCTGGTTACGGTCTTAACGGCAAGGGAGGGCAGCAAGTTGCATTCGCTGCGCCCGGCGCCGGGGCAAAGTACCGACTCGGAAACGAAACCGACAGCTACGGCGAATTCATATTCGTCAACAATTGGGTAAACCCCGAGAGGAGTTCCGACAAGGCATGGATTAAGACGGAAGCCATGATCGAGGCTAACACCACGAACTCTGCCAACTACGCAAATTTCACCAATTCTCCTGGTAATGATCAGTTTCGATTGAGAGAGGCTTTCGTCCAGGCGGGAAACATTTTTGAAAGCCAGCCAAATGCCAAGTTTTGGGCCGGTGAGAGGTATTACCGTCGTCAGCAAATTTATATCGACGATTTCTTTCCTTTGGATATGAGCGGTTACGGCGCGGGAGTTGAGGATTTGGATGTGAGATTCGGCAAGCTGGCGCTCGGGTTTTTGTCCGGTGCACGACCCGACATTACGACAGAAAACGGCAACTACGCCAAAAGCAACATCGACATGCGTCTATACGACATCAAGGCTCCTGGCGGGACGGCGGCCGTGTGGTTCGATTTCGCCAACAGCAAAGGCGGGACGACTTCCAACGGCGCCCTGATTCCGACCAGCAACGGCTACGCATTCGGAATACGCCATCAGCGACTCGAGTGGCATGGCGGTTACCACCTGTTGAGCATGCAGTACGGAACGGGAGCCGCGAGTAATTTCAGCACATCCATTGACGACCCAACCCGGTTCGTCAACAGCAGCTCTCGGTTTCTGATCACCGAACAGGTTGTGCTTCAACCAAACGAAAGATTTGCCATCATGCCGATTTTCGTTTACCAGCGCACCAAGGACGGCAACCCGCAGCACCCGTGGCAGCAGTGGGTCTCGTTCGGCGCTCGGCCAGAAGTTTTTTTCACAAAATATCTCTCGCTGGCGTTCGAAGGAGGATTCGATCACACCCACAGCCTGATCGCGCCAACCTATGACGGATGGCTGCGCAAATTCACGATCGCGCCACAGATCGGAGCGGGAAGAAAATTCTTCAGCCGTCCGGTCCTGAGAGCATTCATGACGTATGCAAGTTGGTCCGATGGGCTGCGCGGATTTGTCGGTGGAATTCCTTTCCACAATCGAACAAGCGGCCTTACATACGGCGTGCAAGCGGAAACATGGTGGTAGGAG
>Ga0210410_10005026_pt1 | contig 11564 bp, 14 predicted proteins | sample IncBWC4MmetaG_FD_161058 | JGI IMG/M metagenome (GOLD analysis project Ga0210410, IMG submission 161058) | Forest soil microbial communities from Barre Woods Harvard Forest LTER site, Petersham, Massachusetts, United States - Inc-BW-C-4-M | ecosystem: Environmental > Terrestrial > Soil >... | reverse complement strand
GGTCACTTCACAAACCACGGCTTTGACGAACGAGAGAAACGACATCGACATTATGAGACGGCGCCTCGAAGCGAACGTGCTCTTGATCAAGGCCATGGGCGGCGGATGGGATATCTCGAATTTGCCTCAGTCATAGAGAGGTCCTATTTCGATCGCTCGAGATGGTTTCCGAATGACGACAGCGCATGATCACCGCGGCCCTCACATCGCTCTGGAGTGTTCCTTGCCAAGCGAAGTGACTGCGATTTCTCCCTTCGTGGACAAACTTATGCTCTTGCTGAGAAATTGCGGCTGTGTTCCTGAAGGTGTGAGTGACGTTGAAATCGCGCTGCGGGAAGCCCTGGCAAACGCCATCCTTCACGGAAATCATGAGGATCGTAGAAAACACGTCCATGTCGCCTGCCGCTGTGAGCCCGACGAAGTATCGATCGAGGTAAAGGACGAAGGAAAAGGCTTTGACATTAATCATGTCCCGGACCCTACGACCCCAGAAAGCATCGGATCGGTTCACGGCCGTGGCTTCCACGTGATAAGAGCGTTAATGGATGAAGTTTGCTTCGACGAAGGCGGAGCCGTCATTCATATGAAAAAACGAAACGTTATTTGACAGCCAGGGTTATCTGCCCCAAGTGGTAGGACATGTGGTTAGTTCGACTCAGCAGAACGGCCAATCGGTTCCGGGTCGGATCTTTGGCATAGTCTTCCTCAGACATTGCGTAGTGCCGCTGCAACCATTCGTCCGCGGAAAGAGTTGCAAACTGCGAGAGTAGTTTACCGTTCACTTCGTCCCAATATTTTCCCAGCTCTCCCGCGGCAGGCAATTGTGCCCCTGTCTTGTCAGGACTAGAGACGAAGATCGCATCGAGTTCAGGGTGCAGTCGCTCACCTAGACCGAGAATCGGGAACATGGCGTCATGAATGGCGGTGAGGTGTCCCCATAGATAGATGAGACGGTTCTTCCCAGGCGCGACCTCTTTCAAGAGCTCGTTTTCCGTGAGACTTGAAAATGTTTTGTTGGCTCTCTCCACGGCGAGTCCCCAAGAATTGATTGCCACCTGTACTGATAATTTGTGAGTTGTCATTGGCACAAGCCTCTCTTTGGATCTGGCGGCTAGATCTGCGCTCTGCCGCCGTCAACGAACAGTTCGATACCTGTGACGAAACTGGAGTCATCCGAAGCCAGGAACAACGCCGCCTTTGCAACTTCCTCGGGCTCCCCCATGCGTCCCATCGGGATGGTGGCGACAATCCGCGTAATCACGTCTGGAGATTGCCGATTCACGAGGGGCGTATTGATCGGACCCGGACTCACAACGTTGGAGCGGATACGACGGTCCTTGAGATCTGTAGTCCAGGTTCGCACCAAAGAGCGGATTGCCGCTTTACTCGCGGCGTAGACGCCGAACGCGGCAGTACCCTTAACACTCGCGACGGAGCCGTTGAGAATGATAGAGCTACCATCCTTGAGGAGCGGTAAGGCCTTTTGCACCGTAAACAATGTTCCCCGCACATTAACGTTGAATAGTTTGTCGAAATGCTGTTCGGTGACGGCGCCAAAGGGAACAAATTCGCCAACACCGGCGTTGGCGAAAACAATATCGAGTCGCCCCTTCACCTCGGCGATAGTCTCGTAGAGACGATCAAGGTCGGCCAGTTTAGCGACGTCTCCCTGAACGCCGGAAACGTTGCTGCCAATTGCCTTTACGGCCTCGTCGAGTTCCTTCTGGCGACGGCCCGTGATGAAGACATACGCACCCTCCTTGGCGAATAACTTGGCCGTAGCCAACCCAATCCCTTCGGTACCCCCGGTGATGAGAGCGATCTTGTCTTTAAGCTTCTTGGACATCTCTTTCTCCGTGGAACCGCGCAATGTGCTGAACAAACAATTCTAGGTAGTTGGATGCTGATGAGACCGTTCGGTCGCATAAGTTTCGCTTCTTGCTGCGACTCTGTTGCCGGGACTCTGACCTTAATGACACGCCCTAATGGTTGTCGAGCCACTTCCGAATATTCGAAACGGTATCCTCGTAGAACGTGCTGTAAAGACCATGCGACACGTAGCCGATATGCGGCGTTGCCAGTACGTTGTCCAGCGTCCGGAAGGGGTGAGACGGAGGCAACGGCTCAGTGTCGAATACGTCGATCGCCGCACCGTCGATTTGCTTGTTCCTCAACGCGCTGATCAAAGCTTGTTCCTCGACGATCGGCCCGCGCGACGCATTGATCAACCAGGCCGTTGGCTTCATTCTCTCCAACTCCGCGGCCCCTACCAGGCCGCGCGTACGGCTGCTCAACACCAAATGGATCGTCAGGATGTCGGCCCGCTCGAACAGCTGGTCCTTCGAAACCAGGATTGCGCCCGCGCCTTTGGCGGACTCCGGCGTCATGTTCTGGCTCCAGGCAATCAAATCCATTCCAAAAGCGCTCCCAATCCGCGCGACCTGTGATCCAATTCGCCCAAGTCCCAGGACGCCAAGGGTCTTTCCACGGAGATCTACGCCCACTGTTTGTTGCCAGCCGCCGGATCGTAGGGAATTGCTCTCCGTCACGATATGTCGCGCGGAGGCCAAGATCAGCGCCCAGGTAAATTCGATCGTCGGCTCCGACCTATACCCCGTGTGAACCACTGCGATCCCATGATCGCCCGCAGCGGCCATATCGATCGACGCGTTTACGGATCCCGTCGAGGCAATGAGTTTGAGATTGGGAAGGCGTTCGATAACGTTGCGGGGCAGCGGGGTCCGCTCGCGCATAACACAAACGACATCAAAAGGCAGCAACCGCTCAATCACGGCGTCCGGATCGGCGAGGTGGTCCTGAAATACGGCGATGTCTGCTCGATCGCGCAGCACCGACCAATCGGCGCTCTCAAGCGCCACATTTTGGTAATCGTCCAGAACGGCGATCTTGTGCTTCTTCATTGGCTTTTTGTTCATGTATTTGTTCGCTTATCAAAAGCTTTCAGATCGTGAAGACGACCCAGCCGAAAGGCCGTCCCTCAACGAGATAACTTGGTTTGCGGCGCGATGCGCACGGATCTGTGAAGCAGATACACCACGAAGAATTGGAGGACGGCGAAAAAGAGCGGCCCAGCGAATTTCCGAAGATCATGTTGAAACACACCGATTCCGGCATCCAGCAATTGGCTGCCGCCCGCGAGTGTGCCCAGGATCAGCAACGCAGACGTCGCTCGTTTGTAGATTGCCGCCAATGTAAACAAAGCTAGCGGAATTATCCGCGCCGCCCCGTACATCGCCAATAGCAACGACGCCTCCGTTGGAATCGAGCCGGGAGGCACCACGACTTCCGGATGGAAGATCGCCGCGATGGTAAAGCCGGTCGCGACCAGGACATTGATTGCCGTAACCAGCGAAGCCAGCCGAATCGCCTTTATTGTTGTCATTGATTCCTCTCTCTAAGTAAGCTCGTTCGAGCGTAGTTGGGTTGATTTGACAACTTGTCTTCGCTAATTGCAGAGCGGGATACCTGTTAGGTTCCCCCCCCATCAATTGTCGTCAGACTGTAAGAACTACCCTACCGAAGGGGCGGTCCTCAACGAGATAACGCAGAGCTTCAGCCGCTTCGGCCAGAGGGAACGTCTTGGCCACAATCGGTTTGATCGCGCCGGATTGAAGCAACGAAAAAATCACGCTCCATGCGGTGCCCCACGCTTCGGCAGGTTGTGCGAACAGGGAGAAGCTCTTCATACTCGCACGCTTCCAGATTAGATCCGTGACGTCGATGGTTGTCTTGCGCCCTGCGGAGTAGCCCAAGGTCGTCAGGCTTCCTCCGGTCGCGAGCGTGCTGAGAGCCTCGCTCAGGATTTCTCCGCCGATTGCGTCGATCACGATGTCGGCACCATAACCTTTTGTGATCCGGCGAACGCCGTCGCTGAGCTTCTCCTCGGAAAGGTCGATCACTTCATCGAGGCCCAAATAGCGTGCTTGTTGCGCCTTTGCATGATTGGTTGTCGTTGATATGGCATGCTTTGCCCCTTGCGCTCTAGCCAACTGAGTGACTGCATTTCCGACCGACCCTCCAATCGCAGGCGACAGCACAATCTTGCCTTTTACGAATCCGGCAAGGCTCAGCGCCATTTGGGCCGTGAGATATGCGACAGGAACACCGGCAGCCGAAACGTCGGCGATATTCTCGGGAATTAAGCAGAGATTCTCGCTTCGGACGGCAAGCCACTCACTGTAGCTTCCATTCTCCGAAACGCCGTAAGGACCGGTAAACATCACACGTGAGCCGACAGGAAACGCTGTTCCTCCTCCGTCCTCTACCACGCCTGCTCCTTCTCCCCCCAACACCAGCGGCGCTTTCGCTCGCGGGTATCCCCCCGACAGAATGGTGTGCTCCAGTGGCGTGACCCCGGCCGCCGTGATTTTTATCACCACTCGTCCATCCGAGACTAACGGCTTCGGAATATCCACTAGCTTCAAATCTCTGTAGCCGCTAAATGCTTCTGCTCTCATTGCACGCATGATTGTTGTCCCATTTCACCTTAGGTTTTGTTGTGACTATTGCTTCAACGCATTAAGATTGGCCTTTGCGCCGCGCTCAAGCGCCAGGGTGAAGTCCGCCGATGGAAACCTTCCCTTCATGGCGTTGATCAGGCTATCCGGATCCTTGGCTTTTCTGAGTTCTTCTTCAAAAGCCATTAGATAGTTTTCCGTGAAATCTACGGCGGTATTCGCGTCAAGAGGATTTCCAACCTTGCTGTGTCCGGGGATCACAACCGAAGGCTTTAATTTTCTGATTTCCTGTAACGAGTCCAACCATTTCTCTCTAGCCTTACTGTCCGTTTCAGCGGTGTAAAGGTGCATATCATTGACCACGACATCGCCGGCAATGAGGGTTCTCTGTCCAGGAATCCAAAGCATCGTGTTTTCATCTGTGTCGCCTTGGATGCGTTTAAGGATTTCGATTTGTGAGCCACCAAATGCAATGAAGTTGCCATCGAATTTCTCGATGGCAACAACGCGAGAGGTTGCCCCCGAACCCAAAATCTGTTTCCATTTATCGATTTTCTGTTGATAGACCTTGTCGGCTCGGTCTACTACGGTGGAATTGGCAATGATCCTCACGCCCGGGTATGCGTCCTTAAAAACCTCGAGGCCAAGAAAATGATCTGCGTGCTCATGAGTAATGTAGATAAGCGACAGTGGCTTCTTAGTTTCCTTGATTTCCTGCAGTACTCTTTCCGCGTTGGTCTTTGTCAACTGTGCATCGACTAGCATCACCTCGTGTGTTCCCTCGATAATGACGGAGTTAACCCAGAACTGATCGTCGAGAGAGGTGACCACTTTGATTGAAAAAGCCCGCCGACTAGCCGCAAAAGCAGATGAGTACGAAATTAGAAACAAGAGACTAGCAGCCATTGCACAAACGGCTAAATATCTTCCAAACCTAGGCCTCAATGTCCTTCTCTCTCTTTTGAATGGCCCCATAAGTTCTCCTTTCCCGAGCTCAGTGATTTAGGAATACAGAGAGCCAGGGGAACTGTTGAAGGCGGGGGAGCCGATAGGGATTTTGCCATCGCGCAGAATGGGTAAAAAATCGACCTGTCGGCTTGCCTCGCGTATTACTATTTCTCGTCCCATTGATCGGTAAATGCCACTGGCGCCCAGCGATAGACACTCCCCTCCCTGTGCAGGCGACCGAGCCCAGGAAAGATCATGTGTGGCCCCGCGATCAAGACGTCCTCGCTCGCGAGCTTACGCAGCAATTGATCCCGCGTGACCGCGGCTGCAGTCGGGTCAACGTCAAATACCACTGTGACCTTGGGGTCTGGCAGCTGAAGGCGCTGTACGTGCATGACGTCGCCCCAAAATAGAATCTTCTTTCTTTGGGACGAAAATTCATAACCGGTATGTCCCGGGGTATGACCACGCAGAGGTACGATTTGCATGCCGTCAACGATTTGATCGGAGTCGGTAAACGTGTGCCACTTTCCGGCCTTGATGTAGGGCGGTGCGATGCCTTGTGCACTCTGGAAGAACTCTTGTGTTTCCTTCGGCGCCTTAGCGGCAATTTCCTGCGATAGCCAAAAATCGTTATCTGCCTTTGCCACATAGATGTCGGCATTTGGAAAGACGATCTTTCCATCCTGAGTCGTAAGGCCGCCGATGTGGTCGGAGTGGAGGTGCGTGACCAAGACGATGTCGACCTCTTCGGGCGTGTACCCAGCGCTGCGGAGGTTGGCTACCAAGTGCCCGAATTTTCCCCCACCAAACCAGGTACCGGAGCCCGCATCGACAAGGATTAGTTGTCTGCCAGTGTTGACGAGGTAGCCTGCATCGGCGACATCGAGCAGATGCGGGTCGTCTTGCAGTGCCTTTAGGACGCCATCCTTCGCCTTCTGTCCGTTTATCCAGTTCGCATTGAATACGCCTGGCCCATCGAATAGAGCCGTCACTTCGAGATCGCCGACTTTCAGTCGGTAGAAGCCCGGCACTTGATCATGATGCTGGGGTTCGGCGGCCAGAGCCTCGTTTGGAACGGCGACAAAGCTGGCCAACGCCACCAGAAGAGCAGCGGCGAAGCGCATCGTAGACCATCTCGACCCGCTGGTATGTGTGTGCTGCGCTGACTGTATGTCGGTGCCCAGGCGCCTTCCGCCCGCGTAGTCACCCTTGTTGAACAGTGTCTCGAACGCTTCGAGCACCGTTGTCTTGCTCCGTTGTGGGAACGAGTTGCTCATTGCTTCTCCTATGCTTGTAAGATATTGATCTGCGCTTGCACCAAGTAAGATTATGACCATACTCCAGAAGTCGCAAAGTATTTTTGGAGCCTTCGGTGCTGATACCCGTTCGTTGCCCATTCGCCGACAAACTATTTAAGATTTGTGCGCCCGGAAGAAGCGGGCTACATCTAGATGGTGTAGATTACGATAATGCTCTAGCAGCAGGGCAACGATTGGAGTGAGCCCTGCACGTCCGGGGGGAGTGGGTATGACAGATGGGATATTCGAAAAGTGATAAGGCAGAGACACATACTCGGATCGTAAGCGTTGCGGCCAGGAGGTTTCGCGAACTCGGTCTCGACGGCATTGGCGTCGCCGATGTGATGAAGGAGGCGGGTGTCACTGTCGGTGGTTTTTACAAACACTTCGATTCGCGAGATGAACTGGTGGTTGAAGCACTGGCCACCGCATTTCAAGACCTCGACCGCTGGGAGGAACACACTGATACGCTAACGAAACTTCTGGCGACCTATTTGTCCGAAGAACACCGGGACGCTCCGGGAACAGGCTGTGCCTTGGGCGCTTTGGTCGGTGACATGTCTCGGGCGAGTCGATCGGCAAAGGCCGTGTATACCGCACGATTCAAACGCACCTTGGCATACTCGACGGGCCTTTTTCCGCCGAATGGAACCTCTGATCGGCGCGCCCGGGCCATTCTCATGATTAGCGCAATGCTAGGAGCGATCAACCTCTCTCGTGCCGTGTCGGACCCAAAGCTTTCACGAGAGATTCTCCAACAGACTCGTGATCAGCTAATCAGTTTGAACAAACCCGCGAAAACGTCTTAGAGGGCTGATGCATTTCGGATGAGCGCCGGACAGGGCTCCGTGTCTTTTGAACCATGCGCTCCCGGACAATCGCTCGCCCTAGCGACTAAGGCAGTACGGTGGGTGTTCGATTCGATCCACCGAGCCGCCATTTTGTTTTTCCTCGACGGTTAGGTTTCGTTTTCACTTGTGGAACTCGTTTCCGAACATAGGACGACCGCTCTTTGACTGCTCTTGGGTGGCTTCGTCCTGGATCACATCCCAATGCTCCACAAGGACTCCGTTTTGGATGCGCACGATATCTGCGGCAATCCAGTTCACAGGGAGGCCGAGGTTCGAAAATCGCCCGTGCACGATCACGAGGTCTCCCTCGGCCACAATCATTCCCGGTTCGTACTTCAACGTTGGCGGGACGCTCTTGATGAGATTGAACAGACCCTCACGACCAGGTGCGATATGAGCGCCGTGTTGAATGTAGTCCGGCGACCAATAGCGCTCAGCCGCAGTGTAGTCGCGCTTGTTGAAGAGAGTATCGAACGCCTCCAAGACGAGGGCTTTGTTTTGTTCGGATGTAGTTTTCGGCATCGTGATTCCTTTCTGCCACTCGGAGTGTTGACCGACCTCATCAGTGGATGCTTACGAGATCACCTCGATAGCATCGACCCGTGAGGAATAAAACGCCAGGTGCTCCTTGATACTGGCAACTGCCTCGTAAGGTTGTTCGTACGTCCAAACGGCGTATTCCAATTTCGATCCGCCGATGGCGATGCTGTAGTACGTACAGTCACCCTTGTACGGACAATAGGTGTAATGCTTGGTCCGAACCAGCAACGACATGTCCGCATCGTCGCGTGGCAAGTAGTAAACCGGCGGATATCCCTTCTCTTCCAGGCGAAGCGCTCGCGTCGATTCAGCAACTATCGTGCCGGCAACCGTGACACGCACCCTGCCCTTAGCAGGAGAAATCGTGATGGGATGGTCGGGCCCGGGAATTCTGATCTCCTTCCCTTTGCTCGTCGTAGTCTCGATTGCGCTCCTCTCGGTGTTCATTACAGCTTCGAGCCGCCATCGACGGGAATACTGGCACCGGTGATCCACCGCGCCTTGTCCGAGGCTAAGAACGCGACTACATTTGCCACGTCCTCCGGCTGGCCGATGCGCTTTAGTGCTTGCATCTCAAGAGTGGCCTCGCGGCCCGCTTCAGTCTTCGTAAACTTCGACATATCCGTATCGATCACACCGGGTGCGACTGCATTGACGCGAATACCTTGCGGCCCAAGAATGGCAGCCCAGTTCTTGACCAGAGTCTCTAGTGCTCCTTTCGTCGATGCGTAGGCAAGGATCGAGGGGCTGTCCACACCAGGCTTGCCAACTACGGCGTGGGACCCGATCGAAGAGATCACGATGATGTTCGAGCCGTTCCCTAGAATGGGCAGCAGTTGCTGCACCAGGAAGAACGGACTTCGAACGTTTGTCGCAAAGAGGGTGTCAAAATCCTCTACCGTATGATCTGCGAGGCGTGCCGCCTTGCTGATTCCGGCGTTGAGCACAAGCACATCCAATCGATCACCGACGATAGAGCGCACCTGTTTGGCCAACAACTCAGCGCCATTCGGAGTTCCTAGATCCGCCGAGATTGCATCTGCGGTTCCGCCTTTCGTTTGGATCTCGGAAACTAGAGATTCCGCCTCCTGCGCGGAGCGGCCGAAGTGAACCAATACATGTGCCCCCGTCTCAGCAAGCGCTGACGCGGTGGCTCGTCCAATTCCCCGTGACGCTCCTGTCACCAAAGCACTTCTATTACGAAAACCAGTCATTTCTAGTACCTCCTATTCGAACGACTGTTCTTCTGTCATGTACCAGGTCCAGCCCGCCGATCTGTCCCCAGAATTAGTCCGCGATCATCCCTCCATCCACTGGTATGGAAGCGCCGGTCATATAAGACGCATTTGCCGAAGCGACAAAAGCGATCACATGAGCGATCTCCTCCGATGTTGCCAGACGCTTCAGCGGTACAGTCGAGACGAGCGCCGCCTTGTTTTCATCTGTATTGGTGAAGCGTGTGAGCATGCCCGTATCCGTAGTACCCGGAGCGACAACGTTTACCCGAACTCCAGTCCCAGCGACTTCCAGTGCAGTGGATTTTGTCAGTCCCTCCACCGCATGTTTGCTGGCCACATAAACGGACGCCCCTGCAGCGCCGACACTTCCATAGGCCGACGAAACATTGACGATGCTTCCACTCCCCTGTGGCAGCATCGCGCGGAGTTCGTGCTTCATGCTTAACAACGTGCCGAGCACATTCGTGTCGAACGTCGCTGCGAAGCTCTCGGCGGTTTGCTCCGTCACAGGGCCGGGCACGCCTTCTGTCCCAGCGTTATTGACAGCAATATCCAGGCGTCCGAAACGCTTGACCGCTTGGTCCACAAGGTTGCGAACATCCTCATCCTTGCGGACATCACTACAGACAAAAATGGCCTCTGCTCCGAGCCCCTGTAGCTCGGCAACTAACTCTTGTCCTTGTTTATCTCGACGCCCAGAAACAACAACGCGTGCTCCTTCTTGCGCAAAGATTAGTGCGGCAGCGCGACCGATGCCGGTCAGCGCGCCGGTGATCAAAACAACTGGTGAACTCATATCGCTACCTCCTTTGATTCAGAGCCATATAGAGTAGGCATGGCTAATACGCCCCGCCAGGTCGTTCCGTATAGCTCAGATCACTACGTTAGATTGCGAACGCCGCTTGCGGTAGCGCGGTTGAAGCATACTTTGTTAAGCTGGCAGCGATGCTTCCCGAGCATGGGAGTGGAAATGGAATTACGACATCTTCGCTACTTCGTCGCGGTAGCCGAAGCGGGAAACCTGACGGTGGCAGCCCAGCTAATGCTGCACACGTCGCAACCTTCGCTGAGTCGGCAGATTCGAGATCTTGAGGACGAGGTGGGTGCCCAACTCCTGACACGAAAAGCTCGCGGCATCGAGCTGACACCTGCGGGTCGAGCTTTCCTTGATCACGCCCGCGTGGTTCTATCGCAGGTTGAAGCGGCAGGTGAAGCTGCACGCCGGGCAGCTCATCCCGCCAAGCCATGCTTCTCGATGGGCTTTCTGACCGGACACGAATTGACCTGGATGCCCGAAGCCTTGCAGATCTTGCGCGACGAGCTGCCTAACATCGACGTGATGATATCGAGTCAATACTCCCCGCTACTTGCGGAGGGCCTTTCGAAGGGAAAAATCGATGCCGCTTTTCTTCGAAAGGAACGAGCGCTGCCAGACCTGGCGTTCCGTCTTCTCGTAAAAGAGCCTTTGACTGTAATCTTGCCTAGTGACCACCGTCTCGCCGCTCTCACAGCCGTCAGTCCTAAGGATCTAGTGGGCGAGACATTCGTGACCGTGTCGCGCACGGCTCCTGTGCTCCGTGGGGTGATCGACAATTACCTAAAGCGGTCCGGAATCAAAATTACACCAGCTCACGAGGCGGACCATGTCACCATGGGAATGTCCTTAATAGTGTCGACGGGCGGCGTAGGGCTATTACCTGCTTACGCGCAGAACTTTCTCCCTTCATCTGTCACGAGTCGCCCTCTGAAGGGATATACCCCAACCGTCGATCTGGTCCTCGGCTACAGAAAGTCGAACCAGTCGCCCATCCTGAAGCTTTTGCTCTCGAGATTGGACGAGTTGGTGGCTCGTGTCTCGAAGAAGACCTCACTAAAACTCGGGACTGCATCTTAGCAAAGGCGACTATGGAGTTGCCGCTCTCAACCTCAACGCGCCTCTGTGGCATTTCGTCGACCTTGTTTTGGTGCCACACCCAAGACGCGTTTGGAAGCCTTTCTGTCGAATGACAGCCGACAAAAACACAAGAAGCTGGTGCGTCAAACACAAAATGAGGCAATCGTGATTTGCCTTTGTGCAGCTTGCGTAGAATCCGGCCTACTCCGACGTGTTCCCACTTCATGTTAGATCTGAGTACGCTGGTGAGTTGCATTAAGGGCGTGGGATTCCATCTAACCCTTGTTTCAGCTCCACAAGTTTCGAGTGCATTT
>Ga0210410_10005023_pt1 | contig 11570 bp, 5 predicted proteins | sample IncBWC4MmetaG_FD_161058 | JGI IMG/M metagenome (GOLD analysis project Ga0210410, IMG submission 161058) | Forest soil microbial communities from Barre Woods Harvard Forest LTER site, Petersham, Massachusetts, United States - Inc-BW-C-4-M | ecosystem: Environmental > Terrestrial > Soil >... | reverse complement strand
GCAACGCTCACCATCGCAGGCGAGCCGGTCTCGCGCAATCTCACCTACCTTGTTCCCACGAAGCAGGTGAAACTCCCGTTGCCAATTTTGAGCGCCGACGTAACAAAAGACGGGGATGGTCTCGTGATAAACCTTCGCACTAACATGCTCGCTCGTTCCGTTCGCCTTGTCAGCGCTGACGCCTCAGCAGTTTTCGACGACAACTACTTCGACCTGTTACCCGGAGAGACGCGAAACATACACGTGAAAACTACCGTAGCGCCGGAAGACTTCCGCCGCACGCTCGATGTGCGTTCCCTCGCAGACGCCTTCCCTCCCGCCGTAGACAAAGTAGACAAATAGAAAAGCAACTCCAGACAAAAAGGCCATGCGCGGAACGCATGGCCTGTCTGAGTTATTCCGTGAATCAGCCTAGAAGTAGAACTTCGCACCAAGCTGGGACTGTCTGCCGGGTGCGGCGGAACGCAGCAGGCCGAATGTACCCGGGTTGGCAAAGTTTGCATTCGGGTTGGCGAACTGCGTGTGATTGAAAACGTTGTCGCTCTCAAGGCGCAACTGCAGGCGCATTGACTCCCGGTGCGGTATGCGGAAGCTCTTGGAAACGACCATATTGGTGTTGTTGATTCCGTAGCCCTTGATTGAGTTACGTCCGGCGTTGCCAAAGGAGCCGATCGGTTCAGGAGCAAACGACGCGATGTCGAACCCGAAGTTCGACCCCGGTGTCCCTGCACGCGGACTGTGATGGACCACAGGTGCGACTTGATCCGGCGCATCCGGGCAGGCATAGAACGTACCTGCGATAGCGCACCATAAAGACCGTGAGGTTTGAAAGCCGCCATAGGACGGGTCAATCGGGAATCCGGAGGCGAGGGTTGTAATGCTGGAGACTCCCCAGCCGCCGGCAAGCAGGTTCACCCACGCTTTTGCGCCGCGTATGGTCGGTACCTCATACACCGGCGCGAAGACGAAGCGGTGACGCACGTCAAAGTCCGCGTTGCCGTAGCTGGCTCCGGGGAATACACGGTTGAAACCGCGCGCCGATGTCGAGCCCTGGCCGCCAAAGCCGGCGCTTTCAAAGCCCGACGCCTGGTCGAGCGCGTGCCCATAGGTGTAGCTGGCTTGGAAAAACAATCCGTGCGTGGGGGCCTTCTCCGCGCTGATTTGCAGAGCGTGGTAGTTGGAAGTACCGGTGCTCGAAATCAGACCGTCGGAGGCGATGATGTTGAGTCCGGCATTCACATCATTCGGAGGAGCGATGACCGGATGTGCCACGTGGGTGGGAAAGGTGATGTTTTGGGAATCGCGGATTCCAGGATCGGCGCAGCCATTCCCCGTTCCGTTGGCAGGATCGTTGAGACACGCGTCATGTCCGGCCTGAGTAATCGGATTGCCTTCGAGCGTGGTCTGCAGATGCCGCCCCAGCGCTCCCACATAGCTTAAGGTCAGCACGATGGCGCTGGGCAATCTGCGCTGGATGGTCAAGTTGAAGTTTTGCGAGGAGCCTGGCCGGTACCCCGGTCCGTATTGGCTGAGAAAGAATATCTGGTTTCCGAAGTCGATGGTTTTGTCGCCCGGCTTGGGGAATGTGAATGGGAATGGGTTGAAGCCGGAAGGGCCATTATTGATGTCGAGGAGCGGGTTGGCAAACTGCGGGTGCTGGCTGGGCGGCACTGTGAAACTGGTTCCGAAGGGGAAGGTGTTCAGGTTCTGCAGGGAACCCTCTTCTTCGGTGCGGTTGTAGTAGATGCCGTAGCCGGCGCGAATCGACAGGTCGCCGGGGTTATGCGACAGGAATCCAAGAGAGCCGCTCGGAGACCAGGCGAAGCCGATGCGGGGACCAACATCTCCCCACTCTGTCTTCGAACCCTGCGTATCATTGCAGCCCGGGTCACCCGGATAGACCAGACCTACCGGGGCCGTGGGGAAGATCGTCGACTGCACGCCGGGCACGAAACAGTTGACAGCTTCGCCGCCAAATTGCCGGTTGTGCAGGCCGGTATCAATCTGCCAGCCGAGGCCGTAGTTGAGGGTTAATGTGGGCGTTACTTTCCATTGGTCCTGAGCGTAGAGGTAGTTCTCAAAAGCGTGGGCGTCAATCCTGGCCCCTGAATTCTGCGTGTAGGTGGCCGGAACCCCGATCAGGAAGTCTACGAGTGCGCTGCCGGACCCGACACCATTGGCATCAGTGAAGCTGAAGTCTCCGCTGTTTCTGGAGAAGAAAGGATTCGCGACCTCGAACTTGCGCCCGTCATAACCAAACTTGAGCGAGTGATTTCCGATGACCTTAGAGAAGCTGTCGCTGATTTGATAGGTCTGGTCGAGACGCGGCTGGGGGGCGTTCGAGCTGAAACCCAGAATGAAATTATTGCCGACCGTGATCAACGGCACAGATGCGAACTGCGGGTTCTGCGGCGTAATTTGGAAGCCCAGGCTCGACGGTTGCACGATGTTGACCGGTTCGGACGCTCCAAAGTTGAAGCGAGTGTAGTGCAAACTGAAGTCATTGACGGCTGTAGCGTTAAATTCATGCGTGTAGGCGGCCGTGTACTGGTGGATCTCGCGCGTATTCACTTCGGGAAAGCCACCCACCGTGCCACCGAGGAACGAAAGGCTATCGGTGGACGGAGCGTGCTGAATAATCACGATCCCGTAAATCTTGTCCTTCTGTGTCACGCTCCAGTCGATGCGGCCAATGCCCTGGTCCTGGACCTGTGTCGTCGTTCCATTGAAATTGAATGTATTGCCCGGCGCATTCGGCAGGGGCACGAACTGCTGGATCAGGGCGGTTGAGATGGGATTGAAGGCCGCCGTCGGAACCTGCCCGTTCGCGAAGCACTGGGCAAACGTCTCAGTGCCGGAGGTGCAGCCCGGGATATTGATGCTGAGTGGGATCGGATTGCTGGAGAATGCCGTCCCCGAAAAATCACCCGCCCGCTGTGCCGCGGAGTAGACGATGTTACCGGCTCCGCTTTGCGTACCTGGGTCCTCGGGAACTGCACCCCGCTCGCCCTCATAAGAACCGAAGAAGAAGAGCTTGTCGCGGAAAATGGGTCCGCCGAGTGTGCCGCCGAAGTAGTTTTCGTGGAATTTGGGAACGCCGCTGGTTCCCTTCTCAAAGTAATTGGCGGTGTTCAGGAAGGTATCGCGATAGAACCAAAACACGTCGCCATGAAATTGGTTGGTGCCGTTTTTGATGGAGGCGCTGACGATGGCGCCCGAGTTACGGGAGTACTCCGCATTCAAGGAACTCGTGATCAAGTTGAATTCAGAAAGGGCATCGACGCTGGGAACAAACGTGACCGTATTCAGAGGCAGGTCGTTCGTATCCGTGCCATTGATCAGATAGCTGGATTGCTGGCTCTGAGATCCGTTCACGGAAAGACTGGCGCCACGCCCCGTGCCAAAACGGTCGCTGCCGGCCTGGACGCCAGGCTCGATGAGCTCAAGCTGGGTAAAATCGCGCCCAATCAGCGGCAGCTCTGTGATCTGGGCGGAGCTAACCACGTTATTCAACTGCATATTCGTGGTGTCGACCTGGACAGCTTCGGCGCTCACATTAACCGTCTCTGAAGTGCTGCCCACGGTCAGCTTGATGGGCTGAACGTAATTGGTATCAATGTCGATCGTGATGCCGGTCGCTTTGTAACCTTGAAAGCCGGGAGCCTGGACGGAGACGGTATAGGTTCCGACCGGCAGTGTCAGGAACTCGTAGTTGCCGTCGGAGCTGCTATGTGTGTCGATCGCAACGCCAGTGTCCTGGTTGGTAGCGGTCACCGTAACGTTCGGCACCACGGCTCCCCGCGGATCGGTCACAGTGCCTCGTATGCGACCCTTCACTTCAACGGCAAATGTTGGTGATATCGCAATGCCCAGGAAGAATACGATGAATAGGACCCGAGATAGGGTCAGGATCGGTTGGAATCTCGCGTGACAGCTACCTGCAATGAGTATCTTCATGCCGCGTCCTCCCAAAACGGGACGAATAGTTGCAATCTGTTTACCAATCGCTAACTATCGGACACGCCTTAACTTGCGCAAAAATTGAATTGTCACAGTTATGTTTTTTGAGAGAAGTGATGATTTCCCTGAGAGTTTTTCATCTTAACTTTTGTAGATGGCCCCAACCAATTTGTGATCAAGCGTTGTTTCCACAACGCAATTTGGTTCGTATCGCCAAAACTTGCGTTGAACAGTCCAAGCGCTTGACAAATGCGCGCCCGGAATCACCCACCCGCGCTCGCCAACCTCGATCTTGTCCGCACGCCAGTCATACCCAAGTCCAGACTTATCTCCATTCAATCGAAGACTTTGGGACTTATTCGACCCCAGGGGGAGGGGGTACTTCCAGATATCCCTGATTAGGAAAATTGGGCGTTAAACTGGCTTCACATGCTGACATTCATTCCTCGATTGCGAATCGCTTACGCGATCCTCGTCTTATTCCTGGTTCCGCACTCTTTACACGCTGAGGACGGCGTGCAAGTGGTTGCGTCGCTAGGCACTTGCAAATTAGAGAGTGGCCGAGTCATCGACCCGTGCCGCATCGGCTATCGCACATTTGGCAAGCTGAACGCCGCGCGCGACAACGCAGTGATCATGCCCTCCTGGTACGACGGCAACTCTGAAGCCTTACAGCGCTATTTCAGTGACCACACGGTGCCGGACCAATTAGTCGATACATCGCGCTTTTTCGGCATTGCGGTAGATGCGCTCGGCGATGGTGTCTCGTCTTCCCCCTCAATAAGCGGGCCACAGCACGGCACCGCGTTCCCCGTGTTCACCATCCGCGACATGGTGGAGACACAATACAGGTTGGTTACCGAGATACTGCATCTCAACCACCTGCATGCTGTCGTCGGCATTTCGATGGGTGGTATACAGACTTTTCAATGGGCGATTTCGCATCCAGACTTTCTCGACTTGGCGGTACCCATCGTCGGTACGCCAAGAGAGACCAGTTTCGATCTCCTCGCGCACCAGGTGCTGCTTGATGCAATTCTGTCCGATCCGGCATATGACCACGGCAACTATGCGTCGCAGCCACCTTTGCAACTGGCAAACGAATATGTAATGGCGATGCTCACCACGCCGGCGTATCGGGTCGAGCACACGACCCAGAAGGAATACCCGGCATTCCTGGCAGAAGCGCGAAAGCCGCAGCCGCAGGATGCGAATGATCGCGTGTGGCAACTGCGCGCCGTCATGACGAATGACGCCATTCCAGGCCAGTCTCTCGAAACCGTCGCGAAATCAACGCGAAACAAATTCTTAATCATTAACGCGGCGCAGGACCATATGGTCAATCCGGATCCCGCCACAAGATGGGCCCATGCAAGCGGCGCAGAGTTTTTTCTCTCGCAGGCAAATTGTGGCCATCTGGTGATGGACTGCGAACCAACGGTGTCCACCATGGTGGTCAGGTTTCTGGCTGGTTCGTGAAACAAGCGGATTCAAAATTCAACGCTGCAGTAGCGAATCAGGAAAATGCTTACCCGCGCTGAAGAGATTTCTTCGTGTTCGCTGAGAGCTGGCGCGTTGGTTTTGGAGGTCCGGTCGATTCACGCTGAATCAGTTCCGGACACACGGCGATGTTGTTTGGATACTGTTTCTTCTCGCGGATTCTGCTCAGCAGAATCTCGGCCGCGACTTCCCCCATTTTTTGCAGCGGCTGCCGAATTGTCGTCAGGCTCGGATTATGAAAGGCGGCGGCATTGATGTCGTCGAAGCCAAGGACAGATACATCTTCCGGCACACGCAAGTTCGCATCCTGCAGGGCCCGTATGGCGCCGATGGCCGCCATGTCATTGAACGAAAGCAGAGCTGTGAAACTTCTTCGCTGAAATAACAACTGTTGGACTACCGGATAGCCAAGCTCAGGCGACGTTAGATCGCGATCCAGCTGCACGGTAAGCTCCGGGCGCACTTCGATGCGCAGTTCACGCGCAACTGCGAGCGTGCTGCACCATCGGTCATGAGAGTCCGAACTGAAAGGCTGGCCTCGCATGAACGCGATTCGACGATGCCCGAGTTTATGCAGGTGTCCCAGCGCAAGTTCTGCCGCGCGCCGGTGATCAAGCAGAACGTTCGTTACTCCTTTTATGTGCTTATGCCCTGCGATCGCAACGACTGGTACGGGCAACTGATGCAATAGCGCGGTATCGATTACCAGGATGCCCTCAGCGCCACGTCCCAGCAGCAACTTTGAGTATTTCTCGACCAGCTCGGGCTTGTGGCGGTGGTGGGCGATGAAATAGAAGTACCCTTCCTGCACCAGGTGGTCGCCCGTTCCACTCATCACTTGTGTGTGATAGCCGTCCCCCAAATCGGGGACCAAAATGCCAATGGTATGGGTCTGCTGGCTGCGAAGCGATCGAGCTATCAGACTCGGCTGGTAGTTGAATTTGACTGCCGCGGCTTTTACTCGCTCGCGCGTTGCCGCCGGGATTGAACGGCCCGGAGTGTCATTCAGCACGACCGAAATAGTAGCGGGACTCAGGCCGAGGTAATCCGCAAGCGTTTTGAGGCTATGTGGCTTGTTCGTCGCCATAAGTCGATCCTTAACCTCGTTCGCTGCAGGAATACTATCCGCATCACCCATGCGTTGCTACCGATTTGCATGAAAATTGCCCCACTTCCTCCACCAGAGGACTCAACAACCGGCGAGCTACTCAATTGGGTCCTTCTCAGCGTCCGGCGTCGGCGGCAACGGGGGCATGGCGACTCCGTCCTGGGATGCTTCACGTCGCTTCTGAAACAAGTCAGATTTCTGCTGGCGCCCCTTTTCCTCTAATTCCTTGAAATGATTTAGCGCCTCCTGGGCCTCCGCGGCATGATGCTGACGGCGATAGAGTCGTGACAGTTGGTAGTAACTTTGCAGTTCTGTCTCGGCATCAGGCTGCATTGCAAGCATCCGCTTGAAAGCGGCGATCGCCTGCTCGTCATTGCCAAGCTGCATATCCGCTCGTCCCAGATAAAAGTTCGCAATGGGCAGATTTGGATCTTGCTTCATGGCTTCTTCGATCATGGGCTTACCTTCAGATGCTGCGGATGTTTCCACGAGCAGGCAGCCCAGTTGGTAGGTCGCGAGAGTGTTATTCGGATCAATCTCTAATTCTCTTCTGTACTCCGCCTGCGCCTCACCCAGCTTTCCCATCCTCCACAGTTCGGTGGCGAGCGACTGATGCAATCCTGGTTCATGTGGTGCTTTGGCAACAGCGGCTTGATACTCCTGCACCGCGTCCGAATCGCGTTCAGACTCTGCGGCGCCTTGTGCCAGCACTTGATGCACGCGCCATGAATCGGGATCGACCTTGAACATGTGCTCATAGCTCTGCCGCGAAGACAGCAGCAACGCCCGCCCGCGATGGTACAAAATGTCAACATCGTCGGGAGAAAGCTTCGCTGCCTTGTTCAAGGCCTCTGCAGCATCGGTTGGACGCTTCGCGGCAAGCAGATCAATCCCCAGCCACATCCACGCCTTGGCATCTTCGGGACTCGCGCGAGTTTCCGCCTCCAGTGCCTTGGCGGCTTCCTCGAAATGATTCAGCCGGTACTCGGCAATGCCCAGAAACAGGTTGGCGCCGCGCAGCGTCGGCTTGATTGCAATCGCACTCTGTAACGCAGCAATCGCTTCCTGATGGCGGCCTTGCTGCTCACGCACCAGTCCGAGATTCAGATAAGCCGGAGCAAAGCGCGGTGCAAGGTGCGCGGATTGCGCAAATGCTTCCGCGGCGGCATCCAACCGGGCGGCGTGGAGAGCATCGATGCCCCGGCGGAACGCGGCCTCCGCTTCAGGCGTCTGCGCCGATGCAATTCCAAGCGAAAATAACACCAGCAGAAGTGCCGTTCGTATAGAGAAGTTCACTGACAAAATTGTCTCATTTCGCACGCCGGCAGCGGCTTGCTGCCTGCACGTGATAACAAGAACCAAATCATCTGCGCGTCGTGGCTACCACGTCAGCGTCGTCAGGGAGTTTGAGGGCAAACTCACGTCTGCGGAATTCTCCCCGCTCATCAATGTCACAGTGCGCGCTTCGCCCGTATTGGTAAGCACCATCACGGTTTCGCCATTGGGATTCACCATTGCGACGTGCATCAATTCGCTGGCATCGCTATGTGTCGCGACTCTCACCGCATTCCGCCGCACATGTTGCGAGAAATGACGGAGCGCCCAGTACTGTCCACTCTCCGTAATCTGGCCATTTTTGCGGAGCGTTACCAGGCCCCCACACGGGAAGGGTCCAATGTTTGGCTGGCCGTGCTCGTCGAGCATCAGGTTCCAGGTGATGATGCCGCGGCACCAATTCTGCAAGACAGTGGTGAAGGTGTTGCCCCAGGTCGCCCAATCGTTCGCATAGTTCGGATCGGTGATATCCGGTCCGCCTTCAGTCCAATAGAAAGGCATATCCGGATACAGCTCGTGAAGCCTGCTCATCATGTCCGGCGTCCCCAGGTACCCATGCCAGGCGACACCAGACACATACTGCCGCAGGCGCTCATCCTGCAGTTGCCACTTCACGCGTTTCCAGAGATTGTAGTTGTGATCGAGCAGCCATATCTGCGTATCGATCTTCTCTTTCTTCAGCAACGGCCCGAGATGATCTCTGACAAAAACCTGCTCCATCTCCGGAGTCCAATACGCCGCAGGCATGCGGCCTGACTGGTCCGTCTCTACTTCGTTTTGCGAAGTGATCGCATCCACTTTTACCCCTGCTTTAACGTAGGCCTCAATAAAGCGGGCGATGTAAAGCGCGTAGGGCGCGAGATATTCCGCGCTCATCCAGCCGCCTTGCATGGAGCCGTATGTTTTCATCCAGCCCGGTGGACTCCATGGTGACGCCAGCAGAAACAGATCAGGATTCACGGATCGGATTTCGCGCATCATCGGCAATAGATACTCTTCGTCATGCGCGATGCTGAAGTGCTTCATGTCGACATCGCCAGCAACATCGTCGTAGTTGAAGACGCTGCGTGAATAGTCACTCGATCCAATCGCGCAACGGCCGAAATTCAGACCCATATGTTGAGGCGAGTAGGTTTCCGACAGGAACTTCTGGCGCGCGGGGCCATCCATCTTACTCAGCAGGAAACACGAAGCGTCAGTAAGCGCAGATCCAAAGCCCAGAATAGGCTGATAGCGTTGGCTCGCGTCGACGGCGATGATGTCCGAAGTTTTTCGCGATGCGGACTTCGTCCACGTCAGCGCGGGTGACTCTGCGTGCTTCTCTTTCTCGCTGGTCACGACCACGCGGATAGGTGATCCCTGCTGGGCGTCGGCAAACAACCAACGTGGCGCCGCCATCAACAATCCCGTGGTTGCTGCACCTGCTAGAAATGACCGGCGACCATATCCGTTCGCGGAGATGCTTCCCATTGTGCCTCTAATGAATTTGATTTGTGCTCAAGCGACAAAAATCAGGAACCGGTCTTCCGCATCCGGCTAGCCAACCGGATGCGGAGACACAAGTTGCCTATAACTTCTCCCTACGGCTTCGTCATAGCGTCAGAATTGGTATCGCAATGTAAGTTGCAAAATCCGTGGCGTATCAATATCACTGTTGAACTGGCCGAATGTTGAATCCTGCGGGTTCGTATCGGGCCTGTTGAACACGTGTCTATTGAATACATTGAATGCATCTGCATGTAGTTGGAGCGTTCCAAATTCTCCGAAGTTCACCAGATGTTTAATCACCGACAGGTCTTCGTTGATGTAGTGCGGAGTCCGTACCTCGCTGGTCACGCGGGCCAGGTTCCCAAACACGAATGGTGTTCCCGGCACGCTCGCGACGTTCTGATTCGGATCGGAGAACGCTGCCGTATTGAAGATGTTGATCGCACGCGGATTGCGTGGATTGCCACCGGCATACGCAGGATTACGCAGCGGCGCGACCTGGTTGTAGCGGATGCATCCATCGAAACTCGGCACAGATGTTGGAGCGCAAGCGTAATTCAATGGTTGACCGCTCTGATAACGCTGCACTCCTCCAACCTGCCATCCTCCAGCAACCGCATCCGCCACCTTGCTTTGGTTTAGGTACTTCTTGCCCTTGCCCAGAGGAAGTTCATAGATGTAACTCAACACAAAAGTCTGAGGGATGTCCTGGTTGCTGATCGCTTTTTCGCCCTTCAGATTGAAGGGGTTCTGCACGCTGCCGCCGCCGGAGAAGGTGGCAAACGCGGGCAACGCACTATCTGCGTCTGTCAAAGTCTTCGACCACGTGTAGGACGCGAGCAGGTTCAGCCCGCTGTGGAAGCGCCGCTCTAGCTTGACCAACAACGCGTTATAGCTTGAATGGCCAAGATTTTCCAGGCAGCAATCCGTGTTTATCCCTTGGTATTGCGGGAAGGGCCGCAATGACTGTGCTACCGTCCCCGAGAAACCGGCATACGGCAAAGCCGTCGCATCGCCATTCAGCCCATTGCCAAGGTTGAAGAATTTGGGATTGAGATCGTTGATTTGCGCCAGCGACGAGCGAAGATGTGACGATGACTGGCCCACATATCCTATGGTCAAAATCAGATCGGTTGCAAGTTGCTGCTGCACCTCAAGACTCCAGTTCAGCGTCATGCTCGGTCTGCCATAGTTCGGAGCGATGTACTCTAGTCCGCCAAAACCTCCACCGCCCTGACCATTCGCCTGTGTTGGATCGAGATTAGGTGGCCTCGTGAAGTTGGGCACGCCGCCGTCCAATCCACCCGCATAGGCCTGCGAGAAGTTGTCCGGATTGTGGAAGTTTGGCGCCGCAGAAAAACCAAGCGTCGTACCGGTACCGAAATCCGCATAGTCAAGCGGACCGTAGTAAATGCCAAAACCCCCGCGAATCGACATTCTGCCGCTCGCGAAGTCGGGCGCATACGCAAACCCTAAACGCGGTGCAAAATCTTTCTTCCAGGTCTTAGCAAAGGAGCCAAGTCCTCCGATGCGTCCTGCTCCTGCTCCGGCAAATACAATCGCTCCAGGCAGACCACCTGCACCCGCATTGGGCGTCGTCGGACTGAAGTTCGACACATTTCCGTGAGACTCGTGCCGCGGCGTCTCCACGTCATATCGCAGTCCCAGATTCAGGACCAGGTTGTGCCGGATCTTGAAATTGTCCTGGACGAACCCGGCATAGTAGTTGCTGACGAAGCGCGGCGCCTTTGCCGTAATCAGGAAGCTGTTTGTGTCGATCTGGCCGAGCAGGAAGCTGGCGAATCCATCTCCCGTAGTATTGTCACCCGGCGCTGCAGCCGTTTGAAATCTCTGAAAGTTGTAATCGCCGGAAAATCCCGCGTTATTCGCGACTGACAACTGCGCGTTGCGCCAGTCGAGACCGACCTTCATGTCGTGCGCGCCCCTCGAAATGGATACGCTATCCGCCACCAGAACCGCATTCGAGTCCTGCAGCGCGTCGTTATCCTGACCGATCTGCGGATAACCACGATCGCTTGCGAAATTGAAGACAGGGAACGTCGGACCGCTCGCTCCTTTGATTCCCAGCTTCGCTGGCCAATCCGTGCCATTTACGGCGCCCGAGTGGTTGGGGCTCAAGACCCTGTTGAAACCAAGATTCAAGTGGTTCAGCATGGTC
>Ga0210410_10005022_pt1 | contig 11570 bp, 7 predicted proteins | sample IncBWC4MmetaG_FD_161058 | JGI IMG/M metagenome (GOLD analysis project Ga0210410, IMG submission 161058) | Forest soil microbial communities from Barre Woods Harvard Forest LTER site, Petersham, Massachusetts, United States - Inc-BW-C-4-M | ecosystem: Environmental > Terrestrial > Soil >... | reverse complement strand
CATGTTCACTTGGTCTTCGTCACGAAATATCGAAGAAAGGTGTTTGACGGAGACGCCCTCCAGCGACTAAAACCCATTTTGGAGAAGGTCTGTCGCGACTTCCAGGCTCAGCTGGTCGAAATGAACGGCCAAACCGAACACGTACACTTGCTCATCCACTACCCGCCAAAGCACTCCGTGTCGAGCCTGGTCAACAGCCTCAAAGGTGTTTCCAGCCGCCTACTCCGTAGCGAACGCCCTGATCTGGAGAAACGCTATTGGAACAACGTCCTGTGGTCGCCTTCCTACTTCGCCGCCAGTTGTGGCGGGGCACCGCTGGGCATTCTTAAGCAATACGCCCTGCAACAAAAGACCCCGCTCTAACGGGGCCTTATATCCCCGGCCTAAAAGTCCGGGCTTTACGGCCCGAGTGGTAAATAAGCTCTTCTGGCGGATATTCAGTGATTACCTGAAAGCGGTCATCCAGGGGGAATGGCGATAGCTTCGATCATCGCTCGATGGACTCCATCGGAAAGCGCTTGGCGATATTCCGCCGAAGTGCCCTGGCGGAGTGAAATGCGAACTAGAGGCATGATGGGGTCTCCCGTGCAGTTCGATGCGGTAACTCGAAGGCGCGGCACCCGGCGAAGTCTGGATACTAGCCTTCGCGCAGTTTATGGCCGGCGAGGTTGCCAAGGCCGTCGTAGGCCGCGTACTTGTAAGTTTCGCTGAGCGTCGGATAGTTAAAGACTTGCTGGATGAATTCGTCGATGGACTGGCCGTTGTCGAGAATCATCAGGCCGATGTGGATGAGTTCGGTGGCGCTTTCGCCGATCAGGCTTACGCCAAGTAATTTCCGGTCGGCGCGCGCGAAAATGAGCTTGAGCATTCCCGCCGTGTCCCCGATGATGTGGCCACGGGCGTTGTTTTCGTAGTGCGCGCGCCCCACGCAATAGTCGATCTTCTTTTCCTTGCACGATTCTTCCGTTTCACCGGCGGCGGAAATTTCTGGAATGGTGTAAATGCCCATCGGAAGCATGGAAGCGACGCGCTGTTTGTACTTGAAGCCAAAGGCGTGACAAACGGCCACGCGTCCCTGCTCCATGGAAGTGGAAGCCAGCGCGGGAAATCCGATCACGTCTCCTGCGGCATAAATATTTGGAACCGAGGTCTGATAGTTGTTGTCAACGGGAATGTGACCGCGGTCGTTGATGGCCAGGCCAGCCTTTTCCAGGGCCAGGCCGTCGATCGCGGCGCGGCGGCCTGCGGCAAACAGCGCGGCATCGGTCTCAAGCGTTTTGCCACTCTTCATCGAAAGGCAAACGCCAGCTGAGGAATTCTCAACTTTGACGGGACGCTCGTTGAACATAAAACGCATGCCGACAGCCGTGAAGCGGTCGCGGAGACGATCAGAGATTTCTGCATCGAGAAACGGCAGCAAGCAGTCGCGGCCATCGACGAGTGTAACCTCGACTCCGAGTGCGATGAAAATCGATGCGTATTCGCAGCCAATCACGCCGCCGCCGATGACGGCCAGGCTTTTCGGAATGCGGTCCATTTGGAGAAACGTGTCCGAATCAAACGTGTGGACATCGTCAAAGGCGATCTCTGCGGGACGGTGTGGCTTCGAGCCGGTAGCGATGAGAATAACTTCGCCACGAAGACGGCGCGTTCCGTTTCTAGCGGTCACCACAACAGTGTGCGCGTCCTCGAAAGACGCTTGGCCGCGAACAAGCTCGATGTGGTGCAGCTCGAGATTCTTGAGGATGCCGTGGCGCTCCATTTCGACGACGGCGCGCTCGTGGTGCATAAAATCCTGAATGGTAAGGTTTTCTTTGAGCGAGTAATCGATGCCATAAAGCCCGCGCTGCTTGAGTCCGGAAAAATAGAGCGCCGATTCGCGCAGTGTTTTGCTGGGGACAGTGCCTGTGTTGATGCAGCTTCCACCGACATCCGGGGCGCGTTCGATGACGGCGACCCGCTTGCCAAAATAGGCGGCTTGCGCGCCGGCTTTTTCTCCGGCGGAGCCGCAGCCGATCACGATCAGATCGAAATTTTCGCTAGTAGCCACGCAACCTCCCGCATCACGCCGCCCGATTCTTCTTCGAGAACCGCCGCCAAGTTGGGCTAGCTGGATCAAAACCAGTTGAATCAAGGAGAGTGTAGAAGAAGAGCGCCACCTGGAAGGCAAATTCCTGACAAGACTGTGCTGAAACGTGTCTGGTGGGAGTCTTCCGTCGAGTGAAAACGAGCGTCGAGAACTCTTCGTCCAGTGTCCGCAATGGCTGTACTATGGGCGCAATTAAAAGCCGCGTCTTATGGTGCCGGAACCGGGTTCACATGGCAATCGGCGATCTTCCCGTCGATCTTCCCGTCAACTACAAGATCAGATTTGAGAAGGATCATACGACCTTGGCGTCCCGGTCGGCGGTCCCGCTTTTATCACTGACGTTCAAACTACCGTTGCCGGTAGAAATCTGATCAGCGGCTTCATTGCAGGTCAGACGGGGTTCAACGGCGCGAATTTTCACACGCTTTCCAGTCCGCATTAGGAAGCGACAGTCTGCTTCTCCCTATCTTCAAACCAGGACGGGAACGCGAGCGACGACAACGTGCTGCGCGGCGATAGATTATTTGACGACGCGGAATTCTCCGGACCAGCAATGTTAGAAACGCAAAAAGACTTTCCAGTTTTGCACGCGGTTTCGCGGCGAATGCAAGCCCAGCAACATATTGAATCGGTTGCGGTAACTTGGCAGTCCGCGACGCTGGCACGCAGGTCGTACCGGCAGGCAACTTCCAACTTACGGTGACGGCCATTCCTGGCGCGCTGTCAGAACTCACGGAAACTCACTCACGCAACCAACCGTTGACCTGGGAACGCCCTGCCGGTATTATCCGTGCACTTCCAGGCAAAATTTGCGAGTGAGGCTGACCATGTCAAAGCGTGTGTGTCTTACCCTATTGACCGTAGCGGTTGCATTTCTCGTCGTCCCCGATTCGGCTCGAGCGCAACAACCTCAAATCAGTCCTGAAGTCTATAGCCAGGCGCAGTTCCGTTACATCGGGCCGGTAGGCAATCGCGCGACTGCGGTCGCCGGAGTGCCGGGCAATTCTTATCTCTACTATGTCGGCGCTGCGTCCGGCGGAATTTTCAAGACAACGGATGGCGGAATCCACTGGGACCCCGTTTTTGATTCGCAGCCGGTCGCCTCGATTGGCTCGCTGGCGGTGGCGGCGAGCGACCCGAATATCGTCTGGGCAGGAACCGGGGAGTCGTTCATCCGAAGTCACATTTCGGTTGGCAATGGAATTTACAAGTCGACGGACGCAGGCAAGACTTGGGCGCTGATGGGTCTGGAAAAGACCGGACGTGTCAGCAACGTCCTGATTGATCCGCGGAATCCGGATGTTGTGCTCGCCTGCGCGCTGGGTCACGCCTATGGGCCGCAGCCGGAACGGGGTGTTTTCCGCACGACCGATGGCGGCAAGAACTGGGAAAAGGTGCTGTTCGTCGACGAAAACACGGGCTGCTCGGATATGGCGATGGATCCGAACAATTCGCGCATTTTGTTTTCGGGCATGTGGCAGCTCGAGATTCACACCTGGGGCCGCACGAGTGGCGGACCGGGCAGCGGATTGTTCAAGTCCACCGATGGCGGAGCGACTTGGAAGCGTCTGGAAGGCCACGGTCTGCCGAAGCCGCCAGTCGGGAGGATAGCGGTGCGCGTTGCGCAGCGCGATTCGAACCGCGTTTACGCGTTGATTGAAACGGGCGACGGCGTCCCCATGGAGGGCAAGCCGACCCAGGGCGGGCAACTGTGGCGCTCCGACGATGGCGGCGAAAACTGGCAGTTGGTCAATTCCGACCGGCAGATTCGCGGTCGCACGCACTATTACACGCGTGAAGAAATTGCGCCTGATAACGAGAACGAGGTCTATTTCTTCACGGCGGCATTTTCGAGGACGCTTGACGGCGGCCACACTCTGACGAACATGCCCGCAAGCCCGGGCGGGGACAATCATGAGATGTGGATTGATCCGACGAACGGGGATCGCATGGCAGTCGTGAACGACGGGGGCGTCAGCATTTCCGTCAATCGGGGCCACACGTGGGACCATATTCAACTCCCGATCGCGCAGATTTATCACGTGACCGTGGACGATCAAATTCCCTATTTCGTTTACGGGAACAAGCAGGATGGCCCGTCTTATCGCGGACCCAGCAACAGTTTGCAGTTCGGCGGATTTGGCGGCGGCGGCGGGGGCCAGGGCGGAGTGATTCCGCGCAGCGTCTGGCATTCCGTGGGCGGAAGCGAAAGCGGATTTGCGACGCCGGATCCCGTGGACAACAACATTATCTGGTCAAGCGGCACAGGCTCGGGCAGTGTCGGCGGCGCGATGGCGCGTTTCGATGAACGAAATCGTCAGGCGCGCGAAGTCGAGGTCTGGCCCGAAGATGTGGCAGGAGCCAGCGCGGCGGAAGTGAAATATCGCTTCAACTGGGAATTCCCGATCACCATCTCGCCGCACGATCACAATAAAGTGTTTGTGGGGAGCCAGTTTGTGCACGTCACAACAGATGGCGGAAATAGCTGGCAGATTATCAGTCCGGACCTGACGCGAAGCGACAAAAGCCGGCAAGGAATTTCCGGCGGGTTGACTCCGGACGACATCGGCGTGGAATACGCGGGGACGGTATTCGCCATCGCGGAGTCGCCGAAGGAGGCGGACACGATCTGGGCTGGCACGAACGATGGGCTTGTGCACATCACGCGCGACGGCGGGAAGACCTGGACCAATGTCACGAAGAATATTCCGAACCTGCTGGACTGGGGCACCGTAAGCAACATTGAGGCCTCGCGCTACGATGCCGGGACTGCCTATATCACGGTGGATGGCCATCAGGTGAACAATCGAGATCCGTTCGTCTATAGAACGGCGGATTACGGCCGGACATGGACAGCGATCACGAACGGGGTTCCGCACAGCATGTTGAGCTATGCGCATTGCGTCCGTGAAGATCCCGTGCGCAAGGGTTTGCTGTATCTGGGCACCGAAAACGCTCTGTACCTTTCTTTCGATGACGGCAAAAATTGGCAGCCGCTCCAAAGTGGCTTGCCGCACGCGCCGGTATACTGGATTGCGGTCCAGGAGCGCTTTCACGATCTGGCCTTGGCCACTTATGGTCGGGGATTCTGGATCTTGGATGACCTTACTCCGCTGCAACAGTTGACCTCAGATCTACTGGCTTCGAATGCACATCTGTTCGCCCCGCGCGACGCTTACCGCTTCCGCTCTGTCGCTCAACCTGCGGGCGTTTCCTCTGATCCGACGGCGGGTCACAATCCGCTCTATGGCGCTGCGATCAACTTTTATCTGAAGTCCAAACTCGGTGAGAAGGACAAGGCGAGTATCACGATCAGTGACGCAAACGGCAAAGTCGTGCGCGAACTAGAGTGCCGTGCGCCTCGAACCGAGGGTGCCCGCAGGCCGGGAGGGCCTGGTGGCCCGGGTGGAGGCGGAAGCGAAGAAGCCTCCGGCGGTCCGCCATGCGAAGCGAAGCCTGGCATCAATCGCGTTTGGTGGAACCTGCGGACCGAACCCAGCACGGAGATCAAACTGAGAACCAGTCCTACCTATTCGCCAGACGTGCCGTTGGGTGCAGAAGGCTGGCGCTCGGCTCCAGCCATAGATCGCATTTCACTGCTTGTGCCGCCCGGAAGCTACACGCTGACGCTGAAGGTCGGTGAGGAGAAGTCCAGTGAGAAGCTCAACCTGCTGAAGGATCCGCATTCAACGGGGAGCGACGCCGACATCCAAGCTCAGATTCAATTGGTGTCTGCGCTTCGGAATGAGATGGACGCACTGGCGGCCAGCGTCAATCAAATCGAATCCGTTCGCGCCCAGATTACCAGCCTCGAAAAGCAATTGGGAACGGAAGAAACCTCGAAAGCAATTCGCAAGGCGGCTGACGACCTGGCTGAGAAATTGACCGGCGCCGAAGGAAAGGTGTTGCAGCTCAAATTGACGGGGAGAGGCCAGGATGACGTACGGCACCCGCCGATGCTACTGCAAAAAATCAGCTACCTGGCGGCCGAAGTGAGCGGCTCCTCTGATTTTCCGCCTACCACGCAACAAGCGGCGGTGCAGGCCGAGTTGAAGAGACAAGGTGATGCGTCGCAACAGGAGATGCAACAGCTTTTGGCGACCGATGTGGCGGCCTTCAACGCCATGCTCCGTGAACGGAATATGGCAAACATCATCGTCAAGATGCCTTGAATGACCGAGTGAAGTGCCGTGATGGAAAACAATACAACCCTTGGTGCACGGGCTCTCCAGGCCCTAAGCTGTTGCTACAAAACGATTTGCGGCCGCTGGGACTTGTTGGGACGAGTTGCGTTGGTGTAGATCCATAGCTACAAAATCATCCATGTGGAGACCCCACTTGCAAGTGGCGCATTTGTTGGTTTCGGTACGGAGGAAAAGGCGTCTTCTCGGCCATGCGTTCTAGTCGGGGAGCGGTAAGTTCGGATGCTCTCGAAGCAGTTTTTCTCGAGTTGTCGAACGCGCCGGCTTTCCCGCCGTGCTCTTGACGATCCACCCTGGTGGTTTCAGAAGCAGCGAGCGAACCGCGACGCCAATCTGCGAAAAAATGCTACCTCGGATCTCTCGTTCAATTTGCGCTTTATGTTCTAGAAATTCGCGCTGCTGCACCTCGGCGACGACGACCAAGTCCTCTGTTCCTGAGTCAGGATTGAAGAGTCCAATGGCAACCGCACGACCGTCGTGGATCGAAGGATGTCCACAAACGATATCCTCCACGTCTTGCGGGTAGACATTCTCGCCCGAAAGGATAAGGACATCCTTCTTGCGGCCTACAACGAAGAGTTCCTGTTCGTGAAAGAACCCCAAATCACCAGTGCGATACCAACCATCGACCATTGACAGCGCGGTCAGATCCGAACGATTGTAGTAGCCCTCGAATAAGGAATCGCTTTTTACGAGAATCTCCCCCACTCGCCTCGGAGAAAGCGTCTCTCCCGCCTCGGAAACGATTCGCGCATAGTTTTGTGGCAGGAGTCGTCCTGAGGACGTGAACGAGATTGACCCCGTTGCATCCGCGGCAACCTCCTTAATTAGATGATGACTACGGAAGTGCTGACCATCTGCAAAAATCTTGAGCGGCCCCTTTCTTTCCGATTGCGTGACGGCAAATACGTTTTCTGCCATCGCATATGAACTCTGCAGTGCCTCGCGCTTGAGTCCCTGAGATGCAAATGCCTGGTAGAATTCCTCCATACTCTTCGACTGGACGGGCTCGGAGCAATTTATGAGGGCGCGCAAGGAAGACAAATCGTAGGCCGACTTGCTTTCCTCGGAGGTTCGTCGCGGAACGAATTGAAAGGCAAAGTTTGGCATCCATGCCAATGTGCATTTATGGTCGTGGATGAGTTTCAGCATTGTTTCAGGACGCTGCACCCACTCGGTAGGGACCTGCATAATTACGGGTAGATGGCACACCATAGGCAACATGAAACACGCGACCAATCCCATATCGTGATAAAGCGGCAACCAACTGTACAAGCAATCGTGCTCATTTACGTTCAGGACTTCGACAAGATGGCTCAATTGCCTCAGAATCGCCGCATGGGATAGAGCAACCCCTTTTTGAAGACCAGTCGTGCCGGCCGAATGTTGAATAAATGCGAGGCTTTCAGGCTGAATTGATAGACCATCCAGATCGATTTCGCTCAAAGATTCTATGGAAGTCAAAGACCGGATGATCGTGGTGGAGCTGGCTACTGTCAGGTTGGCGACCCACGCTGCAGGAAAGTTCTCGTCCACAACAACAAATGGTGCCTTTAGGTTAGCAGTGACGCCGCTGAGTCCGGACCTGTACTTTGTGGGCTCCACCTTCGAATTGGGATAGGCCAGTATCGCCGGCAAAGCGCCCAAGCTCATCGAACCGATGAACGCCGCCATCAACGTAATACCTTGGGGCATTACAAAAACAATGCGGTCGCCGCAGCGCACTCCCTGCTGTTTCAAGAAGCAAGCATGTTGGTTGGCGAGGCGGCGAAAGTCGCCAAAGGTCAGCGAGTGATGGTCATCCACGTCATGCCACTCGAGCACAAAGAGGCGGTCAGAGGGTGCGGCCTCCAGCGCGTCAAGTAAGGTATGGTATCCAGCAGCAGTGATATTCATAGCGACCTATAGAACGATTGTGCATGAAGGAAGAATCAAGAATGAATCGTCAACAGGCACGCAGGCAGTCTATCTGTCACTTACCTCATGTGGAACGCCGGAAGCGAGTATTTATTGTCTTCAGGCGCTGCGCCGAACAGAATTGACTCAGGCGTGGAGTGATTCGTCTCTATGGACAATAACTGGAGATTCTCGGCCCTGGCAACGCGATAGGCATGCTCTTCAATTCATTCCCGTTTCTCTTCTTTTTCCTTCCGGCGGTTTTGATGGGCTTCCATCTCCTGGGCCGGCTGGGAAGAATTGCGGCCGTTGGCTGGCTGACAGCAGCATCGCTCGTATTTTACGGCCACTGGAACAAGGCGTTTCTGCTGCTGCTGCTCGGGTCGATAGTTTTCAATTTCTTTTGCGCGCAAGCTATTGTCCGGGCGGCCAGTCGAGTGGGGTGGCAACAAGGGATCTTATGGGCCGGAATAGCAGGAAATCTGAGCCCACTTTGCTATTACAAGTACTGGTTTCCACTTCTCAACAGTCTGGGCTCTTTGTCATACCCGGAGCATTATTTTGGAAGCGTGGTTCTTCCCCTGGGAATCTCTTTTTTCACGCTCACGCAGATTGGGTATCTCGTTGACTTGCAACAGGGCGAGGCGAGTTTTCTTGGCCTTCTCGATCATCTTTTTTTTGTGAGCTTTTTCCCCCACCTAATCGCTGGACCAATCCTCCATCACCGGGAATTCATGCCGCAGGTCGCTCAGCGCCGCGTTTTTCGACTGGAATGGGAGGACCTGGCGGTGGGTTCCACGTGGTTTGTGATGGGACTATTCAAGAAAGTCGTCGTTGCCGATCAAATCGCAGCCAATGCTGATCTGTTGTTTGCAAGCCCGGATGGTCAGCCTTTTTTCAAGGTTTGGTGCGGCGTATTGAGCTATGCTGTGCAGCTCTATTTTGATTTTTCCGGATACTCGGACATGGCCATCGGTTTGGCCAGAATGTTCTCCCTGCGCTTTCCGATGAACTTCAATTCTCCCTACAAGGCCAAGAGCATCATTGAATTCTGGCAGCGCTGGCACATGACATTGACAAACTATCTGATGCTATACATCTACAATCCGATCGCCTTGACCATCAACCGGAAACGCCTGGCGGCAGGGAAAGCCGTCGGCCGCAAGGCAGTTCTCACTGCGGAAGGGTTCTTGCGCGTAATCTGTCTGCCAACCTTGGTCACTATGGTGATCGCGGGTATCTGGCACGGTGCCGGCAGACAGTTCCTTGCATTTGGACTGCTGCACGGAGTCTTTATTTGCATCAATCACGCCTGGAGAACGTTTGCACCCAAATGGAGCGCTGCTCTAGGCTCCGGTCGGCTCGGAGCAGCGACCTGCGTGCTGATCACGTTCGTCGCCGTGGTGTCTGCACAAATTTTCTTTCGGGCAGATTCTGTTCAGGATGCATTCTCTGTCTTGCGCGGGGCGATTGGCATGAACGGACTCGGACGGGTCCCCTATACAGGAACCGATCTTTTGCCTTGGGCGGCTCTCGGACTACTCGTCGGGATGATTTGGTGGTTTCCGAATACTCAAGAAATTCTGGGACAATATTCTGCCGAAGAGAGAGCAGAAACAGATGGATCTCAGACCCTACGCTTGCTTCGATGGCAGCCTACCTGGAAATGGAGTGCCGCGATTTGCGCGGCTCTCTTCGCGTGCTTTGTCCTGATGAAGCCTGCGTCACGATTTCTATATTTCCAATTCTGAGCAGATACAGGACTCGAAGGTTTACTCTCGCAGCATGCCGGCGATGTCCTCGCCGATGTTTTTTGAGTTCAGGTCTGCGCCCTCGCGAGTAAAATGATTCTTCTCGTTGAACATACGGATGCTGAATCGTTTCAGGCGATTATCTGAAAGACTCGCTAGTTTCTCGGAATAATAGTCGTAAGAACTGTCGCATTCCGGATACGGCGCTACATACACACGGACACGCGTTCCCTGCTGCGAGTATTTGCTGCGCAATTGTCGGATCCACACAGGGTCTGGTGCTCTCACTTCGAATTCCCCCATGCAAGCTTTAAGTGACGGCCCAGGTGCAGTAAAGAGTCCGTGAGTAGTCCGTATCTGCGTCCATGCACGGTCGTATGTGCCGTCTGTCCAATCCCGCTCAACTAACGCGGTCCTGAGTATGAATTCAGAGAATGCTAGGGTCTCGATCGGATGCCGTAGAAAAAGCCGAACGGTTTGCAGATCCAGTTTATGCCGGGTCAGTTGCAAAGCTCCTTCTTCATACAACCTTCCGTCCGGGTCTCTGGGCGCGAAATCAGGCGCAGTGAATTGAAATATCAGAAACCGAGGGCGAGGATTGTTCTTGAGATAAGCGTCCAAAGCGAAAGTACCTACAATCGCTAGCGCGGTATTCGGCTGTGCGATATTGCAGGTCCGCAAGGAAGTGGCTGCCTCGATGACCGGAGGAGAAACGCCTGTTAGCGCAGAGGAATCGCCGTAGACGATCACGTCGCAATGGCTGTTTCTTAGGATAAAGGGATAGTCGGAGATTGCGAGATAGGAGTTCCTTTGGTGCCGGATATACCAGGAAGACCGTGCGATGAGAAATGAACTGGTAACTGAGATTATGGGAACTAGCAGGATTGCCAGGCAGTAGTACACATATGATCTTCGTGTATGACCATCATGCATGCGAAGTGGACCAGGAAACTTTGATTCCCCGATTTCTTGCAAAACGACAGGCATCAAACCAATCCTCGCAGGAAGAACATCAGCTGCGGCCCTGCAGCTTGGCGCGGATGATTTCAACGAAACTACCTACACTACGTAGGGACTGGAGTTCCGCCGTACGAAACCTTATTGCGAATTCCTTTTCAATCGCCGCAATCAAACTCGCATTGTTGAAGGAATCCCAACCGGCGATGTCGGGCTCCGAGGTTTCCGCATGCAGAATGATTGAATTGTCGTCCAAAACGGTTCGAAAAATGGACGTCAGTTTTTCGTAGATGGCCTGGTCGGTTACAGGACGATACTCGTTTGCTGTTGTCATCGAGGTAAGCTTGTTCCCGTGTTCAAGCGATCCGTAATGATCACCCACTAGCTAATCTAATCCAATTAGAATAGTACAGTCATTTCGGGTCGAATCTCTTCGAACCGCCGTCGCTTTTGTTCATTCTTATAATGCAAGTTTTTCGATTCGATTCAAAGCCTTCGTATCAATGTCCCTAGGATAATGAGGGCCTGCGTGAGCTTAAGGGCATCATTGATAGCGGAGGGCGACCGTGGGGTCGACACGTGTGGCACGGCGAGCGGGGATGAAGCAGGCGAGCAGAGCGACAACCGCAAGCAAGCCCGCCACGCCAGCAAAAGTGAGTGGGTCGGTGGCGCTAA
>Ga0210410_10005020_pt1 | contig 11573 bp, 5 predicted proteins | sample IncBWC4MmetaG_FD_161058 | JGI IMG/M metagenome (GOLD analysis project Ga0210410, IMG submission 161058) | Forest soil microbial communities from Barre Woods Harvard Forest LTER site, Petersham, Massachusetts, United States - Inc-BW-C-4-M | ecosystem: Environmental > Terrestrial > Soil >... | reverse complement strand
GTCGATCCTGCACAGGTCGTCGTAGTGCTTGGCGCGCGCGTGGTCGGTCCACATACCGAAACAACCCATGGTGAAGGGCGAGCGGTGCCAGGCCACGGCCACGCCGCTGTCGAACTCTTGTGTGTACTGTGGATGAATCCGGCTGCCGTAGTCCAATGCCTTGCGCACGCGCTCATCCGGCGTCATGGCCGTGAATTCCATGGCATTCGCACCCCAGACATACGCGCCCAAGAGCACGCCCTTGCCGCCGCCATGAAACCCCGTGTTCGGATAGCCGATGGTGGTGATGGGCAAATCGGTGTAAGTGATCCCGCCATAGATGTGCTCGTCTTCCTCCCAGAAGCGTCGTTTGAACTGCAGACCTACCTTAACGGCCGAGGCATACGGCACCGCCGAGATGGCGGCGGCCAGGGCCGGTCCGACGTTCATGGGAATCTGCGCGAGGATGGGCAGCGGAATCGTGCACAGACACCAGTCCGCTCTGGCCTTGAGCTTGGTGCCGGGCGAGTGGGTGTCCTCGTAACCGACGCTCACGCCCTGATCGTCCTGATGAATGTCGGTGACCTTGGCGCCGTAGCGAATCAACGGCCCGAGCTCACGGCCGAACGCCTCGCCGACCCGGCCCATGCCGCCCACCGGCTGAAACAGGGCCGTCTGCATGTCGAACACCTCGCCGGCGGGTATCGCCTGCCAAAGTCTCGACTCCAAGATGTCGGCGAGGGCGATGGGCTTGGAGGGAACGGGGCGTGCGGTCAGGCCACCGCCCGGCTCTTTGTCGTAGCCGCGGCGATCGCTGCTTGCGTCATTCGAAACATACGCGTGGTTCTTGTCGAGCGCTCCCCAGCTGCGAAGCGATTCGAGCAGTTTTTCTTGATCTTCCTTGCTGACCGACGCATCGAGGGCGTTCTGGCGCGTGGCCTTGGACAGGAGCTCGGCCACATGCCCTTGATAATCGGCCTTGATCTCCCGATAGCGCTGCGGCTTGCCACCGAAGGCGCGGCTGCTGTGCAGATACGCGTTGTAGTTCACCTGGATGAACGGCTCGAGCGGGACACGCAGCCGCTTGCAGTAGCTGAGCATGCCTCGGTGGTGGTAGGGGATTCGCCAGGGACCGGGATTGATGTACAGGTCTTTATCGAACCGGCACTGCTGGGTGAGCCCTCCGAGTTCCGTGTAACTGTCGCCGCCGCGCAAGCTCCAATTGCGTCCGCCGGCGCGATCGTTGTATTCCAATACCTGTACCTGATAGCCGGCGTTGCGCAGCTCGAAGGCCGCGCTCATACCAGCCATGCCCGCTCCGAGTATCAGCACTGAGGCGCCCTTGGGCGTGCCTTGCAAATCGACGGGACCGCGATAGGGGGACTCCGCGGCAAGCCCCAGGCTGCTCATCGCCTGGTACATGGCGGAACTTCCAGCGGTGACGCCGATCATGCGCAGTAGATCGCGTCGACTTGGAGAAGCCACGGCAGAATTGTTTTCCATCCCTACCTCGCGTGAAGAGCGGATCACACTTGGGTGCCTTGGGTGTCGGCGAACCCAGATCCGTTATCACATGAAGCACGGCCGCAATCAAGGCCGAAACAAGACTCAGTTGTGCAAGAGGAGAGCACACACCAATAGAGTGCATTCTCGTCGAAATCGCGCACTAATTTAGATCAATGAGACGCCGCTATTTCAGTTTTTTATTATGCTCGTGACAATTACGAAGCGCGTAGGGCATGACAAAGGACGCGGCTGCTCGGCGGCGGAAGTAGGTTATTGCGAGTGGGGCTCAGGGGCTGGTCGCAGTAGTCCCCGCGCGCGTGATCGTCAAGCCCAGATCCGCGCCAACGTGCATATGGTCGCGCACGACGAACTCTCCCTCGGGACTCTGTCCACCGGAGGAATCTGCAATCTCAGGCCCCGCAGCCGCGGCCACGTCCGCATCAAAGCGATGACCCGACTGACCCAAATGTCTATCCGAAACTGCTGCACAATTATCTCGTGGACGGAGACGATCAGCTGGTGGCGGTCGATTCCATTCGGCTCATGCGGCGCATCTTCAATGCGCCCGCGCTGAAGACCCATGCGCCACGGGACTGCATGCCTCCCTCGGACTGCCAGACCGATGATGCGCTGCCCGAACAGATCCGGGTCCAAAGCATGGACCGCGTTGCGTTCCGCCGTGACCGACTTTCGGCCCGGCGACGAAGTTTACGGCCAGACTTGACGACGCCTCTTCGTTCATCAGTTGACAAACTATCCGTCAGTAACCCAGAGTAAATGTTGGTCAATTGTTGCGTGACTATAAGTCACGCTAGGCATCAGCAAATATATGCGTCATTTACCCAACCTTCTGGCGTTACGCGCCTTTGTCGCGACGGCACGTTGGCAAAACATCAGACAAGCGGCGGATCAGTTGGCTGTGACCCACGCGGCGGTAAGCCGTCATATCAACAATCTTGAAGATGAGCTCGGTGTGTCGCTATTTATCCGCAAGCCCCAATCACTTTTGCTAACCGACGAGGGGCGCGCGTACTACGAAAGCGTGGCGCCTGCGTTCGCTCAAATCGGGCAAGCGACGCTCCGCATCCGTTCGCAGTCTAGGTGCAAGCGCGCACGAATTCGGCTTGCAGTCGACCCGCCGCTTGCCGTGCGGTGGTTGCTGCCTCGCCTGAATACTTTTCGCGAGATCCATCCAAACATCGAAATCGATTTAATTCCGGATAATTCGATTCTGCAGTTACCACATCCCACTATTGATGCGGCCATTCACTATGGTGATGGAATCGTCGCGGGGGATGGCGCCGACTGCTTGATGACGGAGAACGTATTCGCGGTCTGTTCCCCGAAACTGCTACAGACCGCCAAAATCGCAACCCCAGCAGATTTTGCCAGGACTCGACTTCTACACGAGGTCACGACCTATTGGTGGCAGCGTTGGTTTGAAGTGGCCGGCGTCGAGAATGTCGATTTGAACAACGGCCCGGTTTTTCATGACGGCCACTTAGTTCTGGAGGCAGCGGCGATTGGTGAAGGTGTGGCAATTGGTGATGACGTTTTAGCGGGCGATGACTTAGCTACGGGTAGGTTGGTGAAGCCGTTTGACATCTCCTTCTCGGGGAAGTGTGTATGGCTTCTGTGGGATGCGTCTGATCCGGATCCGAGTTTCCAGTCGCTACGCGAGTGGCTTCTAGGAATCTGTGCGGAAAGGGCAATGACACCTCCCACAGAGGTTGCTTTATGACCGAGCGTTCCTCGCCGAAAAATACGTCATTTGCTGCACATTGGGGAAACTACACCGCCAAGGTACACGAAGGAAAACTGACAAAGGTCTGTGATTTCGACGGAGATCCGGACCCATCAATCATCGGACGTGGATTGGCGAGTTCCGTCTATTCGCGCGCTCGCATCGATCGCCCGGTGGTACGGAGGGGCTTTTTAGAAAAGCAATCGCGATCCGACCGTACGGCACGCGGAACAGATCCATTCGTCGTGGTCTCCTGGGCGGATGCGTTAGCACTTGCGGTAAGTGAGCTCGATAGAGTTCGAAAAGAATATGGCAACAGCGCCATTTTTGGCGGCTCCTATGGCTGGGCGAGTGCCGGCCGATTCCATCATGCCCAAAGCCAGATCCATCGGTTTCTCAACTGCATAGGGGGCTATACCGCTTCGATTGGAACATACAGCTACGGTGCCGTCAGTGCGTTGACCCCGCACATTGTGGGCGATTTTGACGGGCTCGTACTGGAGAAGGCGACCAGCTGGTCATCGATCGCGGAACATACCGACTTAATGGTGTTATTCGGAGGTATGGCGATTAAGAATGCTCAGGCGAATGCCGGCGGCGCGAGCATGCACACCACTCGCGGGTGGATGCTCAAGGCGGCCGCACGCGGCACGCAATTCATATCGATATCACCGCAAAAGTCGGACACTATTCCGGAGATCGCGGCGGACTGGCTGCCGCTTAGACCCAACACCGATACGGCGCTTATGCTCGGAATTGCACATACGCTCGTGGTTGAGCGACTTTATGACCAGGTGTTCGTCGATAAATACACGATTGGCTTCGAACGATTTCTTCCCTATCTAATCGGGAGTTCCGACGGTACTCCCAAAGATGCTGAGTGGGCGTCCCCGATTTGTGGGGTTCCGGCGGTGCGGATTCGGCAGTTGGCAGTTTTGATGGCTTCTCGACGTACAATGATTTCGGTGGCCTGGTCGGTGCAGCGTGCGGATCATGGGGAGCAGCCATGTTGGATGGCGATCGTCCTGGCCGCGATGTTGGGTCAGATTGGCCTGCCGGGTGGCGGATTTGGCATCGGGTACGGCTGTGTAAATGGCATGGGTATGCCGCGATGTACGCTCCATTATCCAGCTCTACCGCGAGTGAGAAATCCCGTAGCAGAAGCTATTCCCGTCGCCCGAATTGCAGACGCACTCCTGAGTCCCAATGGCGCATATGAATTCAACGGCGGACGACTCAACTATCCCGACCTGCGCTTGGTGTATTGGGCTGGTGGAAATCCTTTCCATCATCACCAAGATACCAATCGTCTGATTGAGGCGTTTCAGCGACCAGAGACAATCATAGCCAACGAAATTTGGTGGAACGGGCTGGCAAGACACGCTGATATCGTTTTCCCGACCACGACCGCGCTCGAACGCGACGACATCGCAATGACCAGCTGGGATCCGATGATTGTCGCCATGTGCAAGGCAATCGAGCCAGTGGGAGACTCTAGAAGCGACTACGAAATCTTTACGGGACTTTCCTCTATGCTCAATGTGACCGAAGCATTTACGGAAGGGCGCAGCGAAGAGGAATGGCTCCAGTACCTATGGAAAACGACGTGTGAACGTGCGCGTGCGATCGACATCGAACTTCCGTCATTGGAGGAACTGCGTGTTCGCGGCCGAGTCGTGCTACCCTGCAACGAAAAACAACATATCTTGCTTAAGGAGTTTCGTGACGACCCTCATCGTCATCCGCTGACAACCCCGACTGGTAAAATCGAGATATTCTCAGCGACCATTGACTCATTTGGATATGCCGAGTGTCCCGGACATCCAATTTGGTTGGAACCCACAGAATGGCTGGGAAGCGACGCTGCAAATAAATTTCCACTTCATCTGCTCTCGAATCAACCGCGAGCCAGGCTTCACAGCCAGTTGGATATGGGTGACGCTAGTCGGGACACAAAGATTCGCGGCCGCGAGCCAATTCTAATGAACACTCATGATGCTCAGGCCCGTAATCTTGCGTCAGGAGACATAGTTAGAGTGTTCAATGACAGAGGCTCCTGCCTGGCGGGATTGAGCGTGAGCGATGAAATATTGGAGGGCGTCGTGCAGTTGTCGACAGGCGCATGGTACGACCCGATCAAGCCGACCGCTAGGAAGTCCCTATGCAAACATGGGAGCGTCAATGTCCTGACTCAGGATCACGGGACCTCGCGGCTGGGCCAGTGTGCGAGCGCGAATTCGGCTTTGGTGGAAGTAGAACGCTATGACGGTGACATTCCTACGGTCACGGCGTTCGTGCCACCACTAATCTTGGATAAAATGTGATCTCGGCCGGCTAGTTTCTCATCAAGCCATCCCACTCGCATTTCCGGAACCGATTCCAATAAGACCTCGGTGTAAGCATCGTAGGGAGGCGAGAGAACGTCGATTTTTTGACCGTATCTGACGATACTGCCGTTGTGCATAACGGCAACCGAGTCGGCGATTGCACGAACGATAGAAATGTCATGAGTGATGAACACAAAAGAGAGAACTGTCTGCTTTTGTAGACGAAGCATCATCTTCAGAACTTCTTCAGCGACAAGAGGATCGAGAGCGGCTGTGATCTCGTCGCAGATGAGAAGCTCCGGTTCGGCCGCCAATGCGCGTGCAATGCAGACCCGTTGTTTTTGCCCTCCGGATAGATCGGAGGGCCGGCGTGACAAAAAATGCTCGCCCATTTCGACAAGTCTTAGTAGTTCAATAACACGGGTACGACGAACGGCTCCGCGGGCACCGTGGTAAAAGCTCAGCGGTCTGCCGATGATTTGCTCGACAGTCTGTCTTGGGTTCATCGCCGCATCAGGTGACTGATACACAAGCTGAATTTGTCGGAGCTGCTCGCGAGTGCGGTCTCGCCATGCAGGTGGTAAAATATGTCCCAAAAACTTTATCTCGCCGCTCGATGGGGGAAGTAGTCCGGCAATCACTCGGGCGAAAGAGGATTTTCCAGACCCGGACTCGCCGACTATCGCGAGAGTTCGGCCGCGAGCGACCGCCAGCGAGATGTCGGAGAGTACATTTCGGCCGAATCGATACGCGGCCGTGACGTGCTCAACATTCAACGTGAGGCATTCTTCAGACGACGGGAGCCCCAGTGGCACCTCGATCGGCTTCACGCTGACCAGCTGAGAGGTGTAGTTCTCTTGCGGCCTTTCGATAATCTCTCGTGTGGAACCGGTTTCGACGAACTTCCCATCACGCAACACGAGAATGCGATCAGCAATCTGCGCCACCAATGCGAGGTCGTGGGAGATGTATAGCGCCGCAGTGCCTTCCGCGCGAATAGTATCCTTGATCGCGGCTAATACGTCGATTTGAGTCGTGACGTCGAGCGCGGTCGTTGGCTCATCGAAAACAATAAGGTCCGGCTTGGGGCACAAGGCCATCGCAGTCATGACCCGTTGCAACTGACCGCCCGATAACTGGTGAGGGTAGCGTTGACCCAGACTGTGAGCGTCGGATAGCTTCAACGCTTCGAACAGTTCTAACGCTCGCTGCTTGGCGTCCTTTCGGCTCATGATATTTTTGATGACCGTGGTCTCGATGACTTGATCAATTAGTCGATGAGCCGGGTTAAATGCGGCTGCCGCCGACTGGGAAACGTAAGCAACCTTGGACCCCCTGATGATGCGGAGCTCGTGCAGGCTTAGCGTCCGCAAGTTGACGCCCTTGAATCGGATCTCGCCGCCAGATATTCGGGTTCCGCCTCGACCAAAGGCCAATGACGCCAGCCCTACTGTGGATTTGCCAGCACCCGATTCACCGATGATGCCGAGAACCTCCCCTCTTTCTAGGGCCAGCGAAACTCCGTCGACTATGCGGTTCCACTTCCGTGATTCAGGGCAAGGGGCATCGACCAGCACATTCCGCATTTCCAACAAGACATGGACCGAATCGAGTGTTGTGTTCCCAACGCTATTCATGAGACTCCAAAAGATTTCCACCCGCAAAAATAGCCCTTGCCAGTCGTCAAGATAGGAGCGCGCACCTTACTCGGCATGGGAATAATTCGCTACTCAACCGAAAGTAAACGTAGCGTGACCAGAAGTCACGCATGATGCGAGATAAACTTACGCGAGATCGTGTCGGTTCCGCTTACGATTGTCGACAGCGTTTTGACTGCCGAAGAGCCGACAATGACAATCTGCATAGCCAATGCATCGTGGGTGATATCCTGGGATGGCACAATCGCCCGCCAACGATACTTGAGAAATGTCGATGTCGCGTTCGATGAAGATCAGATCGTTTTCATTGGCGAGCGTTATGGCGGTGAGTGCTCGGAGCGAATAGATGGTCGTCGTCTGCTTCTGATGCCGGGCCTGATAAATCTTCACACTCATCCCTGGTCTGAGGCACTTAACAAGGGCTTCGCCGACGATTTTGGCAATCCGGCCCTGGGCTTCATGGCGATGTACGACATGATGCCGGGGTGGGTTGAAAGCAAGAAGTCTTCTACCGTGTCCGCCACGGTTGCCTATTCCGAGATGTTGAAGTCGGGGGTCACGACAACGGTCGACAGCTCGCCACCCTATGATGGTTGGATAGATCTGGTGGCGAAATCTGGTATTCGGTGTTTTTTTGGCCCCTGTATGTCATCGGCGGTATGGAACCGCTCCGGAACCGATTCCTTTGGCTATGATTGGCATGCGGACGATGGCGCGAGTCGATTTGACGTCGCCCTATCGATCATTGACGAAGCCTGCTGTCATAATTCGGGTCGGCTTTCTGGCGTCGTCTTCCCAGAACAGGTCGATACCTGCACGGCAGCATTCCTCAGAAAATCAGCCGACGCCGCGGCCACGCGCTCCCTTCCCACGCAGATTCATGCTGCGCAAAGCGTACCAGAATACCTAGAGATGCAGCGCCGCCATGGGTGCAGCCCCATCGCGTGGATGGATGACATTGGCTTTCTGGGACCCCGACTCACGGTGTCCCATGGCATCTTTGTGAATGACCATTCGTGGATCAATCACGCCGGAAACGACGTCGAACGACTGGCGCGGGCCGGCACAAGCGTTGCGCACTGTCCCACCGTATTTGCCAGGACGGCGGCAGCTCTAGAAGGATTCGCGCGATATCGCGCTGCCGGCATCAACATTGGTATCGGAACGGATACGTTTCCGCACAATATGCTCGAGGAGATGCGTTTGGCGATGTACCTGGCCCGAGTAGATGCGAGGAGTATTGAGGGCACGACTACTTCCGACATATTCGAGGCGGCGACCGTGGGTGGCGCAAACGCGCTGGGTCGGTTGGACCTCGGACGCCTCGCTGTGGGTGCTAAGCCGGATATCGTCGTTGTCGATCTCGATGAGCCCCTTATGCAACCCACCCGTGATCCGTTGAGAAGTCTGCTCAGCACAGCCTCCGATCGCGCGGTACGCGATGTGATTATCGGTGGCGCATTTGTTGTCCGCAATCGAAAAGTAATGACCCTCGACTATGCGGGAGCCCTTGGCGAACTCAACTCTCTCGCGCAATCAAACGAAAACATGATTCCGAAGATCGATGTTCTGCATCGAACAGGTTTGATGCTTGCGCCGCTCAGCCTTTGACAGGGAACCGAGCGTGACCGACGGTCTCGCTTGGCTACACAAAGTTTACGTTGACGCACCGAAGACCGACCCCTACCTTCCACGCGATAAGAGATCTGTTTGGTATGGCTTCGGGAGGAAGGCTGAATGAAGGACGACATATTCAACATCGGACGTTTTGGCATAGATCCTAAGGACGCATGGACGATGCCGGCGCCATATTTTTACGATCCGAATATCTATTCTGTGGAGATGCGCGAGATTTTTCGCAAGACTTGGCGTTTTGTTGGACACGAAAGTCAGGTTTCCCGCCGGGGTGATTTTGTCACACGCGACATAGGCGATGAGAGCGTCATAGTGCTTCGCGGCCGTGACGGCGTCCTGCGTGCGTTTTACAATGTTTGCCAGCACCGTGCCCATCGGCTTTTGAAGGAGAGGCAGGGATCAATTCAGTCGGTCATTGTTTGCCCTTATCATGCATGGACGTATGAGTCCACTGGGAAACTCCGCGGCGCCAAAAATGCAGAGAATGTTTGCGGCTTTGACAAACAGTCGTTTGGCCTCAAATCGGTAGCACTGGAGATATTTTGCGGCTTTGTCTTCATAAATTTGTCATCGAATCCAGGGCCGCTGGCAGGGCAGGTGCCTGGGTTCGAAGAAACGCTGCGTCGACATATTCCTGACCTTGATCGTATGCAATTCAACGGGCAACAGGATTTCGATATCGACGCGAATTGGAAGGTCGTCGTCGAGAACTCCCTTGACGCTTATCACGTGTATCTTTCCGGCCCCGCGCACAGGGCGTTCGGCAACCTGATCGACCAAGCAGACATCGAGATGACACCGAAAGGCGGGTGGATGCTCCTGAGATCCGGCCCCGGAGATCCGGATAACCAGGCTTACAACTTCCGGTCAAACATTGGGAAAGGGCAAACTAAGGACTACGTGACTCTCTTTCTCTGGCCGGATCTTCTGCTATTCACTTATCCGTACGTCAATGGTCTGTGGAGTTTTTTGGTTTCGCCGCGGAGCCCAGAGCGGACTCACGAAGAAATCGCGGTTTATACGCCGAACGGCGCAATTTTGGACGAGAGCACGCGAGCGGCGGTCGACTGGATTAAAAACTCCCTCGGTCCCGAAGACGTTCAACTGAACTTCGGAGTTCAAGCAGGCCTGAAATCCGCCGGCTATCATCAAAGTCGGTTACTGGTACAAGATGCCCTGGGCTGGAGCAGTGAACATTCCATTCATTATTTTCAGGCGTTAGTGCTCGAATCTCTCGGCCAGATTGAGGCGGGGTCTGCGAGTAAACTGGTGGACGCTTACCGTGTCCGAAATGCGGGCTGATCGGCGCCACTTTTTGCAGCATGCTGCCCTCATAGGGGCGGCCAGCATCGGGTCGGGTGTTTTATCATCCGCCTGGTCGCAGTCTCGCGAAAGCAACAAGCCGAAGCGAGGCGGTCACTTCCGGATAGCGGTACCCCACGGTTCGACGACCGATACGATGGACCCGGCAAAAAATTCCAATATTTTCGAGAACCTAGTTACTTTCTCAGTTTGCAACATGCTGACGGAAGTCGACGCGGAAGGACGGGTTGGGCCTTGTCTCGCAGAGTCATGGGAATCATCGAATGATGCGAGACGGTGGATCTTCACTCTGCGTTCCGGCGTAACTTTTCAAAGTGGTCGTGTATTAAGGTCTTCCGATGTTATCGCGTCAATCAACCATCATCGTGGAAAGACATCGACATCGTCCGTCAAGCCGGTCGCGGATCAAATCGAAAGCATTATTTCAGTGAGCGACCAGCAAGTACTGTTCGTCCTCACACGGGGGAATGCCGATTTTCCCTACGCCATCGGGCTATATAACTTCGGCATCTTCCCCGCTGCCGAGGACGGCTCCCTGAACTGGCAATCCGCCGATGGCACCGGCGGGTACATATTGAAGGAATTTCAGCCGGGAGTTCGCGCGAGACTCCATCGAAATCCTAACTATTGGCGGTCCGACCGTGCGCACTTCGATAGTGCGGAGATTCTCGCGATATACGACTCCGCAGCGCGAATTAACGCGCTTCGAGATGGTTCCGTCGACTGCATAAGCCAAGTCGAAGTTAAGATAGTCGACAAACTTGCCATGGTACCGGGGATCTCGATCAAGGAAACGTCCGGGCCGCTGCATTATTCTTTCGCGATGAATACCCAAACAGCGCCATTTAGCGACAATAACGTTCGCCTCGCACTTAAGTATGCAGTGAATAGAGAGGACTTATTGCGCAAGATTCTCCGCGGGCACGGCCATTTAGGTAACGATCAGCCCATTGGGCCATCCTATAAGTTCTACGCGGCGGATATTCCCCAGCGATCCTATGATCTGGATCGCACGAAGTTTCACCTCAGAAAGGCCGGATTGTCGGGTCTTCGTCTTCAACTCAGTACTTCCGATGCGGCATTTGTGGGTGCAGTCGATGCTGCAACGTTGCTGCGAGAATATATGGGGCCCGCCGGCATCACAGTCGAGGTGACGCGCGCATCGAACGATACCTATTACTCGAACATATGGATGAAGAGACCGTGGGTGACCTCATGGTGGGGCGGGGCTCCGACTGTCGATAGCATGCTTTCCATGGCATATGCCCGCGAGGTTGCATGGAACGACACCTACTGGGTCAACGAACGGTTCAACAGCTTACTTGAACGTGCGCGAGCAGAACTGGACGACACGAAAAGGGCAGCTATGTATCGAGAAATGCAAATCATCGTCCGCGATGA
>Ga0210410_10005017_pt1 | contig 11575 bp, 12 predicted proteins | sample IncBWC4MmetaG_FD_161058 | JGI IMG/M metagenome (GOLD analysis project Ga0210410, IMG submission 161058) | Forest soil microbial communities from Barre Woods Harvard Forest LTER site, Petersham, Massachusetts, United States - Inc-BW-C-4-M | ecosystem: Environmental > Terrestrial > Soil >... | reverse complement strand
GTGGCTGTGGTCCTGTTTGGATTGGGCAAAGTGGCGATGCTGGGGGTCGCGGTGGTGGCGATTCTGCTGTTGTATGAGCACTCGATTATTTCGCCGAAAGACCTGCGGCGGATGAATGCGGCGTTCTTTACCTTGAATGGCGTGATCTCGGTTGTGTTCTTTGCCTTTATTGCTCTGGATGTTTTGACACAACGGTAGAAGACCCGCCGGGGTGGCGGGCCTTCAGGGGGAGGGCATGTCTGTCTTCTGCGGGTTAGCTAGCTGCGGTGCTCGCGTTTCATGTCGTCCAGCTTTTCGTTGACTTTGTTCTTGATGTTCTGTGCCGTGGTTGTGACTTTCTCGCGGACGTCGTGCGCTGCGTTCTCGGCACGGTATTTCAGGTTTTCTACTTCCGCGCCAGCTTTGGAACGATCGTCGTCGCGCACTACGTCTGCAGTATTTTTCGCTTTGCCCCAGGTTTCTTTTGCGGCGCCCTTGATCTGCTCCGCGGCCCCGGCGTTGGCCAGCTTCTGGCTACCGACGGCTTCGCCGATGCCCTGTTTGATCTTGCCTGCTACCTGGTCGAACTTTCCTTCGATTTTTTCGGTGTTCATACAGACTCCTTGGTGCTTCGGGGGAGGGCTACTGTTTGTGTCGGGCTGTTTACGCTGGTCTGTTTATGGTCAGGGCTTCAGACCACTCGTCTGCCGGACATGAGATTGAAGATGAGCACGATGATGGCGAGAACCAGAAGGATATGAATCCATCCTCCCAGCGTGTAGCTGCTAACAAGTCCTACGACCCAGAGGATGAAGAGAATAATCGTAATTGTCCAAAGCATTGTTCGTTCTCCTAGACGATTGCCGGCTATAGCTTTCCCGGTTCGCAGTGATGTGCAGTACAGGCCTTTCAGGTAGATAAGGTGCCGGAGCCGCCGTGTAGGTTGCCAGTGAGAATAAAATAGGAAAAATTGTCTGGGCAGAAGCGAGGTATTGGATTGAGGGTGGCGATTCAAGGGGAATTCGGCTCAAACAGCCATATGGCGACGATTGAAATGCTAGGCAACCAGGGTGACGTCGAGATCATCGCGTGCACGGTGTCTGCCCAGGTGCTGGCGAAGGTTGTCGCGGGTGAGGTTGACGGTGCTGTGCTGCCGATTGAGAACAGCCTGCATGGATCGGTTGCGGAACACTACGATCTGCTGCTGGAGCTGCCGGTGCGGATCGAGCGGGAGAGTCTGCTGCGGATTCGGCACAACGTGATTGCGATGCCGGGGGTGACGCTGGCCGAGGTGAGGAAGGTGATGTCGCATCCGGTGGCGCTGTCGCAGTGCCGGCGGTTTCTGGCGGCACATCCCGAGATCGAGGTTGTGCCTTTCTATGACACGGCCGGAAGTGTGAAGCATCTGATGGAGGCGGGTTTGCGTGAGGTAGCCGGGATCGCTCCTGAGCTTGCGGCGAGGGAGTATGGCGCCGAGGTGGTGGTGCCCGGGGTGGAAGACCATGCGGAGAACTACACGCGGTTCCACCTGTTGCGGCGGGAGGATGCGGCAGGCGGGGAGGCCCTTGCCGGGGCGGACAAGATGAGCCTGGCGTTCGCCATCGAGCATCGACCGGGGACGCTGGTGGCTGCGCTGGAACGGTTGGCGCGGGCGGGAGTCAATCTGACGAAGATCGAGTCTAGGCCGGTGCCGGGGAGTCCGTGGGAGTACGTGTTTTATGTGGATGTGCGGTTCGATACGGCGGAGAAGGCCGAGGCCGCCCTGGCCGCGCTGCGCGAGCATTGCCGGATGGTGAAGGTACTGGGGCGGTACCGGGCGGCTTGAAGGGTCTGGGTGGGTTTTAGTAGAGGCGATTGACCGACGATTTTTGGGGGATTGTCAGGTGCGTTTCGGCGTGGCAAGGCGTAGGATGCCGACAATTGAAACTTTGATTTAACTGATCCTTCATGAGCTTTTTGAGCGTCCTATGGATTGACTGACCCGGTTTTCAGGTTGACTCAAGTCGATCGCAGTTTGACTCTCTTCTTCTGCTGGCTTGATGGGGTAATTTTGCCAAGCCGGTTGAGGTGCTGATGGAAAAGGAGTTATGGGCCGATAGCATAAGGATATGGATAGCTCGGTGACGGAAGTGGGGCTTAGGCTGCGACCAAAGGAAGACCTGCTGCATCGAATAGTGGATAATCTGATAGAGGTATACTCAATGTCGAACGACTTTGTAAGCGTAATTCAGCCGTCAGCTGCAAAAACCGCAGAGGGATCCGAGGTGGAGGTGGCCGGGGGACGGCCTGTTCCGGTGCTTCCGGTGCGGGATACTGTGCTTTTTCCGCATGCCGTGCTGCCCCTGACGGTGGGGCGCGATAGCTCGATCCAGCTGATTCAATCGTTGGGCGAGGAGAAGACGATTCTTGTGGTGGCGCAGCGGGATGCGCGGCAGGATTCGCCCCAGGCGGCGGATCTGTACGCCATTGGCACGCGGGCGACCGTGCATAAGGTCGTCAAGATGCCGAACCAGAGCCTTTTTGTGTTTACCGAGGGCAATGAGCGGGTGCATCTGGGCGAGTTTGCCCAACTGCACCCATTTATGACGGCGGAGTACGAGGCGATCACGGATGTCGAGCCCCAGCAGTCGCCCGAGGCGGAGGCGTTGCAGCGGAACGTGGTGAGCCAGTTCCAACAGATTGTGACCTCTTCGCCGACGTTGAGCGATGACCTGCAGACGATTGCGATCAATATCGATGAGCCGGGCCGACTGGCGGACTTTATCGCTTCGTCGCTGCCGTTTTTGACGACGACCGATAAGCAGGAGCTGCTGGAGACGCCGGATGTTTCGGCGCGGCTGGAGCGCATCAACAAGCACCTGGCGAAGGAGCTTGAGGTGCAGCAGCTGCGCAACAAGATTCAGACCGAGGTGCAGGATTCGGTGCAGTCGTCGCAGCGGGACTACTATCTGCGCGAGCAGTTGAAGGCGATCCAGAAGGAGCTGGGCGACCAGGACGATACCCAGAAGGACATCGCCGATCTCAAGGAGAAGATTGAGACCGCTGGGATGCCGGAGGATGTGAAGAAGGATGCGTTGAAGGAACTTGGACGCCTGAGCCGGATGAATCCTGCCGCGGCGGACTACTCGCTGACGCGGAACTATGTGGAGTGGCTGGCGGTGCTGCCGTGGTCGAAGACCTCCGCGGGCGAGGTGGACATTCTTAAGGCGAAGGAGATTCTTGATGCGGACCATTATGGCCTGAAGAAGGTGAAGGACCGCATTCTGGATTATCTTTCGGTGCGGCGGTTGAAGCCGGATATGAAGGGACCGATTCTGTGCTTTGTTGGGCCTCCGGGCGTGGGTAAGACCTCGCTGGGACGCAGCATCGCGCGTGCTCTCGACCGGAAGTTTTCGCGCATCTCGCTGGGCGGAATGCATGATGAGGCGGAGATCCGTGGGCATCGGCGGACGTATATTGGCGCGTTGCCGGGGCAGATCATTCAGCACCTGAAGCGGGTTGAGGTGAAGGACCCGGTGTTCATGCTGGATGAGATCGATAAGCTGGGGCGCGATTTCAGGGGCGATCCTGCGAGTGCGCTGCTGGAGACGCTGGACCCGGAGCAGAACAATACGTTCCGCGACAACTATCTCGATCAGCCGTTTGATTTGAGCAAGGTGCTGTTTATCTGCACGGCGAACCAGCTGGATACGATTCCTGGACCGCTGCTGGATCGTATGGAGATCATTGAGCTGACCGGATACACGGAAGAGGAGAAGGTGAATATCGCCATCCGATACCTTATTCCGCGGCAGATCAAAGAGAACGGCATCGATGCTGAGAAGATCGAGTTTCCGAAGGACAGCGTGCATTTGATCGCGCGGCACTATACGCGGGAGGCGGGTGTTCGTAAGCTTGAACAGCAGATTGGAACCGTGTGCCGCAAGGTTGCGCGCAAGATTGCTGAGGGTCATACGGAGAAGGTCGTGATTACACCGGAGATCGTGCATGAGTTTCTTGGCGGCATCAAAGTGCGCGTGGATACCGAGATTGCGGAGCGGACCAAGCGGGCGGGCGTTGCTGTGGGCCTTGCGTGGACGCCGGCGGGCGGCGATGTGTTGTTCATCGAAGCGAACCGGATGAAGGGCAAGGGCGGGTTCACGATCACCGGTCAGATTGGCGATGTGATGAAGGAGAGCATGCAGGCTGCGTTGACCTGGGTGCGTTCGAATGCCGCGTCGTTAGGGCTCGATGAGGACTTTACGAAGGATACGGACCTGCATATTCATGTGCCTGCGGGGGCGATTCCTAAGGATGGGCCTTCGGCTGGCGTGACGATGGCGACTGCGCTGGTGAGCTTGTTGACGAACACACCGGTGCATCCGCTGACGGCGATGACGGGCGAGATTACGCTGAGCGGCAATGTGCTGCCGGTTGGCGGGATCAAGGAGAAGTTTCTGGCGGCGAAGCGGGCCGGCGTGCGCGATGTAATTCTGCCGACGGACTGCAAACAGCAGGTAGATGAGGACTTAGCGCCGGACCAGATCGAGGGCGTGACGATCCACTATGCTTCTCGGATCGAGGAGGTGTTGGCTGTGGCGCTGCCTAAGACTCCCCGGGAGAAGGTGCTCGATGACGTTGTGCGGGAAGAGGTTATTCACGCAATTATGTAAGCCGGTCGACCGCGGATTGGCGCGGAGAACACGGATTGAAGACAGGGCGGTTCGGCTTTTGCCGGGCCGCTCATTTTTTATTTCTTCATTTTTATTTTTGGGGAATTTTTTTGTGGTGGGGCGGAAGGGCGTTTTTTCAGGGGGTTTTTGCGAAAAAGGGTGTTTTTTGCGTGGGTTTTTGTGGTGAAGTTGTGGTGAATTGCGTGGTAAATCGTAGTGCGTTGATGGCTGTTTTTGGGCGTCTAAAAATATGCCATGGTTTTGAACTTTTTTTTTAGCCCGGGTTTTACTTTTGTGAGGCGAACGGGATGATGACGATCGGGCACTCTACGCTGGAACTGGAGGTCTTCCTGCATGCGCTGCGGGAGAACGGGTGCACGACGCTGGTGGATGTGAGGCGGTTTCCGGGGTCGAGGCGGCATCCGCAGTTTGGCCAGGATAGGCTGTTTGCCGCGCTGCATGAGGCGAGGATCCGGGCGGTGTGGCGGGAGGGTCTGGGCGGAAGACGCGCGGCGAAGAAGGACAGCGTCAATACGGGGTGGAGGAACGAGAGCTTCCGGGGGTATGCGGACTATATGCAGACCCGGGCGTTCGACGGCGAGGTGGATTGGCTGATGAAGCTGGCGGACTTCGACTTTGCCGTGGTGATGTGCGCGGAGGCGGTGCCGTGGAGGTGCCACCGGTCGCTGATCGGGGATGCGGTGCTGGCGCGGGGCGGGGTGGTGGAGGATATCTTTGTCGAGGCGGATGGGAGGAGTTCGCGCCGGCCGCATGAGATGACGGAGTTTGCGCGGGTGGAGGGGGCGAAGGTCTGGTATCCGGGCGAGGCCAGCTTGTTTGTGTAGGAGGAAGAGGGAGTTCCCTTTGATTGCAAAAAGCTTGCGCGGTAAGGACTGATGTCCTGTCTCTAAGATCAGCGACCTAATCGCTACGCGTATAGTGATTGCCAACCCAGGCGAACAGCAAATCCCCATTCGATACTGCCCGGTCTTGTCCGGACAGTCCACTATGGCATGCAGCCTCCGCAGCTCCTGTTACTGGGCGACGGTAAATAGCTGCGCGGACCGTGCCTGCGTCTGCACAATCGCCGACTTCAGGATTAATTTCGCCCGAGTTGGGACACAGACGCACATGGACTTAAGCGAGCTCCCGCCGTGCCGGGACTGGGACCCGGACTGGGAACCGATGGCTACGAGGACAAACAGGGCGACTGTGAACAGAGCAAAGCGACTCATGGGATGACCCCCTGTGGATGATACGCAGGCTGTGCCATGGGAGTTCCTCAAAACTTCTGTAAAAGAAAAGAAAAAGCATTCCATGTGCGCCAAAATAGCCTGCGGATAGGTACTCATGACGATTCCTTTCCTCCGGGCTATCTTCTCACCATTCGCCAGCGCGTGATTTTGCAGCTCTTGCGGTCACCCAGGGGAGGCGTCGATGACGCGCAGTGGCGATCCGCCATCTTTGTAGAGAGCCCCCTGGGTAGAGAGCTCCCTGGCACGATCTACGATAGAATTTCGAGGCCTCACGATAGCCCAATCGTTCCGCAATCAGCTCGGGTTACCAAGACGATCCGCAGTCGTTGCCGGAGGATTTTGATGCGGAAAGCAAAGAGCCTTAGGAAGGCAGCCAGCTCCAACCCACACAAAGTACTTCCCTGGACTCTGGCCACTCTGTGCCTCATCGTGGTCGTTGGCATTACCCTCTGGAGGCTGCCTCCGACCCGAACTGCCGCCGTCGTGGTTCCGGCTCCATCTCCAGTCAGTTCAATCGCTACGCCTTCAGCCGAACCAGCGGCAGCAACTACGTCAGCCGGTATACCCTTCGTGCCTACAGTGCCCAACAAGACACTCTCACCTGGCGAAGCCGAGCCGGGCATGGCGTGGATTCCTGGCGGCGAATTTTCCATGGGCGCACAAGATCCTCCGGACATGGAGCATGACCACGTCGGCATGCAGGCCACCGAAGATTCGCGTCCGGTTCACCGCGTCTATGTAGATGGGTTCTGGATGGACAGGACCGATGTCACCAATGCCGAGTTCACAAAATTTGTCGCTGCAACCCACTACATCACTGCGGCGGAGCGCACTCCCAAAGCAGAGGATTTTCCCGGAGCCCCAGCTGAAAATCTCGTTGCCGGGGCCATAGTCTTCTCTCCACCCGATCAATCCGTGCCGCTCAATGACCATCTCCAATGGTGGAGCTATGTCAAGGGCGCGAACTGGCGCCACCCCAGCGGCCCCGACAGCACCATCAAGGGCAAAGAAAACTATCCTGTCGTCGACATCTCCTATGACGATGCACTTGCCTATGCAAAATGGGCCGGCAAGCGTCTGCCCACCGAAGCGGAGTGGGAGTTCGCGGCGCGTGGCGGCCTTACTGGCAAACCCTTCGTGTGGGGCGACTCCTTCCGGCCAGGCGGCAAGTACATGGCAAATACCTTTCAGGGCCATTTCCCCGACAAAAACACAGACGACGATGGATTCAGCGCTACTTCTCCCGTTACGCAATTTCCTCCCAATGGATATGGTCTTTATGACATGGCCGGAAACGTCTGGCAGTGGATCTCAGACTGGTATCGCCCCGACTACTATCGGCAACTAGCCGCCTCAGGTGCGATCAGCCGCAATCCCACCGGCCCTGACAACTCTTTCGATCCCGCCGAGCCTGGCGTACCCAAGCGGGTCATGCGCGGCGGATCCTTTCTGTGTACCGATCAATACTGCTCCCGCTACATGGTCGGAACTCGCGGTAAAGGCGAGGCTTCTACTGGCACCAACCATCTGGGTTTTCGGTGTGTAAAGGCGATACCGCACAGGTAATCATGAGTAGCTGAAAATCGTGGTCGCAAGTTGGCCGGACGGTGAAGTTTCCGAAAACGCCGTTTTCGAGGAGCTGGCTGAATCATCCGCCCGGCTGAATAGCCTTCTGTTGACTCACGGCCCTACCGTCCTCACTCTTCAAACTGCCAAAGACAGTCGTCGAAAGGATCGTTAATACTCCCAGCGACAAAAGCGCCTTGTGCAGGCCATCAATCATCAAAGCCGGGTTCGACTGAGAATGCTCCGGAATGAAAAATGCCGTCGCCAACCCCGCCGTCGCAACACCGAAGCTGATCGCCATCTGCTGCACCGTGCTGAAGATGGAGTTCGCGGCACTGGTCTCCTCCTCCGTCGTATCCGCGTAGACCAGCGTATTCATGCTCGTGTACTGCAGCGAACTGTAAGCCCCATACAAAAACGCCAGTGAAACAATCACCCAAATCGGCGTATGGACTCCAATCGTCGCAAACAGAAGAAGCAGCATACCGATGATGATCGTATTTGTGACCAGCACGGTACGGTAGCCGAAGCGCGCCAGAAGGCGGAGTATTACCCAATTCACGCTGATGGCGGCCAGTGCCTGCGGCATGAGCAGTAACCCCGACTGAATCGGTGTAAAGCCAAGACCGACCTGGTAGAGAAGCGGCAGAAGAAAAGGCACACCTCCAATTCCCAGCCGCGTAAACAAGCCGCCGCCAACCGCCGCGCGGAAGGTGCGGATCCGGAACAGGCTCAGTTGCAGCAACGGAAACTCAAGTGTCTTTGCATGGACCCAATAACCCGCGAGCAACGCAAGCGACACCACCAGCAGCCCCGTAATCTCGCGCACGCCCAGCGTATGGTCGCCAAAGACCTCCAGCACATACGACAGCAGGGCGATGCCCGAGCCAAACAAAATCAGCCCGACAAGGTCCAGAGGGTGTGTCTTTTCTTCGCGATAATCCGGCAGATACAGGTACACCAGAACCAATCCAACCAGCCCGATTGGGATATTCACGAAAAAGATCCACCGCCAGTGAAGATACCCCACAATCAGACCGCCCGCGATCGGCCCAAGCATGGGAGCGACCAGCGCCGGTATCGAAACAAAGCTCATCGCGCGAAGCAGGCCCGACTTAGAGAACGTCCGCACCAGCGTCATCCTTCCCACCGGCACCATCATCGATCCGCCCATGCCCTGCAAAACACGGCACGCGACCAGTGCATCAATATTGCTGGAAATACCGCAAAGAAATGACCCAAGCGTAAACAACCCGATTGCAGTGGCAAACACCCGCCTCGTTCCAAACCGGTCCGCCACCCACCCGCTGATCGGAATAAAAACCGCAAGGCTCAGCGTATAGCTCGCCAGCACCGCTTTCATGCTGAGTGGCGTTACGTGAAGGGCCGCCGAGATCGCAGGGACCGCCGTATTAAGAATGGTGGTATCCAGCGACTCCATAAAAAACGCGACCGCAACCAGCCACGGCAGCAGGCGCTTGCTGGCATCCGATGGCACCTGTAAGGGCGGAGCCACAGCCGGTAGATTCGAAGGATTCATAAGTGATTGGGATGACGTTTCGCGACGCTCGTGCAATATCTCTTCCACCGTGTTCGATTCAACAAAATGACCTCTTCATCGTAACCGCTCTCCACCCTTGCCTGTTCGACCGTCGCCGCGTTGTGCTGTGAATCAGCCCTCAGGAAGCGACGGCCAAGGTAGGCGACTGTCCATAAGAGACGAAGTGCCTCGAAAGTCGGGTTTTCGGAAACTTAAGTCGTTCACTCCAAACTGACCCACTACCCAAATTTGTGTCAATAACTGCCGAGACGGGGACTTCAGAGACGGGAACTTCGGAGACGGGACACGAATTGACCGGGTGGGTTACTTCGTGACTCGATTGGCGAATCTTCTTATGAGGTGGCTCATCCAAAATAGCTACGAGGATAGCTATGAGCGAAGTGCGCCAGTTTGTGCATCGGCCATCCGGTACGCTTCGCCGCTATGTGCGCGAGATTCTGTGGGTTCGCTCGGAGCGTCCACGGGTACAGCTTCTGCTGCCGGAGACGACGCTGACGCTTGTCTTGCGGCAGGCTGGCGCGGCATCGCTGGGCAGCGAGAGCCTTCCCAACGCAATCGTCTCCGGCCTGCAGCAGCGAACCCGTATGGTCGAGCATGCCGCGGGCTCTTCGATGGTTATCGTCCGGTTCACTGAGGTAGGTGCGCCGGCTATCCTGCACGACCGCGCGGACCGTCTCTATAACCGAACGATTTCGCTTGAGGCGGTGCTGCCGCGGCAGAAGATCGATCGCATTCAAAACACTCTTGCCGATGCACGTGAGATACGGTTGCAGATTTTGCAGATGGAACGCTTTCTTACCAGTCAGATTCTCGCGTGGAGCGGGGCTTCGGTGCGGGAGATCTCGCCTCAGATTGAAGCGGCGGTTGAGATGATTCGCCGCACGGAAGGCCGGTCGTCTATTGCGGCGATCGCGCGTCATGCCGCGATGAGCCAAAGTTCGCTCGAGAGACACTTTCGCGCAGCGGTAGGCGCATCGCCCAAGAAGCTGAGCCGCCTTGCCCGTTTGCAGAATGTCTGCCGGCTGTGGGACACCGGAAAGGCCCTTACGGAGATCGCCTTTGAAGCCGGTTACTGCGACCAGCCGCATATGGTGCATGACTTCCGGCTCTTTACCGGGATGTCTCCCGAGGAGTTTTTTCGCAGTTCTTCTCCTCGCAATCTGCCGACTTTTTACAAGTAACAAACGCATCGCATTCGCTACCTTCGAGGAATGAGATATCCACTTCGGAGTGCCCGCATCTCGACTCAACGTCTGGTCACTCAGCGCGGCTCCAGGTTTGCACTGCTCCTGTGTGTTGCCGTTCTCTGTCAGCCCGTCCAGCCTGTCCATGCGCAAACCGCCAGCCCACAGGCGCAAACCGCCAGCCCACAGGCGCAAACCGCCAGCCCACAGGCGCAGACCGCCAGCCCACAGGAGAGACCCATGAAGCACTATGCGCTGTTGTTCCATACCTCACGCACGCTGACTCCGGACGAGCAGAAGCAGCGCGCGCTTGATATTGCAGCCTGGGTGAAAGGGGTGACGGAGATGGGAGTTACGCTCGATCCCCGGAGCCTCGGAGAGACGGCGGCTAACTTTTCCACGGAGGGAGGCGAGATTGTCTCCCGTCATGGGTCTAGTGATCCCACGTTCTCCAATATCGTCTTCTTCGATAGTTCGAGCAGAGAGCAGGCTGTAGAGATTGCGCGGAGACATCCGGGCCTGCACTATGGCGTGACCGTTGAGGTGCGCCAGTGGACCTCGCCTCGGGAGACGGCGGCCAAACCGTAACTGGCAGCGGATGTGATTTAGTCCTAAGAAGGGATGAGGAAACGCACGGAATGAAACTAGTCGTATTGGGCGCCACGGGAGGCACAGGGCTCGAGATTGTTCGCCAGGCAATCGAACATGGTCATTCGGTGACGGCATTTGTTCGCTCGGCGGAGCGGCTGAAACCTTTTGTTGATCGCATCGCGGTGAGGCAGGGGAATCTGTTGCATGTCGCCGAACTGGAACGAGCCATCAGCGGCCATGATGCGATTCTGTCGGGATTCGGTCCGCGGGTGCCGATTGCGAAAGCGGACGCGAACCTTCTACGGGACTTCGCCGCCGCGCTGACGACCGCCGTGCAGCGTGCCGGCGTGCGGCGCGTGGTGGTCGTGTCCACCGCGTTCCTGTTCAAGGATTCGATTGTGCCACCGACGTATCTGTTCGGCCGGTTGTTTTTTCCTGGTGTGGTTGTTGACGCAGATGGGATGGAGAGAACGTTGATGCAAAGCGGTCTCGACTGGACCATTGTGCGTCCGCCGCAACTGACCGATAAGCCATTTACCGGCAAGTATCGTATGCGGACGGGACATCTGCCGCGTTTCGGCTTCAACATCTCGCGCGCAGATGTAGGCCATTGCTTCATCAAGACCGTGGAAGATCGTGGCTCGATCGGAAAGATTCTAGGCGTAAGCAATTGATGTCGATTACTTCTTTGCGAACGAGCGTACCAGGATGACCATGTTCCAGAGGTCGTCCGGTTTTGTGCGGCCGCCATCGGGGGGCATCTGGCCTTTGCCGTTTTTGAGGATG
>Ga0210410_10005016_pt1 | contig 11578 bp, 9 predicted proteins | sample IncBWC4MmetaG_FD_161058 | JGI IMG/M metagenome (GOLD analysis project Ga0210410, IMG submission 161058) | Forest soil microbial communities from Barre Woods Harvard Forest LTER site, Petersham, Massachusetts, United States - Inc-BW-C-4-M | ecosystem: Environmental > Terrestrial > Soil >... | reverse complement strand
GGTAACCAGCAGTGAGCCGTCGGGAGCGGTGGTGACCCCAACCGGACGTCCCCACACCTGCTCATTGTCGACGACGAAGCCAGTCATGAAATCCTCGTATTCGCCGCTGGCGTGTCCGCTCTGATGCAGCGGTACGCGGATCAGTTCATAGCCCACACGAACCGCCCGGTTCCAGGAGCCGTGCTCCGACGCGAAAAGATCCCCTTGATACTCGGCTGGAAATTGTTTGCCATCATAGAAGGTGATTCCGAGCGAGGCATTGTGCGGGTTCAATATGACGTCCGGCGTGATGACCTTGTCCTTAAGCTCGGGATGCTTGCCCTTGTGCCGGGGATCCTGATGACTGCCCATATACCACCACGGCCAGCCATAGAATCCACCTTCCTGCACATGCGTGATGTAGTCGGGAACCAGGTTGTCACCCAGCCCGTCGCGTTCATTGGTTGAGCACCACAACTCGCCGGTCAGCGGATTCATGCCAAGTCCCACGCAGTTGCGAACGCCGTAGGCGTACACCTGCATTTCTGAACCGTCGGGATTAAACACCAGAACATCGGCGCGGTTCTTTTCCGCCGGCGTGGTGTCCGGATCGTCGATATTGGAAGCCGACCCGACCGAGACGAACATTCTCTTGCCATCGAGGGAAAACCGAACGTCACGGGTCGTGTGGCCTCCCCCACTGGGCAAGTCCGCAATGTGTTGGGCCGGGCCGCGGGCCAGCAAATCGCCGTTCTGGTAGGGAAAGCGTACAACCGAATCTGTATTTCCCACGTAGATCCATTGCGGACTGGGACCCGGCGGATAAAATGCAATGCCGAACGGCTCATTCAATCCGCTGGCAAACATTGCCATCTGCCCGGGTTTGCCGTTCGCGGTGATTCCACGAAAGACTCGAATGTCACCGGCCTTGGTCTCGGACACGAAAATATCGCCGTTCGGAGCAGTGCGAATGATCCGCGGATTGTCGAGCCCGGCTGCGTACTGCTCTACCTTGAAGCCGTCGGGAACCTGCGGCCACGCGCCTTCCGGACGCGCGACCACCTGGGGCCCGTTGCCCGCTGACCCGGTGGCAAAGGGAGCGGGAAGGTCTTTCAGCGTAACCTTGCGAACTTGTCCCGGCTTCTCATATCGGAAATCGGTAAAGGGCGGCGTGGGCGGCGGCGCATTCAGTTTCTCCGCCGCCAGTGGAGTTGCCGGCTGGCGGCTGGTTTGCGCCCTCTGCGGTTGACCGAGCGATTGCACATAGCTGACGATCTGCCAGCGTTGTTGTTTGGGTAAAGTTGCCCAGGACGGCATGCCGTTGGGTACGTCGCCCTTGGTGATGAACCAGAAAATCTCTCCCGGCGTCACCGCCTTGATTCTTTCCACCTTCAGAGGAGGAATGTTCCCTGAGCCTTCGCCATTCTCTCCGTGGCAGCGGGCGCAGCGCAGATGGAATAATGCCCTGGCGTTCGGCGGCTGCTGCCCTTCGTAGGGGTTCTTCAACTCCTTGGCTGATCCCGGGGCATTGTGGAAATCGGGGTTCTGCGCTGCCGCTGGCGAGAGCAAAAGAGCTGCCACAACGGCGACGGCCATAGACAACCCATGAAAGATCCGCATAATGGCTTTCAAACCTTTTCCTCCGGTAGATGCACTCATGTCCTCAAGATGTCACACTCGCTCGGGAGCTTCAATATTCTTTTTGCCGAAAACAAATCCAAATGGAGGACGGGCCGGCCTCGCCCGTCAGGCAATGGCCTGTGCACGATGGGCGGGACGCCCGTCCCCCACCAAACACCGAAACCGAATCTGACCTTATAATTCAGTCCAAACAAAACCGGCACTAGCGAGGAACTAATAATGGGCCATCCGCTTCTTGATCTGACGAACAAAACCGCGGTTGTGATCGGCGGGACCAGCGGCATCGGGCTGGCTCTCACCAAAGCGCTGGCTCAAGCCGGCGCGAATGTTGTCCCCTCGGGCCGCCGCGCCGAACAGTTGAACGCCGCCGTCGCCGAGGTCAAAGCGCTCGGCCGGCGATCGCTCATTCAAACTTGCGATGTCACGGACACCAGCAGCCTGGACCACCTTCTGCAAGCGGTGACGGCGGAATTCGGCAGCGTACACATTCTGGTGAACTGCGCTGGCCGCACCAAGCGGACGCCTACGCTCGAAGTCCCGGAATCCGAGTGGAATGGGATCCTTGAAACCAACCTCAACGGAACTTTACGCGCCTGTCAAGTCTTTGGCCGGCACATGATCGAGCGCGGTTACGGCCGCATTATCAATATCGCATCGCTCTCGTCGTTTGTGGCCCTCTATGAAGTTGCTGCTTACAGTGCCAGCAAGGCGGCCGTGGCTTCGCTGACGAAGTCCCTGGCCGTCGAATGGGCCAAGTCGGGTGTTTGTGTCAATGCCATCGCTCCCGGGGTCTTTCGTACCGAGCTGAACACGGCACTGCTCGACGGCACCGATCGCGGCCGGGAATTTCTTCTGCGCACGCCGATGAAGCGGTTCGGCAAGATCGACGAACTCGGCGGCGCTGCCGTGTTTCTGGCTTCCGAAGCGGCCAGCTTTGTCACCGGCCACGTATTGACCGTAGACGGAGGCTTCCTGGCCAGCGGCGTCAACCAGTAGGAACCCCGCGGGCGGCTGTCGCACGAGGTTCGTGGCGAATGGCATAATGCACAGACAGGGCAGTAACCAATGACTCTCGGCAAAACCGCGGTTGATCGCGTACTCTCCCGCGACGAAATACGCCAAGTCGTTGCCCAGGCGGCCGCCGGCCTCAGCCTCATGGGCAAGCGTGTGCTGACCATCATTCCCGATGGCACGCGCACCATGCCTATGCCCCTAATGTTTCAGCTTCTGCAAGAGGAGATCGGCACGCAAGCTGCCGCTTGTGACTACCTCGTCGCCCTGGGCACACATTCTCTGATGAACGAGACTCAGCTCTCCCGCCTGATGGGATGTCCAGTCGTGAACGGAGCCTGCGGCAACGCCCGAGTCTTCAATCATCGTTGGGACCTTCCCGACACTTTTGTCGATTTGGGTAGGATCCCGGCCGCTGAAGTCGCCGAAGCGTCCGGAGGACTCCTGTCTGAACCGATCCTGGTCAAGATCAATCGCCTGCTCTTCGACTATGACCAGGTCTTGATTTGCGGCCCAGTGTTTCCCCACGAGGTTGTGGGATTTTCGGGAGGCAACAAATATCTGTTTCCGGGAGTGAGCAGCGGAGAAATGATCAACCAGACGCACTGGCTCGGTGCCCTGCTCGGCAGCTATGACCTGATTGGCACGCCCCACACTCCGGTCCGCGCCCTTATCGACCAGGCCGCCGAAAAAATTACGGTCCCGGTCGCCTGCTTCGCCCTGGTCCTGAGAAAGCAGGACGTTGCCGGCATCTATTTTGGTTCCGCTAGGGAAGCATGGAAAGAGGCCGCGGAGCTCTCAGCACGAGAGCATGTCCGGTGGGAGGACCGTCCATTTCGCCGCGTTCTCTCCGTCTTGCCCGGGATGTACGACGACATCTGGACCGGCGCCAAGGGCATGTACAAACTTGAGCCCGCCATCGCGGATGGCGGCGAGGTCGTACTCTATGCTCCGCATATTACGGAATTCAGTTACACCCACGGAGCTTTCCTCGATCGCATCGGCTATCACTGTCGGGATTATTTTCTCAAGCAGTGGGATCGCTTTGCCAACGTGCCGCGCGGCGTAATTGCTCACTCCACGCACCTTATCGGGCAGGGCACGTATGAAGCCGCCACCGGCGTCGAGACTCTGCGGATAAAAGTCACCCTCGCGACCAGCATTTCCGAAGAACGCTGCCGCCGCCTGAACCTGAATTACATCGATCCCCAACGCATCAGGTTTGAAGATTGGCAGGAACGCGAAGATGAAGGCGTCAAGTTGGTCCCCCATGCCGGCGAGACTCTCTACCGGCTGAAAAACGGAGTCACGACTGACGGTTCTGGTGCCTATTGAACTGCACTGCCGACGTTGGAGAAAACCGTGTTGGCGTTAGTGCCGACCAGTCGTATCGTGCCCACGACCAGAACGAGAATCACGGCTAGCATGACGGCGTACTCCGCGATGTCCTGTCCCTGGTCTTCGGACCAAATTCTGTGAATCAGGTTCCTCATGACTGACCTCCAAGGCCCCAAAATATTCTCGATTAGGAACCAATCATGAACGCATCGCGCTCGATTGTCAATTGCTCATCCTGAATTCAATGCATTTTCTGTGTAGGCCGAAACGTGCGCTGGGCAAAGGCTTTGGAGGATTTAACAGGTGCCTCGAGGGCTCGAATAAGGATAACCCGGGTAACCTGTTACCGTGCACGACCCAGCCTCGAAAACCTAATGTAAAAGCTCCGCTGCCGAGCGCGAAGCGTATTCGAGCACCTTTCCGGGTAGCAGGCCCAGGTAAAGAGTTGCGGCTACGCTGATAGCCAGCGCTGCACTCAGAGCGGGTGAAACCGGAATCGCCGGCAGCTCTTCCCGCGCTTCACGCATATACATCACCACGATGATTCGCAGGTAGTAGTAAGCGCCCACCGCGCTGTTGAGCACCCCGATGATTGTGAGTCCAACCAGATTGGCTTGCAGGGCCGCGCTGAACACGTAGAACTTGGCGAAGAAACCGCCGGTCATTGGAATTCCGATCAGTGACAGCAAAAAAATCGTCAGCGTGGCCGCGAGAACTGGAGATCGACGCCCCAGCCCCGCGTAGTCATCGAGCGTGACGTAACGTTCGCCAGCGCCAGCGAGGTGGCTGACCACGGCAAACGCGCCCACATTCATGGCCGCGTAAGAGGCCGTGTAAAACATGGCAGCGGGAACGCCATTGTTAGGTAACGCGGCAAACGCCACCAGGAGATATCCGGCATGAGCAATGGAGGAATATGCCAGCAGCCGCTTGACGTTCTGCTGTACCAGCGCCCCCACATTCCCCAGAGTCATGGAGAGGGCGGCCGCGACCCAGATCAGCCAAAGCCGTCCGGGGGCATTGACTTCGAACATGACCCGCAGCAGTACCGCGAAGGCCGCTGCCTTGGGCGCGGTCGACATGAAGCCGACCACGGGCGCAGGAGCGCCCTCATAAACGTCCGGCGTCCAGATGTGAAAAGGCGCTGCGGCCACTTTGAAACCCAGCCCCACGAACATGAACGCGATCCCGGCATAGGCCAGAACCGGAATCGGGCCGGATCGAAGCGCCTGGGCAATAAGCGAAATGCTGGTCGACCCGGTCGCGCCGAACGTCAACGCCACCCCGTAAAGGAAGAACGCCGTGGCAAAAGACCCCAGAAGGAAATATTTCAACGACGCTTCGCTGCTGATGGCGGCACGCCTGCGGAAGCCGGTCAGCACGTAAGTAGAAATCGACGAAATCTCCAGCGCGATGAAAATGAGTACGAGTTCGACCGCCGACGACATCAGGCACATGCCGACCGCGCCAAATAGAACCAGCGCGTAATATTCTCCCGCCCGGATCTGTTGTGCCTGCATGTACTCGAAAGAGCTGAGAATGACCACCGCCGTAATCGCGGTGATCAGCACGTGGAAGAAGGTGCTGAACCCATCCACCTTGACCACACCCCAGAATCCCAGGCCGGGGAACTGCGACTGGTAAAGCGTCGCCGCGATTGCCGCCAAAGACCCGATCAGCGCGATGAGACCGAGCAGTTTCTGGCTCCTGCGCTCATCCACCAGCGGCTCGAGCACCATGATGGTCATGCCGAACAGGGACAGAACAATTTCCGGCAGGATGCGAACGTACTCCACGCCCTGCGGTATGGTCTGGGTCATTCCGGCAGTGCTCACTGGCCAACCACCTTGCTGGCCAATTGTGCGAACGGCGCCAACGCGGTTTGAACTGCGGGATCGATGGCGTTCAGCCACAGCAGCGGCGCCACGCCCATCACCAGCGCAGCGGCGGCAACGGGAAGCAGTGCAATTCGCTCGCGAGTATCAAGATCAGGAAGGGTCTCGTTTACTGAATGCGTGATCTTTCCGTAAAACACTCGCTGATACATCCACAACAGGTAACCCGCACTCCAGATGATGCCAGTGGCACCGAGAATTCCGTAAATCGCGCGATCCTGAAACGCTCCACTCAGTACCAGGAATTCCCCGATAAACCCATTGAGCAGCGGCAGCCCCACCGAGGCCAGCACCACAAACAGGAAGAAGCTCGCGTACACCGGCATGGAGCTCGCCAGGCCGCCAAATTCCGAAATCTCATAGGTGTGGCGGCGTTCATACAGGATGCCCGCCAGCATGAACAAAGCTCCGGTCGAAACGCCATGCGCCAGCATCACGAACGTCGCTCCATCCAACCCAGCTTGCGTGAAGCTGAAAATTCCGAGCACCACAAAGCCCAAGTGGCTGATCGAGGAATAGGCAATCAGCTTCTTCATGTTGGGCTGGACCAGCGCGACCAATGCGCCATAAATGATGCCAATCAGCGCCAGGATCATGACCCACCAAGCGTTGGCGCGGGCCTGGTCGGGAAACAACCCCAGGTTGAAACGCAGCATGCCATAGGTGCCCATCTTCAGCAGCACGCCAGCCAGTAGTACGGACCCCGCGGTGGGCGCCTCCACATGTGCGTCCGGCAACCAGGTGTGAAACGGGAAAAGCGGGACCTTGACGGCAAACGCGACGAAGAATCCGAGGAAGAGCCACTGCGCCGCGCCCGTGAAATTCGCCACCTGTCCGCTATGGATCGCATTCTGGATGGTGACAAAATCAAAAGTCCCAACCTTGGCATAGAGCCATAGAATCGCCGCCAGCATGAACACCGACGCGATCATGGTGTACATGAAGAATTTGACGGCAGCGTAAACCTTGCGCCCATGGCCGTACATTCCGATCAGCAACGCCATCGGAATCAGGGTCGCTTCCCAGAAGAAATAAAACATAAACAGGTCGAGCGCGACAAACACCCCGATCAGTGCAGTCTCCAGTACCAGCAAGATAATGAAGAATTCCTTCACCCGCTCATGAATCGATTTCCACGAGATCAGCACACACAACGGGGTCAGAAAAGTGGTCAGTACCACCAGCCACATGGAAATTCCGTCCACGCCCAGGTGGTAGTGAATGTTAGGTGTGGGAATCCACGCACGATCGAGTTCATACTGGAAGCCGCTCTGGGCCCGGTGAAAATGCACCGGCAGGTGGAGTGAGAGGACAAAAGTAAGCAGCGTGACCACCAGGGAAAATACCCGGATGTCGCGGTCGCGCCGTGGCAATGACAGGAGCAGTAGCGCGCCCGCCAGCGGGATGAAGGTCACCAGCGTGAGAATGATCGGACTCCACCTGTCCATTTCCATGGAGTGCAGGTTCATCGTGTTCCCATCCAGATCATGTAAGCGATCACGGCCGCAGCCCCGGCTGCCACCCATCCGGCGTAAGAGCGTAGGTTGCCAGACTGCATGTGCCGAATCGAATCGGAAACTTCATTGGCTCCGTGTGCGCCGTTGTCCACCGAAGCGTCGATCACGTCCTGATCAATCCCGTGCCACAAAATCAAGGCGGAGCCCGCGATGAGCGGCTTCACGAACAAAGTCGCGTACAACTCATCGATGTAATACTTGTGGACAACCGCATCGTAAAGGCTTCCCAGTCCGGCGGCGATCTGCTGCGGCAACTGCGGGTTGCGATAGTAGAGCTGCCACGCTAGGAAAAATCCGAGCAGCCCGGCAAACACTGAAATCCCGGTAAAGATCAACTCAGTCGCATGACCAGTTTGCGGCTCATGCCGCTCTGTGTCTTTCTCCTCCGGCGCTACCAAACCATGCCCTTCAGCACCGGCCCCGATATTCGAGTGAAACACCGGGCCGAGGAACTTATCAAAGTGATTGCTGCCGCCGAGCGATCCCGGAACCCCAATCCAACCGCCGGTAAGCGAAAGGAACGCCAGCACAACCAGCGGAATCACCATCACCCACGGACTCTCATGAATCCCGCCATGCCCATGGCCATGTCCGTGTGGCGCGGGCGCCCCCGCCCGCGTGTTGTCATGCGCCAAATCGTGGCCCGAATCCTCATGCGCTTCCGCGGTCCCGCGATACTCCCCAAAAAAAGTCATAAACCACAACCGGAACATATAAAAAGAAGTGAGAAATGCCGTGAACAATCCAATGAACCAGTAGACCCAACTGACCTGATAAGCCCGCCACAAGATTTCATCCTTGCTGAAGAATCCGGCAAACGGCGGAATCCCGGCGATAGCAAAAGTAGCGATGGTCATGGTCCAAAATGTCCAGGGAATTTTCGTACGCAACCCTCCCATCTGACGCATGTCCTGTTCGCCACTTACCGCGTGAATAACCGACCCTGCCGCCAGGAACAGCAGCCCTTTGAAGAACGCGTGCGTCATCAGATGGAAAATGCCTGCCGAAAAGGCCCCTACGCCGCAGGCCATGAACATATATCCGAGCTGCGAGATGGTGGAGTACGCCAGCACCTTCTTGATGTCAGTCTGAGTAATGCCGATGGTCGCCGCGAATAAAGCGGTGAGCGTCCCGATGATAGCCACGACCGTCAACGCCATCGGGGCCCGCTCGAAAATCACATGCGACCGCGAAACCATGTACACCCCCGCGGTCACCATGGTCGCCGCATGAATCAGCGCGGAGACCGGAGTAGGGCCTTCCATCGCATCGGGCAGCCATACATAGAGCGGAATCTGTGCCGACTTGCCCGCGGCCCCAACCATCAGCAGCAGCCCGACTGCGGTAAGCAGCCCAGCTCCACCCGTCTCGGGGCCCATCGGAATAACACTCTGGAAAACCTGATCGAAGTTCAGCGAACCAAATTGCTTTATCAAGAGAAATAGCGCGATCAGAAATCCGAAATCGCCGACGCGATTGACAATGAACGCTTTCTTGCCAGCCGAAGCCGCCGAGTCCTTGGTGAACCAGAACCCGATCAGAAGATACGATGCCAGGCCCACCCCTTCCCATCCGATGAACATCAGCAGGTAATTACTGGCAAGCACCAGGGTCAGCATGAAAAACATGAACAGATTCAGGTAGGTAAAGAAGCGATAGAACCCGCCTTCCTCCCACATGTAGCCGACGGCATAGATGTGAATAAGGAAGCCGACGCCTGTCACTACCAGCAGCATCACCAAAGAAAGTTGATCAAGGTAGAACGAGAAGTCCACCTGAAACTTCCCTGCCCGGATCCAGGGGGCAAGGAACTCGACATGCGGCACGCTCAGCGAAGAGAATCGGGAGGCGACAAGAAGCACCATGGCAAATGCCGCGCCGCTGAACAGCAAGGCCACCGCGGTAACAGTTTGCCGGGAAAACTTCTTGCCCAGGAAACCGTTGACAGCGGCGCCCACCAGCGGCAGCACCGGAATGATCCACAGATGCAAGTCGGGTGTCATAATTTGAGCAGGTCAACCTGGTCGATGTTGAGTGTTTCACGGGTGCGGTAAACCGCGATGATGATCGCCAATCCCACCGCCGCCTCGGCCGCCGCTACCACCATCACGAAAAACACAAATATCTGCCCGCTCAGCGCATGCCACTGCGCGGCAAATGCGACGAATGAAAGATTCACGCCGTTCAGCATCAGCTCAATCGACATGAAGATGCTGATGATGTTGCGCTTGATCAGAAATCCGGTGACGCCGCAGGCAAACAAAATCCCACTGAGAATGAGGTAGTACGAGATCGGCACCATCAGCCCTCCTTCTTTCCCTGGTCCGCGTCCGGATGGCTGGCCAGGACGACGGCGCCCATGATGGCGATCAACACCAGAATCGAAGTCACTTCAAACGGCAGGAGAAAATTGTGGAACAGCAACCACCCAATCGTCCTGGGTGCACCCGGTAGGGCTCCGGCGGATACAGTCTGGCTACCCGTGCGCTCGATCAGCACCCATCCCACCAACACGCTCCCCACCAGCACTCCGGGGACTCCGAACAACAGGGCCACGCGGCTTCCCTTGGTCCGCTCTTCCTCTCCCGCGTTCAACAGCATGATGACAAAGACAAACAGCACCATGATCGCGCCGGCGTACACGATCACTTGCACCGCCGCCACAAACTCCGCTCCCAATAACAGATATTCCACTGCCAGCGACGCCATCACCACCACCAACGAGAGCGCGCTGTTGATGGGATGCCGCTGTACCAGCAGGTTCACCGCTCCCGCCACGCACAGCGCCCCGAAGAACAGAAATACGATCAGATGAGTCATTAAACTGAGAACCAGGAACTAAGAACCGAGAACTGACAATTAAGACCGCAAAGCCACCACCAGCGCCGTTACCACCAGATTCGCAATCGCTAGCGGCAAAAGAAACTTCCATCCGAACGCCATCAGCTGGTCATAACGAAACCGGGGCAAAGTGCCGCGCACCCATATATATAGAAACAGAAAACAAAAGATCCTCAGCACAAACCAGAAAACCGGCAGAAGCGCCTGCAAGAGCGGCGGTCCAAACACCGGCCCATGCCAGCCGCCCAAAAAGAGCAGCGAAGCCACGGCCGCGACCGTAATCATGTTGGCGTATTCAGCCATGAAAAACATGGCAAACTTCATGGCGCTGTATTCGGTGTGGTACCCAGCCACCAGTTCGGTCTCCGCCTCCGGCAAATCGAATGGGATGCGGTTGGTTTCGGCGTAGGCCGACATCAGATAAATAAAGAAGGCGATGAACTGCCCGCCGTAAAAAATGTTCCAGCGCGGAATAATCCACCAAAACGTCCCACTCTGCGCGTCCACGATGTCCCGCAAGCTGAAGCTGCCGGTCAGCATCAGCACGCCCACAAGTGAAAGTCCCAGGGAAATTTCGTAACTGATCATCTGCGCGCTGGCCCGCAGTCCGCCCAGCAAGGAATACTTGCTGTTGGACGACCAGCCCGCCAGCGCGACGCCGTACACTCCGAGCGAGGTAACGCCCAGAATGATCAGCAACCCGATGTTGACATCCGTGATCTGCAGCGGGATGTGCAGGCCTCCGATCGTGATCCAGTTGCCCACCGGAATCACCGCGATCGAGGTCAGAGCGCACATCACGGCGATGATCGGCGCTGCGATATACAGCGGCTTGTAGACGTGCGGCGGCGTGAGGTCTTCCTTGAACAGAAACTTCACCCCATCGGCCAGCGGCTGCAGCAAACCGAACGGGCCGACCCGGGTCGGTCCCCACCGGTTCTGCATGTGGCCGACAACTTTGCGCTCCAGCCAGACGGTGTAAGCGACCGCCGTCAGCAGCACAAAGAGTGCCAGCACAGTCTTGATGAAAGAAACGATGATGAAGGTGGTGATATTCAACGCGTCATTCCCAGGTAGCGGCGGCGTCCCGCCAGCTGTCCTGAGGGCGTCCCGCCCTCAGCTTTATAAACTATGTAGAAAGAGTTTTTCAGTCCGCTGCAACTTCAGATTCCACCGGCTGCCTGTTGTGGTTCTCCATCACCGAGTTCAGCGTCCGGGAATAGCGCCCCAGAGTACCCGAACTAAATAGATTGTCATTCGCAGGAGCAATCAGCCCCGGATCCTGTGCAGTTCCGGCCGTGCTTCCGACCAGAGTCGTATGCTGATCGTTGCCCACCAGGAGCTTCATCCGCGAAA
>Ga0210410_10005014_pt1 | contig 11579 bp, 8 predicted proteins | sample IncBWC4MmetaG_FD_161058 | JGI IMG/M metagenome (GOLD analysis project Ga0210410, IMG submission 161058) | Forest soil microbial communities from Barre Woods Harvard Forest LTER site, Petersham, Massachusetts, United States - Inc-BW-C-4-M | ecosystem: Environmental > Terrestrial > Soil >... | reverse complement strand
GCAACCGTGTGCCCGTGGTGGCCATCGCGGCGCATATTCCGAGCACCGAGATTGGTTCCAGTTATTTTCAGGAAACCCATCCGCAATCGCTCTTCAAGGAATGCAGCCACTACGTCGAGCTGATCTCTGATCCGGTTCAGGTGCCCCGAATCGTCGAAACGGCGATTCGCGAGGCCGTCGCGAAACAGGGCGTCGCGGTCATTGTCATTTCCGGTGATATTGCCCTGAAGGATGCGGGACCGGTGGCACCCTCTCCCAAGCCGGTGTCGCGATTGCCCCGCGTGTGTGCGGCCGAGGCGGACATCGAGGACTTGGTCGACTTTCTGGACAGCGGTGAAAGAACGACGCTCCTCTGCGGCGCCGGTTGTGCCGGTGCCCACGATGCGGTGGTAGCCCTCGCAGCCAAGCTCAAGGCGCCCATCGTGCATGCGATGCGTGGCAAGGAGCACATCGAATGGGACAACCCTTTCGATGTGGGAATGACGGGGCTCATCGGGTTTTCGTCCGGATATCACGCCATGGAGGGTTGCGATACCCTGCTCATGCTCGGCACTGACTTCCCATACCGGCAATTCTATCCGACGAAGGCTCGAATAGCGCAGATCGATATTCGCGGCGAGAACCTTGGTCGGCGTTGCCGGCTCGACCTCGGCGTGATTGGGGACGTGCGCGAAGTCCTATCGCGACTGACCGAACGAGTGTCAGCGAGGTCCGACGATTCGCACCTTAGTGCCGCAGTCAGCCACTACGCCAATGCCCGGAAAGGTCTCGACGATCTTGCTAACGAGCATTCCAAACACAAACCCATTCACCCACAGCTGCTCGCGAAAGTGGTGAGCGATCTCGCCAGCGAGGATGCGATTTTCACGTGCGACGTGGGTGAGCCGGTTGCGTGGGCAGCACGATATCTCAAGATGAACGGCAAGCGCCGGCTGCTGGGCTCATTCCTGCACGGATCCATGGCCAATGCGATGCCGCAAGCGATCGGCGCGCAGTTCGCGATGCCTGACCGGCAGGTCATTTCGATGTCGGGTGACGGTGGCTTCGCGATGCTCATGGGCGATTTGTTGACCGTGCGCCAGCAGAAACTACCGATCAAAATCGTCATTTTCAATAATGGACTCCTGGGCTTCGTCGACATCGAGATGAAGGCGGGTGGATTTCTGCCAACGGGCACGCGGCTCGACAATCCGGATTTTGCAAGCATGGCCGAATCGATGGGCATCTATGGCGTGCGCGTGGAGGACCCGGGCCAGCTGAAATCAGCAATCTCAACAGCCTTTGCACATGAAGGCCCCGCCGTCATCGACGTGTTGACTGATCGGCAGGAGCTCGTCATGCCACCCGAGATCAAGCTCGAGCATGCGAAGGGCTTCAGTTTATGGATGCTCAAGGCAGTACTCAATGGCCAGGCGAACGAGATCGTGAGTGTGGCGAAGACGGCCCTCGTCCGCTGATCCGAATTCTCGAATTGCGGCTCTCACCGACATCAACCAAGGACGCTTCTGCTTGAACGCAACCACTGATCTGCCGCGATCCCAGAGTGATACCCGTCACCGCGGCGATCGGGCCAATTTTTGCCGGGCGCTTCGGCAAAACACTGGGTGCACAAACCGTCGACGCGGCCTCGCATTTCAAGCACGCCGGTCTTTTAGGACCGCATCCCGAACGCGCGAGCGGCGTCGCCCATCGATACTTCCGCGACGTTTAGTATCGGCCCGCTGTTGTGGCTTGCCGTCGGCACCGCCTGAGGTGAGTAGCTGGAACTGGTCCGTTTGTTGCAATCACGAGCACCGTGACGCTCGACAATACAAAATGAACTGCGCGCGGGAATAAAACCGCCCGATCGCATGTCTGGTCTCCGTTCACGTCATTTCGACGTCATCGAGAGCACCCATGAAAATTCATCGTATTATCACAGGTAAAGTATCGGCCTCATTTGCAGTCGGCGCTGTATGTGCCCTCTCCCTCGCCGCGTGCGGAGGCGGAGGCGGCAGCAGTGGCGGCAGCAGCAGCAGCCAGATGGCCCAACAAACGACAACGGGATTCACCGATACCGCTCTGGTATCGAACAATGTTGGGGTCGTTGCCACCACCACGACAATTGACGCCAACTTGTCGAATCCCTGGGGCTTGGTCACTGCAAAAGGCTTACCATTCTGGATCGCCGACAACAACAGCAACGTCGCTTCGCTGTACAGCGGCACCGGCCAGATTCAAACCAATGCGGTCACCGGCTCGACCACGACTGCAATCACCATCCCCGCGTCCGCAGCAGGTGTGACGGCCAACCCCACGGGCCAGGTCTACAACGGCAATGGCGGATTCCTCATTCCGACGAGTAATGGCCAAGAGACGTCGTTGTTCATGTTCAGCGGAGAAGGCGGAACCATTGCCGCGTGGGCGAAGGACAGCGGCGCGACGGCAGTAACGGCGTACGACGACGGGGTAGCCAACGGTACCGCGCACGCGGTCTACAAGGGCCTCGCGCTGGGGAGCGTCAACGGCGCAAGTTTCCTCTACGCGACCGACCTGCATAACAGCAAAGTCGACGTATTCGATACCACCTTCGCCAAACCGGCGGCCATGCAGGGAAAATTCGTTGACCCGACCATGCCGGCCGGCTTTGTTCCCTTCGGCATAGTGGCGTTGAACGGGCAGTTGTACGTCACCTACGCCATGCAGGATGCGGCAAAGCATGACGAAACCACGGGTGCGGGCTTGGGTTATGTCGACGTCTTTGACTTCAACGGCAACTTCATCAGCCGCTTTGCGTCGGCTGGACCGCTCAATGCTCCCTGGGGGATCGCGCTTGCGCCTGCTGGATTCGGCTCGTTCGAAGGGGATCTGATGATCGGTAATTTTGGCGATGGGACGATCAATATTTTCGCTCCCAATGGAACCTCTTTGGCAACAGATATGGGTCCCTTGATGGTCAACGGTGGTGCGGTATTCGCTGTCCCGGGCCTGTGGTCCTTGGTATTTGGGGACGGCGACTCGGATAAGCCGCTCACGACGCTGTTCTACACTGCAGGATTCGCAGATCAGACGGACGGTGTCTTCGGCAGCATCGCCATCACCAGTACCAGTACCAGTACCAGTACTCCGACGTCAGGCGGCTACTGACCCATCGGTGAGGGCGCCTTCACTTAAGACCACGGCCATGCCCCGCGCAGTGCGGGGCATGGCCCTTCAGTGGCACAGGCACACGATGCGGGTGCTGAAGGATTCCGCGTCCCGCATCGCGCCGCGTGTGGCTTCAGCCAATACTTGGCGAGCGTCAGCCGGAGGGTGTAAAAGGCAGAAAACTACCGGAGAGCTTCTGGGGAGAGGCGCTTGGGCTAGAGTCGGACATGCCAGGGCGCCACATCCATCGAGTAGTATCAACGATCAACACAGGAGATGTCCATGAATACTGCAGTCGATATGGTGTCGCTAACCGCACCGGTCAAACGCTTCGTGAGTCAGAATCGTCAGGCCTTGATCGACGGCCGCTGGCAGGACGCTCAGTCGGGCGAAACCTTCGAAGTCTTCAATCCGTCCAACGAAGCCGTGATTGCGCGCGTGGCCGATTGCAGGCGCGCCGATGTCGATCTGGCCGTGGCTGCGGCGCGCAAGGCGTTCGATCAGGGACCCTGGCCGCGCATGTCCCCCTCGGCGCGCGGCAAGATTCTGTGGAAAATCGGCGACTTGATTCTCGAGAATCTCGAGGAGCTGGCGCAGCTGGAATCGCTCGACAACGGCAAACCCATCGGAGTGGCGCGCGGCGCGGATGTACCCTTGGCCGCGGATCTATTCCACTACATGGCGGGCTGGGCGACGAAGATCCAAGGCAGCACGATTCCCATTTCCGTGCCCTATACCCCCGACGCGCAATACCACGCCTATACGCGCAAGGAACCCATCGGTGTGGTCGCGCAGATCATTCCATGGAATTTTCCGCTGCTGATGGCGGCCTGGAAGCTGGGTCCGGTGCTGACGGCCGGTTGTACCGTCGTGTTGAAGCCGGCGGAGGAAACGCCGCTGTCGGCGCTGCGGCTCGCGCAGCTGTGTTTGGACGCGGGCTTGCCGCCCGGCGTGCTGAATGTGATCACTGGTTTTGGCGAGACTTGCGGCGCCCCGTTGGCGGCGCACAGCCACGTGGATAAGGTGGCCTTCACCGGGTCGACCGAAGTCGGCAAGTTGATCGTCAAAGCCGCGGCGAATGATCTGAAGAAAGTCACGCTCGAACTGGGCGGCAAGTCGCCCAACATCGTGCTCGACGATGCGGATTTCGATGTGGCGATTCCGGGCGCGGCGAACGCGATTTTCTTCAATCATGGCCAGTGTTGCTGTGCCGGCTCGCGTCTATTCGTGCAGGAGAAGAGCTACGATCGTGTATTGGAAGGCGTCAGCAAGGCCGCGCGCTCCATACGACTAGGTCCCGGCCTTAATCCGCAGAGCGAGATGGGACCCCTGGTGTCGAAGACCCAGTTCGATCGTGTCACCGGATTTCTGCGTTCCGGTCAGGATGAAGGCGCCCGCACGGTGTGCGGCGGCAAGCGCCACGGAGAGACCGGCTATTTCGTCGAGCCCACCGTGCTCGATGGCACGAGTGAGAAGATGCGCGTGTATCAGGAAGAGATCTTCGGGCCGGTGGTGACGGTGATGCCCTTCAAAGAAGTCGACGACGAGCTGATTCGCCGCGCCAACGATACGGTGTACGGGTTGGCCGCGGGCCTATGGACCAGCAACATCAAGCGGGCCCATCGCATCGCCAACCAACTACGGGCCGGTACGGTCTGGGTCAATTGCTACAACATCTTCGATGCTGCGCTGCCCTTTGGCGGCTATAAGCAGTCGGGCTGGGGCCGAGAAATGGGCAGTGAGGTTCTCAACAATTATCTTGAGACCAAGTCGGTCTGCATGAGTATCTGAGCTGGTAACGCGGCAGGCGCGCCCGCAATGGGCGCGCCATGCCGCTGATCGGTGCGCGCTCATTTCACGCTGGCTAATACTGCTCGAGGCTCTGCCTCGTGCAGAGCGCGGGCCGCAATAACGCCCGCGATCGGCAAGGCCGCGGTGGCTGCGGGTGACGGGGCGTTGAGCACGTGCACCATGCGCGGCGTGTCTGCAAACATGAAATCGTGTACCAGGGTACCGTCGGCGAGCACCGCCTGGGCGCGGATGCCGGCGGGATAGGGCTGCAGATCCTGCAGCGTGAGCTCCGGGCAGTACTTGCGGCATTCCTGCAGGTAACGGCTCCGTATCAGCGAGCCGCCCAGCTCGCTGAGAGCCGAGCGCCAGTGCTTGCGGAGGACGTGCCAGAATCCCGAGAAACTCAGGGTCTCGGCCGAATCCCGCAGATTGAAAGAGAAGTGAGGGTATCCTTCGCGGGCAAACCCGAGCACTGCATTGGGTCCCACCGTTACGTGGCCGCCAATCATGCGGGTCAGGTGCACTCCGAGAAAGGGTAGCTTGGGGTCGGGTACCGGATAGATCAAGCGGCGCACGACGTTCGACTTGGTCGTAGGCAGTTGAAAGTATTCGCCGCGAAACGGAATGATCCGGAGCGAAACATCGAGGCGCGCGGTGCGCGCCAGCCGGTCCGCCTGCAGGCCGGCGCAGGCGATGAGCTGGCTGACGCGAATGGGCTCGCCTTCGGTCAGGACGACCTCCACTTCGGCGGATCGCTCGGTGATGCTGCGCACGCATGAGCGCAGTCGCACTTCGCCACCGTGCTTGCGGATGTCCTCGGCCAGCGCCAGCGCGACGCGTCGATAGTCGACGATACCGGTGCTGGGCACTAACAGCGCCGCAAGCCCGGCGATGCGCGGCTCGAGCGTGACCAGATCCGCGCCGGTGACCTCTTGTGTGGGGATTTCATTGGCCTCGCTGCGCTGTCGCAGATCCGCGAGGCGTTGCACTTCGATAGGCGTGGTCGCGACGATAAGTTTGCCGCACTCCTCCATAGGAATGCCGTGCTCGGCGCAGAATTGCTTGGTTTGCCGATTCCCGGCGCGGCACAGGCGCGCTTTCAAGGAGCCGGGTGCGTAGTAGACACCGGCATGGATGACGCCGCTGTTGTGGCCGGTCTGGTGTGCGGCAAGCTCTGCCTCCTTCTCGAGCAGCACCAGGCTAGCACCCGGCCGGCGCTGCAGGATTTCACGAGCGGTTGCCAAGCCGACGATGCCACCACCCACGACGCAAAAATCATAACGCATGCATGCTCACCCCGGGCAGGCGCAACGATTTCGCGCTGCAGTGCCGCTCAACGCCCAAAGTCTAGAAGTGAAAAAAGGGACGGTAGAGTAGTTTGCGTCCCGCCGCAGCCATCTCCGGCTTCTAGGAGGCGACATTCACCGCCTCGATCTGGGGTTCGTTGGAAAATCTCCGATCGGTCCTCGAGCTTGCGCGTAGCGGCAGGATCGCGCGGGAGATCATTACAAGTTCGAGATGCTGTATCAAAACAAGTCCAAGCTGCATGCATTTGCATAACATATTGATATCATAGAGCGCATCAATGGAACACAAGCAAGTCATCGTCCTTCGAAAAGACTTGAATATGCGCAAAGGCAAGATGGTGGCGCAAGGCGCGCACGCGTCGATGCGCGCCATTCTCAACGGCGCTCGGCGGCAACCATTTGCGCGGTGCGCCCGTCGGGGCGGCACAAGATTTACGTTGGCTCGCGCGGCCGATCGCCGGACGTCGACGATACGTCGGAAATCGACGGCGGATCGGCCGTATCCGGATCGATCACGCCGAAGCGTGCCGGAGTATGGGCATAGAAAAGCGGAATTTTCTCGTGATGAATCAGGTTGAGCAATTGCTGTGCTTCTCCCTCCGTCACGATGAATTCGACCTCCACCGCGAGCGCCCCCGCGAGCTCGAAGAATTTCGCCTCGGTCAGCTTGTGATGCCGTCCAAATCCGGCCATCGCCCGAAACGCAGATCCACCGCGAATGCCGAGCTTGTTGGCCTGTTCGAGAAGCCACTCCCACGCCGGGCGGCCCCGATGTCGTTGACCTTCATGCACGTACAATCTTAAGAATGAGCCTTGCATAGGGACCATGAATCCTAACGCCGCCACCCCGATCAATCAATGAAGGACAGCAGGCCGCCGATGAGTTCTAATGCTTACATGCCGCCAACCCTGGACTATCCGATCGAAGCGGAACCTAAGACCGGCGACGGCTCCGCGATCGAAGTGGCGCCCGGCGTGTTGTGGTTTCGGATGCCTGTGTTCGCATCGCTGCCGTGGATCAATGTCTGGGCCATAAAAGAGGAGGGGGGCTGGACCATCGTCGATACGGGACTCAAGTCTGCGAAGACGATTGACGCCTGGCGGGCCGCCTTTTCCGGTGCTCTGGGCGGCGCTCCCGTGTTGCGGGTAGTGGTAACCCACATGCACCCGGATCATTGCGGCATGGCCGGTTGGATTGCCGAGCGTTTCAAGGTACCCCTTTGGATGAGCCGGCTGGAATATCTTAGCTGCCGTCTGATGGCGGCCGACACGGGACGAAAGGCACCCGATGACGGCGTCGAGTTCTACCGCGCCGCCGGATGGGACGACCCGGCAATCAGCCGGTACAAAGCAATATTCGGGTCGTTTGGTGAAATGATCTATCCGTTGCCCGCCTCGTATCGGCGCATTTCAGACGGCGATACTCTGCGACTCGGCGCCCATGAATGGATCGTGGTCGTGGGCAACGGCCATTCTCCCGAGCACGCCTGTCTTTACTGTCCTCAATTGAAGCTATTGATTTCCGGGGACCAGGTCCTGCCTCGCATTTCATCGAACGTGTCGGTACATCCCACCGAACCCGACGCCGATCCGCTCCATGATTGGCTTCGCTCGCTGGCGATGATCATTCGGCGCATTCCGGATGATGTGCTGGTATTGCCCGCGCACAATAGTCCTTTCAAAGGGCTGCACGCGCGAGTCCGCGAGTTGATCGAATCACATCAGCGCGGCTTGGAGCGGCTCGAGAGCTTGCTTTCCGAGCCCAAGCGCGCCGTCGAGGTATTCGGCGCGCTATTTTCCCGCCCCATCACCGCCGAACTGCTCGGTATGGCAACAGGTGAGGCGATTGCGCACCTCAATTATCTTACCGGAACCGGACGCGCCGTCCGCGAATCGGATGGTGCCGGGGTCTGGAGGTGGCGGAAATCCGTCTAATCGCGCGGACGCCGGCCGGCGTGCCGGCTCGGATAAAAAACAGCCAGGCGCCGTGCCGGGTGGGCAAGTCATCGGCGCGCCGAGGCGACCCGCACCGCCGCGCGATAGCCCCACCAGGCCGCCTCTTCGAACAACGACAGTCCCGACAAGGGCTACAGCGGCGGTGGATGGGCCAGCGGCGGAGGCGGGGGGCACAAATGACTCACGCGAGCTCGGCAATTGGCAGCCATATTCTTGCCGACTTCTACGGCGTCACTCCCGATCTGCTGCGGGACCGCATGGCGCTCGAATCGCTGCTGCGCACTGCGGCGCTGGGCGCCGGCGCTCAAGTTCTCGGCAGCCACTTCCACAGCTTCGGTGCGGGCGACGGCGTGACCGGCGTGGTGCTCCTCGCCGAATCGCATATTTCGATTCATACTTGGCCCGAGTCCGCCTTCGTTGCGGCCGATATTTTCATGTGCGGCGCCGCCGATTCGAACCGTGCACTCGCGGTTCTGCTCGATGCATTTGCCCCGGCCCGTCAACACATCGAAACGGCCAAGAGAGGCTCGCTCGCGCAATGAGTATTGCTCTGCGAAGTGGAAGTTAAATTTCGCAATGGGGGACAGCACATGAGTACACACAAAGCATCGAATGCCAAGGTTCAGATCGCCAAAAATGGTCCCTACCTGGTCTCGGGCAACCTGCCTTTAGCCAAGCAAACCATCGGTACGAATTCAGCCGGCGAGTCGGTCAAATGGATTGCCGGGCAGGTATATCCGGCGCAAGCAACGTACGCGCTGTGCCGCTGCGGACATAGCGAGAAGAAGCCTTTCTGCGACAACACGCACACCAAAGTAAAATTCGACGGCACGGAAACAGCCAGCCGCGAACCCTATCAAAGTCAGGCCAAGGTCATGCAAGGCCCCGCCCTGTCGCTCACGGACGTGGAGCAATTGTGTGCCTTCGCACGTTTTTGCGACCCGCACGGACAGGTGTGGAATCTGGTGAACGGAACGGACCGTCCGAGCGCAAGAAAAAATTTCGTGAGACAGGCCGGCGACTGTCCGTCCGGGCGGCTGGTTGCCTGGGACAATGCAACGGGAAAATCGATCGAACCCCAGTATGAGCGGTCGATCGGCCTCATTGAAGATCCCGCGAACGAATGTGCGGGACCCGTGTGGTTGCGGGGTGGTATTCAGGTGATCGGTTCGGACGGATTTCACTACGAAGTCCGCAACCGTGTGACTCTATGTCGGTGCGGCGCCTCGAAAAACAAGCCGTTTTGCGACGGCACACATGCGTCGATCAAATTCAAGGACGCATGAGCCCCAAGACATGGGCTTGGTGCTACTGAGCCGCTGCCTGCAGCAATTCCATCATTCGACTACGGCGTCGCAGATACCAGTCGAATGCGCGTAATTTCCGAAGGGACGCCGAAGCGATTCGGCGGTCCCCAGTATCCCGTGCCGCGGCTCACGTATACCCACAGATTCTTCAATCGATACAGGCCGCCGGTGAAGGGCTGGAAAAAACGCACGAAGAAATTCCACGGCCAGAACTGCCCGCCATGGGTATGCCCAGAGATTTGCACATCGAAGCCCGCGCCGGCGGCGCCGGCCGCAGAATTCGGTTGGTGAGCGAGCAAGATCTTGGCTCCGGCATCGGCCGGTGAACCGCGCAGGGCCGCCGCAGGATCACTCTGCTGGCCGGCATCAAAATGATGCGCGCTCAAGTCCGTGACGCCGGCGAGGACCAGCAGCGCGCCGTCGTGGTTCAAGACCACGTGCTCGTTCTTGAGAACCCGCAACCCGAGGCGCCTGATTTCCGCGGTCCAGGCCCGTTCGCCGGAGTAGTACTCATGATTGCCGGTCACGAAGTAAACGCCGTGGCGTGCGGCCAGCCCGGCCAACGGCGCGGTGTGCGGAGACAGTTGTTGCACCGAGCCGTCGACCAAATCGCCGGTCACGGCGATCAGATCCGCCTTCAGGCCGTTGACGAGCGCGACGATCCCCTCGACGAAGCCGCGCTTGATCGTCGGCCCGACATGCACGTCGCTGATTTGAGCGATGGAAAAGCCGTGCAAAGCCTCAGGAAGGCCGGTCACCGGGATGTCGACATCGACGACTTGGGGCCGGCGGCGCGCAATCACCAAACCTGCCAACGTGACGAAGAGGGTGAGCGCCAATGTCCATAATGCGGAGGGGCCCACCAGTGAAGAGGCCAGCTCCCTGGACAGCAATAGATGCGCGCCCAGTAGAACGAGGTCGCGGAGCAAAGTGAAGACGAACAGCGACGAAAAGAATCCCATCGACAGAACGCCCACCCAAGCCAGAAGATCCGCCAGCGCGGGGTTGCGGATGGCATGATTTCGCACGGCAAGCGGAATGACGATGCAGCAAACGATCAGCAGCGCAATGCCGGCGAACGCGCTCAAGGGGCCGATCGACAATGCGGGCAGCAGCCGCCAGCAGATGTATCCAGGCAGCGAGAGGACCAGCCACAAGGGATTCAAGAATAGGCGGCGCACAGTCACGCTCCCAGGTTGGGGGCGGTGCACGCCAGTTCAAGGCCGCCGCATGGGGTTTGCGCAGCGATTCCATCCCCCTGAATTCGACGAATTGGGTTCGAGCGCGTTCGGCCGGACGTCGCTAGAATACGGACGCGCCTCGCGGCGGCGAAGAATTCAACGAGTAAACCAGGCGTTTCATGGGTCCCTACGTCGATTCCATCATTCCTGATGAAGTGATGCCGAGCGCTACCAGCGTGGTCGTCATCGGCGGCGGCATCATCGGCACTTTCGCCGCACTGACGCTGGCCAATCGCGGGATTCCCGTGGTGCTGTGTGAAAAGGGATATATCGCCTGCGAGCAATCCAGTCGGAACTGGGGATGGTGCCGCCAGGCGGGGCGCGATGCGCGGGAAATGCCCCTGATCGTTCAGAGCCTACAGCTGTGGCGCGACATGAACCGTTTGACGGAAAGCGACACGGGGTTTCGCGAATGCGGCGTTCTGTACGTGGGCGAGAGCGAAGCCGACGAACGGCGCTTCACGGCATGGGCCGACATGGCGAGACCCTACGACATCGGCACCCGGATCGTACGCGGCGCCGAACTGGCCGCGCTCATGCCCGGGGCGAGCAGGACCTACGCCTGCGGATTGTATGTGCCCACCGACGGCTGCGCGGAACCGCAGCGGGCCGCGCCCGCGATCGCGCGTGCCGCGCAACGCAAGGGAGCGATCATTCTCGCCTACTGTGCCGTGCGCGGCATCGAACGCGCGGGTGGCCGCGCGGCAGCAGTCATTACGGAACGAGGGCGTATCGCGTGCGATGCCGTTGTGCTCGCGGGCGGCGCGTGGTCAAGCCTCTTCTGCGCGAATCTCGGCATACGTCTGCCGCAATTGAAAGTGCTGTCCTCCGTGATGCGTACGGCGCCCGCG
>Ga0210410_10005012_pt1 | contig 11583 bp, 10 predicted proteins | sample IncBWC4MmetaG_FD_161058 | JGI IMG/M metagenome (GOLD analysis project Ga0210410, IMG submission 161058) | Forest soil microbial communities from Barre Woods Harvard Forest LTER site, Petersham, Massachusetts, United States - Inc-BW-C-4-M | ecosystem: Environmental > Terrestrial > Soil >... | reverse complement strand
GGTCGACACGCGGGCGCCGTCCATCTGCATGTAATGTCCGCTGCGCAGCGAGGCCACCGCCTGGCGCAGATCGACCGCGACCTGCTGCCGGTGCCCGCTGCGCAATTCCCATAAATCGGCCGCGGCTAGCCCGGTTGCCGCGAGCGCCGCGGCGCCGGCCGCGCCGATGCGGAACGGGGTTGGCAGCACCGGGTCGGCGCCGTCGGTGATCTCGACCTCGCGCGCCCGCTCTTCGGGCCAGCCGGCGACGGGCAAAATCGTGCGCAACGCATCATGTGCCATGGTCGAGATCTCCCCAGTTTTGCGCCGATGCTTGCCTCGGCGCCGGCGGATCGCCGATGATGCCGCGGATTGGTCCCGGAGGAAATGCCGATGAGCCGCATCATGATCGTTGTCGAGTTCGAGGTGAAACCCGAATACCGCAATCAATTCATCGAGCTGATGAAGGGGCACGCACAACGCTCGCGCAGCGAGGACGGCTGCCAGCAGTTCGATGTGCTATTGCCGCAAGAAGATCAGAACCGCGTCTTGCTCGTCGAGGCTTGGCGCGACCAGGCAGCGCTCGATGTGCACTCGAAGACGCCGACGCTGGCTAAGACACGCGAGACCTATCAGCCCTGGCTGGTCGCCCGGAAGATGACCCGCTGCATCGCGGATTGAACTCTAGACTCGCAGACGATCGGCCCGGCCGCAGCGGCACGGGCCGATCGTCTGATGCATCATGACAGGTTAGGGGCCCCCGCCGCGCGAGGGAGGAAAGGGAGGCGGACCAGGCGGCCAAGGTGGGATTGAGGAGCCATAGGCACCCGGTGTGCCGTGAAAGACTGTCGTTCCGGCGGATCCCGCGGATGCTGCCGAGCCACGGGGTATGTTCTGAGACGTTCCGGACCAATTGCCATTTGGTATCGCACCAGCCTCGGGCCCGCCGTCGCCGACGGCAGGTGATCCGGTGCTCGGGCCGAGGTGCTCGATGGTCAAATTCCCGGGTGCCATCCTCCCCGGGTCCTGGGTCATGCTGCCCTGAGCGAAGGCGACCGTGGCGGTCCCGCTCGAGATCAGCGCAACAATTGCCGCCGTCCTAATTTTCATCCACATCTCGGAATCTTCCTGAACGTCCGCTGTTGAGTCTCAACCCTTTCAGCCAAGGCTCCTCGCGTGAACGCGGCGGTAACCAGGAATGATCCGTCGAATTTGAAACGCACACTGACGGAGCGAACCGCGATGCGGACTTGACCGCGAACGGCTCTCGCTAACGGTGGGCGGCGTTGTAGCGGGCGAGGGCCTCGGGGCCGGGACAGAGCTCGGCCTCGCCGAGCGTGTTGAGCGGCGTCTCGACGGTGTCGAGGAACTCGTGCATGTCGCCGGCATCGGGCTCGACAAAGAGGAGGCCGGTGACGACCTCGCCGGCGGCGTGCCGCTGTTGCAGGTAGGTCAGTGACGAGATCCGATCGCACGGATCGTAATCGACCGCGAGCTTGCGCAGCCGCAGTATCGAGCCGTCGTGCTGCACCACGGTTTCGACCGTTCCCGGCGCGTAATCGGCGATGATCTCGCCGCGCCCGACGATCACGTCGAGGCGGTTGACGGCCTCGTTGTGGGCGCGGACATAGTCGAAGCTCTTTGTCGATTCCGGGTTGTTGTTGAAGGCGACGCAGGGCGAGACCACGTCGATGAAGGCGGCCCCCCTGTGCTCGATCGCCGCCTTGATCAGAGGCACCAGCTGGGCCTTGTCGCCCGAGAAGCTGCGCGCGACGAACGAAGCGCCCAGCTGTAGGGCAAGGGCGACCAGATCGATCGGCGAATCGGTATTGACGGCGCCTCGCCTCGCCTTCGAGCCCTTGTCGGCGGTTGCCGAGAACTGGCCCTTGGTGAGGCCGTAGACCCCGTTGTTCTCGACGATGTAGACCATATTGACGGCGCGGCGGATGCAGTGGGCGAACTGCCCCAGCCCGATCGAAGCCGAATCGCCGTCGCCCGAGACGCCAAGATAGATCAAATCGCGATTGGCGAGGTTGGCGCCGGTCAGCACCGAGGGCATGCGCCCATGCACGCTGTTGAACCCATGCGATTTGCCGAGAAAATAGGTCGGCGTCTTCGACGAGCAGCCGATGCCGGAGAGCTTGGCGATGCGGTGCGGCGGCAGGTCGAGCTCGAAGCAGGCCTGGATGATCGCGGCGCTGATCGAATCATGCCCGCAGCCGGCGCACAAGGTGGACACCGCCCCTTCGTAGTCGCGCCGCGTATGGCCGAGCGCGTTGGTCGGGAGCTTCGGGTGGTGCAGCCGCGGTTTGGCGATATAGGTCATTTGGACCTCTAGAGAGAAAACACTTTAGCGCCGAGGTCGCAGAGGAAGCGCGAAGGTCGCAGCCAGATCTCTGCGTACTCTGCGAATCCTTGGCGTCCTCCGCGTTAAAGCGTTCATTTCCGATATCCCGGCAGCGCCTTCTTCAAAGGCGCGAGGGTGACGACGGCGAGCATGTCGGCGATCGCCTTGACGATGAACCGCGCGGTGATCGGCGTGCCGTCGTAGTGCAGGATCGGCACGACCCTCGTGGAGTCGAGATCGCCCTCGCTGATCAACAAGGTGCGCAGCTGGGCGTCGCGGTTCTGCTCGACGACAAAGACCCGGTCGTGCGCAGCGACAAAGTCGAGAATGTCGTCGTGGAAGGGAAAGGCGCGGATGCGCATCGTGTCGAGATGGATGCCGCGCTCCTCGAGCGCTTCGAGCGCTTCGGTCATCGCCGGCGCGGTCGAGCCGAAATACAGCGCGCCAAAGCGGGTTGCCTCCCGTGCCATGCGCTTGATCGGGCGCGGCACCAGGCGCTTGGCGGTCTCGAATTTGTGCAACAGCCGCTGCATGTTGTCGACGTAGTCGGGGCCTTCCTCGGAATAGCGCGCGTAGCGGTCCTTGCTGGTGCCCCGGGTAAAAAAGGCGCCGCGCGTCGGATGCGTCCCGGGATAGGTGCGGTAGGGGATGCCGTCGCCGTCGACGTCGAGGTAGCGGCCAAACTCGACGCCGGCTTCGAGCATCTCGCCGGTCATGACTTTGCCGCGGTCGTAAGACCGACTCTCTTCCCAGGCGAGCGGTTCGCAGAGCCAGTCGTTCATGCCGATGTCGAGGTCCAGCATGACAAAGATCGGGGTCTGCAGCCGGTCGGCCAAATCGAGCGCGTCAGCGGCGAAGGTGAAGGCCTCGCGCGGATCCTCGGGGAACAGCAACACGTGCTTGGTGTCGCCGTGCGAAGCATAGGCGCAGGACAGGATATCGGCCTGCTGGGTGCGCGTCGGCATGCCGGTCGACGGACTGCCGCGCTGGATGTCGAAGATCACGGCCGGGATCTCGGCAAAATAGGCGAGCCCGATGAATTCCTGCATCAGCGAAATGCCCGGGCCCGAGGTCGCGGTGAAAGCCCGCGCGCCGTTCCAGGCGGCGCCGATGACGACGCCGATCGCCGCGAGCTCGTCCTCCGCCTGGATGATCGCAAAGCGCTTTTTCTTGCTATCGGGGTCGCGGCGCAGACGATGGCAATGCGCCGAGAACGCCTCCGCCAGCGAGGATGACGGGGTGATCGGGTACCAGGCGGCGACCGTCGCTCCGCCATAGACGCAACCCAACGCAGCCGCGTCGTTTCCGGTAATGAAGATGCGCTCGGCGACCTTGTTTACAGCCTTGAGCCGCAGTCCGATCGGGCAATCGAGTTCGGCCAGTGCCCAGTCTCGGCCCAAATGCAGCGCATGCAGATTGGGCTTGATCAATGTGTCCTTGCCGCGAAACTGCTCCCCAATCAGCTTCTCGATCGCCGCCGTATCGATATCCAACAATGCCGACAATACGCCGAGATAAATGATGTTCTTGAACAGCTGCCGCTGCCGTGCATCAGTGTACTCGCGGTTGCAGATCGCCGTCAGCGGAGCGCCGATGACATTGATGTCGTCGCGGAACTTCGACGGGGGAAGGGGCTTGGTCGAGTCGTAGAAGAGATATCCGCCGGGCTCGATCTCGGCGACGTCCTCGTCCCAGGTCTCGGGGTTCATGGCGACCATCAGGTCGACGCCGCCGCGGCGGCCGAGATGGCCGCTCTCACTGATTCGTACCTCGTACCAGGTCGGCAGACCCTGGATGTTCGAGGGAAAGATGTTCCGTGAGCTGGCTGGAATCCCCATCCGCAGAACCGACTTGGCGAACAGCGAATTGGCGCTCGCCGAGCCCGAACCATTGACGTTGGCGAATTTGACGACGAAGTCGTTAACGCTTTGGATCGCGGCGATCTCGAGATTCGACTGTGATGCCATCGGCTCAGAGCTCGTGAAAAACGGTCATCGACTGCGGCATGCCGGCCCGGCCTGCGTCATGTCGAGGAGGAACTTGCGCATGTCCCACGCTCCGGTCGGGCAGCGCTCGGCGCAGAGGCCGCAATGCAGGCAGACATCCTCATCCTTTGCCATGATGCGCCCGGTCTTCAGCGAATTCCCGATGTAAAGATCCTGCTCGAGATTGAGCGCTGGAGCCATCAGTCGGCCGCGCAAGTCTTCCTCGGTTCCGTTCTCGGTAAACGTAATGCAATCCATCGGGCAGATGTCGACGCAAGCATCGCATTCTATGCAGAGCTGGCCGGTGAATACGGTCTGGACGTCGCAATTGAGGCAGCGTTCGGCTTCAAGAAACGCGAGCTTCTCGTCGTAGCCAAGCTCGACCTCGACCCGGATGTCCTTCAGCGCTACTGCTGTGTCCCGAAGCGGCACCTTGTAGCGCAGGTCGTTCGAGATGTCGTTGTCGTAGCTCCACTCGTGGATGCCCATCTTCTGGCTGACGAGGGTCACGCCGGGCGGCGGCCGATCGTCGACATCCTCGCCATGGCACAATTTGTCGATCGAGATCGCAGCGTCGTGGCCGTGCGCGACCGCCCAGATAATGTTCTTCGGGCCGAAGGCGGCGTCGCCGCCGAAGAAAACGTTGGGTAGGGTCGACTGCATTGTTTTCGGATTGACCTTCGGCATGCCCCAGCGGTCGAACTCGATGCCGATGTCGCGCTCGATCCACGGGAACGCGTTCTCCTGGCCAACCGCGATCAAGACGTCGTCGCAAGGGATGTGTACATCGGGCTCGCCGGTCGGCACCAGGTTGCGACGGCCGCGCGAATCGAACTCCGCCTTGACCTTCTCGAACAACACCCCGGTGAGACGGCTCCGATCGTCGGTGAATTCCTTCGGCACGAGCCAGTTGAGGATCGGGATGCCTTCGTGCATCGCGTCCTCCTTTTCCCAGGCGGAGGCCTTCATCTCGTCGAAGCCGCTGCGGACGACGACCGTGACCTCCTCGCCGCCGAGCCGGCGCGACGAGCGGCAGCAATCCATCGCCGTGTTGCCGCCGCCGAGCACGACGACGCGCCGGCCGATCTTGTCGATATGGCCGAACGAGACGCTGGACAGCCAGTCGATCCCGATATGGATATGCTCGGACGCTTCCTTGCGGCCGGGGATATCGAGATCGCGCCCGCGCGGCGCGCCGCAGCCGACGAAGACCGCATCCCAATCATGGCTCAGCAGCGCTTTCAGGCTCCCGACGGATTCTCCGAAGCGGGTCTCGACCCCCATGTCGATGATCAGATCGACTTCCTCGTCGGTGACCGTTTCGGGCAGGCGGAAGCGCGGGATCTGCGTCCGCATCATCCCGCCGCCCTTGGTGTCGCCGTCGAACAGCACGCACTGATAGCCGAGCGGCATCAGATCGCGCGCGACCGTCAATGAGGCCGGGCCGGCGCCGACGAGGGCGATGCGCTTGCCGTTCTTCTCGAGGGGGATCGCGGGCAGATAGGGGCGGATGTCGCCCTTGTTGTCAGCGGCCACGCGCTTTAGCCGGCAGATCGCCACCGGCGCGTCCTCAACCCGGCCGCGCCGGCACGCCGGCTCGCACGGGCGGTCGCAGGTGCGTCCGAGGATGCCGGGAAAGATGTTCGAGTACCAATTCACCATATACGCGTCGGTGTAGCGGCGGTCCGCGATCAGCCGGATGTATTCCGGAACCGGCGTATGCGCCGGGCACGCCCACTGGCAGTCGACGACCTTGTGAAAATAATCGGGGTTACTGATGTCGGTAGGCTGCACTAGGCTCCTCCTGGCGACCGGGGCACCGCCCGATCACTTTTCGTCCGTGCGCGGTCACTCGCCCCCGGTCATCGGTGGGCGCCTTATAAATATGCTGCTGCCGCGTGTGACCGTCATCTTCCCTTTCGCCCCGTCCGCCATGCCCGTTCTGCACACCCTTGTGGAGGGTGCGGCAGCTTGCCCCATCTCCGTGCAACGTGCAACGACGGCGACGCAGAAACAATTTGACGGCCTCGTCGTTCCCCTCGCCGTCGGTCCCGTGCGCCATACCGCAGAATCACCGATCGAGCCTCCTGTACGCCGCCAAGGTAAAGTCGCTGTTAACGCGGCACCGTCATCGCGAGAAGGTGCAGGCTCGGCGGGTGGATCAGGCCTTGGGTACGATGCCGCGGCAGGAGACGGCGACCGCGACGAAGGAGCGCTCTCCGTCGGGACGGCCGGTCAGATAGGCCGCGCGCAGGTGATGCTCGAGGCGCTCGCGCCGGGCATCGTCGAGGGTCGCGACGTAAGCTCCGAGCCCGCCTTCGCCGCTCGCGAACGGGACCCAATAGTCGGCAAAATCGGCGAATTCCATACGGATCATCAACGACCGCTGGTCGATCTCGGCGAGCCCGGCCTCGTCCCACACCCGCGGGAGCGCGCCTGGTGCATAGATCGGCCGCGACAATGTGCTGTCGCGTGCCGCCCCTGCGGAATCGTCGAGGGCTGCGGCGGTATCCCAGAACATGCGCTGATGCGGCGTCCCGCCGGGCGTGTCCCAGAAGGCGGCGGCGACAACGCCGCCCGGCCGGGTCACCCGGCGCATTTCGGCGACCATTTGCTCGGGCTGCGGCACGACCGATGGCAGCACCAGCATCGACAAGGTCCGGTCGAAGCTGCCGTCGGCAAAGCGCAGCGCGCAGCCGTCGCCTCGCTCGAGCCGGATGCGCGAGTCGCGGTTCTTGGCCTGCGCCGCACTTAGATAGACCGCAGACTGATCGATCGCGGTCAGCCGGGCGAACCTGGCGGCCTCGGCGAGCGCGAAAGTCAAGCTGCCGGTGCCGCAGCCGATTTCGAGCACCTCTTCGCCATTCGCAATCCCGGCGTGCTCGATGAAGAGTGGCGCCAGGCGCCGGCTCCAGCGGCCCATCAACCTTTCGTAGTTGCCCGCGTCGCGGGCGTTGTAGACGGTCGGCACAGCTGTACTCCTCGCTTAAGGGCCATCGCTCGGAGCGAGCAATGAGATGTTAAGGGAGACGGATAAACAATGAGCCCGGGGGCGCGACAAGTCACGGATGGTATAAGTGAGGCGGCTGCTCATCTTGTCGGCGTTTCCAGCTCTTCTGAGCGGCTGCGGCCTCGCCGCGGACCGCGACGTCCGCGCATACAACACCTGCCTCGCACGCCATCCGTAGGACACGGTTGTCTGCGAGGGGCCTCGGCAAGCATATGAAGTGGACAACTACGTCCTGGAGGCAGCCTCACCCGCCGCCAGCCCGCAAAGGTAGCAGCAGCCACCTGGGCCGGGTAGATTACTCGGCGGCCATTGTGGCAGGCTGAAATCCCGACAACGGGGCGCGCGCCGAGCGCTCCATCGGCTTTGGCCACCAGCGGTCCTCCCACTCAGAGAACACGTCGCCCAGATGCGGCATGACCCGCGCGGCGAACAGCTGCGTGTTGTATTTGGCGAGGTCCTTCTTCATGTTGCCGAACTGCAGCAACAGCATGAAATGGCCGACATTGAGGTTTCTCGCCACCTCGAACAACTGGGCGCTTCGCTTACCATGTAGCATCGAGACCGAGATGCGCGAACACTTCATGGCGAAGCTCGGCCAAATGCGGATCGCCGCGATGGCGGGGATAGGGCCTTGTGTTGACGATCTCGGCCTTGATGTGTGCCGGGCGCTCGCTCAACACGACGACTCGGCCAGCAAGGAACAGCGCCTCTTCCACATCGTGGGTCACCAATAGCGCGGTAAAGCCCGCCCGCTGCCACAGCGAGACGAGCTCGCCTTGCATCGTGATCCGCGTCAGGGAGTCGAGCTGGCCCAAAGGCTCGTCGAGAATGAGCAGCTTGGGATCGTTGACGAGTGCCCGTGCTAGTGCCGCACGTTGCGACATGCCGCCCGAAAGCTGGTGCGGGTAGGCATTGGCGAAGCCCGTGAGCCCGACCAGGCGCAAAGCATGCTCTATCCTCTCGCGATGGGTGTGAAGCAGTCCGCGTGCTTCCAGCCCGAGCGCAACGTTGCCCCAAACCGTCCGCCATGGATAAAGCGTCGGGTCTTGAAAAACGACTACGCGCGAGGGATCCGGCCCTTCAATCGCCTTGTCCTCAGCGAGCAGACATCCGACGCTCGGAGAGTCGAGCCCTGCAACCAGCCGCAACAAAGTCGACTTTCCGCAACCGCTCGGTCCGAGGAGGGCGACGAACTCGCCGCGGCCGACGCACAAGCTGATCCGGTCCAGCACCTGCAGGGGTTGTCCCGCCAGGTCGAAACGATGGCTCACTTCGCTGATCGTGAGCGTCGCTCCGCGTACCGGTTCGTTCTTTACCGGGTGCGCCGCTTCCGACGGATCGCCAATCACTACCACCGCACCAGACCCTTCTGCCAGGACAGCAGCCGGTCGCGCAGGCGAAACAATAGTGTGATCAACCCGGAGCACAAAAAGGCCATGATCAACAGCGCCGCATACATGTTGGCGTAGGCGGCCCACCCTTGGGCCCATTGCAGGTACCAGCCGAGACCTGCCTTTACCCCCAGCATCTCGGCGACGACCAGAACTGCAAACGAATTGCCGAGACCCATGAAGAGGCCGACGAAGACGTGCGGCATCGCCGCCGGAATCGCAACTTTGAGCACGAGGAAGCGTTGGCTTGCGCCCAATGTCCGCGCAATATCGTAATATGCGCTGTTCACGCCGGCCACACCCGACCAGGTGAGCACCGCGACCGGGAACCCGGTGGCGAGTGCAATCAGGAAAATGCTGGCGCTAAAGCTGGAAGGGAACACGAAGAAGGCCAACGGCAACCACGCCGTTGCCGGCAGCGGTCCGATAAACCGCAAAACCGGGTGGATCCAATAACCGGCAAGCCGCGACCAGCCGATCGCCACGCCGGTTACGAACCCGACCGCCGCACCGAGAAAATAGCCTGTCGCCAGCAGACGAAAGGACGCGAAGATGCCCGCGCCAAGGAGCGCCCTGTCGTCGACCACGACTTCCAGGATGGCCTGCGGCGGAGGGAAAAACGGCAGCGGGAGCAGGCCGAGCTTCGCCGTGACGACCTCCCAGCCGCCCAGAAACAGCGCAAGCGCCATCAGCCATGGTGAAAGCCGTTGCACGCGCTGCAAACCGGCAAACCGAACTCCGGCAAAGGCCGCCAATGCGAGGGCAACAGCCAATGCGCCGCATATAACGGCGAGGTCGCCCGTGTAGGCCCAATCGCTTTCGGGCCTATCGGACCAGAACGCTGTGATTGCGGCGACCGCAAGCCACGCCGCGGCCGCAGCCAATCCGCCGACTAGCGATCGAGCGGCTGACCTTGCAAGCGAGCCGAGATCTGGTTTCGGCCCATTCGATACCTCACCGACGGCCGAGCTGCCCACTGCAGATCTGCCACATGAGCTCAGCTTAAAACGTCGATGTAGATCCGCTCGGCGAACTTGGCTGGATCGGTGCTCCGCTTGATGACGTTCACCGCCTTGAGCTCGTCGGTGTAGAGCAAGAGTTGCTGCTTTAGCGTGGCTCCAACGGGATGATTGTGGTGGGTATGGCTCCGCAGCATGGCAGTGAGATCCTCCACAGACCCTCTGCCGCCGTAACCCGCGTACACGGCAGCGGCGTCGGCGGGATCGCGAGCGACCAAATCGGCGGCCTCCAGTATCGACCGTGTCAGAGCGGCTGCCACCGGCAGCTCGTTTCGGATCAGACTGCCGCGTATGGCAAGGATGCAGCAGGTCCGGTCCGCAAATTCACCGGACAGGTTGGTCGCAATCTCGTTGAGCTTGCCGTCCTTGAGCCATAGGTAGGGGAGCGGATCGATCTCGGCGAGCGCCTGCACTTCGCCTTTATCGACGGCAAGCGCGAGCAGATTGGACGGGTATTGGCGCCACTCTACGTCCTGGGCCGGATCGATGCCCCTTTTGGCGAGGAAGATCGAGAAGAAGTTCTTTGCCGGGCTCGCCTGATCGCTAATCGCGATAGACTTGCCGCGCAGTGCTTCCAGGCTATCGATGTTCGCAGCCTTGGAGCCGAGGAGCCGGATGCAGCCGCCGTGCACGCCGGCGGTAACCCGAACATCGAACCCTTGCTCCAGTGGCTTGAGCCAACGTAGCGCCAACCCCAGGCCGGCATCGGCCTTGCCGGTCGCAATCGCCTCCAGCAACTGATCGGTCGTACCGCCGAAATTGAAGAATTCGACATCGAGGTTGTGCTTGGCGAAGACGCCACGCTCTTTCGCGACCGGCGCAGCCACCGTACAGGCCGCATTCGCATTCCAGGCGAGCTTGAGTTGACGCGGCGGGCCCTGCAGCTCTTCGCCGCTTGCAGCGGCGCGGCAAATAAGGGTGTCGCCGGGAATATCCGGGGGCCTCGTCAGCGCGCGGGCCGCTCCAAACGTGCCGAATGGCGCCGCTACCCCGAAAGCGCCGGCAAAGGTGAGCATCGAGCGGCGGGAGAACCCGCGTCGCTTCGTTTCGGGCAGACTGTTCGTCGAGCTCTTGCTGGTTTCGTGCGTTTCCATCGTGTCGCTCCCCAAAAACCACGTGCGGATAGATTAAATCTACCGGTACCGAGCCAACCCGCGCGACGCCTTGGGTCGCAGCGCCGGCTTGGGAAACGCATAGACCGACATTCCCCGAATTCCCGGTCGGTGAGGCGCGATCCTCCGTTCCATCAGACCAGCGCGCAACGAAATTCCGATCGCTGCCACCCCCGTTTGCGGCCAAATCGTCGGGTTGCCCGCCTCGCGAGGCTACGACCCGCTTCTTTGCGTCTCACACCAAGACTAGGACGATTTCACGCGTGGATCTGTGAACTATCTCACACTCGGTCGTTTTTGTTTACGAATGGGCCTGCCCACTGGGTGAGGAGGCGGCCCGCCAGAGGGTGTATTGAGGAGCGCCCATAGGGGCGGCGCGTCTCAAAGGACGCACCACCCGCCGTGCAGCTCAGCGGCACCGCTGGAGCCCTGATATTCCAAGCGTCCGACTGGTTCGGATCTACGCGGCTTGGACGGTGATCTCCGGCTGGGCTGTTAGTGCGTCGCGGCGGATCATCTCGGCGCCCTTCTCGGCGATCATGATGGTCGGGGCGTTGGTGTTGGTCGAGGTCACTGTCGGCATCACCGAGGCGTCGATCACGCGCAGCCCTTCGAGGCCGTGCACGCGCAGCTGATCGTCGACCACAGCCATCTGGTCGCTGCCCATCTTGCAGGTGCAGGTCGCGTGATAGACGGTCGAGCCCTTCTGCCGCGCATAGTCCAACAGTTCGACCGTCTAT
>Ga0210410_10005011_pt1 | contig 11583 bp, 8 predicted proteins | sample IncBWC4MmetaG_FD_161058 | JGI IMG/M metagenome (GOLD analysis project Ga0210410, IMG submission 161058) | Forest soil microbial communities from Barre Woods Harvard Forest LTER site, Petersham, Massachusetts, United States - Inc-BW-C-4-M | ecosystem: Environmental > Terrestrial > Soil >... | reverse complement strand
ATGCCGCCCGCAAGGCCGCGCAGGAAAAAGAGGCACTGGGATGGATTCCGGGCCCGGTCGCTGCGGTAGCTCCTCTTCCGCTAACGCCCGGAGAGCTGGCCGACCTCTACCGCACGAGTATTTCTATCTCCCGGGAAGACGAAAGCGAGCTTTCCAGTCACCTGCCCGAACTCCATGATCTACCGAGGCCGGAAGACTTCGAGGCATCTCTGAGCGAACGAAATCGCCTCAGCATGGAGGACCTGGATTTTCGATCCGATCTCTGGCAGCCAGGGACTTCGCAGGGCAGCCCCGACGAAGTGCAAACCCTCAGCGCCAATCTGGCGCAAGCCGTTGAGATTCTCTCCGGAAAAGAAAAATGGAAGCTGGCGGCCGTGTACGCGGGGAAATACGGAGACGCACATCGCCAATCTTGGGATCAATTGGTCAGCTTCGTGCGCCTCGTTCACCGCGAGGCGGCCAACGACCAAGAGTCTTTTGTCAAATATGGTCCTCAACTTGCCGTCAACTCGGATTATGAAGATCAGGAACGCATTGCCGGTGAAATCCTCGCTCACCTGGAAAACGGTGGGAAGCTCGGCTCATTCACATTGTTCACCCATAAGATGTGGGGCCAGTTCATCGAATCAACAAAAGTGAATAACGCGCCTCCGCGCACGCCAGAACATTTTCACACGCTGCGCAAACTAGCCCGGTTGAAGAGGCTGCGCCAGGAGCTTTGCAACCGTTGGGACAGACAAGTGGCAACGCTGGGAACACCGCCTTCCGAACAGATGAGCGAGGATGTAGAAAAAACGCTCATGCAGTTTTGCGATGGTATCGAAGAATGCCTCGAATGGCACGACCGCACCTGGCTTCCGCTCCAACGGCAACTGACCGACATGGGATTTAAATGGGACAAGTTTCTTGCCGGGCAACCCGTCGTGGTGGGCGCGGACGGAGAATTGGTCCGAGTGGGAAAAGCCGTCAATGATGAGCTGCTCGCGATCCTTGACTCGCGTTTCAAGAAGCTAGAGCTGCTGCAGCTAGAAGAAGAATTCCGCGACCTAAAAGCCAGACTCAAGCTTGAGGCGCGTGTCGCAAAATCCTCGAAAATAACCGCCAAGCTGCTGGGCGCGGCGAAAGACGAGGATTCCAACGGCTACCGCGACGCCTATGAGCGGCTGCTGGAACTCAAGAGCCGGCAGGCCGATCTCGATCTGCGCCGCGCACTGATTACAAAGCTCGAAAGCGCCGCGCCTGCCTGGGCAGGGGCCATCCGAAACCGCACCGGTGTGCACGGCCGGGGCGAGCCGCCTCGCGATCCTGCCGCTGCGTGGACTTGGCGCCAGCTCAACGACGAACTCGACCGCCGCTGCAGCGTTTCGCTCGAAGCGCTTCAGACAAAATGTGAAAAGCTGCGCGAGCAGCTTCGTCGCGTTACGGTGGGGCTCATTGACAAACGCGCGTGGTCTGCACAGGCCCGCCGTACCTCCTCGCGCCAGCGTCAAGCTCTGGTGGGATGGCTGGACACCATACGCCGTATCGGAAAAGGGCACGGCATTCGTGTTTCGCTTCTGCGAGTCGAAGCCGCCAGAAAAATGTCCGAGTGCCGCAGCGCAGTTCCCGTTTGGGTCATGCCGCTGTCCAGGGTGGTCGAGAATTTTGATCCCCGCATTACTCGCTTCGACGTGGTTATCATTGACGAAGCCAGCCAAAGCGACGTCATGGCGCTCGCCGCGCTCTATCTCGGCAAAACGGTGCTGGTGGTCGGCGACCACGAGCAGGTCAGTCCATCGGCCGTGGGGCAAGATCTCGGCATCATTCAAAATCTCATCTTCCAGTACCTTCCTGGAATCCCCAATGCCGACCTCTACGACGGTCAAATCTCCATTTATGACCTCGCGCGCCAATCCTTCGGCGGCACGACGTGTCTCGTGGAGCATTTCCGCTGCGTGCCGGAAATCATTCAATTCAGCAACTTGATTTCTTACGACCAGCGGATCAAGCCTTTGCGGGATGCCAGCCGAGTTCGTCTGCGGCCTCATACGATCGCCTATCGAGTCACCGGGTCCAGCCGCGACGGCAAGATCAATCGGCAGGAAGCTATCGGGGTCGCCTCACTGCTTACGGCCGCGTTGGAGCAGCCCGAATACAAGAAAAATGACGCCGGCCAACCCACGGGCTTCGGCGTAGTCTCCCTGGTTGGCGACGAACAAGCGCTGGAAATCGATAATCTGCTCCGCAAGCATATCTCGCCGGATCGCTACGAACTCCACCGCCTCCTTTGCGGAAATGCCGCTCAATTCCAGGGTGATGAGCGCGATGTGGTCTTCATATCCCTCGTCGACACGGCACAGCGTGGGCCGCTTTCCTTGCGCGACCAGGAATTGTTCAAACAGCGTTTCAACGTAGCAGCGAGCCGCGCCCGCGACCAAATGTGGATCGTGCACTCGCTTAGCCCGCAGAACGACCTGAAGGTGGACGATCTCCGCCGCCAATTGATCGAGCACGCTCAGGACCCCGCCCGCCTGATGCGCGCGCTCGAAGAAAAGGAAAATCGCGCGCAATCGGAGTTCGAGCGTGAAGTCATGAAACGTCTGTTGGCAGCGGGCTACAACGTGGCTCCGCAATGGCGTGTCGGCGCATTCCGAATCGATCTGGTCGTCGAAGGCGAGGGAAGACGGCTCGCCATCGAATGTGATGGCGACCGCTATCATCAACTGGAAAAAATTCCTGAGGATATGGACCGGCAGTCCGTCCTGGAACGCATGGGCTGGATTTTCACGCATATCCGCGGCACGGAATTCCTGCGGAACCCCGACCGGGCGATGAAGCAAGTGTTCGAAAAACTCGAGTTGCTGGAAATCTCCCCCGCCAATCCGAAAAAGGAACCAACCAAGCTGGTGAAGCCCTCTACGGATCTCATCGAGCGCGTCATCCGCCGGGCCGAAGAACTGCGTCGCGCCTGGGCGAGCCCCGAAACAACCTCGGCGCCGCGACAGACCTTATCGCAAGCGGCAAGACAAGCCACGGTGTCGTGAGGGGCTTTCGTCTGTCACCCGCTACTGACACTACAGGCTACGCGGGCCGATTGTTCGATCGTTGAGGCGCGAACGGCAATCAGCATGGAGGAATTATTGCCATTTGAGAGCGAGCAACTCCACCCTATGTCGTCGGTTGTCCCGTAGTTCAACAGGAGTGGCCCACAATCGCCCTTCGAGGCAATGTATCGGCGCCTTCGAGTTAGCGCCCAAACATGGAGAGCGCTATGCCCTGGGACTCCCGCTGCGGGGGCGGCAATTGCGTTTGTTGAACCTGACGCCGCGAGGCCGCCGCAATGGCGCGTTCGGCCGGACGATTGGCGATGCGGTCGAGAGCGTCAGCAATGCGCGACAATTCGAACGTAAGCTGGTCGATCGCGCTCGACCTCTTCAGCACGACAGTTCGTTTTCTGTTGAAGTATAGAATGATGCAAAACACGAGCCCAATTACTAGGGAAACGCCCGCCATAAATATGTCGTGACTTGTGATCGTGATGCTTCTGCCCGCAATGGAAATCACGTGGTCCGATAGCAAAGTTTCCTCCCGGCTGGGACTTTCGGATTGTTTGTCAGTGGCCGGGTGGAGCCTATTCCATGGGGCTGATTGTGCGACGGTCTACAGTCCCAACTTTGTGCTTGCAACTTTACGACCAGGTACGCATTGCTTTTAACAACCACTAGAAGATTCAACTGCATAGGCCCCACGTCTGTAGCGAACGCTCGTTAGGGCCAGCCGCGTTGTGTATGTAGATTTTTCCAGGCGCTTAGACTTCTTGCCTAATGGTCGAGTGCCAATTTCCTTCTAATTTCAGCCAGCAGCATCTTCATGGGACGGCACCTTAGTGCCGGCCTTTGGCATGTTCTCTTCAGGGCTTTATGGCCAAGCCTTCTGGCAAGAGCACCACGCCTGATATTGTGGCCGCCACGGTGTTTGCGGCTGTACTGATTACCGTGACGTCGTTGGAAATTCTATTGGAGACGTAGGCGAAGGCTCCATCAGGAGAAACTGCCACGCCTCGAGGGATGCTCCCCGCCGGCACCGTGGCAATTACCGCCTTGGTGGCGGCGTTTATTACCGAAACAGTGTCATCAACGCTGTTCGGCACATAGGCAAAGCTTCCGTTGGGCGTGATGGCGACGGCGATGGGCGAGTTTCCTACGGGAATCGTGCTCACGACGGTGTTGTTCGCAGTGTTGATCACGGAAACGCTGTTGGACGAATAATTCGTGACGTACACGAAAGCTCCGCCTGGAGCGATGGCCAAGCCTGTTGGGTTACTTCCCACGGGGATAGTAGCAACCACGGAATTCGTCGCGGTGTCGATCACCGATACGCTGTTGCTAACCTGATTTGTCACGTAGGCAAAAAAACCGTTCGGCGTGACAGCAACGCCCCATGGGTTAACTCCCACGTTGATTGTGGCTACGACGGCTTTGCCGGCAGTGTTAATCACCGATACGTCGTTGGAATTCTGATTCGCCACATAGGCGAAAGCCCCGTTCGGTGTGAAGGCCACGCCAACGGGGAAACGTCCCACGGGTATTGTGGCCACAACGCTGTTGGTGGCTGTGCTGATCACGGATACGTCGTTGTTCGGATAGAACCAGCCAGAATTAGTGACATAGGCGAAGGCCCCATCCGGGGAAATTGCGGCTTGAAGGGGCTGAACCCCTACTGGGATCACGGCGATCACGGATCGCGTCGAAGTGTTAATCACCGAGACGGAATTCGATTTGTGCGTGGGCACGTAAGCGTAGGACTGGGCCGCGGCCGGAACACTCCACAAGCTCAACGACACTAACGACGCAATGCAAAGAAGCTGCCGAAAACAGTGAAGTTGTCTGTTTCCAAGTTTAGTCTCCGACTTCCGAGACTGTAGATAGTTGCAGCTAATCATTAGAGTTCCCTTCCCCGCGCGTCTTCGAATGAACTCGATCCATCTTTCCAAGCCGTAAGTCGAGCAACGGTCAGACACTTTGATACCCGCGCCCTGACCTTCGCGCAATCCGGTAGATGCAGCATTCAAGAGGCGCAAATTGATTGAAGTCGAATCAAGAAATGTCCTGAGAGGATTGGATTTCGAGAGGTATGCCCGGGATACGATCACGAGCGTGTAGCGTGAAAAACTGCCTTTGCTTCGGCAGTCCGACTGCGACTCAGGTCTTTACCTGAAGCTAGTTACGAGAGTTCACTTGATTGAGGCAGTAGTTCTCCGATGGTATTCCCTATTAAAGTTCCTGCGCATTTCAGTCAGGCCCTGCGAGCCGCCTTCTCCACCTCTGGAAGCCTGGGACTTGGATTACCCGGAGTGCGCCGCCTGATGGACGAATTTGAGATCACCTCCCAACCTGGCCAGGGAACAACTGTGGCGGTGAAGAAATGGAGACAATAAAAGAACCGATGGTCGAATATGGGGTCGCCAAGTTCGCTCTTCCGGGGCAGGAAGAATCGGGCGACCGGCATTTCTGGTCTGCTGCGGCCGAAATGGAATTCTGATTGCGGCGATCGACGGCATTGGTCACGGCGAGGAAGCCGCCAGCGTCTCCAAGGCAGCAGCCGCGCATCTCAGAGATTCCGCCAACGAGCCAATTATCTCGGTCGTGGAACGATGCCATGAGAAACTCCGGGCAACTCGCGGGGTGGTATTGAGCCTCGCTTGCATTGACCCGGAACATGGCATGATGACCTGGCTGGATGTCGGCAACGTTCAAGGGGTATTGTTGCGATGTGATACGAGAAAAGGAGATATGCAGGAGTTACTCCTCCTACGATCAGGTGTTGTCGGTTCGCAGTTACCCGCCCTTTAGGCCACGGTGCTTCCAATCGTGCGGGGAGACACACTATTCTTTGCAACGGATGGAATCCGAGGTAATTTTTCCGTCGCCCTCTCGGCACGGGAGAATCCACAAAGGGCGGCAGACAGAATCCTCGAGCAGTACCGCGGCGGGACTGACGACGCGCTCGTTCTAGTCTCACGGTTGACGGGAATTAGTTCATGAAAACCCCAATTCGAAAGAGATCGATGCCGCATGCGGATATTGAGGATGAGTATGGCTCCTCGTTGCGTGAGTACGCGGCGGGAGGTGGCGAACCCGCGCTTGGCCGAGCGTATGAACTCGGACGGCGAGCGCTCATCGAGGAAAGGAGTCTAGTGGAGCTGGCCTCCCTCCATCACCGAACCGTGCTTGGTTTGATTCGCCAAGCCGGGAGTGGAAAAGACCGGGAGGAGTTGATCCGGTTGAGCGGCGAATTCCTGGCCGAATGCTTGTCTTCGTATGAGATGGCCCACCGTGGCTTTCAAGATGCCGTAAAGGCCTTGCGGCAATTGAACGAAACCCTCGAGGAAGAGATTAAACGCATCGCTTATGCCGTGCACGACGAGGCAGGACAGCTGCTCGTCGCCGTGCACCTGGCGCTCGCTGAGGTCGCACTGGAAATGTCTGAACCACAACAAGCTCAGTTCACGCGGGTCAAAGAAATGCTGAACGAGGTTGAGAAACATTTGCGACGGTACTCTCATGAACTTCGTCCAACGATCCTGGATGATCTCGGCTGGGTTCCGGCGATCCGTTTTCTTGCGGATGGAGTTTCGAAACGAGCCAATCTGCCGATCCACATCGACGCGGCAGTTTTCGAACGGCTGCCCAGCACCATTGAGACGACTCTCTACCGCATCGTTCAAGAAGCATTGACCAATGCCGTCAAACATGCGAAGGCAAGCAACGTCTGGATTCACGCCTGGAGAGAGAATCTTGTGCTCTGTTGCTCGGTCCGGGACGACGGCGCGGGTTTCACAATTCATCAGGACAAAAACCCTCCGCTCCGAAAAGGGCTGGGACTAGTCGCCATGCGTGAGCGCGTGAGTGCAATCGGCGGAACATTGCAAATCCAATCCCGCCCTGACCACGGAACAGAGCTTTCCATACGCATTCCTTTGGAGGATGAACATACCAATTCGCATCCTGCTCGCCGATGACCATGTGCTGGTACGTCAAGGCCTGAGATCATTGCTGGAGCGCGAGGAATTTCAAGTTGTTGCGGAAGCTTCCGATGAACAGGAGGCGGTACGGCTTACGCAGACAAGTCGTCTTGTCAGCGATAGAAAAATGGCGGACGGGCCTGTAAGCCGGATTTTGTGCCGCGCGTAATTCAAATTTCAAATCACGCGCGCGGCGATCATTCCTCTAGTCCCGGTATCGCTACCGGGATCCAGCAGCCTACCCGAGGGTTTTCATTCGGCGATGACTTGCGCCACCGCCAACGGAGCGCGTTCGCTTGCGCAAACGCTCGCTCATCGAGCCGGGCCGGCTCTCCCCTCCTATTTGGCCTTGCACCACGCGGGGTTTTCCGTGCCCCCGATGTTGCCATCGGAGCGGTGGGCTCTTACCCCACCTTTTCACCCTTGCCAAACGATGCGAGCATATAGCTGTCGGGCGGCAAGCCCGGCCTCTATTCGAAGACGTCTCGCAGGTTTCCCTGCGCGATGCCACCGCGCTTCACCTCGCCGGCGGTCTATTCTCTGTGGCACTTTCCGTAGCCTCACCGTTTCCGGTGCGGCCCCCTGGCGTTACCAGGCGCGTTGCCCTGTCAAGAGTTCCGCTCATCCCGAAAGACAAGCGTGCCTCAGGACGGTGTCCGGACTTTCCTCCCGCCCAGCCATCTCGCGATGACCAAGCCAGCGATCACCCGGCCCGCCCGCCATTCTTATTATACAGCGATAGGCTCGAATCGCTTGAGCGTTTGCCAAACGAACAGGAGCAGACCGCGAGGCACACTTATATAAGATAGAAACGCGTTACCATCTAAGTTGGTATGCGAATCAGATTCGGAAAAATCGCGCTCCTGACGCTAGGCCTAATCTGGCTAGTCGGCGTTTCGTGCTGGATCGTAGCGAACGTATCTCTCAGAGAAACTCGACTCGGCGTGATCGCCAGATTCCTCGATAGACTGCCGTCTGGTGTGTCGAATCCCATATTTATTTTTCTCTGGATTACTTTTTTGCTTGGGTGGGTCATCCCATTTACGTTAGGAGTTATTGGGCTATTACGCGGGAAACGACAAGCGTAACTCGCCATCCCGATTCTTCGATTATTTGAGCCCAAGTAGTTTCTCGAATTCGGCTTCGGTAAGAATTGTAACCCCAAGTTCCTTAGCTTTGTCGTACTTCGATCCGGGGTCCGTCCCCACCACCACATAGCTGGTCTTTTTGCTAACCGAACCCGAAACGCTGCCTCCGTGCTGCTTCACAATCTCGCCCGCCTCTTCCCGCGAACGATTCGCCAATCCGCCAGTAAAAACAAAACTCTTCCCCGCGAATTTGTCGCTCTTCACCTGCCGCTTCTCGGCCGTAGGCCGCACTCCCGCCTTATACAGTTTCTTAACCAGCTGCCGGTTCGCCGCCTCCGAGAAAAACTCCGCAATGCTAGCCGCCACTTTAGGCCCAACCTCCGACACCTCCACAAGCTGCTCCTCCTTCGCCTCCGCCAACTCCTCCAGCGACGAAAAATGCTCCGCCAGCAACTGCCCCGTCCGCTCCCCCACAAAACGCATTCCCAGCGCATAAATCAGCCGCGCCAGCGAATTTTTCTTGCTGGCCTCAATCTCCTCCAACAAATTCTGCGCCGACTTCTCTGCCATTCGCTCCAGTCCCGCAACCTCCCCTTCCTTCAGTGCATAGAGATCCGCAACATCCTTTACCAGCCCCTTGTCCACCAATTGATCCACAATCTTGTCGCCCAACCCATCGATATTCATCGCGTGCCGGCTAGCAAAATGCAGCAGCGACTCCTTCCGCTTCGCCGGACAAGCCGCATTCACGCACCGGTAAGCAACCTCATCTTCGGCCTTGTGAATCGTACTGCCGCATTCCGGACAATTCTTCGGCATGCGAAACGGCTTCCGGTTCTTCCCCTCCTTCATCACCTTCAAAATGTGCGGTATCACTTCCCCCGCACGTTCGATCAACACCGTATCGCCCACTTGCAGCCCCAGCCGTTCGATCTCATCCATATTGTGGAGTGTGGAACGCGAGACAGTGACGCCCCCCACCTGCACCGGCTCCAGAAACGCCACCGGTGTCAACGCCCCCGTCCGCCCCACCTGCACGCGAATCTCGTTTACAACCGTCGTCTCCTGCGCCGCCGGATACTTGTAAGCAATCGCCCACCGCGGCGCCTTCGACGTAAAGCCCAGCTCATTTTGAATCGGCGTCGAGTTCACCTTAATCACCACGCCATCAATCTCGTAAGGCAGGTTCTCCCGCTTCGAGTCCCAATCCTCGCAATACCCAACCACCACCTCGATCCCCGCGCACAATTTCCAATCATCCGAAGCGCGGAACCGTAATTGCTTCAATGCCTGCAAGGACTCCGAATGCTTACCGAACGGCACCTTGCCATCCACAAACAAGTAGTACGCAAAAAAATCCAGCTTGCGCGCCGCCGTAATCGAAGGGTCCAGCACGCGCACTGCTCCCGCCGCCGCGCTCCGCGCATTCGCAAAAATCTTCCCGCCGCTCTGCTCCTGCGAGCGGTTCAAAGCCTCAAACGACTTGCGCGTCATCATAATTTCCCCGCGCACTTCAAAATCCACCGGCAGCTTCGCCTTCTTCAACGCCGCCGCATCCACACGCAGAGGCACCGACCGAATTGTCTTCACATTCGCAGTAACGTCTTCACCAGTCGTCCCATCTCCGCGCGTAACGCCCCGCGTCAAAACGCCATCCTCGTACTGCAACGAAATGCTCAGCCCATCAAATTTGTGTTCCGCAATGTACTCGATTTTCTCCTGCCCGCTTCCCTCCCGCACCCTACGGTCCAACTCCCGCAGCGCATCATAAGAAAACGCATTGTCCAGACTAAGCATTGCCCGCGCGTGCCGCACCGTCTGAAATCCCTCACGCGGAGGCCCACCCACGCGCACCGTCGGCGAATCCGCCGTAATCAACTCCGGATGTGCAGCCTCGATCTCCTTCAACCGCGCCAGCATCCGGTCGTAAGCCGCATCCGAAATTTCCGGATCGTCCAGCACGTGATACCGGTATTCGTGATAGCGCAGCTTCTCGCGCAGCTCTTCCGCCTCTTTTTTGACTCCAGCGACCCCAGCCTTGGTCATGAAATCCTCGCAAGAACGTATGCTGAAATTTCCCGGACATTATATAGAATGACGGAGTGCATTTCGTAATAGGTCGTTTTGAAGCAAAGAGCACCAGGACGACGTTCCATGCATGTTAAGGAGCCGTTCCTTTTTAGCCTTCGCTGTGCTGTGGATTCTCTTCTTTCTGTTGCCCTGGAAGCCCCAGCGGAAGGGCACACATAGGCCGATGACCTGGCCCGAACGAATTCTAGTGGCCGGAATCGGTTTAGCAATCCTATTTCACTGGTACTCTTTACAGTGACAGGCAGTTGACGGGTGACAATGACCGAAGCTATACACAACGCTCTTTTGATCCACAACCCCAACGCCGGCAACGGCGGGCGCGGCCGCGAGCGCTCGCTCGACGAAGCCCGCCGCATCTTCTCCACCGGCGGCATCCATACCGATCTCGCCGAAACCACCGGCCCCGGCCACGCCATCGAAATCGCCCATCGCGCCAGCGCCGAAGGCCGCCAGTTGGTCATCGCCTGCGGCGGCGACGGCACCCTCAATGAAATCGTCAACGGCCTCGCCACCCAAGCCAACGGCCACCGCGTCCCGCTCGCTCTGTTGCCCGGCGGCACCGCCAACATCCTCGCCAAAGAATTGGACATTCCCTGGAACATTCCCCGCGCCGCGCAAATCCTCGTCCGCGGCCAGGTCAAAGACATCGCTCTAGGCCTCGCCACTCCTCTCGAGCAGCCCGAAAAAAAGAAATATTTCCTCAGCACCTCCGGCGCCGGCCCCGACGGCATGATCGTCTATTCCCTCGACCTCACCCTCAAAGCTCGCTTCGGCATTCTCGCTTACTGGTGGCAAGGCGCTCGCCAGGTCTTCGGCTACCAATTTCCCCGCTTCCGGGTGCGCATCCCAGACCCCCTGCCCGATTCACAAACGAACGGCCACGCGCCAGCTACCGGCGAAGTTTCCATCGACTCTTCCCTCGTCGTCGTAGGCCGCACCAAAAACTACGGCGGCCCCTTCAAGATCACCGACCAGGCCGATCTCTTCCAGGACCGCTTCGAAGTCCTCACCCTCACCACGCAAAGTGGCTTCCGCTATCTCAGTTACTTAGCCCCGCTCTATTTCGGCAAACTCCGCGGCCTCCCCGGCGTTCATTTCCACAAATCCCGCTCGGTAATCTGCGAACCCCTCGACAAAAATCCCGTCTACGCCCAGATCGACGGCGAACCGCTGGCCCGCCTCCCCGTCGAATTCAAAATCGTTCCGCACGCTCTGAAACTCCTCGTCCCCGAAACCGCCAGCGCAAAAACAGCAACCCCTGCCGCGTAGTTTATCTTCATGGACGTCGCCACCCACGCCCTCGCGTCCCTCACGCTGGCCCGCGCCATCCTTCCCCGCGCCCAGCGCATCTCCTGGGCCGTCGCCATTCTCGCAGGAACAATCGCCGACCTCGATTTCATC
>Ga0210410_10005010_pt1 | contig 11583 bp, 5 predicted proteins | sample IncBWC4MmetaG_FD_161058 | JGI IMG/M metagenome (GOLD analysis project Ga0210410, IMG submission 161058) | Forest soil microbial communities from Barre Woods Harvard Forest LTER site, Petersham, Massachusetts, United States - Inc-BW-C-4-M | ecosystem: Environmental > Terrestrial > Soil >... | reverse complement strand
CCACTGCCGCGCCCGCTTCTGAAACTGGTCGCCCAATTCGTTAGCGCGGGCCAGAAGATCCTCGCGCTCAAAGATGTCCAACACCGCCAGCGCAGCTGCACAAGAGAGCGGATTACCGGCAAATGTGCCACCCAGCCCACCCGGGCCCGGAGCATCCATAATTTCCGCCCGGCCGGTGATGGCCGCGAGCGGAAGCCCTCCGCCCAGGGATTTCGCTGTCACCAGAATATCCGGCTCGATACCATAGTATTCGCTCGCAAAGAGCCTGCCCGTGCGGCCAAAGCCACTCTGCACCTCGTCGGCGATGAACAGGACTCCGTGTTTGTGACATATCTCAATCAGCACCCGGAAAAACTCTTTGGGAGGGACGACGAACCCGCCTTCGCCGAGAACCGGCTCGGCAATCACGGCAGCGACATCCTCCGATGCGACCACGCGCTTAAATGTGTCCTCAAGGTGGCGGGCGCAGAAAAGATCGCACGAGGGATACTTCAGCGAATAGGAGCAGCGATAGCAGTAGGCGTAGGGAATGCGATAGACATCGCCCGGAAAAGGCGCAAACCCCGCCTTGTAGGGATGAGTCTTGCTGGTCAGCGCCAGGGTCATCATGGTGCGCCCGTGGAAGGCGTCCTCGAATGCTATGACGCCTGATCGTCCGGTGTGCGCGCGAGCAATCTTCACCGCGTTCTCCACTGCTTCAGCGCCACTATTCACAAAGAGAGTTTTCTTGGGAAACTTGCCCGGCGTAACCTCGTTCATCCGCTCAGCGAGGCGTACGTAGTCCTCATAAGGAGTGACCTGCACACAGGTGTGCAGAAATCGATCGAGCTGCTTCTTCACCGCGCTGACCACAGGCTCGCGACGATGCCCGACGTTAAGGCAACCGATGCCGCCGGCAAAATCCAGGTAACGATTGCCGTCTACATCTTCGAGCCAGGCATCTTCCGCCTTCGCAACGTACACCGGCGTGCCGATAGAAAGCCCACGCGGAATAGCATCAGTCCGGCGCTGAGCCAACGCTTTCGACTTCGGTCCAGGAATCGAGGTTCGTAGTTGAATAGTTGCCATGTAAATTTCTCAAAATCAGTCGTCGGCCTTTGGTCGTTGGTCTTTAGCCAACGACTGACGACTGATGACCGACGACTGCCTTTCTCAGTACCAGCCTATCGGGGCCTCGTTCAGGTTGATGTGTACCTGTTTCGTTTCCAGATATTCTTCGATCCCCCACGGTCCCAGCTCGCGTCCGAAGCCGGATTGCTTGTAGCCGCCCCACGGTGCTTCCACGTAAGTCGGCTGCATGTGATTGACCCACACAATGCCGGCGCGCAGTGATTTAACGGTGCGGAATACCTTAAAAATATCGCGAGTCCAGACCGCCGCCGCTAATCCGTAAGGGGAGTCGTTCGCGATCTTTACTGCGTCCTTTTCATCCTCGAACGGGATAAGTGCGGCCACGGGCCCGAAAATCTCTTCGCGGGCGATGCGTGCACTGTTGTCGAGATCGTAAAAGATAGTCGGCTCCACGTAATAGCCTTTGGCAAACTTCTCGGCACGTCCACCGCCGGCGGCGAGCTTGCCTTCCTTCTTTCCAATTTCCTGATAGGAGCGGACCCGGTCGTATTGGTCCTTGCTGACCAGCGGTCCCATTTTCGTGTCTCGATCGAGAGGTGCGCCCAGCTTGATGGTTTTGGCCTTCGCGGCCATGGCATCGACAAATTTCTTGTAGATCGGCTTCTGCACCAGAATACGGCTTCCAGCGGAACACACCTCGCCCTGATTAATGAATACGCCGAAGAGTGCGCCGTCGATTGCGGCTTCGAAATCCGCATCGGCGAAGAAAATGTTGGGTGATTTTCCGCCGAGCTCGAGCGTGACCCGCTTGACCGTGTCAGCCGCCTGCTTGACGATAATCTTCCCAACCGCCGCGCTGCCCGTAAATGCGATCTTGTTAACGTCAGGATGCTGTACCAGAGGCGCGCCGCAGGTCTCGCCGAAGCCGGTGATGATGTTGACCACGCCTGGGGGAAGACCAACATCGGCAAGCCAATTCGCCATCTCCAAGGCTGTAATCGGGGTCTGCTCGGCTGGCTTCAGTACGCAGGTACAGCCTGCGGCCAGAGCAGGCGCCAGCTTCCACGCCGCCATCAGCAGCGGATAATTCCACGGAATGATTTGTCCTGCGACTCCGATTGGTTCCTTGAGCGTGAGGCTCATGGCGTTGTCCGGGACCGGATTCACATATCCCAGAATTTTGGTTGCCAGACCGCCGTAGTACTCGAAGCAGGTCGCGACGTCGGTAATATCGTATTCCGCTTCAACGATCGGCTTGCCGGTGTTGCGGGTTTCCATCTCCGCCAGCATGGCCGTATTCTGGCGAATCTTTTCAGCGAGGCGGAAGAGGACGCGGCCGCGTTCCTGGGCTGTGGTGGTCGCCCATGGGCCATCTTCGAAAGCGGCTTTGGCGGCGGCAACTGCGCGGTTTACATCGTCGGCATTGCCGTCCGGCGCCTGCGCGATGACTTCTTCGCTGGCGGGATCGTAGACCGGAAAAGTCTTGTTGGATTTGCTGTCGACCCACTCGCCATTGATGTACAGCTGATAAGTGCGTACGTCGGTTTTCACTCCGCCGGGCATGAGGCCTCCTGCTTGGTCCAGTTATTGCCGAGCTTCGCTCGGCCGCACGGGCGTGACGCCCGCGCCCACATTTCTTGCCTTTCGGCTGCCGTAGACGTAGAAGAAGAATGCGGCCAAGCCGATAAAGAACAGAGTCCCGCCAAACATCCATACTTCATAGGACCATAACGAACTGATCTGCTGAGCGGGAAAAAATACCAGCACAATTCCCAGAGTCGTTGTCACCAATCCGCTGATACCGGCTAGCATCAACGTCGTCTTGCTGTAGTGCCCCGGCCCGGCACAAGTATTCAGCGCGAGTTTGATCAGTGCTGCGAACATGTATAGAAACGGTATCAACTGCAAAACCACCGCCAACGACAACATCTTTTGGAAGGTTTCCTGCACGCCGGCTCCGACAAAATTCATCACGATCAGCACCATCGAGACGGCTGCATGTACGATGAGTGCGGCGTAGGGAGTGGCGTAACGCGGGTGCACCTTCGCCATCCATGCCGGCATGTACGAATCGAGGCCGGCGACGAAGGGGATGCGCGCTGAGCCCCCCAGCCATGCCGAGCCGATTCCAGCGATAGAAAAACTCAGCAGCAAGGCAAACGGCGCCACGATCCACGCAGCTCCCACTCTTGCCGCCATAGTACCCACAGCCTGCACGATGCCCTGCAGGACGCTGATCTGCTCTTTGCTCACCGCGATCAGCAGAGTGAGGGTGGCTCCGATGTAAAGCAAGCCGGAAAGCACGCCACCCAAGGCCACTGCGCCCGGCAACGTCCGCCGTGGGTCCTGGATCTCGTCTCCCATGACCGAAGCCAATTCCAGCCCAACCAGTCCAAAACAAATTACTCCAAAGGAATTGAGCACGAAGCGCGGATTCGCCGGAATTCGAAAATCCGCGGCGCTTACGGTTGTGCCAAACCTCAGCCAGATGACCAGCCCCAAGCCGATCAGCGTTGCGGCGGCGACTCCCGTTCCAATGCCGCCCAGATTGTTCACCCACTTCCCTACGCCGAGGCCAACAATGTTGAGCACCACAAGAACGACCAGCAGCAGCAGCGACGCGATCAGGGCAAACATCTTGTTGTCCGCGAGCGCCTGATGGTTCGGTCCTAGAACAAACACCGATACGCCAACGAAGTACAGCATCACCGTCGGGACGTAAAGCATGTTGTTCGTCCAGTAGCACCAACCAGACAAGAATCCGTGAAAGTCACCGAACACTTCCTTGGCCCATAGGTACACGCCACCTTCTCCGGGATAGCGGTGCGCCAGTTCGATGACGGCTATCCCTTGCGGCCAAAAGAACAGGATCAGCGATACGATCCACAACCACACCGTGACCCCGCCGTTGGCCGCGATCGAAGGGACCACATTCAGGTTGAAGATTGCGACCACGAACAACAGAACCAAGTCGGCGCGGCCAAGGACGCGCTTGAGGTGAGGCTGGTCAGGATCGTTCGCGGGCAATACCTGCTCCTTAGGTTTTGGGTTTTGTAGCGCCGCCGTCCAGGCGGCTGTCGTGGGGGCGTCCCGCCCCCATGCGACGGCAGGATGCCCTCGCGACAGCCGGCAAGATGCCGGCGCTACCAGAATCTAGTGCGCCACCGCTACTACTTCTCCGACACGCTCCTGCTGGGCCTGGGCCAGCGCTGGCGCCACATCTTCAAACGCGGCCAAGTGCTTGTCGATGTCGGCCTCGGTGTGCTGTACGGAGATGGTCCACTGCTCGTCCCACCAGTAAGGTTGCGCCATCACGCCGCGGTTCACCATGGCGAACCAGTAATGCCGCCACAGATCAACGTCGATGGCTTCCCAGTCGCGGTAGTTGCGAATCTCTTTGGGATACAGCATCAACGCCCCATTTGCCCCGGCGCTAGCGATGTAGGCCTGCAATCCCGACTTGGCGACAATCTTCTTGTAGCCTTCGGTCAGTTTCTTGCTGAGCTTGTCCACGTGCGCGTAGTTATCGCGGGTGAGCACTTCGCGAAACGTGGCCAGGCCCGCGGCCATCGAAACCGGATTGGTGTTGTAGGTGCCGCCGTGAAAGACCTTGTGCTGTGAGATTAGATCCATGACGGATTTGTGGGCGAGAAACGCCGCCAGCGGCAAGCCGCCGCCGATTGATTTCGCCAGGCAAATCATGTCCGGTGTCACGCCGAAATATTCGGAGGCGCCGCCCCATCCCAGCTTGGCACCGGTCTTCACTTCGTCGAAGATCAGCAACGCACCGTTTTTGGTGGCAATGTCGCGCAGCCCCTCAAGAAAGCCGGCCTGCGGGATGCACAATCCTACGTTCATCAGGATCGGTTCGAGAATGATGGCCGCGATCTCGCCCGGGTTCTGCTTGAAGCGCAACTCGACGCTGGCCAGGTCATTGAAGGTCGCGGCCAGAACGTTGGCCAAGGCAGACTTCGGAACTCCGAGTCCACCGGGAACCGATGTGGGAGCATTGATGTCGCCGTAGTCGGGCGCGTGCGGCTTAACACTGACCAGCGCCGAATCGTGTAAGCCGTGATACGCGCCTTCAAACTTTACGATCTTGTCGCGTCCAGTAGCAGCGCGGGCCAGGCGAATAGAATGCATCGTGGCTTCCGTACCGCTGTTGCCGAAGCGCACCATCTCGACTGGAAAACGGTTGCAGATTTCTTCCGCTAGTTCCCACTCCATGTCGTGGGGCATGCCGAACATGGTGCCGGTGCTCAAGCGCTTTTCCACGGCCTTCATGACCGCGGGATGGCAATGCCCGGCCATGAGCGCGCCAAAGCACAGGTTGTGGTCAATGTATTCGTTGCCGTCGAGGTCGCGGAATTTGCTGCCCTGTCCCTCTTTCACAAAAATCGGGTAAGGATCATAGGCGCGATAGTTGCTGGCCACTCCCAACGGAATGCGTTTGAGGTTTTTCTTGTGGGCAGCGGCGGATTTCGACGTGCGGCGCTCGAAGGTTTCGAGCTCTTTCTGCAGTGCGGGGTACATCGGATCTCCAGGAATGGCTCAAGCCGCTCTGATTGCGGCCATTAGAATGCCCGGGCGACGCAGCCGCCCGGGTTAAAAGAAAGCTGTCTCTACTCTACTGCTTTTCGCTTAGAACGCGAACTTCAATGCAAACTGAATATTACGTGGATCACGGGCGCGCTTGATGCGTCCGAAATCCGCTCCGTCGCTGATATTGCCGTCGGGATTCAGGAACTGACTGTGATTAAAGGTGTTGAAGAACTCGGCCCGGAACTCGAAGTGTTTGCTTTCGCCGATGGGTAGAATTTTTTGCACGGAAAAATCAAAATTGTTGATCCCCGGCCCGCAGCAGATTGTCCTCGGGGAATTGCCCAGCAATTGAAGGGGAGTTGAAGTGTCGGACTGTACCGGGAGCGCAAAGGAATTCGGGTCGAAGTAGTAATTATTGTTTTTTCTCGGGTCAAACGTCTTGAACGGGGCAACCAGGTCCGGCTTACCCGGCAATTCGAAGTCGAAGCTATTTTCCAGTTCCGCATCATCGCTCGATTGAATGCGGATCGGGAAGCCGCTCTGGAAGCTGGTAATCCCGGAAATGGCCCATCCGTTGAGGATCTTGCCCTTGGCTCCGTCATATTTGGGAACCGGCAGTTCCCAAAGATAACTGAGTACCAACCGATGCCGCGCGTCAAACAGGGAAAGAGAGCGATTGCAGCGGTCGCAAATCGGTTTGAGGATGTTTTCAAAGCTGGAGGCATTATCGATCGACTTGCTGTACGTATACGCCAACTGGAACTGCAATCCGTGAGTAAACCGCTTCTCCAGGGATGCCTGCAGGGAGTTGTAGTTGGAGTTCGCAATCGTGTCCTGCGCAAAGATGCTGGAGAAGACGGGTACTCCGTCAGACGGGCAGCCATTGCCGGTGTACGGGTCGCAGCTGGGAGAAGAGTAACGTCGCAGTCCCACCAACGTAATCGGATTGGGATTGGGACCTGTAACCACGCCGGGTGAACCGTAGGGCAAGTGCAAGGTGACCCCGGCTGGAATTTCATTTGCCGCAATGGTAAAAGAGCTGTCCGCAAAAAACGGACCGCAAGCCAGACCTGCGTCCGCGGTCAGGTCGGATATGTGTTGCAGATCAAGACAGGTCTGCGCATTGCCAAAGTTTAGGTCTTTCGTGGCCAGTAAGCGATGTCCCTGGGACCCGACGTATCCCACCGAAAGCACGAGGTCTTTGCCAATCTCGCGCTGGATTCCCAGGTTGTACTGCGATGTGTACTGAGCACGGAGGTGGGGCTCCAGTTCTCCGAACAGGAGAATAGGACGGAATGAAGACCAGTCCGTCGCCTGGCCAGCGGGAGGAGTAAGGATTCCGTTAAATGGATTAGGGCTCTGGTTTCCGTCCTGACTGATAAACGGTGTGTTGAACAACCCTTCGGAAAGCAGCGAGCTCCCACCGAATGGAGGCTCACCCTGGAATTGCTCGAGCACGAGCTGTTCGATCGGATTATAGAAAAGCCCAAAGCCGCCGCGGATTGTGGTCTTCCCATTTTTCCATGGGTCCCAGGCGATTCCGATACGAGGAGCAAATGATTTGTAGTAGCTGTCAGTCAGCCCTTGAGGAACGCCTTTATCTCCGGGCACAACCAATCCCAACGGAAATACGGCGGCCGCGGAACCTCCCGGATTGCAGTCCGTGTCCGGGTAACCGAGCGACGCTTGGCTTGCCGCGCTGAGCTGACAAGGATAAGTCGTCGTCGCCTGGCCCGGCCGGAATGTCTGATAGCGTTTGCCGGCGTCATAGATCGGCTGGTTGAATTCCCAGCGCAGACCGTAATTGAGAGTTATATTGGGTCGGATTTTCCAGCTGTCCTGGGCAAACAGGTAGATTGAGTTTCCGCGTATATCTTCGGTTTGCGCCGATCCTTGCAAGTAGGAATCGGGAAGACCTAACAGGTAGTTGGGAAACAAATTCTGATTTCCGTTGGCATCCAGGGCAATGGGGTCGTTTGATCCACCACCGGAATATGTGAAATCGCCGTTGACATCGAAGAACAAGGTCTGCAGGAAGCGCTGGTTCCTGTAATCGACACCAAATTTCGTGGTGTGATTTCCCATGATTTTGGTGAGGTTATTGCTGAATTGGTAGGTATTGCCCTTCTGTGGCAACTCACCTTCGAAGTTGTTACCGATGGTGAAACCGCCTCCAATGCTGATGAACGGCACGCCTTCGCGATTCGCGCCGAGGGCCGGAGTGATGCCAATCCGCGGATCGCTTGCAATCACGCCGGGCGTATCGCTGGTACCGGTAAAGCAAAATGCTGCCGCCGCGCCACCACAGGAATCGGTGACCAGATTGGTCCGTTGAGGGTGAAGGAAGGTGCCCTGGGCCTCCCGGAAATAAGTCACACGGGCTTCATTGACGGTTGTCGAGCTGATGGTCCAGACGTGTGAGAGGTTGACCTGCTGCGAGCGAGTAGCGTTGTTGTTGCCGAATCCGGGGAGAAGGTTTGGCGTGGCCGCCTGAAATCTTGTAAATGGCTGCCCGTCGAAGGAATCGTTGAAATAATAGTAGAGGTTCAGATTCTGCTTGTCGTTAATCCTGTGGTCTATTTTTACGGTGAACTGGTTCGCGTGGGAGTCCTCATTGGGAATCGCCCGGAAAAGATTGTCGACATTGCCCAGGTTAGAACAATTGGGGTCGGCGGTTGGACAAGGCACGAAGTTCTTCAAAATGGCCGCCGCCGCCGGGTCGAAGCAGGTGGTTGGAATCACGTTGGTGGGAAAGAGTGAGTTGTAGGTTGCTCCCGCCGTGGCGCCCACACCACAACGGGCGTTCAATATAGCTGCGAACGTGTTAGTCCCAACCACGGCGGTAGGGTCAAACGGGGTTGCAGAAAAATCCCCGGCGCGCTCGGCTGCGGTGGGAACAATGACCGGGTCGGAAGAAATACCATGGACGACGCGTCGTCCTTCATACGACGCGAAAAAGAAAGTCCGGTCCTTCTTGATCGGACCACCGAAGGTGCCGCCAAATTGGTTCTGCTTGTCGTCGGCCCGGCGGAGGTCAAGGTAGCCCTTCGCGTTCAAGGATTGATTTCGCAAGAATTCGTATACGCTGCCGTGCCAATTATTGGTCCCCGACTTGGTGACCACATTAATTACCGCTCCAGAATTGCGGCCATATTCGGCGTCAAAGGTATTGGAAAGAACGCGGAACTCCGCAATGCTATCTGGCGTGGGTTGAATCGCGGGGGAATTCACGAACAAGTCGTTGCCATCGCCGCCGTTGACGTTAAAGTTGTTGGAACGCCCCCGACCTCCGTTGACCGACACTGCGCCGGACTGATTGCTGCCGTAGAAAAGATCGGAACCGCCCACGCCCTGCACACCCGGCTGCAATTGAAGCAATTGATAAGTGTCACGCGCATTGAGGGGAAGACCCGCCACCTGGCGTTGGTCCATGACAGCACCCAGCTGCGTGCTGGTGGTGTCCACCAAAGGCGCTTCCGAGGTGACTTCGACCGTCTCCTTGGTCTCGCCGATCTGCATGATCGTGTTCACAGTGATGACCTGGTTTAGATCCAGGTTCACACCGCGTTGCACGTTCTTCTTGAAGCCAGCCAGGTCGAACTCCAGCCGGTACACGCCGACCGCGACTTGCGGAAAGCCATAGTCACCCGTGCCGCTGGTTTGCGTTTCCTGGCTGACGCCGGTCGCTTCATTGGTCGCCGTGACCTTCACATTGGCCAAAACGGCGCCGCTGGGATCCGCGACCCGGCCCAGAATTCTGCCGCCTGTGCTTTGGGCAAGAAGGGAGGTGGGGTACACAAGACAAAACAAGACGGCCAGCCACCGGGCTGTCCAGCGCGCTGTCGACGAAGGCATGGGATTCTCCGAGCTGCGGGTGGATGTTTCAATTTTTCAAAATGCAAAGCTTGCATGCATTGCAAACCTTGCTATAATCGCGCAAGGTTAGAGGCACCCTCCACAAACTGTCAAGCAAAAAATAGCGTTACTCCTTATCGGCAAAACACTTGGGAGCAGGGTTCGGGATGAAGCCGGCTGAGCGAAAACCCTACTTGAAAATCGGCGATGTGGCGCGGCTGGTCGGCGTCTCCCCTTCGGTCATTCGCTCCTGGGAGAGCCTGGGCCTTACCCGCCCGCACCGCACCGCCAGCAAGTACCGCCTCTATGCCCCGGAAGACATAAGGCTGCTCAAGCGGGCCCGCTTTCTGCGCAAAGTCCGTGGCTTGAATGCTCCCGCCATTGTGCAAATGCTCAAGCGTGAGGGTCGGGTTCGGCCTTCCTCGAACGGCGCCTCCAATGCCATCGGTGTACGCCTGCGTCAATTGCGAATCCGCCGCGGGCTTTCGCTGGCGCACGTAGCCAAGGCGGTGGGCATCTCGCTAGGCTTCTTGAGTGCTCTCGAACGCTCTCACATGAGCGCTTCTGTTTCCACGCTGCGCAAGTTGGCACGGTTCTACAAAACCAACATCCTGGATTTTTTCGATCCCGCGGAATCGAGTGTGCGGCTGGTGTCTCCGGGCAAGCGCAAGGTACTCGAAGCCGGTCCGGGAGTACGCATGGAATTGCTGGCCTGGGGCAACACCGTCATGGAGCCTCATCTGTTCCGCATCGCACCCCAGAGCGGCAGCGGCGAGTCTTACCATCATGAAGGCGAGGAGTTTCTGTACATCCTGCAGGGAGAATTGCAGATTTCGCTGGAGGGAGAGGAGTACCATCTCCAGCCGGGCGACAGTTTCTATTTCGAGAGTGCCACACCCCATAGCTGGAAAAATCCGGGCCGCAGCGAAACCTGGGTGCTCTGGGTCAACACGCCGCCTACGTTCTAGCCGCCTGCGGCATTTGCAGCACGCTAATCGGGAGGAAAGCCTGGTCGAGCGTTAGTTATCCGGCGCCTGCGCGGCCGGCAACGGCGGACGCAGCGGAGATGAAACCATGATTCGACGTCTCGCGTTTTCACTTTCACTGTTTACGTCCGTCGTGCTGCTCGGTTCCTGCGGGAAGAAGACTCCCACCTTGAATTTGCTGGTGTGGGAAGGCTATGCCGACCCATCATTCGTGCAGGACTTCGAATCAAAGTACCACTGCAAGATTTCCGCCTCCTACATGGGATCGAGCGACGAACTGGTCGCCAAGCTGCGCGGCGGCAGCGCAGGTAATTACGATGTGATCTCACCTTCGAGCGACGTTGCGACTTCCATCGCGTCGGCTGGTTTGGCTCTGCCGCTCGATCTTGCTCAGATTCCCAGTTACGGCCGGCTCTCACCGCAGCTCACCTCCCTGCCCCTGGTGCGCGTAAAGGACCATGTTTACGGCGTGCCCTTCATGTGGGGCCCGGATCCGCTCATCTTTGACACCACCGTTTTCCCCAAGCCTCCAGAGAGTTGGACGGTATTCTGGGACCCGAAGTATCGCGGCAAAATTTCCGTATGGGATGATCTTTCGACCGTCTACATGGCAGCGCAGGTTCTGGGCTTCGACAAACCCGATCCTTCACAGCTTTACAACCTCACCGACGAGCAGCTCGACGCCGTCAAGAAAAAATTGCTGGAGCTGAAGCCCAACGTCCGGAAGATGTGGTCGACCGGCGGCGAACTAACCAATCTCTTCCAGAATCACGAAGTAGTTGCGGCCATGGGCTGGCCGTTGATGACCAACCAACTCCGCAAGCTTAACTTTCCCATTGGCGAGACCATCCCCAAAGAAAACACCACGGGCTGGATTGATCACCTTATGATCACCGCCGGCAGCGAGAACAAAGAGCTTGCCTACAAATTCCTGGAATACATGGTGGAGGCACAAACCCAGAAGAAGGTCACGGAAATCACCGGATACACTCCGGCCAATCCGCAGGCCGCGCAACTCATGACCCCGGACGAGATCAAGGGGTTGCATCTCGACGACGTGGACAACTATCAGGCGCGTCTTTATTTCTGGCAAAATGTGCCGCGCCGCGCCAAGTACAACGAAATCTGG
>Ga0210410_10005009_pt1 | contig 11584 bp, 9 predicted proteins | sample IncBWC4MmetaG_FD_161058 | JGI IMG/M metagenome (GOLD analysis project Ga0210410, IMG submission 161058) | Forest soil microbial communities from Barre Woods Harvard Forest LTER site, Petersham, Massachusetts, United States - Inc-BW-C-4-M | ecosystem: Environmental > Terrestrial > Soil >... | reverse complement strand
TGGCCAGCAACCGAGCACCTGCTGCGGGTGATCAGAACAGATCCTGCTCCATCCAGTGGGCTGAGAAGCAAGAAAAATCACAGCCGGTGGAGATGTGTTTTTTCTTGACTTCTACCTTTATAGAACCAATCAGGACTTGGGAATTGCTTCGTTTCCATTCCAAACTTGATAAATCTCCCGATGAGGTTGAGGATGTCAAGGATGATCGCCCCATCGGCCCCGCATCCGAGCGATTCGACCTTTTGGCCTCGCATCTAACCCTTTAGGAGAAGATTAGCCATGTCGCATCATTTCGATACGCCTACCGCAAAAGAAGACCCCCGCATCAACGTCTGCGACTTCTACTTGTTCCGCGGCCGCCCGGGCACAACGGTCATGGCTTTGACTGTGAATCCGAACGCCGGCGTCGGCGCGCCAGACACCTTCCGCGACGAAGGTCTCTACGCCTTTCGCTTCGACACGGATCGCGATCTTCGCGAAGACGTCGCCTTCAAGGTCCAGTTCGGCGCGCCCACCCACGCCGATGGCGGCGAGCACCGGCACGTTCAGACCTTCGAGGTCCGGCGCGCCACCGGAGCGGACGCTCTGAAGGGCGCCGGGGGCGAACTCATCATTTCCGGGAATACGGGACGCGTCGTGAAAGCGGATCAGGGCTGCCTGGCGTACGCAGGCCTCGCGCCCGATCTGTTCGCCACCGATGGCGCCGGTTTCGGCGCCTTTAGAAAAGCTTTGTGGTCCGAAAACCGGTTTGCCCCGGAGGCGTTCCAGAATCGCCAGAACTTCTTCGGCGGCAACAATGTCACCGCTATCGTCCTCGAGGTCCCCAGCAGCCTGATCGGACGAGGTGTGGTGCACGCCTGGGCCACCGCATCGCTCTACGGGCACGCGCCGGAGGTGCAGGTATCGCGTTGGGGCCTGCCGATGATCACCCACATCCTGCTCTCCGATCCTTCGCTGCACGACGCATCGGAAAACTACAACCGCGCGGTCCCGGCGGACGAAGTGGCGCTGTTCTCCAAACCGATCCGCGACTTCGTGGAAAAAGTCACCGCGCTCGCCCACTCAGCGGCCGACCCATCCGCCTACGCTACGCAACTCCTCGCGCGCCTCTGCCCATCGGTCCTGCCGTATGAACTGGACACGCCCGCCTCATTCAGCTTTGCCGCCTTCAACGGCCGCGGCCTCTGCGACGACGTGATGGACGTGATTCTCACGCTGGTCACGAACACGGCCCTCGGCGATGGGGTGGCGCCCGATATGCGGCTGATGCGCCCGGATTTTCCCTATTTCGGCGAGCCGCACCCTACAGCGGCGAGTTCCGCTAAGCAGTGAGGGCGAAGGAGTGAGCGCGCGGACGACACGGCGGCGATCTGCGATTGGATGGATTTGCTCGCCGGCAGCGCGGAGCGAATCTCCGCCGTCTCCGTCGCCGGCGCGAAGGTTCGTGCCACGGTAATCCAACTTACCGCGTGTTGACCCGATGTCTTAGACTTTGATCGTCGAGGCACTTCGTTGGACTTAATCGGTTTGGGTACCCTTAGTGATGAGGAGCATGCACAGCGAAGTTTACCTGAGCTGGCTTCAGTCTTGCAAAGATTCATCGCCGGCGTTCAGAATGAATTAAGTAACTTTCTCGGCGCCTATCTTGTCGGCTCGCGCGCAACGGGAGGCTTTGATCTAGACAGTGATGTTGATTTCCTGATCCTCACAAACGCGGAGTTAAGCGATGTAGAAGTACGATCATTACAAACAACACATGTCGACATCCATGCTCTCGGATGCTATCCAGCCGAGCATCTGGAGGGGTGCGGATTTGCTGAATCGGACTGATCTGGTTGGAGTAGAACCGGTGGTTTGGCATTCGTTACGGTCCGGCTTCGATCGGAAAGCTTATCGGGGCGTCCTCTGCAGCGCTGCGAGTGGCCAAAGGTACAGCGAGCGCCCTAGCGGTTGAATTGCGCACGACGAATTCGGGATCAATGGCGATTTCCGGTATCCAGTCTTCGTGCTCTTCGATACGGTTCAACAAAGTGCGCGCCGCGATCTCCCCCATCTTTTGGAGCGGTTGGCGCACGGTCGTGAGACTCGGGTTGTTATAGACGGCAATTCTTATATCGTCGAAGCCCACCACAGAAATGTCTTCAGGAACTCGCAACCCGGCTTCTTGGAACGCGAGGATGGAACCGATCGCGGAAATATCGTTATACGCAAACAGCGCTGTGAACGGCCGTCTACGGGCCAGCAGCTGGACGGCGAAGGGATAACCGAGCTGGGGCGTGGCATCGCGGCCTTCGAGTTGAACAATAAGTTCCGCCTTCATGCGGATGCCGAGTTCCTCGGCAACTTCGCGGATGGCCTTCCAGCGGTCCTCCGAATCTGGACTGACGTCAGCTCCCTTCATGAAGGCAATTTCTTTGTGACCCAGCTCAATGAGATGATTCAGCGCCAACCGTGCTCCTTTGCGGTGATCTAACACAATATTCGTGACACCTTCGACGCGGCGGTGCCCGGGGATAGTAATTGCCGGCAGTGGCAATGGACGATCAATAAGGGTGTCCACCGTAATGAATCCTTCGACGCCGCGGTCCAGCAGAATGTGCGAATACGTTTCAAGGAGCCTTGGATCGTCGCGGTGAGCAACCGTCAGAAAGAAGAAGTTCTTCTCTCGGAGGTATCGTTCAATACCGCTGATGATCGGCGAACCGTAAAAATCACCGATCTCCTGGATAACTACGCCGATCATGTATGTGCGCTTTACACCCAAGTTGCGGGCATAGAAGCTGGGTCGGTAATTCAGCTCGCGAGCGACCGAGAGGATTCGGTCTTGAGTGTGCTGGGGAACGGATCGGGATGCATCGGATTTGTTCAGGACAGCGGAACAGGTCCCCTTAGTGAGGCCCACGCGCTCGGCTATCATTTTCAAGGTCACGGGAGAGTGCCTTGTGCTCTCCCCCTTCTTCTTTTGGATTTTCATCCGCTTTCGCTCCTGACGCACTATAAAAATCGCGTTTAGAACGGCACCAGGCCGGTCGGCCTCATTGCGAACATTCTACCCCATTTGAACCTTGCCGCGCAGCGAACAGGCCTGCTCGCCAGGATGCCGAAGAATACCGGTTATCCAACCCACGAGACTTTAGAATACCGGTATTGTTCGCTTGACAACGCAGGGACAGTAGCGCTAAATGGCGTCACATGGGGGTAGTGTTAAGAGATGAAGGACGCTGGCAGCGGACTCAGCGAAGCGATTAAGAACAAATCCCTGCGAGCCATCACGGCGGTGAGCTACCAGGACATTGCCGGCGGACTGGCTCATGAAATGATGGGGCTTATCAGGCCAAGCGAACTCCGCAAGTGCAGCCCGCCTTTCAAGATGCTCATTATCGACAGTAGTGGCACGGTCGTATTTGAATGCAGAGTGAGCAAGGACGGAAAGGTGCGGCCCGTGGGACTGGTGCCCATGGTGCAAGATTCCCATTTTCCGGCGACGGCTTTGCTCACGGACAGTTCGTTCGTCACACGCACGTTCCGCATCGAGCACCCAGCGACCAGTTGTCCTTACAACTAACCGCTGGTTCTGTGACTTCCACCGCTTCGCATTACTTAATGCATTGCTAGAATACCGGTTTGTTAGTAGCATCTGCCCTGATTGGGACTAGTCTCCGGGGAATCGACGAGCAGACCCTTATTGGGGCGACTGCGGTACAGCCGAGGCGATCAGATTTCCATGATAGCTTGCAGTGTCGCAGCGTCTGCCTGATCGAGGCAGACCGGTGAGGAGAGGGCTCAGACTTATGGCTTCCAAAATGCGTTCGGTTCGTTTTTTGCTTCTGACTGTTGCTTCCGCGTGGCCCTACGGATTGCTGAGGGCGCAGTCTCCGCCACGGTTGGACGATGCTGCAATCGAGCAGCGCGTCAGCCGATTGCTCGGCCAAATGACACTGGAAGAAAAGATCGGCCAAACCGTCCACTTCGCCGATAGTTCCACCGGACCTGGTTCGGCCCATGCCGACTATCGCGAACAGACCGCCCAGGGCCGAGTGGGCTCCTTCGAGAACATCACGGGAGCGGCCGAGACCAATTCCTTGCAAAAGCTGGCCGTCGAAAACTCCCGGCTGCACATTCCACTCGTCTTCGCGTTGGACGTAATTCACGGATACCGCACCATTTTCCCAGTACCGTTGGCCATGGCCTCGACCTGGGACCCCGCGCTGGTGGAAAGCGCTTCCCGCATCGCTGCCAAGGAAGCCACCAAAGAAGGCATCCGCTGGACATATTCGCCCATGGTTGATATCGCGCGTGATGCCCGCTGGGGACGCATTGTGGAAGGAGCGGGAGAGGATCGATACCTGGGCTCCGCCATGGCCATTGCTTACGTGCACGGATATCAAGGCGCTCGCCTGGACGATCCGGAATCCATGCTGGCCTGTATGAAGCATTTCGTTGGCTATGGAGCCGCCGAAGCGGGGCGAGATTACAACTCGGTGGACATGTCCGAACGCATGTTGCGTCAAGTCTATCTGCCACCCTTCCACGCCGCCCAGGAAGCTGGCAGCGGGTCGGTCATGAGCGCCTTTAATACCCTAAACGGCGTGCCCGCTACTTCCAACTGGTTTACGCTGACGCACATCCTTCGCGAAGAGTGGGGATTTGCGGGAGTGGTGATCAGCGATTACGGATCAGTTCGGGAAACGATCGCCCACGGTATTGCCGCGGACGGCAAAGCAGCGGCGCGCAAAGCGATTCTCGCGGGCCTCGATGTGGATCTTGAAGGCAACGAGTATTCCCGCTATTTGGCGGAACTGGTGCGGTCAGGAGACGTACCGGAAGCCGCCGTGGAGCAAGCTGCGCGTCGTATGCTTCGTATAAAATTCGCGCTCGGATTATTCGATCATCCCTATACTCCCGAGCCGGCAAGCGGCGGCAAGCCTCAACTCGATCCTGCCGACGTGGAGTTCGCCCGCAGTGTTGCGGAACGTTCCTTTGTGCTTCTAAAGAACGGTAACGCGGGAGGGAAGCCGCCTCTCCCATTTGGTCCGGAGGTCCACAACATCGCCCTCATCGGCCCTCTAGCCGATAGTGCCTCCGATATGCTGGGTCCGTGGCGCGCAAGGGGCAATGCAGCAGACGTAGTGACGTTGCGGACAGCCCTGACCTCGCGCGTGGAGCAATCGAACGGGCGAGTACTCTACGCCAAAGGCACCGAGATTCTGACTGTCGAAGATAAGGGCTTTGCAGAAGCCGTTGCGGCGGCCAAGCAGGCTGACGTTGTCTTGATGGCCCTTGGAGAAGACTCCTTGTGGATGACCGCCGAGGGGGCTTCCCGGGCCCATCTCGGTCTGCCAGGAAACCAACAACAGCTTTTGGAAGCGGTGGCCGCGGCGGGGAAACCCATGGTCCTCATTGTTTTCAGTGGCAGGCCACTGACCCTCAACTGGGCCGCGAGTCACGTACCGGCGATTTTGCAAGCTTGGTTTCCAGGAGTGCAAGCTGGACCGGCGCTCGTACGAACACTTTTTGGCGATGTGAGTCCGAGCGGGAAGCTTACCGTTTCGATGCCTCGCAGCGTGGGCCAAGAACCCCTGTACTATGATGCATTGAATACCGGCCGTCCTGCGGATGGTGTTGATCTCAGTCGTCCACCGGCCAACAACCACGAAAAATACCATTCGCGCTACGTGGACGAAGAAAATGCGGCGCTCTTTCCGTTTGGTTACGGACTCAGTTATACCCGATTTAGTTACTCTCCTTTGGAACTGAGCACATCCCGGTTGAGTGCAAGCGCGCTCAACGAGAAGACCGAGCAACCGCTGCATGTGTCCACCACGGTAAGGAATGCTGGATCGCGCGCTGGCGATGAAATTGTAGAACTCTACGTCCGCCTTCGGGGAACCAGCGTCGCTCTTCCCGTAAGACAACTGGAAGGATTTCGAAGACTTGCTCTTTCGCCCGGACAATCTCAGCGGGTCGAATTCACCCTGGGACGCAATGAACTTGCATTCTGGAACATGGATATGCAAAACCTAGTGGAGCCGGCACAAGCCACCGTGTGGATCGGCCCCAGTTCCGCGGAGGGCGAGAGTGCAGATTTCGTCATTGCAAAGTAGCCGGTCTTTGCCAATTCATTCGCGCACCTGCCCTCGCCGCGTCTCGCACGCCGAATGGCATCGCCACTCCATGTCAACGAAGAAGGTTCGACCAATTCTCTGCCAAGTAGCGAATCGCTACTTATTGCCAGTCGTGCGATTCGCGCGGGTTGCGAACGACCCGCGTTTGCAGGTCTGTACCGGAGGTGCAGGCGCGAGCGGCACACGTTGGAGCATCCGCGTTTACAAATCAATTGCACACGAATCTTTTTATAGGAACGGCAAATGAAATATCGCAAGATCGGCCGCACGGGATTTGAAGTTGGTGAAATCGCGCACGGATTATGGGGCATGGGCGGGTGGAGTGGATCGGAGGATAGCGAGTCCGTGGCGGCACTTCAACTTGCGGTGAAGCTCGGCTGCAATTTCTTCGACTCAGCCTGGGCGTATGGGGAAGGCAAAAGCGATAGCCTGCTTGGGCAGATCATCGGATTGAATCAGGAAGAACGCCTTTATGCCGCATCTAAAATTCCGCCGATGAACCAACGTTGGCCCGCGCTGTCGAAATATAAGTACAGTGAAGTTTTTCCTCCGCAGCACGTTTTCAAGTACGCCGATCTTATTCGCAAGAATATCGGCACTGATTCGATTGACCTGCTTCAATTCCATGTGTGGTCCGATCATTGGGCCGATGAGGCTGATTTCCGCAACACAGTGCAGAAGTTGAAGCGAGATGGAGTCATTCGCTCTTTTGGCTTGAGCCTGAACCGCTGGGAACCGGAAAACGGAATCAAGGCGATGCGGACTGGCCTCGTGGATTCCGTGCAAGTCATCTACAGCATCTTCGACCAATCACCCGAGGACGAATTATTTCCCGCGTGCCAGGAGTTGAACGTCGGAGTCATCGTCAGGGTGGCGCTCGACGAAGGCAGCCTGGGTGGGAAGCTGACCAAGGACACGAAATTTCCCGCTAGCGACTGGCGCACCCGCTACTTCAATCCCGAGAATCTCGCCAACACCTTGGAACGCGTAGACAAACTCAAACAAATTCTGCCGCGAGGAATGTCACTGCCGCAGATGGCGCTGCGCTTCGTGCTTTCTCATCCTGCGGTGAGCACGACGATTGTGGGCATGAGGAAATTGGAACATGTCCGCGAAAACATCGCTCTGAGTGACCAGGGCCCGCTCCCTTCGGATCTCCTTCGGGAGTTGAAACGTCATCGTTGGGACCGCAAGCCGGCGCCTTGGTCTGATTAGCCCAATGCACCTCTGATGATTTTTCTTGCCAAGGCGCGGGACAATGAGTGAACAGCAAAAGGAATTAACATCCAACGCAACCGGCAATACAACGCATTGCGGAATGATCCTGTGCGCAACAGTCAGATTCTCGAGCCGATCCAAGCAGGCCGCCGGGGCGAGCCGAACGATGTTGCTGGTGCGTTTTGGTAAACAATCTTGGAACGTTCATCAACGCGGGGGCAACGTAAAATGCAATCACATCTCGAACTTGGTGAGGCAGAAGCGCGCCTGGCAATTGACGCCTGCTCTGCCGAGCTTAGGCGGCGAAAAAAAGTGGGCTCCATCGCCGTCGGTGACAAGCATGGCGAGTTGATCGCGCTTCTGCGTATGGATGGCGCCTCGCTGCCGTCCGCAGGAATAGCGGCCAATAAGGTATTCACATCATCGCGCCTCCGTCAGCCCAGCGGCGCTTTGGGGCGCGCCGCACTCGCTGAGGGTTGGGACGTTCATTACCACGGCGACGCCCGCTATCTCGGCTGGGACGGTGGGGCCCCCGTTTTTTATCGAGAGCAATGTGTTGGCTCTGTCGCGGTCAGCGGACTTACGGGCGTGGAAGATCTCGAAATCGCCGAAATTGGCGTCAACGCTATTCTCGCAACACTGGATTAAAGGCATGGCCTTTCCCTTCCATGCTCAACCGCTGGATCGAGGAGCAACCCACTTTACCCTATGAATACACTCCACTCCCCTGATTACGTTGTCTTTCTCATCTATTTCCTAACCGTCGCCGGCTACGGGTATTGGATCTACACGAAAAAAAAGGCCGCCGCGGTTTCCTCGACTGACTATTTTCTAGCCGAGGGCGCCCTGACTTGGTGGGCCATCGGCGCCTCCCTCATCGCTTCAAACATCTCTGCCGAACAGATGATTGGCATGAGCGGTTCCGGTTTCAAGATGGGTTTGGGTATCGCGACCTACGAATGGCTCGCGGCGGCCACGCTCCTCATCGTGGCCGTGTTCTTCATGCCGGTGTATCTGAAAAATAAGATCTACACCATGCCCCAGTTTTTGCGGCAGCGCTACAACGGCACGGTGGCGATGATCATGGCGGTCTTTTGGTTATTGCTCTACGTGGTGGTGAACCTCACCTCCATTCTTTACCTCGGCGGTCTCGCGGTCCACGGGATCTCCGGAATCGACCCTGGAACCTGCATGTATGCGCTAGCGATTTTCGCCGTGATCATCACCCTCGGCGGAATGAAGGTCATCGGTTACACCGATGTGATTCAGGTATTCTTTCTCGCGCTCGGCGGCTTGGTGACGACCTACCTCGCCCTGAATTTGGTTTCGGATAAATTCGGCACAACCGGAGTCGTGAACGGATTCAACCTCTTGAGGGAGCACGCGGGCGATCATTTTCACATGATCCTGAAAAGGGACAATCCCAACTATTCGGATCTGCCGGGATTGACGGTCTTGATCGGGGGAATGTGGATCTCGCATCTGAGCTACTGGGGCTGCAATCAATACATCACCCAGCGTGCGCTCGGGGCCAGCCTTCCCACGGCGCGCGCCGGTCTCCTGTTCGCCGCCTTCCTGAAATTGCTAATGCCCGTGATCGTCGTGCTGCCGGGCATCGCCGCTTATGTGTTGCATCAGCAGGGAAGCTTTCAAAGCGAGTTGCTTCTGGGTGGCCAGGTGCAACCCGATCAGGCCTATCCCGTATTGCTGAACCTGCTGCCGACCGGTCTCAAAGGCCTCGCGTTCGCTGCGCTCACCGCAGCGGTCGTCGCCTCTCTCGCCGGAAAAGCCAACAGCATCTCCACCATCTTCACGCTCGATATCTACAAACCGTATCTGCACCCGGGGGTGGCCGAGAAGAAAATCGTCTGGATAGGTAAATTCGCGATCGTCGTCGCAATGGCTGTCGCGGTATTCCTCGCCCCGAGGATGGGCATCGGTGAGAAAGGCGGATTTCAATACATCCAGGAATACACGGGTTTTGTGAGCCCCGGGATTTTCGCGATGTTCATCCTGGGCTTTTTCTGGAAACGGACGACTTCAAACGCGGCGCTCTTTGCCACCATCGGTGGATTCGCGTGCTCCTGTTTGCTGAAATTTGTTCCAAATTTCATTGACCTTTCTGGACTCGCCTCCAGCGGCTTTGCCAAGGCGAATGACACGGGGGTTTACGAGATCCCTTTTTTGGATCGGATGGAGATCGTCTTTATTTTCTGCGTGGTCGGGATGGTGGTCATCAGCCTGCTTGGCAAAAGGCCGGCCGCCCCGGGCGGCGAAAGCTCCTCCGGAACCTCGTTGGCGGTGGATGCCTGCATGTTCAAAGTATCGAATGGATTCTTAGCGGGCACGCTGATCGTCTCTGGCGCCTTGGCGGCATTGTACGCGGTGTTTTGGTAGGATGAAGCCCAAGCCTGTCATAGTGCCCCTCGTAGCCGTGAAGCCAATCTGACATAGCTGTTAATCCTCCAGTCTTTTCGTCATCATCCTACGGTACGGTGTACTAAGCAATGCGTGCAGCGCGATTCTGAACCGCGTCACGCTGCGGACTGCCCACCACGTGCCCGTAAATTCCCAGCGTAATCCGTGCGTCACTGTGCCTCAGTTGCTTCTGCACAACAGCCGGGGTTGCGCCGTCTGCAAGCAGGGAACTGGCTGCACCGTGACGCATGGAATGGAACCCGCCACATGGAATGCCTAGCTTCTCCAACAGCGGGTGAAGTTGCTTTTCCCGTAGCTTGTTCGCCGAGAAGGCACGCGCAGTTCGATTGACGAACAGCAGGTCACTCTTGCCTTCATGCTTCTGAAGGTGAGTGCGCAGCGCGCGGTGTGCGTCGGGGCTGGTGTGGATGACGGTGGACTAAGTGCGAAAGTTTTCCCGTGCACGCGTGCAGCGCCTGCGGATGAGGCCTGCGACCTCGTCCGAGACCTTATCTGCGATCTTGATTTTGTCTAAAGCTTCGATCGCAGCTGCGGCCAGTTCAGGAACGCGGCGGCGGACAAGCGGTTTGGCAAGCTGCGCATCCCCCGCCAGTTGCTCGAAATCCTTTGGTGTGACTTTATCCGAAGAGTATTCGCGCCCGATCCGCATGGCCATGTCAGTGTTCAGTTCGGGATAACAAGTCGTGCTGATCGCATCGTAGAGGGGCGCCAGCCTGATTTCCTTGTCCGGGTATACGAGTGAAAAATTCTTGCCGTGCGCATCGTTGTTGCCAATGAGATAGTTGAAAATCGCGGCGTCCAGAAGATTCGCAAGGTCAATGACCGGTGCGGTCGATACGTTGCGCAACAGCGTGAAGCATTGCTTGAATGACAGCCCACCTTCCTTCTGGTATTTCAGTTCGGAGACGATGCTCTGCGCCTGGCAGAAATCTTCCTGATGAAGGCGCTCGACGCCGGGCGCGCCGTCAATCGTTGCGCGCTTGCGGTCGTACCGTTCGACCAGCAGATACTCGACATCCTCGACTTTTCTGATTTCCACTTTCGCCGCAGGAAGATTCATACGCGCTGCAAGGGTCATGCATAGCGCTTCGTTAAACACTACACCTGCAAAGCGCTCGACCGCCGGCTTGAGGATGTGCGTGCTGGGCGCGCCACCCAAGGGCAGCGAAACTTCTTCACCCTCGATACGCACAGCGACTTTGTCCTGTGCACCAGCCAGCGAAAGGCGAATGCCTTTCTCGCCCGCGAGCAAAGGCCGTTTGGGCAGCTCTCTGAGAATTCCGGCCAGCTCCTTCGCGTCAAGCTTCCGATAATGGTAATCGCGCTTGTTCAACCCCTGACCTACGGGAATGAACGTCACCGCTCCAGCACATTCGCCACCGATCTGTTCAAGCATGGCGTAGTCGTTGCGCGGGCTGATACCCAGATTGCGGGCGATGATTTCGCGTTTGCTCTCTTCCGGCAGAATGCCACCGAAAAATCCCCGGCATTCCTTCGCCGGAAAACGCTCCTTGTGCAGCGGCAGGGATTGCGATAATGCCGCCGCTCCCGGCTGTGCAAGCCAGCTTTCGAGATATTCAAAGGAAATCTGGCCGCCGTCGTCCTGAATGAGATGTCCGACCAGATGTTCATACAAATAGACTTCGAGCATGCGCGCCATTGCCCTATCCTCGCTTTGTGGCCGCTGGCGGCTGCGTGAGTGTTAATTGAATGCCGAGCGTTTGCAGAATCGTCAAAACTTTACCGATTTCGGCGGTCTCTTTCCCTTTTTCGAGTTCTACGATGAATCGTAGGCCGGTGCC
>Ga0210410_10005008_pt1 | contig 11584 bp, 13 predicted proteins | sample IncBWC4MmetaG_FD_161058 | JGI IMG/M metagenome (GOLD analysis project Ga0210410, IMG submission 161058) | Forest soil microbial communities from Barre Woods Harvard Forest LTER site, Petersham, Massachusetts, United States - Inc-BW-C-4-M | ecosystem: Environmental > Terrestrial > Soil >... | reverse complement strand
AAGAAACCGGCCATTTTGCAGCGTGTTTGGAAGCTCCTAAACATCAGTAACGTCGAGGAATTGGTTTCAGCGCCAAAAGAACCGGAGGACATTGATCCGGTCTCCGAGAACATGGTCGTGGCAATGGGTGAGCAGCCCATAAAGGCGTTCCCGCACCAGGATCACATGGCGCATATGAAGGTGGCACTGGCGTTCGCCACCTCTCCCATGTTCGGTGCCAACCCGATGTGGGGCGCTAAGATCGTACCAGTATTGATCCAGCACGTCTACGAGCACTTAGTGCTCTACTACACGCAGCACATGTACGCGGCGCAGTACACCGGGCAAACCGTGGGCGTACCTGGGGCCGATAGCGCATCTATCGATGCTAGGTTTGCTGCAGTGGTTCACTACTCGGACCAGATGCTGTCGCAGGAAGTAAATCAAGAGATTGGACAGATGCTGCAGAAGGCTGTACAGCTGGCGCAGCAATACGCTCAACAGGCGCAGGGGCAGCTTCCGCCTGAAGTTCAGGTGCAAAAAGAAATCGGCATGGCGGAGATCAAGCGCAAGTCGGATTACGACAAGCAGGATCTTCAAATTAAGGGTGAGCAGGCCAAAGCGGACGTAGGTCTTAAAGGTGCACAAGCGCAGCATGATCAAACCAGCGACCAGCGCCAGCAGGCCCATGATGAGAAACAAGACCATCTTAAGTACATCCTGGATGGACTGACGCAACACTTCAAGGACCAGCGTGAACAGGATCGCTTGGCTGCTGACCAGCAGCGCGAGAAGGACAAGCTCGATATGGAGCGCCAGATCGCTGAGATGAAGGACTCCACGGAGCGGGCTATCGCCGCGATGCATGAGCGCAACACGCATGCGGTTGATGTAGTGAAGCACGCAGCTACTGAGGCAGCAGGGATCCACAAACATGACGCGCAACTTGAGTCTCAAGAGCGGGTAGCAGAGACCAATGCGGGGGCCACAGTAGCCGCTGCCAAGGCTAAACCAGCACCCGCCAAGAAGACTTGACAACGTCAGTTTTATGCTACAATTCGAACTTTCGCGGGGTACAGATATGAAAAAGTGCAAGGCAAAAGGCGGCTCGGTTGACAAGGAATATGGCACGGCCAAGGTCGGTCAACATGAGCGCATGGCAACGGGTCACATGGGCACTATTAACAAGTTACCCAGCAAGATTGGTGGCTCTGTCAAAGGGAAGAAAAAGTGAGCGAAGCCATCAGTCGCCACAAGCGGTTAGCCATGGGCAGACCCATGCATAACACCTATGCCAAGGGCGGCTCTGTGAAACCCTCTGTTCCGGAATACGCGGATGGTGTAGTAGCAGACTCGCGCAAGCCGGTTGGGACCACGCGGGCTGGCAACAAGGCTAACCCGATTCCGTCTGCGGACATTGAGTCGAAGCTGACCGAGAAAGTCGCACCGCTTACGAAGCAGAGTGGTCGTAAGAAGTGATTTTGCTACAACGTGTAATCAACGAGATTCAGCAGACAAAGCTGGATCTCGTACACGAGTCGTTCAGGAACCCGTCTCTTGGTATAGACGGGCATGCTCAATTCATTAAAACTGCCGGACTGGTTAGGGGACTGGAGATGGCAGTGGAGATAGTTGAGCAGCTATTGAAGGAAGACATTTAACCTCACTCAACTTTAAGCTTGGAAGAGATTCCGGGCAGGAGAAGTTCGACAATGCAAGACGCAACACTAGCGGAGGCATTCCCTCCGCACGTAGACCCTCACTTCGTACCTTTCGGCACCCGGGTGCTAATTCAACTTCGCCGTACGCAAACCAAAAGCAGGGGCGGCATCTTGCTGGTCGAGGAGACCAAAGCAGACAAGCGTTTCGCTGAACAGATCGCTATGGTTCACTCCATGGGGTCGTTAGCGTTCAGAAAGCGCGACACTATGGAGCCATGGCCCGAAGGTCAGTGGTGCAAACCAGGAGACTTTGTTCGAGTCCCGAAGTTCAACGGAGATCGTTGGAATGTGAAGATGGCTGATGGTGGAGAGCCCGTGACCTTCGTTCTTTACAACGACTACGAGCTCTTCGGGCGCATCACTGGCGACCCGCTCAAGATGAACGTTTACCTGGACTAGGAACATGGCAAAAGCTCACGACGATGACAGCGCCGCTACGTCACAAGACGAAGCCACTGCACGCACTACAGTAGACAATCTTACCAACCCTGATCCCACAGACAAGATGACTATGCACGTCTCCGATGACGGCATGGTGTCGTTTGGAGATTCTGACGCGCGAGGAGAGCGCACAGCCAAGGTTGGCGACGATGACGAGGATGAAGACGTCGGGCACCCCGGCATGAGCGAAGCCGACAGGGAGGCGCTCCGCGCCAAACGACGGCTTGAGAAAAAGAACCGTAGGGAAAAAGCCCGCGTTGAGAAGGACACCCTTCGCAGCGAGAACTCTCACCTGAAGTCGATCGTGGAGCAGCTGTCTGGACAACTGGGGCAGATGCAGCAGCGAGTCAATAACATCGACGTAAACCGCATCGACAAGGACCTGGAAGAGGCGGCTACTGCCTACAACTACTGGAACGGTGTGTTTGAAGAGGCAGTGAAGAAGGCTGATGGTGCTGGTGCTCGTACTGCCATGGAGAAGGCTGCTGAAATCAGAGCTCGCGGAGAGCAGCTGTTCCAACTTAAGCAGCAAGCTAACAACTCGCAGGTTGTACGCCCCGCTGTGGATCCCTCTGTTCAGAGCAGGGTTGATTCGTGGCGTGCGCGTCCCGAAAATGCGTGGTACAATCCCCTGCAGCCGGATGAGGATACCGAGATTGCGCTACTTGTTGACAAACAGGTGGCCAGAGCAGGCTTCAAGCCGAACACCGACGAGTTCTGGGCAGAACTAGACCGTCGCTTGAAAAAACGCTTGCCGCACAGGTACGAAGCGGATGTATCGGGTGGGGGTGATCCTGATGAGGATAGCGATGGCGCTCGCAGCGCTGCCGCTTCTGGTGCTCCTGCTCGCCGCGTTGCTTCTGCAGGCGGCGGAAACGCGGGGTCGTCGGGGGGAGCCCCCAAGTTCCAACTGAGCGCTCAACGTATTGAGGCCATGAAACAGGCCGGCTCGTGGAACGACTCCAAGAAACGAGAATCTCAAATCCGGGCTTTCATGGCGTATGACAAAGCTGAACGCGCAAAGAGAGGTCAATAATGGCTCGCAATCAAGGGCTCGGTGACGAGCGTATCGTGGATCGTGGAGACAACAGCGCTATGCGCGGAAACCCGCACAGGGAAGCCGATGCGCAGCGTGCTAACGAGGACGGTACTGTAATGACTCGTGCTGAGCGTCTGAGCATGATCAGGGATACGTGGCAGCAGGTGGCGCTACCGACCCCACCTAATATGCCGGGGTACCATCTGTGCTGGCTGAGTACCACCAACTCGTCGGATACCATTCAGCGGCGCATGAAGCTAGGGTATGAGCTCGTGAAGCGCGATGAGCTTCCTGGGTTCAAGGTGGAAAAACCCAACAGTGCAGAGTACAGCGATTACGTTACGTGCAACGAGATGGTGTTGGGGAAGCTTCCGGCCGACATTTACGAAGACATTATGAGTGTTTTCCACAACGACCTTCCGCACGAGGAAGAGACGTCCATTCGTGAGCGCATGCAACAGACGGCGGAAAGTCTTAATCGTCAAGCTGGTCGACAAATTGTTGAACAGGCTCGGGATGGCGGAGAAAGTGGATACGAGCAACTTGGTGCCCAGCGCAGGAAGCCGAAATTTGTTCCTTAACAAGAAATAGCCGTATACGGCATACACTTTTAGCAGCCTACGGGCTGCTTTTTATTTGAGTTGCGCTAAAACCACATTTGTGGTAATATAACAACTGACTGGTTCTGAGTATTGACTCGGAGAAACCAGTCGCTATGCGGAGGACCGCATCTCACAGCCGCTCAAGACGCCGCCATAGGCGTCGTGGCTCCGATGGTCGAAGCGAGCAACAAAGCAATCTTCGTTCAACTAACTCGGAGCACTCAAACATGAGCGCAAGCGCAAGCCCGTTTGGGTTCCGGCCGGTAATGCACTGGAGCGGCCTCGACCGCGCCCGTCCGTACTTGGTCCAGAACTCGTACGCGACCGCAATCTACAAGGGCGATGTGGTGGCATTCGGCACGACCACTGCTCTTGGCACTGTTATTTCCGCCCCGACTTCGGGCGATGTTCTGGGCGTCCTGGCGGGCGTTCAATACTTCGACATCACCGCGAAGCCGACCATCTCGAATTACTGGCCCGGTGCCGTCTCTGGCGCTACGGCCGGCGTTGGCCCGTATCCCCCGGCGCTGACTAGTGGCATTGCGTGGGTGTGGGACGATCCCAACACCATCTACGAAGCCCAAACCGATGGCACCTTCGCTTCCACCGCGAACATCTCGACTGCTTCGGCGTTCCTGCCGGGTGTGATCGGGAAGCAAATGAACCTCGTCAACAACGCAGCTGGCTCGACTACCACTGGTCTGAGCGCGGCGAAGCTGGCTGGTTCTACTGTGACTGCTGTTGGTGCACAGGCGCAGTTCCGCGTCCTGCAACCGGGCGAGCAGACCGACAACGTGTTCACGTCTGATACCTTCGTAATCTTCCAAGTGGGGATTGCGCAGCATCACTACGTGGCCAACAAGACCGCGATCTAAGGGGGAGCGATAAATGGCCGCACCGATGAGAAGTACTGACTTCCGGTCGATCGTTGAGCCCATCCTGAACCAAGCGTTCGATGGCGTCTACGACCTCCGGGAAGATGAGTACAAAGAGTACATGATCGAAGAGGATGGTATCCCTCGTTCGTATCATGAAGAGCCCGTGCTGTACGGTTTCGGTGCTGCTCCGCAGCTTCCGGACGGACAGCCGGTTACCTACCAGCAAGGCGGCGTGCTGTTCATTCAGCGCTACGTCTATCTGGTGTATGGGCTGGCGTACGCGCTGACCAAGATCCTGGTCGAGGACGGAGACCATATCCGCATCGGCACGATCTTTGCCAAGCACTTGGCCCAATCGCTGATGGAGACCAAAGAGACCGTCTGCGCTAACCTGCTGAATCGGGCGTTCAACTCGTCCTTCACGGGCGGCGATGGCGTGTCGCTGGTCAATACGGCGCACCCGATCGCGCAAGGCTTGGCGTTCAGCAACCAGCTGAACGTTGCGGCTGCTCTGTCGCAGACGTCGCTTGAACAGCTGCTCATCCAGATCCGTTCGGCGGTGGACAACGCTAACAAGAAGATCCGCTTGGAGCCGCGTAAGCTGATCGTGGCCCCGGGCAACCTGTTCCAGGCCGAGGTTCTTCTGAAGAGCGTTCTGCGTACCGGCACGATGAACAACGACATCAACCCCGTCAAGTCGATGGGGCTGCTGGAAGCCGAGCCGTGTGTTGTGTCCCGTCTTACTTCGCCTACGGCGTGGTGGGTCGAGACCGATGCTCCACAAGGCCTGAAGCTGCTGATGCGTCGGCGGCTGGAGAAATCGATGGAAGGTGACTTTGAGACGGACTCGATCCGCTACAAGGCCACGGAGCGTTATGCTGCTGGCTGGACCGACCCGCGTGCGGTGTTCGGTACGCCTGGGGCGTAAGAGCGATGACCAACCTGATGGGGCAGCAGGCTAGCACTGCTGCCCCGTTACTTAAACAAGGAGTAAGGTATGGCTCGCGCAGTATGTAGTGGTCCGGTTATTGTGGTGGGAAACACAAATCCCACGCAGTTGTCGGATCCTGATGTCGGCCCGTCTATCACTTTCCAAGGCGATGGGATTCTTGACCCGCGCCTAGTTGGAACGGTTGATGGCGCGCCGGGAAGGCCGATCTACGGCTTTTTCGACAACAAGATGCTGATGTTGACGGATAGCACCCCGTCTGCCTCTGCAGCTGGTAACTTGGACAGCCAAGCTGGTGGCTTGGTTATTCCGGCTGGTGGCAATACCACCCCGCGAGCGATCAACGCGGCTTCGCAGTCGATCGCCGTGTCGACCAACATTCCGCTGGGCGTGTTTCCTCCGGGTCCTGCGACCACGGTTGTTACGGTTCCTGGAACGCTGGACTTCGGGTTCACCACGGGGTCTATCACGGGTGGGCAAAACACGATGACCATTCCGGCTGGCGCCTACAAGTACTTCAAGAAGGGGCAGGCCATTTTCGTGGCTGGTGCTGGCTCTAGCGGGTCGGTTCCGCTTCTGACGACGGTTGCTGCTACTCCGGCCTTTGGCGCTACTACGGTAACGCTGACTAACAACGCCGGTACCACGGCAACCAGCCAACCGGTTGGAACCGCTGATCCGTCGCTGTTCATTCTCGGCAATCCGAGTGTTACGCCTAGCTTGTCGAACGTTGGTGCGTGGCCGTGGATTGCGGCTGGCTGCACCGCGTTGTGGGATCCTACGCAAGCTACTGCGCGTTGCCTGCGCATTATATCGTCCAGCGCGTCGGACACCAATGCGTTCACGATTACGGTTCGTGGGTGGGACGTGTATGGGATCCCGATGACGGAGACCATCGCACTGAACGGCACGACCGCTGTGTATGGTAAGAAGGCGTGGAAGTACGTTAATACCATCCAGTTCAATCACGCTGGCGGTGGTACGACCACGGGAACTATCACGTTGGGCACGGGAGACGTTTTCGGTATCCCGCTGAAGTCTGACTTTTTTGAGTACATGTCGATTTACTGGAATGGTGCGCTTCAGACGGCGAATACTGGCTGGCTTGTTGCAGACTCCACTATTCCGGCTACGGCAACCACGGGCGATACACGCGGGACGATTCAGCTTGGTGTTAATGGTGGTGGTACTGGCTACACCACGTCACCGAACGGATCTATCAGGTTGGCAGTGTTCATGTCGATGCCGGCGTACAACGCACTTAACGCTAACAATCTGAACTACACCACGATGTTCGGTGTTACGCAGTTCGCTGGGTAAGGAGCTTAAACCATGAAAACTGGACGTTCGCACTCTGAAAATCCGAAGCACGGCGCGCATACGGGCCACAACCACATGCGTGAAATTCTTGACGGCGACCACGAGAAGTCGGTCAAGCACAGGGGCAGTGCCAAACTCGGCATTGGTGGGTTGGCTGCGGTGCATGTGCCGCATGGCGACACCCGCAGAGAAGTGTTTAAGCACGGAGGCCGTGCAAAAAAGCGTTAGCAGAGGGGTCGGAGCGTGACGTGCGCGAGGACAAAATCCTCGCGCACCGCGCACATCTCTCTATGAAGGATTGGGAGCGGTCCCCCATGGACCGCAAGCACGATGCTGGGAAGCTGCCGAGAGTGAGGCGATAGTCTTGCGGGGGCGCGGCTCCGTAACTTAGGAGCAAGGGTTGGCAACCTCAGGTACTGTTGGCGCGACTGTTGTTGACCAAACCGTTCTAATCGAACACGCATGCCGTCGTGCGGGTAAACTCGCATCCAGTCTTACCTCTGAGCAACAACTCGCGGCGCGCGAGTCGTTGTTTTTCGTCCTGTCCAATCTCGCTAACCGGGGCATCAATCTCTGGACTGTAACAGAGCAGATCCTCACGCTTGTTCCTGGACAAGCCACCTACACCCTTCAAGTCGGTACCGTTGACCTTCTGAAGGGCTTTTACCGTACGCAATCAGACGCTACGGGCACTACGCTGAGCACAGCCACGTCGGTTGGGCTCGACACCGGTCTCGGAAACTCCGTGACGCCCTCTTCGATCCAAGTCGTGTTCAGTGGGGCGGGAACCAGCAATCTAGTCGTTGAAACGTCGCAAGACGCTCTAAGCTGGACGCAGATACAAACGCTACCAGCTACGACCTCGACCATAGGGCAAGCGACTTGGTTCGATTTGACTAATTTCTCAGCAGTACGAGCTATTCGAGTGCGTGAGACTGTACTTGGCGCAACACTGGTCGGCAGCATTGTAGTTGCGTTCAATCCGCAGGAAATTCTCGCGGCTAAATTGAACCGCGACGATTTTCTGCTCCTCCCCAATAAAACTTTTGCCGGTAGATCCTTGCAATATTGGTTCGACAAACAGATTACACCGCAGATTCGCTTATGGCCGGTACCCAATGATGTTACTTCGTCTTTCGTAGCCTGGACTACTCTCCACGTACAAGACCCGGGACAGTTCTTCAATACGATTCAAATTCCGCAGCGTTGGTACGACGGCGTCATTTGGATTCTGGCGATGTACCTTGCAATGGAGCTTCCGCAAATAGATCCGCAGCGTATACAGATTTGCGCAAATATGGGACAGACCTTTCTAAAGTTGGCCGAAGACGGTGAAGTAGATGGTGCGCCTATAAAAATAGATCCGGGTATAAGGTCTTACACAAGATGAATTACACAATATACATGCTTGTGTGTGAGACCAACGGAAAGCTTTATGTTGGCCTTACTAAGAATTCTATAGAGCAGAGATTTAAAGAACATAAAATCGCCGCTGCTAGAGGAAGCACTTTAGCAATTCATCGTGCCATTAATAAGTACGGCGCCGACAAGTTTTTTGCAGTCAGAATAGGATTTGCTACTACACACGAGGATGCACTCATACAAGAGCAGACCCTCATAAAGAAGTTCGAAACTAGATCAGAAAAAGGTTACAACCTGTGTGATGGTGGGCGCGGGTCTTCTGGTTATAAAAGAACTCTTGTGCAGAAAGAAGCACAATCAATTAGAGCAAAAGCAGTGTGGGCGGATCCTGTAAAAAGAGCATCGATAATTGAAAAATTGCGAGCAGCAGCCAAGAACAGATTCAAGAACGCAGACGAAAGGGTCAAAGTTAGTTTAGCAGCCAAAAAAAGATTTGAAGATCCAGAGCAACGAAAATTAGCGTCAGAGAAACAGTCTAAAGTGTGGGCAACTAATAAAGAGTACCGCACTAAGAAGTCTGAACACCAAAAAAAGTGGTACGCAGCTAATAGAGAAAGACAACTGGCGCATTTAGCGGTGGGCAGGGCTGTGCGTGCTGCTAGTAGAGAGGTTGCTAAATGAACCGCAACCTTTACCTCAACACGTTCAGTGATACATGTGTAGCAGTTGCTGTTTGCGATCGGTGCAAGATGAAGCGGCCATCGACGTTCCTCGTGCACGATCCCAATATGCCCGGGTTGCTTGTGTGTCTCGATACGTGTGTAGACGTGCTTGATCCGTGGCGCATGGCTCCTCGCACTACAGAGGACATCACAGTGAAGAACATCAGACCAGAAGTACCTATTACGAATACCGGTGGGGACGCCTCGTATCCCAGCGGAAACAATCCGAACCCGTACGCAGGAAGCTAAGACATGTCTGGTTACGTTGTTCCTGGTGGCAGTACAGTACAGCCGGCGCTGGTAGCATATCGCCCGGTTTCGCTTACTGCAAATACCACGCTGGTATGGCCTGCGCAATCGCAGTCCCCGACAGATTTCGCTGCGCGGGTAATGAACGTCACGGCCGGCGCCGGTCCATTCAACCTCACTCTTCCACCCGCAACTCAGGTATCGACTGGGTTCGATCTAATCATCGTCAATGTAGGATCGAACAACTTCAACGTCAATAGCAATGTTGGTGTAACGCTAGCTACTATTACACCGGGGCAGGTGTACTACTTTAACTTAACGGATAATACGACGCAGGGCGGAACGTGGTATTCGTTCCTGTTTGGGGCTGGGTCTAGCAGCCTCTCCGCAGCTGCCATTGCTGGATTCGGACTTATTGCCACTGGCGCCACGCTGTCGCAGAATCGAGTGGTAAATACCACTTCGGCGTCACCAATTAACATCGCAGCCACTGATCGTGCGTCTGTGTATGTGTGGCAGGGTGGTGGGGGTACGGTAAACCTGCCGGCTGTGTCGACACTGACTAACGGGTTCTTCTTCAGTCTTACTAACGAGGGAACAGGAACGCTGACCATCACGCCTAATGGTGCGGACACGATCGATGCTAACTCATCGTTGACGCTACAACCGAACTTGTCTGTGACCATTTTCAGTAATCAGACGAGTGCGTGGTTTACTGTAGGACGCGTGCCCAGCCAGCAATTTAACTTCACGGAGCTCGTGCAGACGGTTACAGGAGGCACGTTTACCGAGACGCTTACGCAGGCGCAGAACGTAGTGCAGCGCTTTATTGGAACGCTGACCTCTGGTCAGACGGTGGTGTTCCCAAACATCGTACAGATTTACTACGTTCAGAATGCAACCGCAGGGGCGTTTAACCTTCAGTTCAGTGCAGCTGGGGGAGGCTCGTCGGTTATTGTGCCTCAGGGTACAAACGCGATATTGTTCTCAGATGGCAGTAATGTTATCAATGCGTCTAACGCTCAGCTGACCGCGACTACCAGCATCTCTATCGCGTCTGGGTCTGTAACAGCACCTTCGTTGAACTTCGGAGCTGCTACCACACCAGATCCCACGACGGGACTATATCAGACAGCACAAGGACGTGTTGATGTAACGTGCCTTGGTGTACAACAGGCGGAGTTTAGCAGCACGGGACTGGTACTTAACAACAACGCGACAGCCAAGGCCTTCATCCCGAACGGGTCGACCGTCCCGATCAACGGCATGTATCTGCCTGCGACGAATACGGTGGGGTTCGCGGCCAACTCAATAGAAGTTTTGAGCATCTCGACGGTTGGCGCCACTATATCTGGAACAAGTGGTGTTCCGTTGTCGTTGAATGCGCCTGCGGCGACTGTGGCGCTACAAATTAACAGCGCCGCATCGTCTTATAGCGGCATTGGACTTACCGAAAATGGGGTGCCTAAGTGGGGTATCTTCGAGGGTAACGTAGCCACCGGCACGCTTTCGTTCTTCTGCAATACGACAGGCGCCAGCCAGTTCTATATCAATAGCAATGGCAACGCTACTTTCGCAGCACCTTCCGCCGGAGTGGCAGTTACCATTGTTCCGGTCAGCGGCGGTGATGCTCTCGACATAAATGCGAGCTTCAACGCCAACAATCAAGTCACGATCCAGAACACGAATGCCGGGACGAGTGCATCTAGCCAACTCTCAATCGCCGGAATAAACGGCGCCAGCAACGGCTCGATTCTGGCCGGCAATGGCACTTGGCAGATCGGGACATACACGAATACCCCTGTCGTTTTCCAGATGAACAGCGCCGAGCGGATGCGCCTATCCGTCACCAACGGCAACCTCCTCGTCGGCGGCACGACGGATCTGGGGGCTGGGTATGCGATCCAGGCGAAGACTGCGACGGCGAATAGCGCTCTATGGATTGACGCGCACAACACCGGAGCAACCGGCACTTCTCAAACAGTCGGATTAAATCTTACGTCGATCACGGCTGGCTCAACTGCCTCATTATTCTTAGCGGACAACAACGGCTCCCCATACGTTCAGTTTAGTGTTGGAACGGCAATTTCTGCTGTCCACAGCTACGCGCCGCAGTTTGCTTGGCATAATCAGGCCGGAAGCGTCACCTTCGCCACCCTCCAAGCCTCCGGCCTCGCCGTTACCGGTACGAGCGGGGGGAATCAGTTGACGGTTGGGACTCCGGCGCACGGTGGAGTTTTGGCATTCAATACTACGGATGGCGGTGCGGCGACGCTTTATTGGGCCGATGCCAGCACTACATCGGCGGTATTCGGGCCAAGT
>Ga0210410_10005007_pt1 | contig 11586 bp, 9 predicted proteins | sample IncBWC4MmetaG_FD_161058 | JGI IMG/M metagenome (GOLD analysis project Ga0210410, IMG submission 161058) | Forest soil microbial communities from Barre Woods Harvard Forest LTER site, Petersham, Massachusetts, United States - Inc-BW-C-4-M | ecosystem: Environmental > Terrestrial > Soil >... | reverse complement strand
TCCGCGACGAATCGAGCCGTAATCCTTCGCAAGGATTGCTTCCCCACCAAGACTTGATGATCGCTCAAGCTGATGCAGGTCGCGCGATCACCGAGAGCGCGGAGCAGCGTGCGTCAAGGAATGTTCATTCGGCAGGCGCCGCCTCAGCGTGGCCCGAGGTCGCTGGCTTCTTTTCCCCGAACAACCAGGTCTGCAGACGGTCGAGGTAGATATAGACGACCGGCGTCGTATAGAGCGTGAGAATCTGCGACAGTGCGAGGCCGCCGACGATGGCGTAACCGAGCGGCTGGCGAATCTCCGAGCCGACCCCCGTACCCACCATCATCGGAACGCCGCCGAGCAGCGCCGCCATCGTGGTCATCAGGATCGGCCGGAAGCGCAAAATGCAGGCCTGGTAGATCGATTCCTCGGCCGTCAAGCCTTCGCTGTGTTCGACTTGCTGGGCAAAATCGACCAGCATGATGCCGTTCTTCTTGACGATACCGATGAGCAGTATGAGGCCGACGATCGCGATCACGCTCAGATCGACGTGAACCGCCATCAGCAATAGCAGTGCGCCGATGCCGGCCGAGGGCAGGGTCGAAATAATGGTGATCGGGTGGATCAGGCTTTCGTACAGCACGCCCAGGATGAGATAGATGACGAAGAGCGATGCGACGATGAGGATCGGTGTGCTTTTCAGCGATGCTCCGAATGCCTGAGCGTTGCCCTGGAAGCTGGTCTGGAGCGAGAGCGGCGCGTTCAGCTCTTTTTCAACCTTCTGAATGCCGCTCACCGCCTGGCCGATCGCGGTGCCCGGCGCGAGATTGAACGAGATCGTCACCGACGGGAACTGACCCTGGTGATTGACCACGAGCGGCGCGACCTTCACCACAGAATCGACCAGCGTGGATAACGGCACCTGTTGGCCGCTCGATGATTTGACATAGATGCCGTTGAGAGCTTCGGGGCCGTACTGGAATTTGGGATTGACCTCCAGAATGACATGGTATTGCTGCAGGGTGGTATAAATGGTCGAGACAATACGCTGGCCGAAGGCATCATCCAGCGTGTTGTCGATCGTGTAGGGCAGGATGCCGTAACTCGAGGCGACTTCGCGCTTGATCGTGATGTCGAGCAGCGGTCCAGCGTTGAGCTCATCGGTTGTGACGTCGGCGATACCCGGAACCGCCTTGATCTTGTCGAGGAATAGCGCCGACCAATGTTTGAGTTCGCCGGGATCGGCGTCGTTCAGGGTGTACTGGAATTGCGTCTTGTTCAGCCGTGCGCCGATCGTGATGTCCTGCGCGGGCTGCATATAGAGCGTGATGCCCTGAATCTTGCCGAGGTTGGTCTGCAGCCGCGCGATTACCTTGCTGATCGGGTCACGCTGGTTTGCGGGCTTGAGTTGTATGTAGACGCGGCCGTCGTTGAGCGTGTAGACGCCGCCGCCGGCGCCCACCGCGGCTCCGACGGTGTCGACGGCCGGATCGCGCATGATGGCATCTTGCAAGGCCTGCTGACGTTCCAGCATGGCCTGGTAGGAAATATCCTGCGCCGCCTCGGACTGGCCGATGATCAATCCGGTGTCCTGCTGGGGAAAGAAGCCCTTGGGAATGATCACGTAGAGATATCCGGTCAGCGCGATGGTGCCGAACATCACCATCAGCGTGATAAACTGATGTCGCAGCACGATCTTGAGGCCTGCCTCATAGAGGTGCAGCAGAGCGTCAAAGCCGCGCTCGGACACCCGGTAGAGCCATCCGTGCTCCCTGCTCTCCGGCTTGAGCAGGTATGCGCACATCATCGGCGTGAGCGTCCGCGAGATCACTAGCGAGAGAACAAGAGCCACGCTCACCGTCATCGCGAACTCGCGGAACAGCAATCCGACATAACCGCTCATCAGGAACAGCGGGATGAACACGGCGATCAGCGAGAACGTGATCGCCATGACGGTGAAGCCGATCTCGCCGGACCCCTTCATCGCCGCGTCGTACGGCGAGAGGCCCTCCTCTATGTGTCGTGTGATGTTCTCGATCTCGACGACGGCGTCGTCGACCACGAAGCCGACCGCGATCGACAAGGCCATAAGGGAAAGATTGTCGAGACTGTAGCCCATTTCGTAGAGCACCGCGAAGGTGCCAACCAATGCCAGCGGCACGGTGACGGCCGGGATAATGGTCGCCCAGAAATTACGCAGGAATATGAAGATCACCATGACGACGAGCGCCACGGTCAGCAGCAGCGTGAATTGCACGTCACTGAGCGAAGCGCGGATGGTCTGGGTGCGATCTGAAACGACGTTTATCTTGACGGCAGCCGGGATCGAGGCCTGGAGCACAGGCATCATCGCCTTGATCTTATCTACGGTCTCGACGACGTTGGCGCCGGGCTGGCGCTGGACGGCCAGGAGGATCGCCCGCTTCTGGTTGAACCAGGCGGAAATCAGCTCGTTCTCTCCCAAACTGACGGCGTGGCCGATATCGCGTATGCGGACCGGCGAGCCGTTGCGATAGGCGATGACGAGGTCGTCGTATTGGTCGGGCTTGAACAGCTGATCGTTGGTATTGAGCGTATAGGTCTGGCGCGGACTGTTAAGCGTGCCTTTCGGGAGGTCGACATTGGCCTGACCGAGCACCGTGCGCACATCCTCAAGATTGATGCCGCGAGCCGCCAGCGCCTCTGGATCGACTTGGACGCGGACGGTCGGCTGCTCCTCACCTCCGATGCCCACGAGGCCGACCCCTGAAATCTGCGAGATCTTTTGCAGCAAAATATTCTGCGCATAAGCGTCGACAACGGTCAGCGGCAGGCTGTCCGAGGTGATTCCGAGCACCAGGATCGGCGTGTCGGCCGGATTGACTTTGCGGATCAGTGGCGGATACGGGATATTTTTGGGCAGGTAGGCGGCCGCAGCGTTGATCGCCGACAATGTGTCGGCCACCGCCCCATCGATGGGGCGGCTCAACTCGAACTGCAGGGTGACCTGGACGTAGCCGAGCGCACTCGACGACGTCATCTGGGTGAGGCCAGGGATCTCACCGAACTGCAGCTCGAGCGGCGAGGCCACTGTGGACGCCATGGTCTGCGGGTCGGTGCCTGGCAGCTGCGCCGTCACGGTCAGCGTCGGATAGTTGACGCTCGGAAGAGATGCCACCGGCAACAGCGGATAGGTGACCAGACCGGCCACCAACAACCCCACCATCAGCAGAGCGGTCGCGATCGGCCGTTCGATGAACGGTGCGGATATGTTCATGGTATGGGGGCCTGCATTGCGTCTTGTGCAGCTTGCTCTTCCGCCGCCTTGCCGTGGAGCAGCGCTACCTGTACGCCCGGCTTCAGCTTGTATTGCCCATCAACCACGACCTGCTCGTTGGCCTTGAGGCCGGAATCGATCAGCGCCTGGCCGCCACTGATCTGTGCGACCTTGACCGGCCTGCTCTCGACCGTGTTGTTGGGATCAACGACGTAGACATAGGCTCCATTCGGGCCTTGTTGCACAGCCGACGCTGCGACGGTCAGGCCATTATGCCTTGTGTCGACGAGCAGCCGCGCGTTGACGAGTTGGCCCGGCCAGAGCCGGTTCGACTTGTTGGGAAAATTCGCCTTGAGCTGGATCGAGCCCGTTGTCTGCAGGATCTCGTTGTTGACGAGGCCGAGTTCGCCTTGATCGAGCAGGATCGTATCATCCTGGCTGTAGGCCAGCACCGGGAGCGGCGTCTTGGTTTTCTGCTGTTGCTGCTCGATTTGCGGCAGGCTGGTCTCCGGCAGCGTAAATATCAGCGAAATCGGATGCAGCTGCGTGACGACGACGAGGCCGTTCGTATTCGACGGGCTGATAATGTTTCCGACGTCGATCTGCCGAATGCCGACCACGCCATCGATCGGCGACGTCAGCCGCGTGTAGCTGAGCTGCACCTTCGCTGCGTCGATCAATGCCTGGTCGGCTTTGATAGCCGCGTTCAATTCCCCCACTTGCGCCTGTTGGGTCTCGAGCAATTGCGGAGTGGCCCAGCCCTTGTCTCCCAATGTGGTGTAGCGCTTCAGGTTGGCCTGGGCATTGATGAGCTGGGCCTGATCGCGTTCCAGGTTGCCGGTGTATTGATCGATCAAGGCCTGATAGGGACGCGGATCGATCTGCGCGAGCAGGTCGCCGGCATGCACGGTTTGGCCTTCCGTGAAGTTGATGCTGATGATTTGTCCCTGGATCTGGGCGCGCACGACGTCGGTGTTATACGCAATCACCGTGCCGACGCCGGTAAGATAGATCGGCACGTCATGCTGGGCGACCACCCCGGCGACAATCGGAACGGCGGGTGGCGGAGCCGGCGCCGCAACGACCTTCTCCAGGGGCACGATGTGCTTGAAGTACAGAAGGCCCCCGCCGGCAAGTGCCGCCGTCACCAGGGCAACAGGGATAAAGACTTTCTTGTTCATGGCCACTCTCGCTCAGAGATGGAAAAATGTTTCACGGGATGGTGCTTGTTGCCGTGGATGAAGCGGTGGGCATCGTCGGCGCCGCTGGCGCCGAAGCCACGCTACCCATTAGCGGCGATACGCTTGTCGTCGGTACCGCCGTTGCGGAACTGACTCCAAGATTGCCAATTTCGTAAGATCCCAACGGAACGCCGGTTCGCGCGCCGCTGCTCGTCGGGGTCGGCGAGGTTGAAGTCGGCGTCGACGATGCGGCAAGGCTGCTTGAGCCCGAGCCGCACATCCCCGTCAATCCGGATGTTTCCAGCATTCCGGAGGATGTCGATATCCCTGACGTCGCCGAGATCGTCGACGACGTCGATATACCCGACGTCGCCGTGGGGCCCGACGTGGCCGAGCCAGGCGTCGTAGTTCCGGTCGCCATGGCCAATCCGCCGCCGTCGTAGGTGGTGGGGGATCCGAACGTTCCCATTGGCGAGGTCGCAACCGTCGAACATGCCGCGCCGCTACTTACACTCGGAATGGTAATTGTGCCCGTTAAGCCGTTGGGCACCTGACTGACGGAGGGTGATGCGCCCACCGCCAAGCCGTTCGGGCCGACTGGCGCGCCGGGAGCCATTCCAAGCGAAGAGGTGACGCCGAGTGGAGGCATGACCGTGCCGACCTGGGCAAAAGCCGTGGTGCAGCACAGCAACGGCAAGGCCGTCGCGACGATCAGCAAGGACCTCATGGAAGTGTCTCCGGCATGAGCGCGAGGAATCCGCGGCGAGCGCACGGAGCACAGCCCGTGATGCAGCGGAAGCGATGAGTTTCCATTTTCATTATCTCTGGCAGAGGAAAAATTGCCTCAGCGTTCGCTCGCTGATCGACGTGCCGGGTATCCCGGCGTTCCCGGCGCCGGCGAAACTCCCGATCCCGCTCGCGCCGGTCATCGCGCACGCCGGATTGCTTGCGGTCGTCGCGGGTGAAGTCGTCGGTGCGGCAGTGGGCATCGTTGTTACCACCGAACTCGGCCCCATGGTGCCCACGGTGGGCAATACGCTTGGCACCGGTACCGCCGGTGTGGAACTGACGCCAAGATTGCCAATCTCGAAAGATCCCAACGGAATTCCGGTTCGAGCGCTGCCGCCTGGCACGGTTGGCGACGTTGAGGTTGGCATGGACGATGACGCAATGCTGCTTGAGCCGGAGCCACACATTCCCGACGTTCCCGACGTGTCCAGCGTTCCTGACGATATCGGCATTTCCAGCGTCTCCGAGGTTGCCGACGAGGGTGATGTTCCCGAATTTGCGGTGGCGCCCGTATTTGCGGCGGTGGCAGGCGCCGCACTTCCGGATGCCGTTCCGCCGCCGTCGTAGGTCGCAGTCGATCCGTACATTCCCGATAACGATGTTCCGACGGTCGAACATGTCGTGCCGCTGCTCGTGATTGCGCCGCTGGTTGGCAATGCAATTGTGCCCGTCACGTCGCCTGTCGGAGCCGGACTGGTTCCGAGTGATGTCACTTCGGTGGAGCCCAGCGGGATTCCGGTCGTGCCGACCGATCCATTGGAACCAATACCAAGCGGAGTTGTGACACCCAGCGAAGGCACAGCCGTGAGCGGATCGAGCGGATCCTCGACCTGGGCGAATGCAGGGTCGGCGCACAACAGGCACCAGGCTGTTAAGAGCGGAAGAAGCGCAGCAATCGCCGATAATCTCATTCGCACTATCCTTTGAAAGCCCGCGTCGCTGCAGCGGGAGCGACCACCCGGAGCGAGTTCTTGTGACATCGGTCAATCCTGGCCCGTTCGGTGTCAGCGTTGGCACGTCGAGAAATGGCAGATCTGCTTGTTATGCTAAGCCCGGTTTCAAACGTCTTCGGACAGTCCCTCACGGTGCAAAGTGGCCGGTCCCTCGCAGTTCCTCAAGTAAATACGAGTTTATTCTTTGGCTTCGATCCAGCCGCAGTGGTCGCTATCCAGTTTGAATGACCTGGATTCGAATTCAGCTTTGCTGAAATCACCGATGTTATGAATTGGAGCGCGGACCGTTGCCGCTCTCGGAAACCTAAAACATTGTTTAATTGAGCGGACCCTGTTCGCGCCCGATGTCCACAAACGTCTCTGACACAAATCTCTATTCGATCGGGAAGTATCTCCCGGCCAAACATCAGCGCGACGATGGAGTGCACAATGAGCGAAGACGATGTCGTAGGCGTCGGCGAGTACGAGGGCGCCGCAGCGGGATGGGGTGCTCTCAAAGCGGTCGCGGATGCCGTTCGCGGTCAGATGGATATCGTAAAGGAGACCCGCGGTCTCCTCAGCATGAACCAGCCGCATGGGTTCGATTGTCCAGGCTGCGCCTGGCCCGATCCGAAACATACCTCCTCGTTTGAGTTCTGCGAGAACGGCGCCAAAGCCGTCGCATGGGAAGCGACCGCCAAACGGACGACCCCGGAATTCTTTGCCGCGCACACGGTCAATGAGCTCTGGAAATGGTCAGACTTCGATCTGGAGAATGAGGGCCGCCTCACGCATCCAATGGCCTACGACCGGGCTACCGATCGTTATCTGCCGATTTCGTGGGACGAGGCGCTCGCAAGGATCGGCGCCGCGCTACGTGCGTTGCCGCACCCCGATACGGCGGAGTTTTATACGTCCGGCAGGGCGTCCAATGAGGCGGCTTTTCTCTATCAGCTGTTTGCGCGGGAATACGGAACCAACAACTTTCCCGATTGCTCGAACATGTGTCACGAGGCGACAAGCGTCGGCCTGCCCGAGTCGATAGGTGTTGGCAAGGGAACGGTGAGCCTGGAGGATTTCGATCATTGCGACGCACTGTTTTGCATCGGCCATAATCCCGGGACCAATCACCCTCGCATGCTGACGACCCTGCGTGAGGTCTCAAAGCGGGGAGTGCCGATTATTGTATTCAACCCGCTGCGCGAGCGCGGCCTGGAGCGGTTCACGTCACCGCAGCACCCTGTTGAGATGCTGACGCTGAGTTCGACGCAGATTGCCTCGACCTATTATCTGGTGAAAGTCGGTGGCGATATCGCCGTACTGAAGGGCATCATGAAGACCCTGCTGGCGCTCGATGCGAAAAGCCTTGCCGGAGGGGGGCCAGGTGTCCTCGATCGAGACTTCATCAAGAATCATACCACCGGAATTGACGAGCTGCTGGCTGATCTCGAAGCGACCTCGTGGGACGCGATTGAGGAAGCCTCGGGTCTGTCGCGTTCAGATATCGAGTCCGTCGGCAATATTTACGCCAAGGCGGAGCGGGTCATCATCAATTACGGCATGGGCATCACCCAGCATCGGCACGGTACAGGCAATGTGCAGCAGATCGCCAATTTGTTGATGCTCCGCGGCAATATCGGACGCAAGGGCGCCGGCATTTCTCCGCTGCGGGGTCACTCCAATGTGCAGGGAGATCGCACGGTCGGCATTACCGAAATTCCGAGTGATGAACTCCTGGACGCAATAGCCCGCGTGTTCGGATTCGAGCCGCCACGCAACAAGGGCCACAATGCGATCGAAGCTGTCGAGGCGATCCGGGATGGACGCTCGAAGGCGTTGGTCTGTCTTGGCGGCAATCTCGCGGTTGCAATGTCCGATCCGGAAGCGACGTTCAATGCGATGAGGAACCTCGATCTCGCGGTGCATATTGCCACCAAGCTCAATCGCACCCATTTGCTGCTCGCGAAACAATCCTTCATTCTTCCCTGTCTGGGACGCACCGAGATCGATGTTCAGGCGAGCGGCCGCCAGTCGGTCACTGTGGAAGATTCAATGTCCATGGTCCACGCCTCGCGCGGCGGACTGAAGCCGGCGTCGGAGCATCTCAGGTCGGAACCCGAAATCATCGCGGGGATGGCGTTGGCCACATTGCCGGAAACCCGGGTCGGATGGGCCGACCTGGTCTCCGATTACGGAAAGATTCGTGATTGCATCGAGGCGGTCTTCCCGGAGTTCTCCAACTTCAACGCTCGCATCGAGCAGCCGGGCGGATTTCGGCTGTATGTTGCTGCATCGGAACGAGAGTGGCTGACACCGACGAAGAGGGCAAATTTCTTCGTTTATCCCGGTCTCGATGAGGATACGCGTGTCGCAGATCCAGAAGCGCTGACGCTCACGACGATCAGAAGTCACGATCAATACAACACGACGATCTACGGTCTCAATGACCGTTATCGCGGCATTACCGGGCGCCGTGACGTCGTGTTCGTCAATGAGCGAGACCTCGCCAGCCGCGGCTTGAAGCACGGAGACCTCGTCGATATCAGCGTCGTGTCCGATGTGGGATCGGCACCAGGCGAGCGCGTTATGCGCAACCTGACGGCGGTCGCCTTCAATATCGCGCAGGGTTCGATCGCCGCCTATTATCCGGAGGCGAATGTTCTGGTTGCGCTCGATCATTACGACACCAAATCCGGAACCCCTTCCTACAAGTCGACGCCGGTTCTGCTCCGTTCTTCGCCGCACCATGATCCGTTGCGCGATTAGTTCAGATCGCCGACGAATAGAGCCGAAATAGAAGCTGAATACAGCAAATGCGCCGGTCGCCTGAAAGGCGCCGGCAGGTTGATGTATTCAGATAAGAGGATGAGGTCCACGCCGCATGAAGCGTGGCGTTTATGCGGGTCGATCCATGGCTCAACAACCGGAATTGTTGAACGCTATCTGCCGATCGGCGCTTAGCTTAGGTGCCCCAAGCCGGCGGCATCGCCGCCGGCGCGTGTACGGTGAGGTTCCTGGCTGCTTTTCGTACTTTCTCGAACGCGCGCGCCTCGATTTGCCGGATCCGTTCGCGCGACACATTGAATTTTGCCGCAAGCTCTTCGAGCGTCAGTGGTTGGTCGACCAGATGTCGCGCCTCGAAGATGCGGCGTTCGCGGTCATCCAGCACCTCGATCGCGGCGACCAGTGCCTTTTGCTGATGTTCTTTCTCGTCCTGCTCGACGACGATGGCTTCCGGCGAGGGGGACTGATCGACGAGATGGTCCTGCCATTCGCCGGTTTCACCGTCCTCATGAAGCGGCGCATTGATCGACCTGTCGCCGCCGAGGCGTCGATTCATGTCGACGACATCGCGCTCTGCGACATCGAGGCTCGTTGCAATCAGAGAGACCTGATCGGGGTGCAGGTCGCCGCTTTCGAATGCGGCGATCTTGCTTTTTGCTGAGCGCAGTTTGAAAAATAGTTTCTTCTGGCTCATGGTCGTGCCGATTTTCACAAGTGACCACGAACGCAGGATATAATCCTGGATGGAAGCCCTGATCCACCAGATCGCATAGGTGGAGAAGCGAAAGCCCTTTTCCGGCTCAAAGCGATTGACTGCCTGCATCAGGCCGACGTTGCCTTCGGAGATGATTTCCGAAACGGGAAGACCGTAGCCGCGGTAGCCCATGGCGACTTTGGCGGCGAGACGCAGATGACTTGTGACGAGCTTGTTCGCGGCATCACGGTCGCCGTGCTCGCGCCAGCGTTTGGCGAGGTTGTACTCCTGGTCTCTTTCGAGCATCTCGAAGCGCCGGATGTCGTGGAGATACCCTTTGCCGCGTCCATTTCCGACAAACGCTGGTGCGAGCCGTGTTCGAGTTGCGAGGCCCGCGAATTGTCCTTCAATGCCCATTTCAGTCACTCCGCCGTGAAAGTTAGGTTCCGCCGTTCGAAACTTGAGCGGATCACTGAATGATAGGCAAAGCGCGCGGGGGAGCCATTAAAATGCGGTTTAGGACTTTAAATTCGAATTCACACGCGGCTCGTTGCATGCGGCGACCTGGTGCTTCCCGTTCGCTATTAAATAGCTACGTTGACATCATCAACGACAATGCCTGTGAAGCCGATCGAACCTCGTGCCGCCGGGCTCGCCGGCATCACGCTCGAATGGCGAAGGTTCGAGACTGCTATTCTTGTAAGTTGGGCCCACCAGGTGAAATTGGCGATCTGCTGTTCGCCAATTCTCCATGTGGGCCCGCTAAGGCAGCGAAAGCCGCGCGCTCGCGGCTTTCCGGATCGGCCTACCACTCAGTAGGTGCAGGTATACGGCCAGGTGCTCGACGTGTAATTCGGGTAATACGGGCAATCGAGGCCGTAGTTGTAGTAGCCGCCGACGAAATGACGCCGTCCAGCGCCAAAGTGATAGTGGTCCAGGTGGGCCATGCGACCGGCGCCAAGGCCACCGACGTGGCCTCCGCCAAGACCTCCGATGTGACCACCGCCAAATCCACCCATGTGACCTCCGCCAAAGCCACCCATGTGGCCTCCGCCAAAGCCGCCCATGTGCCCCCCGCCGCCACCACCACCATGTCCTCCTCCGCCGCCGCCGCCGCGAGCTTGTGCACCCGTGGCAATAAGGCTGCCGGCAAGCAGTGCGCTTGCCAAAATCATCATCGCTCGTCCTCGCATAACATTCTCCATTTGGCTGGGCGGACTTTCCGCCACAGGGCCTTGTCAGACGTTGGCCCGTTTCAGCAAAGTAAACGCCAACGTCGCGATGGACTGGATATGGGGATTGCTATTCTTCCTCCCTACTAAATTCTTTTTCAATCAACCAATGAATGCCCGCCTCACGAGAGCCAGGCAGGCGTGCCCGCGTATTGATCGAGTGTTGCTGCAGGCAGGCCGAGATTTCAGCCCTCGCAAAAAGTTGGACGGCGCGCACCCGCCTTGTTGAGGGGGCATGAAGCGTGGCGCGCGCCGTCCAGTCGACAGCCGCATAATATCGCCTCGGGGGACAGGCGTGGCTGTTCTGAACGTGATCTACGCTTGCAGCGCTCATCGCGCCATTAAACAATGTTTCAGAATCTATCCGCGTTGTCAGTGGTGACAGGTCCGGGAACTGGCCGCCGTTTTCCCTCTCTCTGTTGGATGAATGCCAGAAAGCTAAACCCGTTTTTAGTTGAGAAGGCTGCGTCAGGCAGCGACTGTATAGCCTGGCGGGCTCTTGCATCCCGGCGCGGCACGCCCTGAATGGAGCAACGCATGATGGAACCTGCCCGAGTCGTTCCTCGCCGGATGTGGCGAGATGGCAGTCCGAGCGCCGGCAGTCGTTCGATTCCGGAAGAGACGGCGGTGGCGCTTACGTATAACGGCGGGACCTATGCCGTCATGATGACGACGCCGCAGGATTTGGAGGATTTCGCGGTCGGCTTCAGCCTCAGCGAAGGCGTCATCAGCGCTTCCA
>Ga0210410_10005006_pt1 | contig 11587 bp, 10 predicted proteins | sample IncBWC4MmetaG_FD_161058 | JGI IMG/M metagenome (GOLD analysis project Ga0210410, IMG submission 161058) | Forest soil microbial communities from Barre Woods Harvard Forest LTER site, Petersham, Massachusetts, United States - Inc-BW-C-4-M | ecosystem: Environmental > Terrestrial > Soil >... | reverse complement strand
ATGTCGCCGTTCAACGCCTGGATCCTGCTGAAGGGGCTGGAGACGCTGGCCGTCCGCGTCCGTGCGCAGACCGAAACCGCCGCCGCCGTCGCCGACGCGCTGTCGCGGCATCAGAAAATCTCGCGGCTGATCTATCCCGGCCGCGCCGATCATCCACAGGCCGCATTGGTGAAGAAGCAGATGCACGCCGGATCGACGCTGGTCGGCTTCGAGGTCAAGGGCGGCAAGGCGGGTGCGTTCCGGTGTCTCAACGCGCTGAAAATCTCGCGGATCTCGAACAATCTCGGCGACGCCAAGAGCCTCGTCACCCATCCCGCCACCACCACGCATCAGCGCCTGACCCCGGACGCGCGCGCCGAACTCGGCATCAGCGAAGGTTTTATCAGATTTTCCGCCGGCCTCGAACATCGCGACGATCTGATCGAGGATCTGCAGCAGGCGCTGGAGAGGGCGTGAGGTAGGGGCGAGTGGCGAGTAGCGAATGGCGAATTGCCTTTCACCATTCGCCACTCCCCATTCGCCTCACCTCACCTCACATCGGCCGATATTTCTGCACGCTGCCCGGCACGTTGACGCCGAGCTTGATCTGGCCGACCGACTTGATGATGTCGTCGCCGAGCAGCTGGGCGAAGCAGGCGTAACCCCAGTCGTTCATGTGCAGGCCGTCGGCTATCACGAAGCTGTCGATGGGCAGCGCCTGCTGCTCGTGCCATTCGCGCATCACCTCGAAGCGCGGGAAAAATCCGACATGGCGCAGTTGGGCGACCTTGCCGAGCAGCTTCACCATCAGGCTGGCGCTTTCGGCGCGCTCGGTGACCCTCGGAGAATATTGCGGATCGACCAGCACCAGATCGGCGCCGGCGGCCTGGATGCGGGCCACGCCCTCCTCCACCAGCTTTGCGGTCTCGGTGGGATCGAGGTTGCGCAGCACCGCGTTGGTGCCGACCTGCCAGATCACCAGATCCGGCTTGGCGTCGATCACTTCGGCCTGCAGCCGCTTCATCATTTCGGGCGCATCCTCGCCGCCCCGGCCGCGATTGAGGATGGTGATGTTGGCGTCCGGATAATGCCGGCGCAGCTGCGCTGCCAGCCGATTGGGATAGGTGAATTCGGGCGACGTCGTGCCGTATCCCGCGGTCGAGGACGATCCGAACGCGACGATGACGACCGGCTCGCCCGAGGCGAGCTTGTTCGCCACATGCGGCAGCGACCCCATCGACTTGGCGCCGCCCTTCGGCGGCAGGCACGGAACGCGGCTGAAAATGTCGCCGGCCGATTTCGCGACTTGCTTCACCTTTTCGATCGTCTTGGTGGTGAGGCTCTTTTGCTGCGGCGGATTGGCCTGGTCGACCGCGGCAACATTGCCCGCACCGCTGGCGCCGGTGGTCTGCGAGGCCGCCGGTTTGGCACCGTCGGATTTGGGGGCGTCGGATTTGGCGCTGTCAGATAGCGCGGCCTGCTGGGCGGCCTGGGCGCGCGCGACCGGGACCGACGGCGGCATCAGCAACACAAGTGCGGCGACCACGGGCGCAGCCAGCGATGCTTTTCGGTAAAAAGGGCGGTGAAAACTCATTAACGCCAGATCCTCAGTTTTGCTGAGCGGGGCCAAGGTGCGCCGCGTCGATCACAAATTTCGACAGCGCGCGGCCGAGACAATCGTGGACACGCTTTGCCAATTCGATGCCATGGAATGCGCTGAACAGGTCGAAGTCTCCCGAGTCGTTCCATTGCCGCATGATGGCGAAGCGGTCAAACAGCGGAACGTCGTGCTGCTGCGCCACCACGCGCATATTATCCAAATAGGGCGGCGCGGAAATCATCGTTTCCGTGCGCGGGCTGTATTGCAAGTTCATCAAGATCACGTCGGCTCCCGCATTTTGCAGCGCAGCAACACCCTCGTCAACGGCAGTGCGAAAGTCATCGGGATCGACGGATCGCACAGCATCGACCGTGCCGGTCTGCCAGATCACCAAAGTAGGCTTTTTGCCTTCCATCAGCTTAACCATTCCGGCGGCTACTTCCTCGGCGGTTTTCTTGGTCTGTAGTTCCACGGAAACGTTGACGGGAACCGATGGAAGTTTCTCCCGCAGCATCGCCTGCAACCGGCCGGGATAGGCCACGCCTTCCGACGTGTTGAGGGTCGACGACCGGCTGCCGATCACCAGAATATCCAGTGGATGGCCATTTTTTACCGCGTCCGCGACCTTGGGCAGCGCACTTTCGCTGCTGAGCAGGTAGTCGGGCACCTCGCAACTCTGGGGAGTATCCTCGGCGCGCGCGGGCACTGCGGCAAAAAAGCCCGTCAGCATGAGCAGTCCCAGGATGGCTCCCGAGTTGGACGTCATAAGCCCCCTCCCGCCATATCGGCATTGCCGATGGCGCCCTTTCTCTGCGAGGCGCTCTTGTCGGCGGAATGCTTGTACCACGAAATTACCCAGGCCACGGCGCACATGATGAATATCCCGGAAATACTGACCAGGAAATGCAGCGCGGCCCCGCCGGAAACCTCGGCCAGCACGAAATGCCCGGCAAACGCCAGGAACACGCCGAGGCAGAAAATTTCCAACGAGTGCTGCCCGCACAGGATCAGCGGCCGCAGCCACGGCGACTTCAAGCCGGGCCAGTCGCGCGGGAGGAAACGGACGGTGATTGCCGCCAGCGCCAGGAAGTGCGCGAACCTGAGGACGTCGAGATCGGTCTTGTCGATCGGATACATCCACTGCTCGAGCCAGCGCGGCATCAGATGGCTCAATTGCGGGAGATACCAGGTCAGCGTCACGCAGAACGCCGCGAACAGGTAGGCCAGCGAAATCCACAGCGTGACCGGCGATGAAAGAATCCGCGACATGCGCCGGGCGCCGCCCAGCGCGCACCAGGCGCCGAACACGAACAGCAGTTGCCAGGCGAACGGATTGAAGACCCAGTAGCCGTTCGGATAGGCCGACAGGTACAGATCGAAATGCCAGGTGAGGGCATAGAGCACGACCGACAGCGCCAGCGTGACGTCGGCTCGCCATTTCATCAGCCACAGGATCAGCGGCAGAAACAGCATCAGCACGATATAGAGCGGCAGCACGTCCATGTTGACGGGACGAAATCTCAGGAGCAGCGCCTGGACGATGGTGACGTCGGGCTGCTTGAGGAAATCCATGATTCCCATTTCTTCCGAATATAGCGGGTTCTCGAAGCTGGTGGCGACGTAGGAAATCTCCGCCAGAAAGATCGTGAACAGGAACACGTGCGCGACATAAATCTGCCAGACCCGGCGCAGGATGCGCGCGGTCGCGATCACGAAACCGGACTCCAGCATGGCGCGGCCGTAAACGAACGCCGCGGTGTAGCCCGAGATGAAAATGAAGATTTCGGTGGCGTCGCTGAAACCGTAATTGCGGATCGTGAACCAGGTCAACAGATTGGGCGGCAGATGGTCGATGAAGATCAGCCACAGCGCCAGTCCGCGGAACAGATCGAGCCGCAGTTCGCGCTCGCCGACCGCGGGAAACGAAATCGCCGGTGCCGAGGCGGCGGGCGCCGCGTCCTGCGCGATCGCATCCGCGGCAAGCGGTGGTCCGGCAATTCGATCGGCAATGGACGTCATCTGTCACCGGGTTTGAGCGGCTCTGCTTTACGAATCCGCACGGCACAAAGCGTTACACCGGCAGATAGTACCGGCCCCGGATTTGCAAGCAAGTTACGTTGGGCTGCGCGGCCGCGCTTTAGAGCGGAACTATGTTGAAACGACGATGGGAGTTGAGCGCACGGATGCCGCCGAGGGCGGTTGGTTCCGCTGAATCTTTTCGATATGATCCTCCACCATTGGAAAGAGTCGCCCGCATGTACCGCGCCGTCACCCGCCAGATCGAAGTCACCGTCGAGCCGAACTTCATGCCGGGACGCTCGTCGGTCGAAAAATCCGAATATTTCTGGTCCTACACCATTGTCATCACCAATACCGGCGACGAGACGGTGCAGTTGCAGACCCGGCACTGGATCATTACCGACGCCTCGGGCCGCAAGCAGGAAGTCCGTGGCAAGGGCGTCATCGGCGAGCAGCCCGTGCTCGCGCCGGGCGAGCGCTTCGAATACACCAGCGGCGTGCCGCTGCCGACCCCGTCGGGCATCATGACCGGCCGCTACCAGATGGTGAACGAGAGCGGCGAACGCTTCGAGATCGACGTGCCGACGTTCTCGCTCGACAGCCCGGATGGGAAGCGGGTGCTGAATTAGGCGCTTCCTTACCTCGCCCCGCTTGCGGGGGGAGAGGTCGCGAGCTCCCGGCAGCGCGCTTGCGCTGTCCGGTGGCGAGCGGGTGAGGGGGACTCTCGACAGACCCGGACTCGCGGAGAGTCCCCCTCACCCGGAGACTTCGCTGCGCTCCGTCTCCGACCTCTCCCCGCAAGCGGGGCGAGGTGAACCGAATTCAATTTGCAAACAGCGTCGTCATTTTCCGACACACCTCCGCGATCTCGCCGCATGTGTTGCGCGAGGTTTGGCCTGCTCGTTCCGCCCTCTGCAATCAGAGGGCGCAGGGAATGCCGGGCGCCCGATGCGCCCGCCGCCGCGCGTGCAGGGGTAGTGGTAGAAAGCACACGCGTTAGTCAGGTCACACCGGAATCACCCGGCATTCCCCGCGCAATGGTTTACGGCTTATACCGTGCTCTCCCCGGTGATCGGCTTTCTTGCCACCGTCGCCGGCGGAGTTGCCTCCACCGACTTGACACCAGCGTCGGGGTGTCAGGACCACACGTCTTCGCCGTCCGCCTCAAGCACCCTCGTCAGGAGCACCATCCGCGTCCACCGCACCCCGCCCCGCGCTGGTGACGTTGCGCAACGCCCCTCTGAGTGGGACTGGATGGCGGTGAATATAGAAGTGATTTGGGTCGGGCGGCAAGAATAATTTCTGAAAATCAGAAACAGGTCGGGGCCAGTTTTTCGCCCGATGAAGCCGTCATTCCGGGGCGATGCGAAGCATCGAGCCCGGAATCTCGAGATTCCCCGATGTGCAATGGCACATCTGAGGTCTGGTGCTAACGCACCATCCCGGAATAACGGAGTCTCAATTGCAAATGATGAACCCGGGAACGACGCTCAAGTGACGCAGCGGCCGGGCTCGTCCGCCCGGGCATGACGTCGAGTGTGCCCTACTCCACGCCCGTTTCGTCCGGCGTGAACTCGTACACCGACGAGCAGAACTCGCAGGTCACGACCACCTTGCCGTCCTTGACCATGTCGGCGCGGTCTCGCGGCGCGAAGCTCGCGAGCATGCCTGCCACCGCGTCGCGCGAGCAGGAACATTGCGCGCGCAGCGGCAGCGGCGGAAACACCCGCACGCCGCGCTCGTGAAACAAACGATACAATAGCCGCTCGCCCGACAGATCCGGATCGATCAGCTCGACGTCTTCGACGGTCGAGATCAGCGACTGGCCTTCCACCCAGGCGTCGTCTTCCGCCATCAGATGCGCAACGACACCTTCCGGCGCGTCGCCGGGATGCAGATCGGGCTGCCGCGCCCGCTCCGGCGCCTTCGGCAAAAACTGCAGCAGCATGCCGCCGGCGCGCCAGCGATGTCTTGGGCCTTCGCCGCCGCCGCGCCATTCCTCGCCGACCGCCAGCCGCACCCTGGTCGGAATCTGTTCCGAACGCAGAAAATATTCGTGCGCGGCGTCTTCGAGGCTGCCGCCTTCGAGCGCCACCAGTCCCTGGTAGCGGCTCATATCCGGGCCCTGGTCGATGGTCATGGCGAGATGGCCTTTGCCCAGCAGCGCGCCGGAATCCTGGCCATCCCTGAGCCGCTTCGCATCGAAGCGCGCATAGGCACGCAGGCGGTCCGGCGCCTGGAAGTCGACGATCAGAAACGATACCGGGCCGTCGGTCTGGGTCTGCAGGATGAAGCGGCCTTCGAATTTCAGGGACGAGCCGAGCAGCGTCGTCAGCACGATCGCCTCGCCGAGCAATTTGCCCACCGGTGCCGGATAATCGTGCTTGGTGAGAACGTCGTCGAGCGCCGGGCCGAGCCGGGTCAGCCGTCCGCGCAGATCGAGCGAAGCGACCTCGAACGGCAGCACCGCGTCGTCGACCGGCACCGCCGACGGCGCGCGGATCGGGGTTTCCAGTGCAATTTTGATGTCGGGGGATTGTGATGTCATGGCACTTTATCTGGGGTCGGCGGGTGCAAATCGAAAGGGGGCCGGTGAAGAGCGAAAATCTCCCCACGAGTCGTCCCGGCCTGGTCCGCAATTGCGCACGGGACGTCGGGACCTTCTTCCCTTCTCCCCTTGTGGGAGAAGGTGGCAGCCGAAGGCTGCCGGATGAGGGGTCTGCATCCGCGGAGAGAGACCCCTCATCCGATCCTCGCTTCGCGAGGATCACCTTCTCCCACAAGGGGAGAAGGGGAAGAGACGACTCGCGCTTCGCTTGGCCGGAACAACGATGTAGTTGTTCAAGCGACCTTCACGCCACCGCCTCGAAGCACCAGGCCAGAATGCCCTTGTGCGCGTGCAGGCGATTTTCGGCTTCGTCGAACACCACCGACTGCGGGCCGTCGATCACCTCGTCGGTGACCTCGTCGCCGCGATGGGCGGGAAGGCAGTGCATGAACAGCGCGTCTGGTTTCGCCAGTGCCATCAGCTTGGCGTTGACCTGATACGGCTTCAGCAGATTGTGGCGATGCTCGCCGTCCTTGTCGCCCATCGAGAACCAGGTATCGGTGACCACGCAATCGGCGCCGCGCACGGCGGCCTCCGGATCGTTGCCGAGCGCGATCGGCGCCTGCGTCGCCTTGATCCAGTCCCGCATCGACTTGTTCGGCGCCAGCTCCGGTGGAGTCGCGATGCGGAGATTGAACTGAAAACGCTCCGCGGCATGCGCCCACGACACCAGCACGTTGTTGTCGTCGCCGGTCCAGGCGACGGTGCGGCCTTCGATCGGGCCGCGGTGCTCCTCGAACGTCATCAGGTCCGCCATCACCTGGCAGGGATGCGAGCGCCGCGTCAGCCCGTTGATGACGGGCACGGTGGCGTGGGCGGCGAGTTCCAGCAACGCATCGTGGTTGAGAATACGGATCATGATGGCGTCGACGTAGCGCGACAGCACGCGCGCGGTATCGGCGATGGTCTCGCCGCGGCCGAGCTGCATTTCCGCCCCGGTCAGCATGATCGATTCACCGCCGAGCTGGCGCATGCCGACGTCGAACGACACCCTTGTGCGGGTCGAGGGCTTTTCGAAGATCATCGCCAGCGTCTTGCCCTCGAGCGGCCTTTCCAGCCTGGCACCTTGTTCCTTTTGCGCCTTCAGCTTCGCCTTCATGGCGACGCTGGCTGCGAGAATGTTGCGCAATTCCTTGGTCGGAATCTCGTTGAGGTCGAGAAAATGGCGCAGGGCTTTACTCATTGCCCCGCCGCCCGTTTCAACTGTGCGCTGGAAAGCTCAACGCAGGCGCGCTCGAGGCGCGCCACAGATTCCTCGATCTCGGATTCGCTCACGATCAACGGCGGCAGAAACCGCACCACGTTTTCGCCGGCGCCGACCGTGAGCAGCTTTTGCTCGCGCAACGCCGCCACCAGATCGGCCGACGGCACCACCGCCTTCAGGCCGATCAGCAGTCCCTCGCCGCGCACTTCCGCAAGCACGTTTGGATGGCGATCGACCGCCGAGGCGAGCTTCTGTTTCAGCAACAGCGACATCTTCTGCGCGTGCTCGAAAAATCCGGGCTTCAGCATCACGTCCAGCACCGCGTTGGCGGCCGCGACCGCGAGCGGATTGCCGCCGAAGGTCGAACCGTGCGAGCCCGGCGTCATGCCGGAGGCGGCTTCAGCCGTCGCCAGACAAGCGCCGATCGGAAACCCGCCGCCGAGCGCTTTCGCCAGCGACATCACGTCCGGCGTCACGCCGAGGCGCCGGTAGGCGAACAGGTCGCCGGTGCGGCCCATGCCGGTCTGCACCTCGTCGAATACCAGCAGCAGGCCGTTGTCGTCGCAGAGCTGGCGCAACGCCTTGAAGAACGCGTGCGGTGCGGCGCGCACGCCGCCTTCGCCCTGCAGCGGCTCGATCAGGATGCCCGCGGTGTGCGGGCCGATCGCCTTCCTGACGGCTTCGAGATCGCCGAGCAGCACCTGGTCGAAGCCGTCCATCGGCGGCCCGAAACCTTCGAGATATTTGGCCGAGCCGGTCGCCGCCAGCGTCGCCAGCGTTCGTCCGTGAAACGCGCCGTCGAAGGTGATGATGCGATAGCGTTCTGGATGACCTTTGACGGCGTGGTATTTGCGCGTGACCTTGATCGCGCATTCCATCGCCTCGGCGCCGGAATTGGCGAAGAACACGAAGTCAGCAAAACTTTGTTCGCACAGCCGCGCCGCCAGCCGCTCGCCGTCCGGGCTCTTGAACAGGTTCGACATGTGCCAGAGTTTTGTGGCCTGCTCCTGCAATGCAGCGACCAGATGCGGATGGCAATGGCCGAGCGCATTGACCGCGACGCCGGAAGTGAAGTCGAGATAGCGTTCGCCGTTGGTCGCAATCAGCCATGCGCCTTCGCCGCGCTCGAAACCGAGATCGACCCTGGCGAATACGGGAAGCAGATGTGACGTCGCGCTGTTGGTCATGGCGATCACTGACGGTTAGGCCCGGCCGCGATGCGCGCATTGGCGCGATCGCATCGGCAACCAGTCCCGGAAAAACAAACGTGCCGCCTTTTCGGGGCGGCACGTGCAGGCATTCTATGCGCGCGGCCATAACTGTCAACCGGTCCCGGGGGGCCCCCGCGCGCGCTCCCTGCAGGTTTGCAGCCGTGGAAAAATCCAATTGCAGTGCTTAACTCACGGAACATGTGGACGCGCTCACGCGGACTCTTGCGCCAGAGTCACGCCATATTGTAGCGTCTGGGCCGTCGGGTACGACATCTCGTGCGGCGGTTCGGATCCTCTAAGTCGTCAGTGTCAGGCGTACACGTTCGGGCGCGCTTTCCGCGCCCGGCGAGGGCTAAGGGATTCTGCCCGCAGGGATTTTGAGAGAATTGGCATCGCTGCGCTGTCCCTGATCGGCCGGCGCCACGCGAAGGGAAGAGTGCGATGACTGTATTGACCTGGTCTGACGATCGCGTCGAGCAATTGAAGAAATTCTGGGAGGCCGGGCTTTCGGCCAGCCAGATTGCCGCGGAACTCGGAAATGTGACGCGAAATGCCGTGATCGGCAAAGTCCACCGGCTAGGCCTTTCGGGCCGCGCCAAGAGCCCCTCCTCGGCCGCACCGCGGCAGCGCAAGGCCCGCCCGGCCCAGCCGATGATGCGGGTGTCGCGTCCGGTCTCGCGCGGCAACACCGCGCTGGCGCATGCTTTCGATGTCGAGATGGAGCCGGATCCGATCGCCTACGACAACGTGGTGCCGATGAGCCAGCGGCTGTCGCTGCTGGAACTCAACGAGGCCACCTGTCACTGGCCGATCGGCGATCCCTCCAGTTCGGAATTCTTCTTCTGCGGCGGCAAGGCGCTGACCAGCCTGCCCTATTGCGCGCATCATTCGCGCATCGCCTATCAGCCGGCCTCCGACCGCCGCCGCCAGCCGCCGAAGCAGACAAGGTAGACTTCTCGTCATTGCGAGGAGCGTCAGCGACGAAGCAATCCAGCTTTGCTATGCGCGGCACCATGGATTGCTTCGCTACGCTCGCAATGACGGCGTGGAAGCAATCGCTTCAACCGATCCACTGAGAACGCTACACAAGTTGACGTCGTCCGGGCGAACGCCGGCTCCCGTGTCCCGGACGCGGTGCAGCGTCCTTCACGATGCACCGCAGAGCCGGGGACCTGTTCGGCGCTGTAAAAAAGATGGACCCCGGATCGGCTGCACACCGCTTACGCGCTGCGCAGCGTCCGGGGAACGTCAATGGCGCCTACTCCACCTTGGCGAACCGGTCATCCAGCGCGTAGCCGGCGCCGCGGACGGTGCGGATCGGATCCTGCTCCCGGCCCGGGTTGAGCAATTTGCGCAGGCGGCCGATGTGCACATCGACGGTACGCTCGTCGATATAGATGTCGCGGCCCCAGACGCTGTCGAGCAGTTGCTCGCGGCTGAACACCCGGCCCGGATGTTCCAGGAAAAATTCCAGCAGCCGATATTCGGTCGGCCCGAGGTCGATCGGACGGCCGGAGCGCGCGACGCGGCGCTGCTCGCGGTCGAGTTCGATGTCGCCGTAAGCCAGCACGATGGCGAGGCGTTCGGGGCTGGCGCGGCGCAACAGCCCCTTCACCCGCGCCAGCAGTTCCGGCACCGAGAACGGCTTGACGATGTAGTCGTCGGCGCCGGTGGCAAGGCCCCGCACCCGTTCGCTTTCCTCGCCGCGCGCGGTCAGCATGATGATCGGCAGCGACCGCGTCTCCGGCCGCGCCCGCAGGCGGCGGCACAATTCGATCCCGGACAGTCCCGGCAGCATCCAGTCCAGCACGATCAGGTCGGGAATGCGCTCCTTCAGCCGGGTGTCGGCGTCATCGCCGCGGCCGACGGTTTCGACGTCGTAGCCTTCTGCATCGAGGTTGTAGCGCAACAGCGTGGTCAGCGCTTCCTCGTCTTCCACCACCAATATCCGTGCGCTCATCTGCTAGCCTTCTGTTGTTGACGTTTTTTCTTCATGCGAACCGGCTTCCACTTCGCTCGAAAACGCCTTCTCTTGTTGACGCGTTTTCCTCACGCGAACCGGTCCCCACTTCGCTCGAAAACCCTTTCTCAGCTCCCAGGCACCGTGGTCGCAAACGTCGTCATGTCGCCCTTCGGACGCTTGTCGAGGATTTGCTGGCCTTCGATCATGTAGAACACGGTTTCCGCGATGTTGGTGGCGTGATCGCCGATCCGTTCGATGTTCTTGGCGCAGAACATCAGATGGATGCAGAACGAGATGTTGCGCGGATCTTCCATCATGTAGGTCAGGAGTTCGCGGAACAGCGAGGTGCAGATGGCGTCGACTTCCTCATCGCCTTTCCACACCGTCATCGCCGCCGGCAGGTCGTGCGCCGCGTAGGCATCGAGCACGGATTTGACCTGCGACTGCACGAGGTCGGTCATGTGCTCGAGGCCGCGGATCAGCTTCAGCGGATGGAAATCGCTTTCCAGCGCCGACACCCGCTTGCCCATGTTCTTGGCGAGATCGCCGATCCGCTCGAGGTCGGTGGCAACCCGCATGGCGCCGACGATTTCGCGCAGGTCCACCGCCATCGGCTGGCGCCTGGCGATGGTGAGTACCGCGCGCTCCTCGATGATGCGCTGCAGGCCGTCGATTTCGGCATCGGCGGCGACCACGTGCTTGCCGAGCGCGACATCCCTGCGGATCAGCGCGTCGACGGCTTCGACGATCATGCGTTCGGCAAGGCCGCCCATCTCCGCGACCAGCCGGGTCAGTTCCTGCAGATCGCTGTCGAACGCTTTCGCGGTGTGTTCTGAAGCCATCTTGAATTCTCCCTTAGCCGAACCGGCCGGTAATGTAGTCCTGGGTCCGTCGATCGCTCGGCGAGGTGAAGATCCTGTTGGTCTCGTCGAATTCGATCAGCTCGCCGAGATACATGAAGGCGGTCTTGTCCGAGACGCGCGCGGCCTGCTGCATGTTGTGG
>Ga0210410_10005005_pt1 | contig 11588 bp, 11 predicted proteins | sample IncBWC4MmetaG_FD_161058 | JGI IMG/M metagenome (GOLD analysis project Ga0210410, IMG submission 161058) | Forest soil microbial communities from Barre Woods Harvard Forest LTER site, Petersham, Massachusetts, United States - Inc-BW-C-4-M | ecosystem: Environmental > Terrestrial > Soil >... | reverse complement strand
TGGAGGTTAAAGATCGTGCATGCATATGGTTGCTTCGCCCACGGCAAGAAACTCTGATCATCGCGCTCGATAAGACGCACGGTGCCATAGATTAACTGGATGCTATATTTGCGAAAATCTTCTCGCGCTTCGTCAAGAAACCCCTTTAACGCTGTTCTTGGGACGTCGATCTCAGTGATCATCTCAGTCGCAGGATATGGAGCGTGGAGCTTGCTGTCGATTTCGCGGTGGTAATTGTCAGGGTAGATGCTGAGCTGGTGGAGATCAGACCAGTACACCTGCCCGTTGGTGGAGAGATAGTAGTCTGCGTATCTGTCGAATGCCTGCTTCTCATCGGTGTGGGCGAGATACAGAAGCTGCCGCCAGTCCTCGTCGGTCAGATGCTTCTCTGCAGGTGGTATTGGCGCATCCATCGGAACTGGCCGATAGCAGGAGAAAACGCCCCTGTGTAGAAAGTCTTCCGAGGCATTCTCGATGGAGAATTGGAAATCGCCATATTGAAATCCATCAGCAATGCGCATATCAAATGCTGCAATCAGGTCGTCCGCGGTCCGAATTTCCACCACCCGCTGTACCTTCCTCCTCGGCGTGAGACGCAAGCGAACGGAAGTAACAATTCCAAAGAGACCATATCCCCCATGAACCAGTCGAAATAACTCCGGGTTCTCCGTTCGGCTACACGAGAGTGCCTTTCCCGCGGCATTTACCAAGACGAAGGATTCGACATCACTGACGAAGGGCTTCATTGTCAGACCGCGGCCGTGCGCATTAGCGGCAATTGTTCCGGCCATCGTCAATCGATCGGCGCCGGTTTGTTTCTGTGCGATTCCCCAGGCCTGCCCCTCCCCGTTTTGCAACGCGAGATAACCATCAATCAATTCTGGCCACTCAATCCCAGCTTCGACCTCCAAAATCCCACGCTTTCGATCGAGATTGAGTACTCGATTCAGCTTCCGGGAGTCGATCAGTAAAGTATCAGTGCCGAACTGTTGCCCTCCCATGGCGTGCCGCCCACCGGCAACCGAGATTATCTTTTGATGTTTGCGCGCAGTCCGAACCATGGTCTGCACTTCTTCGAGAGACCGCGGCTGTGAAATTTCCAGCACACGCGTGGAATTTAGTTGGGAATGAATGTCATTGACCAGAATCGATTCGGGCGCTGCTGCCAGTCTTCCCGGGGCGCTCGTGGTGACAGCAATGGCAACTGACCCAGCCAGGAAATCGCGTCTCGAAATCATGGATCCTCAGGCAATTCGCTGCGAAATAAACGACTACCATCTACACTAGAACAAGAACGGCACAAGTCGCCAGGTCCGCTTCATGTATTGCCTATAGGTCTCGCCAAGAGCCAAGGCGAGGGCGGACTCTTCGACGGGGATGCGGTATGCATAGGCTAACCCCAGGCAGGACAGGGCGGCGACAAGCCCCGCCCAATTTCCAAGTGCCAAACTGAATCCAAACAACGTCAGGAGAGCACCTGAATAAGAGGGATGCCGGATATAGCGATAAGGTCCCGCTTCAATCAAAATTTGGTCGCTTTGTATCGAGACATCGAATGTGAAGTACTTCCCCAACATGGCGGCGGAGTACCAGCGAAGCGCAACCCCCAGAAGCATGAAGCAAATCCCCAAGGCAAAGAGCGAGGTTCGCTTCCACGATATCGCGGCTTGCGGTACGAGCGTCGAGAGTGAAAAACCGACAGCTATACCGATCCACCAAAGTATCACGATGAGGTTGAGAGATCCCTGATCGCGGGCCTTTGAGGCGTCAGTTGACCGCTTGACTCTCCAGGCGTTGACTTCAGGCAAGATCCAGGACGCAAAGGTGCCCCAGAAGATCAACGCGAAAATCGGTCCCGCTGAGAATGGCAAAGGGCGCAATTAAGTATGTCCTGACGAAGTTATAGCTTATGACCGATGGTTGACTTCATGGTGGTCAATCTCGTTTGGCGTTTCCGAGCTCGTTACTGGAGGCGAGGTATTCGATCTGTTTTAACTCCGCGGCTATGGTTTCGAAGAGAAATTCTGGCAGGCTGGCGATTAGTCCCTGAACGATGGAGCACTCTGAACCCGATTCACAGCAGCAAACCCGCTTTTTCTCTTGCACTGCTTCCGCTTGGCGAGTAGATTGGCGTGTATCCTGAGGGCTGGGGGTATTCCTGTATTTTCCCGCAGGGGTTGCCGCCCAGAGGAGGCTTTGCGCCCGCGCCCAAACGCCCGGGCCGTTTATGACCGCCATCCTGACTATTGCCAATCAGAAGGGCGGCGTGGGAAAGACAACCACCGCCATCAATCTTGCTGCCGGCATCGCCAATCGGAACAAGAAAACGCTCCTGATCGACCTCGACCCGCAGGCCAATTCCACCATCGCTTTTTTCGATTCCAAGGACATTCAGGAGTCGATGTTTGACGTCCTGGGAGATCACCACGCCGGATTGGCGAGCGTGATCAAGGTCTCGAAGGACCCGATGCTGTCGGTCGCGCCCGCGCGTCTCGCGCTGGCGAAGCTCGAGCAGCAACTGGCGGGGCAGTTTGACGCGCCGTACAAGTTGAAGGACGCGCTCGCGCCGGTCGTCAAGGACTACGACTACATCGTCATCGATACGCCGCCCGCGCTCGGCATCCTCACCGTGAACGCGATGGTGGCCTCGACGCATCTTCTCGTGCCGATTCAGGCCGCGTACTTCGCGATCGAGGGCACGGACGACCTGCTCGAAACCTACGAGCGGATTCGCGCGCGCCCCAACCCGGGGCTGAAGGTTCTCGGCGTGGTCATCACATTATTCGACAAGCGCACCAACATCTCCCGCGACACGCACGAGCAGATTCGCTCCGTGTTCGGCGCCGTGTTGTTCAAGACGCGCATCGGCAAGAATGTGCGCCTCGAGGAAAGCCCAGCCTACAAGGAAACCATCATGACCTTCGCGCCCAAATCTCCGGGAGCGAAGGACTACAGCAAGCTTGCTCTGGAGGTCATCCAACGTGTCGAAGAGGATCGGATTGCCCGTCACGCTGAAGATGCGGCATGACGCGCACTACGTAGAACAACTCGCGAGTTACAGCGGCGCCGCCGTCGGGCGCATGATCCCGGTCGATAAAATCAGGCCCAACCCCGACCAGCCCCGGAAATTCCTGGGCGATTTGCGCGAACTCACGGAATCCATTCAAGAGAAGGGCGTGCTCGAGCCGCTGCTCGTGCGCTTCATCCCGCGCGACGATTGCTACTACATCATCTCCGGCGAGCGCCGCTACCACGCTTCGCGCGCCGCGGGCCTGCGCGAAGTTCCGTGCATCGAAAAAATCGCCGACGACGCCGAGACGCTCGAGCTCGCGCTGATCGAAAACTTGCAGCGCAAGGACCTGACGCCGTTCGAAGAAGCCGACGGCCTGCAGCGCCTCGCCGAACAGTTCGAGTACACGCACGAGGATATCGCCAGGAAAATCGCCAAGGCGCGCTCGTCGGTCACCGAGACGATGTCGCTGCGCGTAATTCCGGAATCGCTGCGCAAGATGTGCATCGACAACGGAATCGTGTCGAAGTCGCTGCTCTTGCAAGTCGCGCGCCAGCCGAACGAACGCAAAATGCAGGAAGCGATTCATCGCATCGCGCAGGCCGGCCTGACCCGCGACGAAGCCCGCCGCGAGCGCCAGGAAGATCAAAACGTCGGCCCGCGCCCGCAGCCCTTCATCTTCAATTACCGCCCGGAGAACGAAGCCTTCAAGCTGCGCATCCAGTTCCGCAAAAGCAATGTCTCCCGCGGAGAGCTGATCGACTCGCTGCGCAACCTCATCGAAATGCTCGAGCAGGATGAGCGCGCAGGCGGAGACGCGGCGAAGCCCGCGGTGGCGTAGGCAGGTTGCTCTGAGCGATAGCGAAGGGCTTGCCCTGAACGAACGTGAAGGGTGCCTCGCGGTTCCGGGCTAGCGCCTGACTTGCTCCGAAATCCTTGTGGGTCACGGCTTCAGCCGTGACACGAACCTAGTTGTCAAATCGGCTTTAGCCGCTGGCTTCTTCAGACGCCCAGAATCGACACCGTCAGCGGCTAAAGCCGGTCTCATCACCATCGATCTACGGCACGGCTGAAGCCGTGCCCTACAAAGCTTCCCCGAAATCAGCTAAGCTTGCCGCCACATGAATGAATTTTCTCCCCAACAGATGGCGATTTTGGAGCGCCTCGTGTCGAAGGAATTCAATCTGGTCGCGTTTCCGTTGTACGCGAACGCGGTCGGCGTGCGGAAGGGAAGCTGCGCCGCGCTGCTCGATCCAATCCTCGGCGGAGGGTTCCGTCTCTACGGCGAGCCCTGCATCCTGCTGGAAGGAAATCTAACCGTCCGCATCACCGAAAAAGGAAAGACATGGTTCGTCTGGAAGAAACAACGCTTGGAGGCCACCGCGGAAAGGGTTTCAGAACTCGAAGCGTTTGTGGAGGGATTGAAGCTGCTGCTCGAGCCGCACGACCTGAAGTAGGACAGGCTTCCAGCCTGTCGGTTTTCATGTCGAAACTCCGAGTCAAAACCGACAGGCTCAAAGCCTGTCCTACTAACCCCTTTTCCCGGCTTTGATCGAGTTGTACTCCAGGATGGCTTGCTTCGTGCCTTCCACGTCGATGTCCGGAGTGAGCGTGCCTTTGAATTCGTCGTAGAGCCGCACCGTGTTCATGAGCGTCCGCTCCGGTCCCATCCAGTTGTCGTAGCGCCCCATCTTGATGTCGGCAGCGGCCGCGCCGGGGCTCATTTTGGCGTCGTAGCGCTTCTTGACCTCGGCCTTGAGGAAGCGAAAATACTCAAGCGATTCACCCAACTCTTTTCTCCCGCCGACCGGTCCGTGCCCCGGAACGATCACGTCCACGTCCATCTTCATCACTTTCTCCATGGACTCCATCCACTTGGAGATATGAGCATTGTGGCAGTAGGGAACCAGGTGAAAGAAGGCCAGGTCCGCCGCAAAAAGAATCTTGTGTTCCGGCACGACCGCGACCAGGTCGCCCCAGGTGTGCGCCGGACCGACGAAGCGGAACTCCACTCTATTGCCGCCGATGTAGTACACCAGATTGTCTTCAAACGTAACGTTCGGCGGGACGAGCTTGCGCTCTTCGGTGCCGTCGGCTTGGCCTTCGGCTTTCGGCCACGTGGGAGGCGTCTTCGGCGCGGCTTTCACGACCTCATCGCGGCAATAGGGATGGCTCAGAATCGGCGTAGGAACGAAGAACTGATTGCCGGCCACGTGATCGCCGTGGTGGTGCGAGTCGATCAATTCCGAGAACGGCTTTCCGCCTGAGATCTTTTTCGACTCGGCGATAAACGCTTTTGTCTGGACCGGATACCCAAGCCCATCGAACGCGACCATCGAATTTTCTCCGACGAACAGGCCCGCGTTGGAAATGCCCGCATTGATATGGCCGGTGCCGCCCTCCTGCTGGTACGCATAAACGTTCTGCGCAAGCTGGCGCATCTGGGTATTCCAGGTCGGCACGACCGGATAGCGATCGTCAATCGGCGGAAGGACTGCGACAGACACGCCGAAGATGCGAGGTGAGGACTCATCGACGCGCGGCTGCGTCTCGCCCAAAAGTTTCTCGATGCCGCCCGCGCCGACGAGTCCAGCGGTTACTCCCAGCCCGACCCAAGCGGTGCGCGTCATGACTTCGCGGCGCGTCAATCCCTCGCGCTCATTGCTTTTCTCTTCCGGCATGACTCCTCCTCGTAGCTCTTCGCCGTCAAACCCTGAATCTCATGATTGTGTTTGGAAACGGCGACATTGTACACCTGTTCAGCGACTAATCCCGTCAAGGCGCGGCGTGCTATAGAATTGCAAAATGAAATCGAGGTATTAGCGCGAATCACTAGGAAGGCTTCGTGGTAATCGTCTTTTTTCTTGGCATCGGGCTAATGATCCTCGCGCCGCTACTGCGCCGTCGTGGCGCGGCGTCACCTGCTCTCGCAGCGGGAGCGTTCACCGTCCTCGCGGTCGCGATCATAGGCCTTCTGCATGTTGACCCGAGAATCGGCCAGGGGGCAATCGAGTCGAACCGCAAGGAATACTTGTTCTGTGTAGCCTGTGAAGTGCCGGTATTCATTCTGGCGCTGATTTCGTGGAAACGTTTCAAGTGGGCGTTCTGGCTGGGCTACGGAATCAACGTTGCGTTTAGCATTTTTGTCTTGGTGATCCTTATATGGCTCGAATTCTTCTGGCACTGGTAATTTTCGGCGTCCCAAAATTCCTGCGACGGGCGTGAATCGGTTTTCAAAAGCTCTCGGTTTCCTCCATTTGCTATTCTTGCGGCATGAAATATCTACTTGTGGTAGCAATGGCGATCGTCGGCGTGGTCGCCCTGCGCGCCGCGCCGCAGGCTCGAGCAGGATCCGGCGCGCGTGCGCGCGAGTTGGTCCAGGAACTGCATCTCACCGTGCTGCCCAAAGAATCGGGGTATCTCGGGATCATCGGCCGCTCAGCGCAGACAGTGACAGTGGACGGACGCGCGCTCGCTGTGCAAAGCCAGAACTACTACATGCTCACCCGCGAGCGGCCGATCAACTATCTCCACCGGCTAGTCCCTGATGACACGCACATCCTGATCGAGGGCGGCCCGGTGGACTATTTCATCTTTCATCCCGACGGCGGCGCGGAAAAGGTGACGCTCGGACTCGATCTCGCCGCCGGGCAAAGGCCTGTGGTGGCCGTGCCGGGCGGCTGTTGGAAGGCGTTGCGCCTACGTCCCGGCGCAAGCTACGCGCTGATGGCCAACACGCTCTCGCCCGAATTCACTCCTGACCGCGTGAAAATCGGCGAAGGCCCAGCCTGGGTAAGACGCTTCGCCAATTCGGCGCCCTGGGCCACGCCGCAAGCCCTGCGCGAATTCATCGGCCCGAATTGGACTGGAGAATAACCAACTCGCTTGTGGGCTAGGCCGGGAATCTGCGCTGGAGAGTCCTCACGAAAGCCGCATCGGCGCGGTACGACACCATTTCCAGGGGGGAATGCCCGGTTGACCGGGCCAGATAAAAAGTAAGGATCAAAAGGCATCCCGTAATCGCAAAATTTGGCCACGCGTTTAGTGCCCATTGGCCGCGCCAAGCGAGTTGCGGTCCGTGGGAAAACGGCGATAGGTAGGGAATCGGCCATTGGTAGCCGTCCGGTCCGCGCCCACCCAAGAGATCCTCGATTAAGTGCAGATGGAAGCTGAATAGCGCAAGCAAACCGGTTACCCATCGATGATTGGCAAGCGCGAAAGTCACCGCCGCCACCAACAGCCCGAACGCGAGATTATGTAATTGATGATGGTAAAGCGTAAACCAGGCGAGTGGGTGCTGAGAATCTTTAGTAAGTAATTCAGGTATCGCGCCGAGTCCGTCGAGATCGGGAACGACTCCAGCCGCGGTAATCAGGATTCTTTCCCTGACATTCAATGCAGGAGAGGAATTGGCGACGACCCATCCAGTCAGGAAGTGAGTTACAGGGCTCATTGCGATTCTCTCCATTCTACTCAAGTCCCTTTTTGCCCTAACTATTGGCTCCGTTTGCCGTGCCTGATATGACATCCGTGACGCCGAAAAGGCTGCGATCGACTGCTCCAGCGTCAGTCCACGCAGGCTATCAAAGTTGTGAACGCGACTGCTTGGACGTCTTCCGCAAATAACGCAAACCTTGAGTCTGTGCCGGCCCGTTACGGAAGATGGCGCCCAGGCAAGCGTTGCCCGTAGTCGCCAGTGACGGGATGGAGGAGGAGATATCCGTCTACTCCTGGAAACGCAATCCCGCAAACAATTGACAGCAAAATGCCCCTGACTTATGGTCATAAATAAGACAGCGCGGGATTCCCTTGCGCTTCCTTAATCGCCTCTCACGATGACGGCTCCAGAACAATGCGGGATCGCCAGCTGTGAGCAACCGGTCGCGGCTTCGCTGGACAGCGAGGCATTCTGCCGCGAGCATTTTATTCTCGTCTGCTACAAGCGCCTGGATCAATATGAAGAAATTCGCAAGGGCCCCGGCCTGATCGCCGCGGACACCGAATCGGTGCGGCGCTTCGTTCACGAATGCACGCGCGCGGCCGACGAAATCGAACACACCGCGCAGAATCTCGACAACCTCGAACGCGCCAAGCTGCTTCACATCATCCTTTCCGCCAGCGAACTCGGGCGCCATCTGCGGCGAAGCCCACGCAAAGTGGCGGCGATTCCAGTGCGCCTGAGCTCGGAAAAGCTTGGCGGCACGTGGGAAGAGGAGACGGAGACCGTTTTAGTGAGCCGTTACGGCGCTCTAGTGAGGTGCAAGCACGCCGCCAAGGCCGGCGACACTCTGAGCGTGGTGCGAGCCGATACAGGGCAAACCGCCAAAGCCCGAGTGGCTTGGCAACGCCCGTTGGGCGAGGAAGACGTGCGCATCGGCGTCGAATTCGTCGGCTGCGAAAATTTCTGGGGTTTGGATTGGGGCGCGGTCGAGGACTCCCGAGACCGGCCCCAAGCCTAGCGAGCCAGGACGATCGAGAAGGCACGGCGTGGAAGCATCCATGCACCACTGAAATTTTTGACGACTATTTGTAGACGGGAACGTCTTTGTACGAAGCCTGCTTGGGGTCGCCTTCCGGAAGCCAGCTATTGACGACCAGCTCCAGATCATGCGCGCTGGAAGTCTGCTCGGGAAAACTGACCGAATCGATCTTGAAGGTAAAGCGATCGCTGGCGCCCGCTGAATCCGACAGGCCTTCCGCCAGCCGCCCGTTCACGCGCTTCACTCCCGCCTGATCGACGCCCGGCAGGATCACTCCGAAATATCCCGGCCGCAGAATATAGAGCGAATCCTCGCCGCGCAACTTCCGGGAGACCGCTTTGGCGGCATCGCCCAGCGCCGACATGCCGACGTTTGCCTCGGAGAAAGCGGGGCGCAGTTGGACGCAAACGACGAGCACCGAGAGTTTCAAATCCGCTGCGGCTGCGCGACGGAACTCCATCGTCAAACGGTCTTCAAAGGTGCTGAAATCAGGCATGGTGGAGAGGATGTCCGCGCTCGCCTGCATGAGAGCTTCGGAAGACTTCTTGCGATCGTCCGCCATTTGCACGCGCAGCCGATGAATGGTCACCTGGCGCTCGATGATGTAGGCGACCAACAGGCATGCCAGCCCGCAGAATCCAAAGAACGCGACTTGCGGAACTCGCGAGGCGGTGTTTTCCCGGTTCGCAAAAACCGCGGGATACATCAGCAGCGCCAGTCCGCCGGCAAGCACGACGATCGCCGAGCAAGCGAAGAGGCTCAATTGATATTCGTGCCGCTCTAAATCCGCGGAGGCAATCGGATTATCAGTTCGCATAAGTGGTTTGCCGCGTATTTCAATTGTACCCAAGCAAAAAGCGGAAATGCGGTCCGCCGATTTCCGCGGTGCCCGAAAAGACACGCGTCGTGTTGCCGGTTGCTGTGGGACAGCCACTCCTGGCTGTCCCGCTCCTCCGGTGGGCTTGCCTTCTCGGTCAACCGCGGGTAGCATGGATTGTCTTCAGTTTGTTCAATCCCTCCTAGGATGAATCCGTTGTTTTGGGTGCCTTGGAGGCGTGTGGCTGAACCGCGCGATCGAGCCGCGTTTGAGCGTTTTGGCGCGACTCATTTTGCGGATGCCATCCGAATTCCAGCAGGAGCAACCGGCCGATGAAGTCGATCGTTGTGGTGGGCGCGCAGTGGGGTGACGAAGGGAAGGGCAAGGTCGTTGACTATCTCGCCGCGTCATTCGACTACATCGCGCGATGCGCGGGAGGACACAACGCCGGCCACACGGTCATCTTCAACGGCAGCCGCTTCGTCCTGCAGTTAATCCCGTGCGGAATTTTGCGTCCTGGCAAGCACGCGGTCATCGGCTCGGGAGTGGTGGTCGATCCCGCCGCTCTGGTCGTGGAGTTGGACACCCTCGCCAAGACCGGGATTGAAGTCAACGGGCGCTTGCATCTCTCCAATCGCGCCCACTTGATTTTTCCTTACCACCGGCAGATGGAAAAGGCCGCGGAAGCGGCGCGCGGCGCGGCGAAAATCGGCACCACTTCACGAGGAATCGGCCCGGCCTATGAAGACAAGATGGCGCGCCGCGGCATTCGAGTTGGGGAACTGCTTGATCCGGAGCGGTTCCGCGAAAAGCTCTCACGCGTAATCGCCGAGAAGGATGCGGTGTGTCGCGCAACGTACGGTGTGCCGCTCGATACGGCATGCCTCGCCGAGCAGTCTCTCGCGCTTGCCGACCGTCTCCGCCCGTTCATTACGGATACGTCGGAGCTCGTAAACGATGCATTGGACGCAGGGCGTTCCGTCATGTTCGAAGGCGCGCAAGGCACGATGTTGGACATCGATTTTGGCACCTATCCCTACGTCACTTCCTCGAACGCAATTTCCGGTGGCGCGTGCACGGGCCTCGGAGTCGGTCCGTCGCGAATCAACGCGGTAGTGGGAGTGACTAAGGCCTACACCACGCGCGTCGGCAGCGGTCCCTTTCCCACAGAGATGCCCGATCTCGAAGCCACCGAAGTGCGCGACCGGGGAAAAGAATACGGCGCCGTCACGGGGAGGCCGCGGCGGTGCGGCTGGCTCGATCTCTTCGTGCTGCGTTACGCGATCCGCATCAACGGAATTTCGTCTCTGGTAGTTACGAAGCTCGACGTCTTCGACACGCAAAAAGAAATTCAAGTCTGCACCGGTTACCGCTACAAAGGTTCGCTGATCAAGGAAATGCCCGCGTCGGCGGAAGATTTAGCCGAAGTTACGCCGGAATATCGCAGCTTGCCCGGATGGAATTCGGATACGTTCGGCGTGACCGAAATCGAGAAACTTCCGCGCGCCGCGGTCGACTATCTGAAATTTATTTCCGATTTTCTGGGCGTTGAAGTCGGCATGATTTCGACGGGCCCGGATCGCGACGCCACGATTGTTTGCGCAGGCACCCAGCTCGCCAAGTGGATCTGAACCGTGAATTCCATGCTGTCCTACTCCGAAGCACGCCAGAAAGTAATCGAAGTCGCCGCCGGTCTGAACAGGCCATTCCTGCGAACGCAGGTGGAAATCGAGCAAGCCTTCGGACGCATTCTCGCCGCACCCGTACTCGCGGATCGCGACTATCCTCCCTTCGACCGTTCGACCCGCGACGGCTTTGCTGTCCGCTCCGAGGATGCGCGCAACCCGGGCGCGCGCCTCGAATGCGTGGGCGAGCTTCGCGCCGGCGGCCACATTGACGTAGAAGTGAAGCAAGGCCAATGCGTCGAAATCATGACGGGCGCAGCCATCCCACAACGTGCGGACGCCGTCGTCATGATCGAGCACACTAAGCGCGAGGGCCGCGTGATCGCGCTGGAACGCGCCGCAACGCGCGGCGATCACATCGTTCCACGAGGCAGCGAAGCGCGCGCAGGCGCTCTGCTCGTCGCGCAGAAGACTCGCCTGGGCTACGCCGAGATGGCTCTCGCGGCGCAAGCCGGCGCCACGCGACTCGAAGTCTTCTCCGCGCCTCGGCTCGCGATTCTATCCACCGGCGATGAAGTGGTGGACGCGCGTTCAAAGCCAGGACCGCTGCAGGTCCGGAACAGCAACGGGATTTCCATCGAAATCCTGGCGCGTAC
>Ga0210410_10005003_pt1 | contig 11591 bp, 10 predicted proteins | sample IncBWC4MmetaG_FD_161058 | JGI IMG/M metagenome (GOLD analysis project Ga0210410, IMG submission 161058) | Forest soil microbial communities from Barre Woods Harvard Forest LTER site, Petersham, Massachusetts, United States - Inc-BW-C-4-M | ecosystem: Environmental > Terrestrial > Soil >... | reverse complement strand
GCCTGCCGCGGCTGATCTCGATCGGCCGGCTCGATTTCAACACCGAAGGCCTGCTGCTCTTGACCAATGACGGCGGGCTGGCGCGCGCGCTCGAATTGCCCGACACCGGCTGGCTGCGGCGCTACCGCGTCCGCGCCCACGGCGAAGTCACCCAGGCGCAGCTCGACGAACTGAAGAAGGGCGTCGAAGTCGACGGAGTCAAATATGGTTCGATCGATGCCACGCTGGAGCGCGACCAGGGCGCCAATGTCTGGCTGGTGTTCGCGATCCGCGAGGGCAAGAACCGCGAGGTGCGCAACGTGATGGCGCATCTCGGCCTCGAAGTGAACCGGCTGATCCGGGTGTCCTACGGACCGTTTCAACTGGGCGAACTCGGCGAAGGCCAGGTCGAGGAGGTCAAGACAAGGGTGCTGCGCGAGCAGCTCGGCGAAAAAATCGCCGCGCTGGCGGGGGCGGATTTCAATCGGCCGATGCCGGGGGAACCCCAGGGCGAATCGGCGGATGCAGCGGCCGGGGCGCCGGGCGGCAAGAAGCCGTTCAAGCCCGCCGGTAAGAGCGGCCTGATCGCCGACCGCAAGGGCCGCCGCGTGCTGGTGCAGCGCACCGGCAGCGAGGAAGCCCGCGCGCGCAACGAGGCCGAAGCCGCAGGCTACGGCCCGCCGCGCCGCCCGCAGCGCGGCTACCACGGCAAGCGCGACCTGAAGCCGCGGGACGAGTAGGGTTCGATAGTCGACATGATATCGTCAACAGCCAGCGAGTCGTCATGCCCGGCCTTGTACCGGGCATCCACGTCTTTTGATCGTCCGGGCAGGAAAGACGTGGATGGCCGGGACAAGCCCGGCCATGACGAGAAATTCTAATGCGGGTCGTCGGTGGACGATTGAAGGGCCGCAACCTGGCGTCGCCGGTCTCGCGCGACATCCGCCCGACGGCGGACCGGTTGCGCGAGTCGCTGTTCAACATCCTGATCCATGCCTATGACGATCCGATCGAAGGCGCCCGCGTGCTCGACCTGTTCGCCGGCACCGGCGCGCTCGGCATCGAGGCGGTTTCCCGGGGGGCAGCTTTTGCGCTGTTCGTCGACAACGGCACCGAGGCGCGGGCGCTGTTGCGCAACAATGTCGAGGCGCTGGGTCTCGGCGGCGTGACAAAAGTGTACCGCCGCGACGCCACCCATCTCGGCCCTGTTCATCCGATGGAGCCGTTTTCGCTGGTGTTTCTCGATCCGCCCTACCGCATGAAGCTTGCCGAGAAGGCGCTGGCCTCGCTGCGCGACGGCGGCTGGCTGACGCCGGGCGCGCTGCTGGTGGTCGAGGAGGCCAAGGCCGCGGCGTTTGTCGCGCCCGATGGTTTTACGGAACTGGAGCGGCGGGCTTATGACGATACGGAGTTTGTGATTTTGCGGACGGTCGACCAACCATAAGTCGTCATGCCCCGCGAAGGCGGGGCATCCAGTATTCCAGAGGCGGTAACGATCATCACAGATGGCGCGGTGTACTGGATCGTCCGCCGGAGCCTGTCATCCGGCCGGCCGAAGGCCGGACCGGGTGGCGGACGATGACAGCCTGCTGCTTGGAAGCGCATCGCGCATCACCTTCTCCCGAACAGCTTCTCGATATCGCTCAGCTTCAGTTCGACATAGGTCGGCCGGCCGTGGTTGCACTGGCCGGAATTCGGCGTGTCTTCCATCTCGCGCAGCAGTGCGTTCATTTCTTCCGGCTTGAGGATACGGCCGGCGCGTACCGAGCCGTGGCAGGCCATGGTGGCGGCGACATGCATCAGGCGGCGCTCCAGCGGCAGCGCCTCGTCCCATTCCGCCATGTGCTCGGCGAGATCGCGGAGCAGCGAGGCGGCATTGGTCTTTCCGAGCAGCGACGGCGTCTCGCGAACCGCGACCGCGCCGGGGCCGAAGGATTCGATCGCGAGCCCGAACGAGGCCAGTTCCTCGGCGCGTTCGAGCAGCCGCTCCACCGTTGCCTCGTCCAGTTCGACGATTTCCGGAATCAGCAGGATCTGCCGCTGCACGCCGTTGCGCGCCAATGAGGCCTTGAGCTTTTCATAGACAATGCGCTCATGCGCGGCGTGCTGGTCCACCACCACAAGGCCGTCGCGAGTCTGCGACACGATATAGGTCTCGTGAATCTGCGTCCGCGCCGCGCCCAGCGGGCGGTCGAGCAGGTCGGCAGTGGGGGCTTCCTGAAAACGCACATCCGCGGTGGGCGTCCCGACATCGAACGCGGCCTGTCCGGGTTCGGCAAAGGCCGTCGCCGCCGCGCCCTCGAAGCCGGATTGCGGTCCGACCGGATAGGCCGGCGAACGCCGCCAGTCCCAGTTGGCGCGCGGCGCAAACGACGGCCGGAACGAGGATATCGCCGCGCCGTCGCTGTTGGCCGCGGTGCGCTTGCCCTCGCGGGCAAGTCCATCCTTCAGCGCGTGCACGATCAGCGCGCGGACCAGGCCGGCATTGCGAAACCGGACCTCGGTTTTGGCGGGATGCACATTGGCATCGACCTCACGGGAATCGAGCGTCACGAACAGCGCCACGACCGGATGGCGGTCGCGCGGCAGATAGTCGGAATAGGCCGCGCGCACCGCGCCGATGATCAGCTTGTCGCGCACCGGCCGGCCGTTGACGAACAGATATTGCCCGAGCGCATTGGCGCGGGTCAGCGAGGGTGCCGCGGCAAACCCTTCGACCACCACGCCCTCGCGCTCGCTGCGCACCTCGATGGCGCTGCCGCGAAAATCCGCCCCCAGGATGTCGCCGAGCCGTGTCAACCGGCCGCTCGCACCTGGCAGCGCCGCGGCCCAGGTGACCGGCGCGCGTTCTTCGCCGGCCAGCGTGAACGCGATATCGGGCCGCGCCATTGCCAGCCGGCGCACTACCTCGCGGATCGCTTCGGCTTCGGTGCGGTCGGTCTTGAGAAATTTCAGCCGTGCCGGCGTCGCGTAAAAGAGATCGCTGACCTCGACGCGCGTACCTTGCGAGAGCGCTGCCGGCATGATGTCGGATTTCACGCCGCCTTCGACCGACAGCGACCAGGCATGCGGCTCGCTCGCGTGGCGCGTGGTGATGCCGAGCTTTGCCACCGCGCCGATCGAGGGCAGCGCCTCGCCGCGAAACCCCAGCGTGCGAATCCGCAACAGGTCCTCGTCGTCGAGCTTGGAAGTGGCATGGCGATCGACTGCCAGCGCCAGATCGCCATGGGTCATGCCGTCGCCATCGTCGGTGATGCCGATCCGCCGCCGGCCGCCGCCATCGGTGAAAATGTCGATCCGGCTGGCGCCGGCATCGATGGCGTTCTCCGTCAGTTCCTTGACCACGCTCGCGGGCCGCTCGACCACCTCGCCGGCGGCGATGCGGTTGACGACCTGTTCGGGGAGTTGGCGGACGGGCATGGGTCGGGCGACTCGCGGAATCGGCAGGCAATTTAAGGGCTTTTACCGGCAAGCGGGAAGGGAACCCAAGGGCTTTCGTCAGCTCTCCCCGTTGTTTACAGCGAGGTCGGGGACCAAGAGGTAAAACCGTCATGCCCGCGGGATCGGGCAAGATCGAGCAAGTTCGTTCTCCCAATGGTGCGTCGTGTGCGGGTTTATGACGGGAACATTGAGACGGGCACCGACCGGGTATATCGTTTAGAAAAGATATAAAGAAGATCGGGAGGAAGCCCATGTGTCAGCTGTTCGCTCACCAGCCTCAACGCGACTACGAATCGCAGACCAGATCTCTTCGCATCGACGGCCATTGCACGTCGATCCGGCTGGAGATGGCGTTCTGGGATACGCTTGAAGAAATCGCGGGCAAGGAAGACATGAGTCTCGCGAAATTCCTGACACGTCTTCACAGCGAAGTTCTCGATCATTGCGGCGAAGTGCATAATTTTGCATCGCTATTGCGCTGCTCATGCCTGATCTATCGATCGAAAGCCGCAGCGGTCATGCCTGACTTTCTCGACGGCACGGCGCCGCGGCTGGTCGCCGCCGAATAGGCCGCACATCCCTTCCTGCTTCATCCTTCGAGACGCGCGCAAGAGCGCGCTCCTCAGAGCCTCTGAAGGATTCGGACCTCATCCTGAGGAGCTTGCGAAGCAAGCGTCTCGAAGGATGGATGCAACGGCTGGACTCGCGGCCATCCTTCGAGACGCGGCCAAGTGGCCGCTCCTCAGGATGAGGTCTCGAACGCGTCTCGAACCATGGAGTACCAGAACCAATTCGCGATCAGTGATTCGTCCCGGCCGAAGTGCGCTAGATTTCCTTTCGCTGCATGGCGCCGGCGATATGATCCGCCTGCCTGACGGCAAGCGCCACGATTGTGAGTGTCGGATTGCAGGCCGCGCCGCTGGTGAACTGGCTGCCGTCGGAAACGAACAGGTTTTTGATATCGTGGGTCTGGCCAAATTTGTTCACCACGCCGTCCCGTGGCTTGGCGCTCATCCGGTTGGTGCCCATGTTGTGGGTGCTGGGATAGGGCGTGGTCGGATAGGTCACGGTGGCGCCGACGGCCTCGTATACCGCCGATCCCTGCTTGTAGGCGTGATTGCGCATGGCGAGGTCGTTGGGATGATCGTCGTAATGAACGCTCGCCACCGGCAAGCCGAATTTGTCCTTGGCCTTGGGATCAAGGGTCACGCGGTTGGTTTCCTGCGGCATGTCCTCGCCGACCAGCCACATCCCCGCCATGCGCGGATAGCCTTCCATCGCCGACGTGAACGAACGCCCCCATGCGCCCGGATTGAGGAAAGCCGCCATGAACGGCAAACCGAGCGACAGCGTTTCCATTTCGTAGCCGCCCATGAAGCCGCGTGACGGATCGTGCCGCGCCTCGTCGCGAATGATGCCGGCCATGGTGGTGCCGCGATACATGTGTACCGATTTGTCGAACACCGCGTAGACACTGCCGGTCATGTGACGCATGTAGTTGCGCCCGACCTGGCCGGAGCTGTTGGCGAGGCCGTCGGGGAATGCGCTGGACGCACTGTTGAGCAACAGCCGGGGGCTTTCGATCGAGTTGCCGGCGACGGCAACAATGCGCGCCTTCTGGCGATGCATGTTTCCCGCTTCGTCGGCATAGAGGACGCCCGTGACCTTGCCGGACGCATCGTGCTCGACCTGGAGCGCCATGCTGCCGGGACGGACTTCGAGGTTGCCGGTCGCTTCGCCCTTCGGGATTTCCGCGTACAGCGTCGACCACTTCGCGCCGGACTTGCAGCCCTGGAAACAAAATCCGATCTGCTGGCATGAGCCGCGGCCGTCGCGTGGTTCGCTGTTGATCGCCATCCGTCCGGTGTGGACTTCCTTGTAGCCGAGCTTCTTCGCGCCGGCTTCCATCACCTTGAAGTTGTTGTTGCCCGGCAATCCCGGAATGTTGTTGGTGCGGGTCACGCCCATCTTGTTTTCGGCCTTGGCGTACCACGGCTCCATATCGGCAAGCGTGATCGGCCAGTCCAGCAGATTCGCGCTGGGCACGCTGCCATACGTGCTTCGGATCCTGAATTCATGCTCGTCGAACCGCAACGACGCGCCCGCCCAGTGGACCGTCGATCCGCCGACCGATTTGACGATCCATGCCGGCAGGTTGGGGAAATCTTTGGCAACGCGCCAGTTGCCCGATGTGGTTCGCATATCCGTCCACGCCAGCTGCGTGAAGCTCTCCCACTCGTTGTTGATGAAGTCCTGCAGTTCGGTGCGCGGGCCGGCCTCAAGGATCACGACCTTGACGCCTTTCTGGGCCAGTTCGTTACCCAACGTCCCCCCGCCGGCGCCGGAACCGACAATCACGACCAGGCCATCGTCGTTCAGATCGAATTTCGCCATGATGAGTCCTCCCAACCGGATGTTGCTCGAAGCCTTCAGACTTTCGGCAGCCAATCGATGTCGTTGAAGCCGCGGTTGATGTATCCGCCATGCTCGGCGGACGAGCCCTCGTAGCCGAATTTCGGCCACAGCTCTTCCTGGTTGTAGAGCGAGACAACAAGATCGGAGCGAACCTTCTTGAAGAAATCGGTCTGCTCGATTCCCTGCAGCAGGACGACCCGGTCGGCCTCCCACGGCACCTGAATGTAAGCCACCTTGTGCCGATCCTGCGCGTCCTGGTCGAGACGCCGAACGCCATCTTCAAGGAGCGCCTTGGTCGCGGGGTCCTTGGCCGCCTTTCCGTCCCACGGCTTGATCGCCGCGATGTAGTAGCTGTCGGCCACGAAGTCGTGCGGATAGATGTCGCGCGCAACCTTCACTAGTGTCTTCAGTGTCGGAGGCGTCAGCGTGGTCGCGTCCGCGGCCCACGCGTCCTCGATGCCGATCCCGGCACTCGCCGCGACGGCCACGACCGGAACCGCGGTCGCGGCGCCCTGCAGAAAAACGCGGCGGCTGTATTTGCCTCGACGATCAACTTCTCTCATGGGCGTCCTCCATTGAATGTTTTTGTTGGGTGCACTAACCGAAGCGGCCGCCTTTCTGAATGACCTCGACCTTGTAGCCGTCCGGATCGGAGACGAAGAAAAAGCGCGCGAACGTTTTGCCGTCATGCTTGAAATCGCGCAGCGGCCCGGGCGACAATTTCTCGCGCTCGAAGCGGGCATGCTCGGCATCGAGATTGTCGACTACGACGGCGAGATGGCCATATCCGTCGCCGGGAACGTAAGGCTCCTTGCGGTCGAAGTTCACGGTCAGTTCGAGTTCGAACGGCGACGACGCGTGGCGCAGGTAGACCAGCGCGAATTCCGGAAACACAAGGCGCTCGGCAATCTGCAAGTCGAATGCGCGGGCGTAGAAGTCGAGCGACCTCGCTTCATCGAGAACGCGGATCATGGAGTGAACCGGCTTTGCCATTTCAGTTCAGTCCCTTGAGATAGGTGATGATGGCGGCGCGCGTTTCGGCCCTGGTCTGGCGATAGGTCATGATGGCGCCGGGAATGACGGCCTGCGGATCAGTCAGCCAGGCATCGAGCCGGCTCTCGTCCCAGCTGAAACCACCCTGCGCCAGACCGGGCGAGTAGTGAAAGCCTTCGACCTTGCCGGCCTGCCGACCGACGATCCGGACCAGCGTCGGCCCTTGCCGGGGAGCGTCCGAGAGATTCGTGCTGTGGCATGTGGCGCATTGCTGTTTGAAAAGCGCGGCCCCGTCGGGCGGCTTGGCCTCCGGCAAGGGCATTTGGGCCGAGGCGAGGCCGACATTCGATATCGCGCTGCAAAATCCCAGCCCCATGGCGAGTATCACACGTGGTTTTCTCATGCATATTACCGTTGGCGCCGACCGAGCTTAGGTCGTCGCGAACCGGCGGTGGTAGTAGCGGGCTGTTTTATGATGGAAAGGCGGGCGTGCGGCCGACGCGGCCGTGCGCAAAACACGACTCAGTCGTCGAATCCGCCCGAGCCGCGCTTGGCCTTGACGTCGCTGCGGCGCTTTTTGCCTTCCAGCCGGCGCTTTTTCGAGCCCAGCGTCGGCTTGGTCGGCCGCCGCGGCGTCGGGCGTATCATGGCTTCGCGCAAGAGTTCGAGCAGGCGGTCGATTGCGTCGGCGCGGTTGCGTTCCTGGGTGCGGAAACGCTGCGCATGGATCACGATCACGCCGTCCTTGGTCATGCGCTGGCCCGCCAGCCGGCTGAGCCGCGCCTCGGCGTCCGCCGCCAGCGTTATCCGCCGTGTATCGAACCGCAATTGCGCGGCGGTCGAGAGCTTGTTGACGTTCTGCCCGCCCGGACCGGAGGCGCGAACGAAACTGATCTCGATATCATTCTCGTCGATCATGAGGTCGCGGGAAATCCGCAGCATGCGTCACCGGAGGCTGAATATTTCCCACAGCGGGAATCAGGCTCGCGGAGGATAGCGGTTTTGTTTGCGGTCCGCTTTCGCTCGTTCCCTTCCCCCTTGTGCCAGGGAGGGGGTAAGCCGCAAACGCCGGAGTTCGTGATACCCCCCTCTCTAGCTCTCCCCCACAAGGGGGAGAGAACAGATCTCGTTCGCTGAGGGAGTAACGATGAACGCTTCCAGCCAAGCAGGCTCAGAACGACGCTTGGCCTCTCCGAAAGTTTAGTTCGCCGCAGGCGCAGGCGCAGGCGCTGCCGCGGGCGCAGGCGCAGGCACGGGCGCAGCCGCGGTCGCTGCCGCGGGCTGGGCGGCGGCCTGCGGGGCGCGGCCGACGATGACGGTGAGGAGGCCATGCCCCCACAACCGCCGGGCGGCCTTCCTGGCGTCGTCCAGCGTGACGGCATCGACGAGGGCGTTGCGCTTCTCGATGTAGTCGATCGGAAGTTTATCGAGCTGATATTGCAGCAGCGCCGATGCCAGCTTCGAGGAGGTATCGAGCGCCAGCATTTGCGAGCCCTTGAGATAGGACTTGGCTTCATCCAGTTCCTGCTGGGTGGGGCCGTCCTCGGCCATGCGGCGGACTTCCTTGTTGATGGCCTCGACGGTCTCGCCGGCGCGGTCGGCGCGGGTTCCGGTATTTCCGACGAACAGCGCGGAGTGATCCATCCACAACAGCGATTCGTAGACCGAATAAGCCAAACCGCGCTTCTCGCGGACTTCGCTGTAAAGCCGCGACGACAGCGTTCCGCCGCCGAGAATGTGGTTGACGACATAGCCGGCCATGAAATTCGGATCGTCGCGCTTGAGGCCGGGGCCGCCGAAGGTCACCACGGTCTGCGGCACATCGAGCGGAATGAACGCGCGCTGCGGCGGCTGGGCGGCTTCGACGTCGGCGACCGGCGTCAGGCTGGCTTTGGCCGGCAATCCGCCGAAGGTTTGGTCGAGCAATTTGCCGAGCGTGGCCGGGTCGACATCGCCGACCACGGCAACCCTGAGCGTATCCTTGGCCAGCACGCGGCGGACATAGTCCTTCATGTCGGCGACGTTGATTCGGGGAACACTCTCCAGGGTGCCGCTGGCCGTTCGGCCGTAGGGGTGGTCGCCAAAGGCGATTTCCAGGAACTTGCGGCTGGCGAGCGCCGACGGACTGGAAGTGTCGCGCCGCAGGCCGGAAATGATCTGCGCACGAATCCGTTCGACATCGCTGCTGTCGAAATGCGGCGACGTCAGCGCCATCCGCAACAGGTCGAAGGCCTCGTCCTTGTTATCTTTCAGCATGCGCAGCGAGCCGCGGAAATGGTCGCGGGTCGAAGCGAAACTCAGTTCGATGGCGCGGCGTTCGAGACGTTCGTGGAAGGTCTTGGAATCCAGATCGCCCGAGCCTTCATCGATCAGATCGGCAACCATATTGCCGACGCCGGGCTTGTCGGCCGGGTCCTGGGTCGCGCCGCCGCCGAAGGCATACTCCATCGCAATCAGCGGCACGGTAGCGTCCTGCACGAACCAGGCTTCGATGCCTCCGGGCGAAACCAGGCGCTGGATCTTGGCGGCGGCGTGCGAAGCCGTTGAGGCCAGCGGCGTCATCGCGAGGCAGGTCGCGACAATGAAGGCGAAGCGCAGCACGCAGGTTCGGGATTTGGTCACGAACGCTTCTCCTCGCGTTTCGCCGCGGTGTCCTTGATCAGATAGCCGGTCACCGACCGTTTCTTGTCGAGCCATTTTTGCGCGGCCTGGCGAACCTGTTCGGCGGTAACGGCGCGAATGCGATCCGGCCAGCTTCGGATGTCCTCGATGTTCAGGCCGGTGGTGAGCGCGCCGCCATACCAGCGCGCCAGCGTCGCCTGATTGTCCTGAGCGTAGATGGCTTCCGCGATCAGCTGGGTCTTGACGCGCTCGAGATCCTCGGCCGAAACGGCGTTTTGTCCGACATCCGATATCACCCTGTCGATCACCTGCTCGATTTCTGAGAACTCGACGCCGGGTTTCGGCGAGGCCGAGATCATGAACTGCGTCGCATCCAGCGAAGTGCCCTGGTAGCCGGCGCTGGCGCTGACAGCGAGCGGGCGGTCGACCACCAGCGCGCGATAAAGATAGGAATTGCTGCCGCCGCCCATCAGCTGCGCGAGCACGTCGAGCGCCGGACTTTCGCCGGCGGCGGCGGTGGTCGCGGACGGCACCAGATAATAGCGCCGCACGCTGGGTTGCTCGACATGCGGATCGGCCAGCGTCACGGTGCGCGCCGCGACCGGCTCCGGCTCCTGCGGACGAAGGCGCCGCGCGGGAATGCCGGGCTGCGCCGCCACCTGGCCGAACGTCTGCTCCGCCATCGGGCGGACATCCCTCGCATCGACGTCGCCGGCGATCACCAGAATGGCGTTGTTCGGGGCATAAAAACGCCGGTAGAACGCCAGCGCATCTTCGCGGTTGAGCTTTTCGATTTCGTGGTGCCAGCCGATCACCGGCCGGCCGTAGGGATGATTGAGGTACAGCGCCGCCATGATCTGCTCGGCCAGCCGCGCCTCCGGGTTGTTGGCGACCCGCATGTTGTATTCTTCGAGCACGACGTCGCGCTCCGGCAGCACGTTTTCATCCTTCAGGATCAGGCCGGTCATGCGATCGGCCTCGAACTCCATCATCTTGGCCAATTGGTCGCGCGGCACGCGCTGGAAATAGCCGGTGTAATCGGTGGACGTGAAGGCGTTCTCGTTGCCGCCGATCCGAAGCACGGTCTGCGAAAATTCGCCGGCCGGATGCTTGCTGGTGCCCTTGAACATCAGGTGTTCGAGAAAATGCGCGAGGCCCGACTTGCCGGGCGTCTCGTCGGCGGAGCCGACCTTGTACCAGATCATCTGCGTGACTACCGGAGTGCGGTGATCCGGGATCACCACCACCTGCAGGCCATTGCCGAGGGTAAACGTCGCGGGCGGCTCCGATGTCACCGTGGTCTGGGCGAGGCCGCTTGCGGAGAAAGAGAACGCCAAGAGCAGCGCAGCGAACACAGAAACGGCGAAGCGGTGTGCGGGCATCATGACCTGTTTGAAGGCCCGAACGGAAGCGTTCGGGATAAAGCCGCGGCATGGTACACCGCGCTGTCGCCGGATGGCGTCACGAAGCCGAGTGCGGAACGCAACTAGTCGCCATACTTGCCGGCGGCCGGGTTGTATTCCTTGTTCAGCGATTCCTTCGGCCCGGTGCCGTAGGCGAAATTCGGCGACGGCGTCTGGTATCCGGCCGGAGGCTGGGTCAGGGATTCCCGCGTCGGCTCCCCCTTGAACGGCGCTACCTCGGTCTTGTTGCCACCGAAAATAGTGCTGAGCTTGCCGTCAAATCCGAGCTGGGACGGGCTGAGAACGGGATTGTTGACCGAATCGCCCGGCTGCACCGGGTCGTTATTGGTGCGGACCGGAGCGGCCGTCCTGCCGGCATTCAGTTCGCTCGGAGTTAGGACGCGGGCGGCCTCGACGGGATCCTTGTTATCTTTCTTGCGGCGCGCGATCGCGGCCTTGCGGCGCGCTTCATCCGGATCCTTCGGCCAGTTCGGGTCCTTCACCTCACTCGACGCGGCAACCGGCGGCGGCAAATCGAGCTTGGGCGGGACGACCAGCGGCGACCGCTCGCGATAGTCGATCCCCCGGTTATCCATGTTGGTGCCGCCGATGCCGGCCATGATGCCTTCGATGACCTTTTCCTCGAAGGTCTTGTCATCCTCATCGGCGTCCTGGGCGCGCGCGGCCCCTGCTGCCATCACGAGACCGATCCCGAGGGCGACGACGGACAGGCGGAGG
>Ga0210410_10005002_pt1 | contig 11592 bp, 10 predicted proteins | sample IncBWC4MmetaG_FD_161058 | JGI IMG/M metagenome (GOLD analysis project Ga0210410, IMG submission 161058) | Forest soil microbial communities from Barre Woods Harvard Forest LTER site, Petersham, Massachusetts, United States - Inc-BW-C-4-M | ecosystem: Environmental > Terrestrial > Soil >... | reverse complement strand
CTCCCTTCCACCCGCACAGATCCTCGATCTCTTCACCACAGCCAATCCGGCAATCGCAAACTCATCGCTCGCCCTCAGCTGCGGCAACAACTACCTCACCGCCATCGAAGTCTGCTTCAACAAACAGCTCCAGCCAACCCCATGCGGCCCCATCCGCTCCTGCCGCGCCAACACCGTCCGCATTCCTCCACCCCAGAGCCCCCCACAAAACAACTGAACAAAAACCGCCGATCGCTTTTAGCTGGGTGGCACGCATCGGACCGCACCACCCGCCTCAATAGGCATACGCCAGCCAGCCGCGCACCTTCACTGCGCCTCCCTGGTACATCGTCCTCTCAAAACGCGCCTTGCGCGCCGCCGCCAGTGCGGCCTCCTCGAGTGCGCCATTCTCAGGTGCGCCATCCTTGGGGACGTAGGATCCACCACCCAAGGCTTCGACCGATTCCACCTTGCCCAATCCATCCATCACGACCTGCACCTTGAACGTGCCCGCGCCAACTCCGGCCTTTGCCCCTTTCGGCCACTGTGGTTTCGGCTTGGAGACGATCTTCGCCGCAGGGATCTCTCCAACCTCAATCATCGTAACCCTCGCATCGCTCGCAGCCTTCTTTCCCAGACAAGCACTCGCAGGACTCGCCACCTTCGCATCGCCGATCGCGTCATACACGCAGGCGTCGTAGTCCTCCATCGCCGGAAAGCCAGCCACCATAAACTTATCCGCGGCCACCATCCTCTCGGCATCGCTCTTGTGCAGCTGCGCCTCCGCCATTAGCTGCAGCTCCGCGCTCTCCACCGCAGCGTTGACGCTCGCGGTCATGAACGCAGTCCGGCTCCGCAAATCCGTCTTCCCCTGCAGCAGCGAAAGAGACTTCAGATAGATCCTCCTGGCCAGATCCGGCATCGGTAGATTGCCGTGCAGATACCCGGAATAAGTAAGAAAACTGGCGATGCGATCCTGCTTATCGACATCATCGGCCAGATATCTCCACAACTCCGGCTCGAAGTTCTCACCCAACTGCGTACGAGCAGCCTGAAAGGGCCCGGATGCAGCGCTCCATCGCAGGCGTCCTCGCTGAAACGCAGCATCAACGCTCGCAAAGGGCCGGGTATTTTCCTGAGCAACACCCATCCCACAGAGAAGCAAGAGCGTGCAGAGTACGTTCAGCGTGCAGAATATATTCTCAGTCCGATTCATCGTACTCATCTCTCCGGACAGAAGTCCGCTCTCATCAAACCACCAACCTGACGGGTGGCCCATCCCTAAAAAGTGTGTGGCACGGTGGCCCAGGTTGGAGCAAAACCACGCCCTGACCCAGGTCTCCGCCTGCGCTGCTGGTGCTGGTGCCGTCGCTTGTTCTTCCAACCCACAACACCACCTACCCTCAAAAAAAAGTCATCCCGACCGAATCCGCTCACAGTCTCATCGTGAGTGGCCGAGCGGAGAAATCCGCTCTTCCACTTCGACTCCATCCCAGCCACAGCGCCGTCGCCTATCCTCAACCGGATCACAACCGCCCGGGTGCCCCATCCTTCGCGGTCCCATCGCGAAGGGTAGGATGTAACCCCCCCCAGCCACTAAACCTTTTGCTCTTGCTGTTGCCACTGAGCCGTTGCTCTTGCTGTTGCCACAGCGCCGTTGCTCTTGCTGTTGCTTCTGAGATAGAGCTGGGCTTCAGCCCAGCGTCTAGCCCAGCCGCAAAGCGGCTAAACCGCTCTGCCGAAGGCCGGAGCGTAGCCCGAAGGGCAAAGCGACTGATTTAATTGCCTTTGTCTTTGCCGTTATTTTTTTCTTCAAATTCAGCCCAAAAATCGCATGTCAAATCACAAAACCACCTAACTCCCTCAAACCAAAGAAAATAGAGCTTGAAGTTTAGTTACCCTCAATCAGCTATACTAAATATATAGAGTTAAGAAAAAGCCCCGGCCAGCGCCGGGGTTTCGCTTTTAACCCATAAACCATTTAGAAAGAATATTTTGGACGCAACCCCTTTGCTATGACGATTTTGCAGAGATCGACAACCCGTAAGTCAATGAATCGAGGGAATTTACGCCCAGGCAATAGGGGGGTACCCCCAGAAGATATTCCGAAAGGACAACCCTAACCCTTCGCCGGAGCCTTCAGCCCCATCTCCTTCATCACCATTTGCAGGTCCTTCCACGCCTCGCTCTTCATTCGCGGGTCGCGCAGCAGAAACGCCGGATGATAGGTCACCGCCAACTTCGCCCCGCGGCAGCTATGCCATTTACCGCGCAGCGCCACAAGCGATCGCTTCACCCCCAGCAGATACATCGCCGCGGTCGCACCCAGCGCCACCAACACCTCCGGCTGCACCACATCGATCTGCTGCAGCAGGAACTGATCGCACGTATTCGCCTCCACCGGCTCGGGAACACGGTTCGCCGGCGGCCTGCACTTCACAATATTGGCGATGTAGACCTGCTCGCGCTTCAGCCCCATCGCCTGAATCATGTTGTTCAGCAGTTGCCCCGCCTTGCCGACAAATGGAACGCCCGAGGTGTCCTCATCCGCTCCCGGCCCTTCGCCGACAAACATCAACCGCGCATTGGCATCGCCATCGCCGAACACAATCGTACGCCGCCCCGCATAGGCCAGCGGGCACCGTGTACAGTCGCCAATGTCTTCTTGAATTGCCGCCAAAGCCTCTGCCTTGTGCGCAGGAGCCACCCGGCTCTCAGGCAAAGGCGCAAGATCATCGAAACTCACCAGCGTCGCAATCGGAGGCTCCAGAAAGGCAGGTCTGCTCGAAACAGGAGCTGCTTCGAACTCGTCCACCACCACAGCAGCTTCCACCGGCAACGACTGCGGCGTTTGCATCTCGGCGTGCACCGGCTCGCCCCGACGGTAAAAGTCATGGACGCCGATGTCCCGAAGGTATTCCACATAAGCCCACAGCTGCTGCTCTGCTTCTCCTGCCATGGCTCTATGGTATCGCTACTTAGTGCACTGGAAGATCGAGTACCGGCTCTACCACGCGCTCCGGCAAAACGAACTTCACATGCCCCTGCTTGATTTCATCCTGCGCCACGCGGCAAGCCTTCATCGACTTGGCGACAATCAGTGGCGATGCGCCCGACTGCAGCTGCCGTGCCCGGCGCGCCGCACCCTTGACCAGACTGTATTTGTTGTGGAATGCGCTTTCACTCGTCATACGATACCCCCATAGTGTGAAGTTATATCTCAGACTCGCGAATTGCTCTACACAATTCGCAGTGGATAAGTGGGCCTTATCTCTCAAACGTACTTAACGCTGCCTTTAATCTTGGCGACGCAGAATCAGTTCTGCAACTCGAAGCAATGGCCTGAACGCCATCTCGTACGCCGCGCTCGCACAACACAATCGCTCGCAGCTCGATCACAGCCTGATCCAGAACATCGTTCACCAGAGCATACTTGTAGTCCCGCATCAGCTTCAACTCGTTCCTCGCTTCGGCGAGCCTCTTTTGAAGATCGTCCTCCGATGTCACATGTTCTGCTTCACTTCGGCTTCTCAACCGCATCTCCAGCACCTGCGGACTCGGCGGCAGTATAAAGATGGACACCGCCTCCGGCAACTTCCTCATCACCTGCGCCGCACCTTGCACATCGATGTCCAACAGCAGGTCCTTCCCCACATCCTTCGCATGCTGAAGCGCCGAGACTGCCGTCCCATAGTAGTTCCCGAAGACCTCGGCCCACTCCAGGAAATCGCCTGCCGCAATCATCCGCTCAAACTCTTTCCGCGTCGTGAAATGATACTCGCGCCCATCCTCCTCCGATCCCCGCGGCGCCCGGGTCGTATACGAAATCGAAAAATCCAATCCTTCCACCAGCGTCCGAAGCTGACTCACCAGCGTCGACTTCCCCGAACCCGACGGCGCCGAAATAATAAAAAGAATTCCTGCCATGCGCCTCAATCACCTGTTTCCAATGTTCTTTGTCTCAGTCTAACAATCCACAGAGATCGCTACTCCAGATTCTGGACCTGTTCGCGGCACTTCTCGATCTCTGCCTTCATCTCGAGCCCCAACTCCGTAATCCGCAGACTGTTCTCGCCCGCCGCTCCGCTGGTCTTCGACAACATCGTATTCGCCTCGCGATTCAGCTCCTGCAGCAGAAAGTCCAGCCGCTTGCCCAGCTCTCCACCTTCTTCCAACATGGCGACAAAGCGATCCACATGCGTCCGCAGCCGGACGATCTCTTCCTCGATATCGCTCTTCTCCGCGAGCACCGCAGCCTCAGTCAGCAACCTCTCCTCGCTCACCGGAACACCCTCGGTCAGCTCGATCAACCGGCTTCGCAATCGGTCGAACTGCGCCTCCCGCACTCCATTCCTTAGCCCCGCCATCTCCTCAGCGAACGCTCGCAGCCGCAGCATCGAGGCTCGCAACTCCGCCACCAGCGACGCACCCTCCTGTGACCTGACCTCATTCAGCTTCTCCACCAGAGGAGCAATCTGCGAGAGCACGGCAACATCGAGTCCCGCCAGGTCATCTGCTCCAACACTGCTCTCCGCCGTCATCATTCCGGGAATGCGCAGCATCGCGTTCAGATCCGGCTCATACGCCAGGCCGTTCGCCTCCGATGCCTCCCGATACGCCTGCATATAAGCGCCCAGCAGTCCTGCATTCAACTGGATTCCAGCACTGCTCCTGCGCTCCAACTGCAACGTCACTTCTACGTGCCCGCGCCGCAGACGCTCCTTCAACATCCGACGCATCTGCACCTCCAGGCCATCGCAGTATGACGGCAGCCGAAGATTGAGATCGAGGAAGCGATGGTTCACGCTCTTCATCGCCAATGTAAAGGCAACACTGTCCCGCACCGATCCGCGCAGACTGGCGTACCCAGTCATCGAATAGACCTCGCTCACGCAATTCCCTCCAGATTCGCCGCTAACGTAACTTCGCCACTACCCACAGGCATCGAGTCCTCTGTGATGAACTGCATTCTGTAGAGCCGCTGATACGTCCCGGAATGCCGCATCAGCTCCTCATGGGTTCCGATCTCAGTAATCTGCCCACCCTCGATCACTGCAATGCGAGTAGCCCGCCGTACCGTGGAGAGACGATGCGCAATCACAAACACCGTCCGCCCCCGCATTAGGTTTGCCAATGCTGCCTGGACATACTGCTCGCTCTCCATATCCAGCGCGGAGGTCGCCTCATCCAAAATCAGGATCGGCGCATTCTTCAGAATCGCCCGTGCAATTGCCAGCCGCTGCCGCTCGCCGCCACTGAGCCGCGTGCCTTTCTCGCCAATCTTTGTGTTGTACCCATCCGGCATGTTAAGGATAAAGTCATGCGCCAGCGCCATCCGCGCCGCCTCTTCCACCTTGTTCATCGGGACATCCGGCTGCCCATAAGCAATATTGTTCCGCACCGTATCGTTGAAGAGCACCGTCTCCTGCGTCACCTTCCCGATCTGTTCCCGCAACGAAGCGATCGTCACATCCCGCAGGTCGTGTCCATCAATCAAAATCCTTCCCTCGTTCACATCGAAGAACCGCGGAATCAGATTCACCAGTGACGACTTGCCTGCCCCACTTGGCCCGACTAGGGCAATCACTTCGCCAGGCTGCACCGCAAGATTGATGCCGTTGAGCACCTGTTTCGTCTCTCCCTCTTCGCTCGCATACGCAAAGCCGACATTCTCAAACCGAATCCCTTCGCTGAACCCCTTCAACACAAATGCGCGTTTCTTCTCCTGCACATCATCCACCGCATCCATAAACTTGAAGATCTCTTCGCTCGCTCCCAGCGCCTGTTGAAAGCTGTTGTAGAACGCGGCAAACTTCCGCACCGGGTCGTACAGCGTAAACACCGCAATCAGGAAGGTGATAAACGATCCCGCCGTCATCTGCTGATGTTGAATACTGATTCGCCCCAGATACAGCAGCAGCGCAATCGCGACAGAAGCAATAAGATCCATGAGCGGCGAACTGATCGCCTGCACCTTCACCGACTTCAGATTTGCATCGAATAGTCTTCGCGCCGCCCGGCGAAAACGGTTCATCTCCCACAGTTCCATGCCGAACGCCTTCACGATGCGATTACCCGTGATGGTTTCGTGCAAAATGTTTTGGATCTCCGCCAGCTTGTCCTGCCCCTTGCGCGTCGTCACCCGAACCCCTCGCCCAATGCGCCGAGCAGACAGAACCACCACCGGCAAAAACAGCAGCAGCACCCAGGCCAGCTTGCCGCCGACGATCACCACCGCAACGGCTGTGAAGATCAGCGTAAAAAGCTGTTGCAGAAAATCGCTCATCACACTCGACATCGCAAACTGAACCTTCTCGATGTCGTTGATCAGTGTCGACAGCAGCGTCCCCGTCGTATGCTTCTGAAAGAAGGCCACCGAGCGTCGCAGAACGGCGTTGTAGAGGTCATTCCGCAAATCGGTAATCATGCCAAATCCGGCACGATTCACCAGGTAGGTACCACAGTAATCGCAGATCGACTTCAACAATGCAGATCCGACCAGCGCTACCGCCACTACCGTCCATGCATTGTGAAAGTAGCTCGGGATAAACCGCTGCAGATTGATGATGTAATTCGTGTGCGGAATGCGAAACAGCAGCACGAGACCCGGAGGCGCCTCAGGGCTCAACACATTGTCAAAGATTGGCTTCACCAGCAGGATACGGAACGCCGCCATCGCGCCCACGACCGCCATCAGCACAACCGACGCCAGCGAATACAGCGCGTACGGCCGGACATATAACAGCAATCGCCAGATGCGCCTCAAGCCATCACTCTCCCGCCTGCCGTTATCGAACCGCGCATCTCACCATTCTATTGCGCGCCGCCGTTTTGCACCCGGATCGCACGAACCTGTCTACTTCGGCATATCCCGATGCGACGTCTTAACCCGGTAGCCCTCTTCCGCCAGCCGCTTCTTCATCTCTTCCGCAATAAACACTGACCGGTGCTGCCCACCCGTACATCCAAAAGCCACCGTCAGATAGCTCTTTCCTTCCTTGATGTAATGGGGCAGGAGGAACTTCAGCAAGTCCTCAGTCTTATTCAGAAACTCCTTCGTCTGCGGGAAGTGACGGACGTACTTAGCCACCTTCGGGTCCTTCCCCGTCAGCTTGCGAAACTCCGGCACGAAATGGGGATTCGGCAGAAAGCGCACATCGAATACCAGGTCCGCCTCGGTCGGCACGCCGTTTTTAAACCCAAAGCTATTGGAAGAGATCATCAGACCTTGATCACTCTCCTCACGTTCAAACTGCGAATTGATGCGCGCTCGAAGATCATGCACATTGAACTTCGTCGTATCCAGCACAATATCGGCGACATTGCGGATCGGGTCCAGCCGCTTACGCTCCGCCCGAATCGACTTCACTACGGTATCGCTTCGCCCCATCGGATGCGGCCGCCGTGTCTCGGAGAAGCGTTGAATCAGCGCCTCTTCGCTCGCCTCCAGAAACACCACGCGCGTTGGCAATACCTTGCGGACGCTCTTCAGGATCGTCGGAAACTCATCCAGCCGCATCCCCTCGCGCACGTCGACGACCAGCGCCGCCCGTTCAATCTCCGCCGACTGCCGCACCAGGTCCGCAAATCGCGGCACCAGTTCCAGCGGCAGATTATCGACCGAGTAGTACCCGAGGTCCTCGAACGCCTTCAGCGCAGACAGCTTTCCCGACCCGGAAAGCCCTGTCAAAATAACCAGCTCGCCCCGATACTCCGGATCCGGGACGGCCAATCTCTTCTTCTTGTCTTTGTTAGCGCTTTTATCCTTAACGCCCTTACCTTTTGACCGCTTCGAGACCCTCTTGCTCGTCATGCTAGAAATCCTAGCACCCCGGCCTAGGGAACCTCGATCAGCTCCATCTTTCCGTCACGCTTGCGATGCAACACCATGGCCTGGCCACCATGATCGCGAAATACGAACACATCGCGATCCCGAAACGCCGCCTCCTTGACCGCCTCTTCGAGCGACATCGGCCGCCGGGCAACCCCGTCGGTCGAGCGCACAACATGCGGCTCCGCCAGCGGCGAGTGCGAAGGAAAAGAATGCACCAGCATCGGCACCGCCTTGCGGCCAACGCTGCTCTTCGCAGCTACTTTCACGGCGACGTTCGGCCGTCGTGCTCCATTGACCGCAACCTCCGCCTTCTCCCCCTTCACGTCCGACTTCGGGTGCCGCTTGATTGTTCCGAACTTCTTTTTATGCCGGATCGCCTGCTGTTCGATCTTCTCCAGCGCATCGTGCAGTGCGACCTCCATCTCGGTCGCCTCGCAGCGCGCTACCAGCTTCTGGTGCCTGGTCTGCACCGTCACGTCGGCAATCTGCCGGTATTTGTCCGTAGAGAGAATCACATGCACATTGCCGGAGTTGCCCACGATCTTCGCAATCCGAGCCAATCCTGCTTCAGTCTGCAGTTTCAGCTTTTTTGTGATGGTTGTTTGTCTGCCGGTGTACTCCACGTCCATACGTTCACCTCGTCCCCGCGATCTAACAAGATCTTCGCAGACGACTAGCGTACACGACGTTGGTGCGTGCTTGGAATCTGCATATCTTCCCGATACTTCGCCACGGTTCTTCGGGTCACCTGGATTCCCTGCCGTTGCAGCTCGGCTGCCAGCTGATCGTCCGTCAGCGGCTTGCGTTCGTCCTCTTCCTCAATCAGCTTCTTCACCTTGCGCTTCAGCAGCACCAGCGGCAGGTCGCCGCCCTCCGGGCCATTGACGCCTTCGGAGAAGAAGAAGCGCAGTTCAAACACGCCCTGCGACGTATGCACATACTTATTCGCCACCGCGCGGCTCACCGTCGAAGGATGGACTCCGATCTCCTCCGCTACCTCTTTGATCATCATCGGCTTCAGCGCATTGACGCCATGCTCCAGAAACTCCGCCTGCCGCCGTACGATCACCTCGCACGTCCGCACAATCGTGTTCTTCCGCTGCTCGATATTCCGCAGCAGCTGGATGGCCGATTTGTATCGCTCCTTCACGTACTCCTTGACTTCCTTTTCGGTCTGCTTCTGTTGCAGCATCTTGCGATAGCTCTGGTTCAGCCGCAGCGTTGGCATATCCTCTTCGTTCATCACCACAACATAGACATCATCGCGCTTCACAAACGCAACATCCGGTTCAATCAGCCGCGTCTCGCTCTGGTTATAGCGTTGCCCCGGCCTGGGATCGAGCGTCCGGATAAACTCCACCGCCGCCATCACCTCCTCCGGCGTGCGGCCGCAACTCCGGGTCAGCTCACGCATGTCCTTCTTCTGTAGTAATGGCAAGCAATTCGTAACGACGTGAGTCGCGATGCTGAAGATATCCGCCTGCCCATGACCGTTCTCGACCGCAGCAGGTTCGATCGCACCAGAGTTCTCGTCGCCGCCCGCCCCGTTCCCCGCCGCGGCATTGGCAGCCGTTGTCTGACGGCGCCGAAGCACAATCGCCGCCTCCCCCTGCTGCGCGGAGATCTGAATCAGCAGGCACTCTCGCAGATCCCGCGCTCCCACGCCAACCGGGTCAAGGAAATTAATCAAGGCTCGCGCCTCGCGGACAGCAGCCAGCAGCAACGCCACATCTTCATCCGCCGCGGCCGCCATCTCCAAAGCCTCATCCTGCACCGGAGCAGCGTCGTTCTCATGACCCTCCGGCTTATCCCATACATGCGTCTGCCTGGTCTTGGATCCCCGTTCGAACGGAATCGGCTCCTGTCGCGCAGGCTCCCTCGCCTGCATCAGCGCCTCAACCAGTTCTTCGTCTGTTGCCGTCAGATATCCATCTTCGTTCAAATTCCCCACTACCAGCTCGGTCGCGGCCCGAACCTCCGGGCTCAGCGTCAGCGATCCAAGCTGCCACGCCAGATGGTCGCTCAGCGTGCTCGGCTGGGAGAGGAAGTTCTCAAACGAAGGCTTGTCATACTCTTCAAAGTTTGAAGCTGTGCGGAACCCGGGATCGAGATAATCCTGAAAGTAGCTTCCGAAGTCGATTTCATCGAAGGGGTCTTTTTCCACCCTCTCGCCCTCGGCCGCAACCTCCTCCGCCGAGCGCTCCCGGTCCCCTTCGAGTCCCGCCCGCTCATCCAATGTGACGGCAGTCTCCTCCAACTCCTCCAGCACCGGATTCTCCACCATCTCGGTGTTGATCATCTCCTTCAGCTCGAGCTTGTTCAGCGCTAGAACGCTGACCATCTGCACCAGTCCAGGGGTTAGTACCTGTCGTTGTGAGACCTTCAAGTTCAGCTTCGGTTGCAGCAGCACGTTAACCTCTTATCGACTTGTTGACTCTTCTTTTGTGTAGATGTGCGTTTGGCTCTCATCGTGCCTAACGTCTTTATTGTGCAATCGTCTGCACATCGAGCACCATTTTTGGCTTGGCCTCAGTCTACACGCCTCGCGCTCTTACTGGCTGTAAGTCTAACCCTGCCAATGGCTCCGCGAACTCCACCGATAGCATCGTAACGTTACAACTAGAGTTGTAGAATTTCATTCCCTCAATCCATCGAAAAGTTCTCTCCGAGATAGATTCGGCGAACCTCGGGATTGCGCCCCAGCTCTCCCGGCGTTCCAGCCGCAAAAATCTTACCTTCCGTGATAATGTACGCCCGGTCCGTAACGGATAACGTCTCCCGCACATTGTGGTCCGTGATCAGCACGCCGATGCCGCTCTTTTTCAACCCGAAGATAATCTCCTGCAGGTCGAGCACCGCAATCGGATCGATCCCCGAGAACGGCTCGTCCAGCAGAATAAATGCCGGCTCGATCGCCAGGCACCGCGCAATCTCCACCCGCCTGCGTTCGCCTCCACTCAGCGCATAGCCGCGCGTCTTGCGAACATGGCCTAGGTTCAGCTGTTCGATCAGCTTTTCCGTTCGCGTCCGGCGGCTCTCCCAGCTCAGTTGCTGCGCCTCCAGCACAGCCAGAATGTTGTCCTGCACCGTAAGCTTGCGAAATATCGAAGGCTCCTGTGGCAGATAGCTGATGCCATAGTTCCTCGCCCGCAGGTACATCGGCAGGCGGCTGATATCGTGGCCGTCCGCCAGCACTCGTCCTGCATCGGGCCGCACCAGCCCGACGATCATGTAGAAGCTCGTCGTCTTCCCTGCGCCATTCGGCCCCAGCAGTCCCACCACCTCACCCTGCTCGATCTCCAGGCTGACCCCCTTCACCACCTGGCGTCCACCGTACGATTTCCCGATCTCCTCCGTCGATAACGTCTTCATTGCTTGTTCTTCACCCGCGTCTCCGTGCGCACTCTTTGTCCTGTGCCATTCTCTCCTCCATTAGAAACCACGATGTTGTCGTCGCCGGAATGGAATCGCAGGGACGTACCTGTGACGGTCCCTCGCTGGTCGTCCGTCACTTTCGGCAAAACCATCGGCGTTCCCGTTAGAACGAACATGCCGTCGCTCGCGGTGTAGACCACCTGTTCGCCGGTGGCGCGCCGCCCCGGCTGTTCCATGTCGATATGACCGGTCGCCACCATTCGCTCCACACTGCCGGCCATAAACCCGCCTCCGCCTGCCACAGACGCCGGGCTGGTCTTGATTCCATCCGCCTTGCCACTATTCAGCGACGATGCCTTCCCCGCCCCCGTCTGCGCAGGCTGAAGATACACCACCACCTGCTG
>Ga0210410_10004998_pt1 | contig 11600 bp, 10 predicted proteins | sample IncBWC4MmetaG_FD_161058 | JGI IMG/M metagenome (GOLD analysis project Ga0210410, IMG submission 161058) | Forest soil microbial communities from Barre Woods Harvard Forest LTER site, Petersham, Massachusetts, United States - Inc-BW-C-4-M | ecosystem: Environmental > Terrestrial > Soil >... | reverse complement strand
ATCGAGTCCCTCCTTGGGCCGCGCCGCTTTGATTGCCGAGCACGGCAACAAACAAGTCGGCGATGCTCGGTGTTCGCACGTCGCCAAGCGCGGCGAGTTGCTGGCGTTCGACACGATCGAACAGCAGGATGCTGCGCCCAAACACTTGGCGTTCCTGAATCGGCTTCAGCGCCCGTGCCGCGGCGATCTGTTCGGGATTCACCATCACTTCCAGATAGCGCGACTCGAATTCTTCCATGCTGCAATCGAATACGATGCGGCCGCGGTTAATGAACATGACATCGGTCAGGACGTCCTGAATCTCTTCCACTTGGTGGGTGGTCACCACGATGGTGCGGCTTCGATCGAAGTAGTCATTCAGCAGCGAATCGTAGAACTGCTTGCGATACAGGATATCCAGGCCAAGCGTCGGCTCGTCCAGCACCAGCAATTTCGCGTCAATGGCCATGACCAGAGCGAGGTGCAGTTGGGCCACCATGCCCTTCGACAATTCCCTCACTTTGCTGGCGAGCCGGATGGTGGTCTTGGCGAGAAACCCTTCCGCCTTCGCGCGGTCGAATCGCGGATGCACGCCCGCGAAGTAGTCGAGAGCCTGCCAAACGCGCATCCAGCGCGGCAGCACGGCGACATCGGCAATGAAGCACGCATCGCGCATAAGCTGATCGCGCTCAGTCCACGGGTCGCGTCCGAGCACCTTCAGTTCTCCCTGATAGGGGGTGAGTCCGAGAATCGCATTGAGCGCGGTGGTCTTGCCTGCGCCGTTGGGACCGATTAGTCCGAGGATGCGGCCCTCCTCAACACGCAAATTGATGCCGTCCACCGCGATCGTTGTTCCGAACGCCTTCCGGAGACCACGTGCTTCTATGCATGGCATGGCTTTAGTGCTCCTCTTTGCGGGGCTTCGACTCGGCGGTTTTCGACGGTGCGCCATCTGATGACGACCGGCGTTTTGCGGCAGCATCTAGTTCTTCCGGTGTCAGGCCTAGCCGCTGAATGGTTGCGTGGACCCGGGGCCATTCTTCGGCAAGAAACCTCTGCCGTTCGCCCTCTAGCAACAGATTGCGTGCGCCCGTATTGATGAACATGCCGAGGCCTCGCTTGCTCTCTACCAGTCCCTCATCCACTAATTGTTGATAGCCCTTCAGAACCGTGAGCGGATTGACACGATATTCGGCCGCGACATTGCGCACCGACGGCAGCGGATCACCTTCCTTGAGCACGCCGTCGAGTATCATCGCGACGACACGGTCGCGAAGTTGTCGGTAAATCGGCTGACTGTCGTTCCACTCACGGTCCATCAGGTTTTCCTGTTACCCCTTGCTGGAGACACGCCTGCGTTATTTTGCCCGCTGCAAGTCGAAGTGCGCGTGCACCGGCTTGTCCCCCGGCATCATGTAGGTCCAGTCCTCGGTGTGATGGTTGGCGTCGATGATGGTGAACACCGAGTGGTACATGTGTCCGTACTTATTGCTGCCGGAAAGATCGGCAAAGTCGAATTCCAGAGTCTTTCCGTCCGGCGATAGTTTGCCGGTCATGCGCGGCCGGTTCCCCGCGTCGCAGTAATGGACCAGCGTAAGCCGGTCTGCGTCAACGTCAACGTACAACATCGTGACGGGATGGTCGTATTTTGCGGGGTCCAGCGGCGTTCCTGCCTCCTGGAACTCGTGCACGAGGACGTTTCCCCGCGAGGTCACGCGCATCGAGACGTGCAGCGGCTTAATGTCCACGTTCGCTTCTACCGGCATGTCGGTCTTCACGGGGCCTTCCCAATCCCCCGCGAGGGCTTTCATTGCGTCGAAGGAAGTCTGCGCCTCGGACTTCGGCGCGGGAGCCTTGGGCTCAGCCATCTTGTGCGCGTCGGATTGCGCGAAAGCCACGGTGGTGAGCGACATCAGAACAACGGACAACACAAAACGAAGGGATTTCATGTTTCATTCTCCTTAAGAAATTCATTTCTTCCTGATCTTGGGTGGGGGTTATTCGCCGGCTCAGTCACTTGCGATCAATCAGCCTCAAAGAACCCCTCGTCCTCTACTGTTATAGTTAACTATAACACCAGTCCGGATGTCAAGCAGTTTCTTATCTTCATTGCCGCAAGCCACCCTAGGACAAAGCGCTCTCGTGGTCGCTGGCTGAAGCGGGGCAATTCGACTCAATGGGAGTTCTGGCGAAGGACCTAATCCCGGTGCTTCTCATCCCATCTAAACGCGCATTTCGTCGGGATGCGATAGCAGGGCGTTTGTCGGTACTAACCCGACCGGGCGAGCGATACAACTCCTGACCTCCTTGACAGTCTGGGAAATTCAACCCGGTCGAGGACGCAAACCCAAGTACAACCAGGAGAAGTGCGACGCGCTGATTGCCGCGACTTTGGAAACCAAACCCAAAGGCATGACGCACTGGAGCTGCCGGACCATGGCCCAAGCCCAGGGGGTGAGCAAGAACACGGTGAATCGGCTTTGGCAATTACACAATCTCAAACCGCACCTGAGCCACACCTTTAAGTTGTCGCGCGATCCCAAGTTTGTAGAGAAGCTGACCGATGTGGTGGGTTTGTATTTGAACCCGCCGGAGAAGGCGATCGTGTTGTGTGTGGATGAAAAGAGCCAGATTCAAGCCTTGGACCGAACCCAGCCGGGCCTGCCGCTGAAGAAAGGGCGCTGCGGCACGGACTCGCGTTCGCTTTCTCAAGGTGATTGGCACCAAGCAAAGGCGGGCATTCCTTGAGAATGCATATCAACAAACTCAGGCGCACCTGGGTGTCGTGGAAGCGGATTGTAGACGGCAGCGTGCGAAGGGCGGATTCCAGTATCTAACGGCCCGGGGTGCTCTCCTGTCCATGCAGTCCCGATGTAAGTTCCTGCAGGAGGTGGCAGGCACACTTGATGTCCACCTGAAGGATGGCCTCCAATTGGCTACAAATAAACGAACGGCAACGAAAAAGACTCGACCTGCGTTGTACAGCTAGATGCCAAGTTACAGGCTATGATCCGTTGCACTCCGAATCCACAAGCGGCAGCGATTTGTTTGAGACCTTGGTCCGTACTCTTAGCTGCCGACGCGCAGCTTCGGCTCGCATTTGCAAAACATAGTGGGATGGCTTGAATTTCATGGTCACGAGTCCCTGGCCGATTCTTCTCACGCCTGGAGATTCGTTTTTTCGTCAACGCCCTCGCTCGGACGTGAGGACGGCGCGCAGTCGGCGCACCGCGTTGGGGATTTCCTCCACCGTCGAGCCGCCAAACCCCAAGATCAGCCCTTGGCGATGGGTGGCCCCGAGATAGGAAGGAGAGAGTGGCCACAACCACAAGTTCTGGCGTGCGGCTCGTGCGGCTATTACGCGGTCACGGTATCCTTTTGGAAGGGTCACAGTCAGATGCAGACCAGCCTCGGCACCGTGCGTCTTCAGGACGGAATCGAGTTCTTTCCTGATGCAGTTGACAAGGATCTCTCTGCGCTCGCTGTACGCCAGCCGCATTCTCCGAATGTGTCGCGAGAAGTGCCCCTCTTTGATGAAATCCGCAAGCACTGCTTGATATGAGTGAGGCGGGCTCACGTCCATTGCGTGGCGAGCCGCTGCAAAGTGCTCGACGAGGTCGCACGGAATGACGATATAGCCCACCCTCAACGACGGAAACAAGACCTTGCTGAACGTACCGATGTATATCACCCGCGACGAATGGTCGAGGCCTTGTAACGATGCTATTGGTTTGCTGTCATAGCGAAATTCGCTGTCATAATCGTCCTCGACGATCCAAGATCCCGAGCCTTGGGCCCATTCGAGAAGTTGAAGACGACGCGAAGCACTCATAGTCGCTCCAAGCGGATATTGGTGAGATGGCGCTACGTAAGCGGCGCGCGCCTTGCGGCATCGTTCGATGCCAACAGCTACATCCAAGCCGTCGTCATCAACAGGAACAGGTACGAGGCTACATCCCGCGGCAGTGAGGGTATGCCGAGTTAGCCAATATCCGGGTTCCTCAACCCACACCGGGCTTCCGACGTCAAGCAAGACCCTGGCGGAAATATCAAGCGCCTGTTGTGACCCGCTGACGATCATGATCTGCTGCCATTCGCACCGTACCGAGCGTGCCGCTCTGAGATACGCACCAATCACTTCGCGCAACTCTCTGAAACCCATCGGATCGCCGTAGTGAAGCGCGCTTAGATGTAGATTTCTCCAATATCGCGCGACGAGCTTCGACCACACATGAAACGGAAAGAGGTCTACTGATGGTTGACTGACACTGAACGCGCCCTGACCGCTCATCCACGAAGGCCGTTCGTAGGGAATAAGCGAAACGCGGTGCGCGACCGCTCGAGGCATTGGACGCACTCGAGCCGACCCTGCACTTTGCTTTTCGGACGGAGTCATTTGGTCTGGCAGGGAACTCGACACGAACGTTCCCGCACCTACGCGGCTCTTAAAATAGCCTTCGGCCAGAAGTTGAGCATATGCGTCAAGTACCGGGATTCGCGAAATCCCTAGTTCTGAACAAAGTGCTCGAGTTGACGGAATCCGTTCCCCTGCGCGCAGCTTGCGATCGACAATCGCCGCGCGAAACGCTTCGTACACTTGCGAATACAGGGGCTTGGCGCCCTTCCGATCGACATAAATCAGAGGCGAAAAACCGGTGGCCGCCTTCTTCATGGCCTAATCATAATGGTCATAACGATGTCACCTCAAGTGGTTATTGTGCCCGACCACTGTGTGCGCGAAATTAAACGAACTGATAGCAGCAGTCGTCGGTATGTCAGGGTGCTTCGTCATCCTGCGTCAACGTCGTGGATGCGGTTTGTCTCACGACATACGCCTCGAGAATGGGCAGAGAACCGGGGTTCTGAATGCGCATGATGCACTGTGAATTCCAACAATTCACTCACGCTTCCCTGGCGGCTGCGCTTGCGGGTTTCGGGTTACCGAGCGGGATCTTCTGGCTGTATTTCTCTGGATCCATACTGCTGGTCGTCGGCCTGGTAAAGATCCTCAAAGACGAGCTGCCGCAAACACACGGGCTCGACAAGATCATGCCGTTCGGGCGATTGTTTCTGGCGATTCCGCTGGCCGTGTTCGGAACGGAGCATTTTACCAATACGGCGGACGTCGCGAAGAGCGTTCCCCGCTGGTTTCCGGCGCATGCCTTCTGGGTTTATCTCGTGGGAATCGCTCTGATCGCCGCGGCTCTGAGCATAACCGTCCAGATCCGGTCGCCATTGGCGGCAACGCTTCTGGGCGCCATGTTTTTTTCATTCGTACTGTTGATCGACATACCCGGCCTCAAGGCGCACCCCAGCAATCGATTTTTTTGGGCCCTCACGCTGCGGGAGATTGCCTTCAGCGGCGGCGCTTTTGCTTATGCGGGATCTCCTGGGAGGAGCGGGCGCACACGCGGCGTGCCGGGCCTTGTAACCGTCGGACGATTTTTTGTCGCGCTACCCGCAGTGTTTTATGGCGTCGAACATTTTCTGCATCCGGAGTTTGCACCAGGAGTTCCGCTGGCAAAAGTCATCCCGGTGTGGGTTCCCGGACGCGTGCCGTGGGCTTATCTGGCGGGCACGGTGCTTGTCGCGGCCGGGGTAGCCCTCCTCATCAACAAGAAAGCGCGGATGGCAGCAATCTGTTTGGGCCTGATGATTCTGCTTCTCGTGTTGTTTGTTTACCTGCCTATTCTAGTGGTGAGTCCCACCGACCTTGAGTCATTGAACTATTTCTTCGATACCCTGCTGTTCAGCGGAGCTGCTTTGGTGCTGGGGGACGCTCTGCCAAAAGAAGATCATCCGCATGTATGAAAACACTCTATCTCATGTGCCGGATCTTCTCCCTCAAATCGAAGGGATGCTAACAAAGACGTCCAGGATCGCGATCAAGGCCAAAGGCAGGATTCTATTTATTGCTCCCGCAGATGTGGTGACGGTTGTGGCTCAGGGGAATTACGTTTTGCTCCGGCGGACGTCGGGTTCAAACCTTCTTCGCGAATCCCTGTCCACTGTCGCGGAGAAACTCCTGCCGTACGGATTCGTCCGCATTCATCGTTGCGTGATAATCAACTCTTCGTTTGTTGAAGAGATCCAACTTTTGACCACCGGTGAATATGTTCTGCGCATCAAGGGAGGAGAGGAGTTCAATGTTTCTCGCACCTACAAGAAGAACCTGCATTCCATCACTCCACTCTGGTTCGGGACTGATGGCTTCCGGCCCGGCTGAGAACTCCACTTCCTTAGCACCGCCTTCGCTGGCGGACGCCCGCGGCGTTTGCTGCACTTAAGCATTCGCTCCGCAGAACCACGGCTTTTTGGTCGCTACCTGACAGCGTGGAGTGATCGAAGAAGAAATGACCCAGCGACGTCTCATTTATATCGCGGCCTGAAGTCCAGAGAACGGTTTGCCCACCGTTGATAGTCGGATGCGAACAAAGGAGATAAGGACATGAAAAACGCATTTCCACTCTTAGCCTTGGGGACGTTCTTGCTCTTAGTACCCAAAGCAAACCAGCCGTATGCGGAGAGGCCACAGGCACCCGCCGCGCAGCCCGATCGATCTCCAGTCCTCGTCGAGCTGTTCACTTCGGAGGGTTGTTCCACCTGTCCACCAGCAGACGCGTTGCTGAGCAAGCTCGAAACCGACCAGCCCATCGGAGGGGCCGAGATCATCGGACTCGAAGAACATGTGGACTACTGGAATCACGATGGTTGGGTGGATTCATATTCCTCGCCGGAATGGACTATGCGGCAACAAGAGTACGTCGCCAGGTTCAAAGGCGACAGTCCCTTTACTCCGCAGATGATTGTTGATGGTCAACGCCAGTTCGTGGGCAACCGTGAACACGACGCCCAAGACGCTATTCGAGAAGCTGCGCACCGAGCGAAGACGCAAATCTCCATTGCGGCGGAAACTCCCACAAAGAGTGATACCGAGCGCTTTGCAGTGCGAGTTGGGAACATCGCCGGAATTGCGGACCAAGAGCCAGCCGACGTCTGGATGGCGCTCACGGAGGGGGGGCTGGAAACGGCCGTGAAAGCGGGGGAAAATGCGGGCAGGAATTTGCGCCATGCGACGATCCTCCGCTCCTTGCACAAGATTGGAGTCGTGCCAACCAGAAACTCATCCGCATTCGTTGTGAATCAGCAAGTTAAGTTTAAATCGAACTGGAAGAGAGAAAATCTTCGCATCGTAGTTTTCGTGCAGGAACGAAGGAGTTTGCGCATTTTGGGGGCGGCCTCAGCGCAGGTCACTGGGTAGGAACTGGCGACAGCCGACAAGCTGACCGGTACGGCAAACCTGGCGGAAGAGCCTGCAAGCGTCTTTGGACATGCTGCACAATTGTTCAGCAACTGTTCAGCAACTGAGCTAAGCAACCTGGTAAGCTGTCGAAAGCACGCCGCGGAGAGGTGGCAGAGCGGCTGAATGCGGCGGTTTGCTAAATTTACCTACCATGCCCTTGCTCGCTGCTGTTCGCGTGTTTTGTTAGAGTCAGAAGTTCTCATTTGCGCTGGGCTCATCTCATTTGCAGCCTATTGGCCAGCAACTGGCCAGCAGAATTCCGTCTCTTCGAGCTACGTTTTTGGGTCTGGTGACGATTTCCGAGCCTGGTTTCGAGCACTCGTTTCCTTTCTGCGCGTTGAACAACCAACCCCTCGGTTGGGAGCTACTTTGTTCCAGCGACACATCTGGGAGTTGATCGGTTCGGTTAACACTGGCGCGTTTGTCGGGACTAATCCGACGAACGAGCTAATTACTTCCGAGTTGCCCCGTCATCAGCCCACAATCGGCGGGCGCTGGTTGTAAATTAAGGTGGCGTCACAAATTTCTATTGATTCACCACCCCAAGGCGTAACCCATTTCGCGTGGATCGGCTCCGCCGAGACGGAAACCCGTTCTCGGATCGATCATGATGCCATTGACTCTGCCGTCGTCATCTTTCACGATGGTCATTTCATAGCCTTTGGCGCGAAGCGCATTGATCGTGGCGTCGGGAATTCTGTTTTCTATTTTGAATACAGGTTTGAATTCGGTTCCCGTCTCTGCACGTCCTCCGTAAATCATGCGCGGTGCGGTGATGGCGGCCTGCACGTCCATTCCAAAGTCAACGACATTCACAATCACTTGAACAATACGCTGCCAGATGCCATTGCTTCCCGGCGTTCCGATGGTCATAAACGGCTTTCCATCTTTCAGAACGATGAGCGGACTCTGGTTGGAGCGTGACCTTTTTCCTGGTTCCAGCCGCGAAGGATCGTTCGGGTCGAGATGGAGGTGCCGCATTTCATCACTGAAGAGAACGCCCGTGTCGGCTGTGATGACTCCGGAGCCCCAAAGATCTCCCAGCGTCTGCGTGAGAGCCACCATATTGTCTTCCCCGTCAATCACGCTAAGGTGCGTGGTGTGCTTGTCTCCAGGCTGGTCGAAATCGCCCGCCGTCGCGATCGGAATTGTGGAGTCCAAATGAATCAGCTTGCCCCGCTCTGCCGCGTAGGACTTGGAGAGGAGCTTCTCGACAGGAACTCTTACGAAATCCGGATCACCCACATAACGATTCCGATCCGCGATGGCAAGCCGCATCACCTCGCCGATTAGGTGAAGGTACTCCGGTGAGTTGTGACCGAGCGATTTAAGATCATAGGCCTCTAGCATGTTCAATTGCTCGAGAACGGCGATGGCGCTGCTGCTGGGTGGCTGCGTGTAAAACGTGTAGCCGCGATAGGTTGTGCTGATGGGCGTCACCCATTTGGCCTGGTACGCCGCCAAATCCTCTTCGCTCAAGACGCCTTCGTTCGCTTGATAGAACTGCGCGATACGGGCAGCCATCGGACCGCGATAAAAGCTATCCGCTCCATGTTGCGCGATCTCCTTTAGAGTTCGCGCCAGGTCCGGTTGCCGGAAGACCTGCCCGGCCACCGGCCAGCGCCCATCTGGCTGGAAAACTTTCTTGGTAGACGGAAATTGCAGCAACACCTTTTGATATTCGTTCATGTCATCGATCAAGCCCTGCCTGATGACGAAACCGTCTTCTGCGAGCTCGATGGCAGGTTGCAGCACTTTCGCCCAGGGCAGCCTTCCGTACGCTTTGTGCAGAGCTTCGTAACCTTTCAAGCAGGAAGGCACCGGAGCGGACAGAAATCCATGGGAATACTCTTTGCCTCGATAGAGCTCAATTGTGGCGCGCTTAGGCGCCGAGCCATAAAAATTCAAGGCGCGCACTTCGCCGGTCTTACCGACATAGATGGTTGCAAATCCATTTCCACCAATGGAAGACATGCGCGGGTCGAGCACGCCCACGGCAACCGCGGTCGCCACCGCAGCGTCAAAACCGTTGCCACCCTCTTGAAGGATGCGCATGCCTGCCATCGAGGCCAGGGGCTCGTCTGACGTAACTATAGCGTGGCGAGCGGTGATGAGGGGCCGCTCGACGAGTTGCGCTTGACCCACCGGAGCGAACCACACAGTCAAAGCCAGAATTTGCAACAGGCCGAATCGCAAGAGGATTTTCATGTTTATTTCCTGCCTTCGGAAATAGCTGCACCCATCGGAAGGTCCTCGATCGAACAGAGCTATTCTCATTCTTGATTGGAAGTCGTAACGGTTATGCTGTCCGCTTCGGTATAGCGCGGGGAACTATAACACTTCTCGATTTTTGAGCGTATCGCCGGCAAACAGGAAATAATCCGATTGTTTCCGGCTTGCCCGTGACTCGGGAGCAATGCCGGAGATCGAGTGTCTTCAACGGAGAAAAGACCTAGGCTTGATCACTTCCACTCAGCTTGGAGCAACTCTTAACAGGCGTCCGAGACCCATTTCGGTCGGTGGTTCTTTCGAGCCCAGTACAGCATCAGCCAGCATTTCACCCATCACGGGTCCGTGTTTGAAACCATGGCCCGACCCTCCACCGACAATCCAGACGTTGTCCGCTTCCGGATGGCGATCCAAAATGAAATTGTGGTCTGTGGAGTTTTCGTATTGGCAGACTCGGCTCTCAAGCAGGGGAGAGCCTGTCATGGCCGGAAAGCGCATACGCAAATAGGCACGCGCCGCGGATAGTTTTTCCTCCGAAACCATGCGCTCCATTGCGCTCGGATCGATCACAGGCCCGCGCGTGTCATCAGCGATCTTGAACCCGCGCCAATGGTTTCCAGGTACTCCAAAAAACGGATGCTTACCTCCATCAATCCAAGTCGGGAGTTGTTCTTCGGAGAACCGAGTATCGCCGGCAGGAACGCCGAAGAAGAAGACCTCCTGGCGAGTAGGGGTGATACTGGATGTTAAGAACGGAAAGACTCTGCCAAGCCATGGACCAGGAGCGAAAACGTAGGAATCAGCCTTCAGGACCTCGCCCGTATCAACACTGATCCCGTCCATGCGATGAGCCGTGATTCGGCCCGGCGTAGCCTGCGCCTGTCGGTATTGGCCTCCTTCTCCGAGGAACGCGTCCAGAACGGCCTCGCATCCGCGGCGCGCGGCTAGGAAACCAGAATCGGGCTCGAAAACACTCCAGGACACTCCGTCAAAGTTGATTTGCGGCCAGCGCTGAGCGCATTCTGACGCCGAGAGTTTCTCAAAACGAATCCCAGCCTCCTTCAAAACCGGCAGTGCAGCAGTCTCGTAGGAATCATCGGCGCCTGCCATCCGGAGTGCGCCACTCCGAAAGAAAAGTTTCAGATTCCATCGTTGCTGGTACTCCTGCCACAACTGGAGAGCGCGAGCTACCATCTTGACGTAAAGGATGGGTGCAGGACCGTAGGTTGCACGGATTGTCCGAGTCTCGCCGCCTGAACTCGCGCGAGAGTTTCCTGGCCCCCAGGCGTCAATGAGAGTAACGCGGACGCCCCTATGCGCGAGCTGGAGCGCTGACCAACCGCCGAACGCACCCGCGCCGACAACGATCACAGAAGATCCAACAGATGGTAGCGATGGTGAACGGAGCATGCAGGCCGCACCTACTAGCGTCGAGCCTTTCAGAAAACTCCGCCGCGAACTATTTGGGGACATGGTTACTCCGAATGTTGCCGCGCATTCGTACGCGCATTCTAGCTCGTATCCAGCAATCTAGTCGATGGGAGAGAATCCAGAGCTGGAGCATCGATCATGTTCCGACCTGAAAGATCGCAAGGTGGTGGTTGAAGTGATTCTAAAGTTCCGAGAATCGCTCATGAGGAATGCCGCACACGAGCGCCATACCTTTCATATCCTCCAGCGTTTGCTCGAGGCAAAGAACGTTTCCGTAATCAAAGACGACTGCCCGAACCTCACGCTTTTGCGAAAGACCTTGTATGGCGCTACGTTTGGCAGTATCATGCATAAATCGGATAATACACGTATATACGTGCATACCCAAGTGTATTCGTGCAAAATGGACAGAATGAAACCAGAAGCGGAAGCAGGCCAAATCGCCCTAAAGGAAGAGCGCCACCAGTACATCCTGGAGCTGCTTGGCAGTGAGGGCCGAGTCCTCGCCGCGGACCTTAGCAGTCGATACAGGGTCTCTGAAGACACGATTCGTCGAGATCTGCGCGAATTGGCGAGTTCGGGAAAGATCCAACGGGTACACGGCGGCGCCCTGCCTCGCCGTGCCGAGGCCGTTCCTTTCGTGTCTCGCCAACAAATC
>Ga0210410_10004995_pt1 | contig 11606 bp, 10 predicted proteins | sample IncBWC4MmetaG_FD_161058 | JGI IMG/M metagenome (GOLD analysis project Ga0210410, IMG submission 161058) | Forest soil microbial communities from Barre Woods Harvard Forest LTER site, Petersham, Massachusetts, United States - Inc-BW-C-4-M | ecosystem: Environmental > Terrestrial > Soil >... | reverse complement strand
ATACGACAGCAGCCCGCCGCTGGTTGGAAAGAATCGATACGGATAAATCGCCGGCATGCGATACTGTTCAGCCAGTCTGATAATCAACGCGCGGTGGACCTGCACGAAAACGTCAGGCAGCACGAATAGTGCGGTATCCGGCAATTGACCGAGCTCCTTCATCGCGCGCTCGATCCCGGCCGCATCAGTGACGGGCGTGGCGATGCCGCGCACATTGAATTTCGGCGCGGCCGCGTCGAATGTACGAAGGAAGTCCTGATAAAATGACGCCGTATTGGGATTGTAGATCAAGCCGACTTGCTTGGTCTTCGGCGCTATCTCGACGACCAACTCCAGCCACTTGCCGGTCATTGGAGAATCGACGTTCATAAAGCCTGTGATATTGCCGCCGGGATGCGAGAGGTTTTGGACGAACCCGCTTCCGATTGGGTCTGCTACAAGGACGAAGACCATCGGTACGGTGGTCGTTAGTTGGCGCAATGCCTTGACTGCAGGGGTACTGTGAACAAGGATCAAGTCCGGTTTGAGCTCGACGATCTCCCTTGCAAAACGCTGTGCGCGATCGAGGTCGCCGGCGGTCCAACGGTAGTCCAGTTGCAGGTTGCGGCCCTTTGTCCAACCGAGCTCGCGGAAACCCTGTTCCAGGGCCTCTACGCGAGGCCCAGCTTCGGGATCGCTTTCACCAATCCCCATGAGCACGCCAATTCGCGCCGTCCGATCTGACCGCTGCGCGAAAGCTGCCAGCGGCCGACTCGCCGCGACGCCGCCGAGAGCCACGATGAAATCGCGCCGTTTCATGTTGAATGCTCCCAACCGGCTTTGGGCCGAATCAAATCATCCGGAAGGCCGTTGACAGCAAATCCGGTGGAACTTTGTGAGTCTGCTACTGCCCGTTCAGCAGGCTTATCACAAACCGGCCGCCCACGATGAAAAGATAGCAGCCGAAGGCGACCTCCAACATGCGCTTTGACATCGCATGCGCGGTGCGCACGCCGAGGCGGGCAGTGAGAAGGCTGGTCGGCATCACCACGAGGGCGCCGATCAGCGAGACATAGCCGAACGTAAACGGCATCTGCAGCGCGGCGACATCTGGGAACCGCGCCGCCGCCAGCCAGCCGGCATAGACATAACCGAGCGCGCCGGGGATCGAGATCAGCACCGCGAGCGCCGAAGAGGTCGCGACTGCCTGATGGATCGAGCGGCCGTAGAACGTCATCAGGAGGTTGGAGAACAGGCCGCCGCCGACGCCCATCAGGGTCGCGAGGATGCCGACGCAGAAGCCGTAGGCCCGCATCAGCAATCCTTTCGGCATCTCGTCACCGAGCTTCCAGCTGTCGCGCGCCAGCAACAGCCGGACTGCTGCGGACCATGCGACGCAGACGAACACGTATTTGAACAGCCGCTCCGGCGCGAAGCGCGCGGTCACGCTGCCAGCAAGCACGCCAATAATGATCGGCAGCCACCAGACCTTCAGGATCTCCATGTCGACAGCGCCGCGAAGGTACTGGGCACGAAACGCGCTGATCGAGGTCGGGATGATCACGGCGAGCGAGGTGCCGACGCAGAGCGGCATCCGCACCTCCAGCGGCACGCCGGCGAGCCGGAAGCATTCGTAGAACACCGGCACCAGCACCGCGCCGCCGCCGATGCCGAACAGGCCGGCCAGGAATCCCGAGAGCGCGCCGGTTGCGATCAGGAGCAGGCCAAGTTCGACAATCCCCGATTCGCTCAGCCCTGCGATCGCCATTCCGTGTCCCCCAGCCTTGGTTGCCGCGCTGATACGTTCTTGAATCGTGCTTCAGGTATACCAGCGAGCAGCGGCCGTCGACCCGTCAACTTGCGCGTTTGCACGGCTCATTTGAAGTTTTGAACCCAGCCATCGCCAGGGATGAATACTTGGCTCGAAATTGCTGATATTCGCCGTTGCACTGGCTGTTTCGACTTCGTAAATAGAAACGATCTAACGCGATCCCCACGGGCCCCCTGGGTCCGCAAAACCGTCAAAGATGCCGATGACCGCCAGGATCGAACGACCGCTTTCCCCGCATTTGTCGACCTATCGCTGGACGCTGACGATGATGCTCTCCATCGTCCATCGCGGCACCGGCATCGCGCTGTATTTCGGCACGCTGCTGCTCGCCTGGTGGCTCATCGCCGCGGCGTCGGGACCGACCGCCTACGCCCATGTGCAGGCCTTCACGTCGAGCTTCATCGGCCGCCTGATCGTGTTCGGCTACACCTGGGCGCTGCTGCATCATCTGCTCAGCGGCATCCGCCATTTCGTCTGGGACCTCGGCTACGGCTTCAAGGCCAATGAGCGCGAGGCGCTGACCTGGGGCGCGCTGATCGGCGGCATTTCGCTGACGGTGCTGGTCTGGATCACGGCCTATGTGATCGGAGGCGGACGATGAGCGAGTTCCACGGTGCACCCTCCATGCGCACGCCGCTCGGCCGCGTCCGCAATCTCGGCGCTTCGCATTCCGGCACGGGCGATTTCTGGCGCCAACGCCTCACGGCGGTCGCGATGACGCTGCTGATCATTCCGGTGCTTGTCATCGTGATGATGCTGCTCGGCCGCAACCAGGCGGGCGCGGCGCAAATCCTCGGGCAACCGCCGATCGCAATCATCCTCCTGCTCTTCATCATCGCCTCGACCTGGCACATGAAGATCGGCATGCAGGTCGTGATCGAAGACTATTTGCATCACGAGAAGCTGAAGCTTGTCTCCATCATGGCCAACAACTTCTTCTGCTTTGCGGTGGCGCTGGCATCGATCTACGCCATCCTCAAACTGTCATCGGGAGTTTGACCCATGGCAAATGACGGCAACGGCAAGGCCACCAACGGTGGCGGTCCCGCCACCAACGGCAAGGCTTACCCGATCGAGGATCACACCTACGACGTGGTGGTGGTCGGCGCCGGCGGCGCGGGCCTGCGCGCGGTGGTGGGTTGCAGCGAGGCGGGGCTTCGCACCGCCTGCATCACCAAGGTGTTTCCGACCCGCTCACATACGGTCGCCGCCCAAGGCGGCATCTCCGCTGCGCTGGGCAACATGCATCCCGACGACTGGCGCTGGCACATGTACGACACCGTCAAGGGGTCGGACTGGCTCGGCGATCAGGACGCGATCGAATACATGGTGCGCAACGCGCCGGAGGCGGTCTACGAGCTCGAGCATTGGGGCGTGCCGTTCTCGCGCACCGAAGACGGCAGGATCTACCAGCGCCCGTTCGGCGGCATGACGATGGATTACGGCAAGGGCCAGGCGCAGCGCACCTGCGCGGCCGCCGACCGCACCGGCCACGCCATGCTGCACACCATGTACGGCCAGGCGCTGCGGCATTCGGCGGAGTTCTACATCGAGTTCTTCGCCATCGACCTGATCATGGACGACCAGGGCACCTGCCGCGGCGTGATCGCGCTCAAGCTCGACGACGGCACGCTGCATCGCTTCCGCGCCCAGACCACCATTCTCGCCACCGGCGGCTATGGCCGCGCCTACGCCTCCTGCACCTCGGCACACACTTGCACCGGCGACGGCGGCGCCATGGCGCTGCGCGCCGGCCTGCCGCTGGAGGACATGGAGTTCGTCCAGTTCCACCCGACCGGCATCTACGGCTCGGGCTGCCTTGTCACCGAAGGTGCGCGCGGCGAAGGCGGCTATCTCGTCAATTCCGAGGGCGAGCGCTTCATGGAGCGCTACGCGCCGTCAGCCAAGGACCTCGCCTCGCGCGACGTGGTCTCGCGCGCGATGACCATTGAGATCCGCGAGGGCCGCGGCGTCGGCAAGAAGAAGGATCACATCTATCTGCACCTCGATCATCTCGATCCCAAGGTGCTGCACGAGCGGCTGCCGGGCATCTCGGAGTCGGTGCGGATTTTCGCCAATGTCGATGTGACGCGCGAGCCGATCCCGATCGTTCCGACGGTGCATTACAACATGGGCGGCATCCCCACCAATTATCACGGCGAGGTGCTGACCAAGAAGAACGGCGACGACAATGCCACCGTGCCCGGCCTGATGGCGCTCGGCGAGGCGGCCTGCGTCTCCGTGCACGGCGCCAACCGGCTCGGCTCCAACTCACTGATCGACCTCGTGGTGTTCGGCCGCGCCGCGGCCTTGCGCTGCGCGGAAAAGTTGTCGCCGAACGGCAAACAGGCCGAATTGCCGGCGGACTCCGCCGACAAGGCGCTGGGCCGGCTCGACCATTACCGCCATGCTTCCGGCGGCACGCCGACCGCAAAACTGCGCGACAGCATGCAGCACGTGATGACCAACAATTGCGCGGTGTTCCGCACCGGCGAGGTGCTGAGCGAAGGGCAGAACCTGATCCACAAGGTGCACGGCGGCATCGGCGATATCTCGGTGGCCGACCGCTCGCTGGTATGGAACTCCGACCTGGTCGAGACGCTGGAATTCGACAATCTGATCGTGCAGGCGGTGGTGACGATGGATTCGGCCGCCAACCGCGACGAAAGCCGCGGTGCGCATGCGCGCGAGGACTTTCCCAATCGCGACGACAAGAACTGGATGAAGCACACGCTGGTGTGGATCGACGATGGCGGCAAGACCGCGATCGATTACCGCCCGGTGCACGACTACACCATGACCAACGACGTGCAGTATATCCCGCCGAAGGCGCGCGTGTATTAGGGGTTTTCAGATGGCCGAATTCGCACTTCCGAAAAATTCCAGGATCACCGGCGGCAAGACCTGGCCGAAACCTTCAGGCGCGACCGAGACGCGGGAGTTCAGGGTCTATCGCTGGAATCCGGACGACGGCAAGAACCCGAGCGTGGACACCTACTATATCGACGTCAACGATTGCGGCCCGATGGTGCTCGACGGCCTGATCTGGATCAAGAACCACATCGACCCGACGCTGACCTTCCGCCGCTCCTGCCGCGAGGGCGTCTGCGGCTCCTGCGCCATGAACATCGACGGCCAGAACACGCTCGCCTGCACCAAGTCGATGCATGACGTCGCCTCCGGCGGCGCGGTGAAGATCAATCCGCTGCCGCATCAGCCTGTCGTGAAGGACCTGGTGCCCGACCTCACCAATTTCTATGCACAGTACGCCTCGATCGAGCCGTGGCTGAAGACGACCTCGCCGACGCCGCAGAAGGAATGGAAGCAGAGCCACGAGGACCGCGAGAAGCTCGACGGCCTCTATGAATGCATTCTCTGCGCCTGCTGTTCGACTTCCTGCCCGAGCTATTGGTGGAACAGCGAGCGCTTCCTCGGCCCCGCCGCGCTGTTGCAGGCGACGCGCTGGGTCAAGGACTCGCGCGATGAGGCGACCGGCGAGCGGCTCGACAATCTCGAGGATCCGTTCCGGCTCTATCGCTGCCACACCATCATGAACTGCGCCAAGGCCTGCCCGAAGAGCCTCAATCCGTCGGAAGCGATCGCCGAGCTCAAGATGAAGCTGGTCGAACGGCAGATGTAGCGGCTTATCCCTCCCCCTTGTGGGGAGGGTGGCGCGCGAGAGCGAAGCGAACAAGCGCCGGGTTGGGGGTGACACACATTCGATCTCGGTGCATTAACGCCCCCACCCGCCTCGCTCTGGCGCGCAAGTGCGCTGCCGAGCTCGGCACCCTCCCCACGCTTCGCGGGGGAGGGATAAGAGGGATCGAGTGATGCCAGCACAACCCATCATCCTGCATCACTTCGACGAGTCGCCCTTTTCCGAAAAAATCCGCCTGATCTTCGGCATCAAGAAGCTCGCATGGAGCTCGGTCCGCATCAGCCGCATCATGCCGCGTCCCGATCTGATGCCGATGACCGGCGGCTATCGCCGCACCCCCGTGATGCAGGTCGGCGCCGACATCTATTGCGACACCCAATGCATCATGCGCGAGCTGGAGCGACGCTTTCCGCAGCCGAGCCTGTTGCCCGGCGGTTATCAGGGTCTGACCTGGGGCAGCGCGATGTGGACTGACCGCCCGTTCTTCCAGAACACGGTGAACCTCGTGTTCGGCTCGCTCGCCGACAAGGTGCCGGCCGAGTTCATCGCCGACCGCGAGAAGCTGCGCGGCGCCAAATTCGACGTCGCCGGCATGACCGCGGCGATCCCGCAGATGCGCGATCAGTTCCGCGCGCATCTCGCTTGGATCGACGCCCAGCTTTGCGACGAACGGATCTGGCTCGCCGGCGAGGCGCCGAGTCTGCTCGACATCAACGCCTATATGAACGTGTGGTATGCGCGCTCGAACATGCCGAATGCCGACGAACTGCTCGCCGAGTTCGACCACGCCCGCGCCTGGGCCGCGCGCCTCCGCGCCGTCGGCCACGGCAGCCGCACCGAGATGACGACCGCCGAGGCGCTCGAGATTGCAAGCAAGGCCACTCCCGAGACCGAGGAACTGTCGGACCCCAACGACCCCAACGGCCGCAAGCCCGGTGACCATGTCGCGGTCATGCCCGACGACTACGGCAAGATCCGCGTGGCGGGCGAGATCGTGGCGCTGTCGCCGCAGCACATCGCCATTCGCCGTCACGATCCCCAGGCCGGCGACGTTGTCGTGCACTTTCCCCGCGCAGGCTTTCTGGTCCTGCCGGCCTAGCCAGCCGTTGCCGCGAGGGAACCTTCTGATAACGTTCGCGTTATCAGCTCATGTCCGGGGCCGACACCAAAGCGACATCGCGCGACCGCAAGAATCCGGGCAACCCAAAGCCGCACGACGACGAGAAATCGCGCGAGGAGAAGGCGGAAATTGTCGAGGTCGTTGCCGAGGACGGCGACGAGGTCGAACCACCGCCGCCCGAAATCGTCGAACCCGATCCCGAGCTTTCGCCGGAGGAAGCCGAGCAGGTTCGAAAAGAGTATCTGCTGACGCGGTTCTGGATCAGCGCACGCGGCTATTGGGGACGCAGCGGTGACCGGCTCGCCTGGGTATTCTCGATCGGGCTCCTGATCCTGATCGTCGCCAATGTCGGCTTCCAGTACGGCATCAATGTCTGGAATCGCGCGATCTTCGACGCCATCGAGAAGCGCGATTCGATCGCCGTGTTTCATCTGACCGGGATCTTTTTCCCGCTCGCGATCGGGAGCGTCGCACTGGGGGTGGCGCAGGTGTTCGCGCGCATGGGCATCCAGCGCCGTTGGCGCACCTGGCTGACCACGTCCGTGATCTCGCGCTGGCTTGCCAACGGCCGCTATTACCAGCTCAACCTCGTCGGCGGCGACCACAAGAACCCGGAATACCGCATCGCCGAGGATCTGCGGATTGCGACGGACTCGCCGGTCGATTTCATCGCCGGCGTGACTTCGGCTTTTCTCTCGGCCTCGACCTTCATCGTCGTGCTCTGGACCATCGGCGGCGCGCTGACCGTGACGCTCGGCGGATCGACGCTGACCATTCCCGGCTTTCTTGTGATCGCCGCCATCCTCTATGCCGCGATCGCCTCCGGCTCAATCATGGTGATCGGCCGCCGCTTCGTGCAGATCTCCGAGGACAAGAACCAGGCCGAGGCCGAATTCCGCTACACGCTGACGCGCGTGCGCGAGAACGGCGAAAGCATCGCCTTGCTCGGCGGCGAGGAGGAAGAGCGCGACGGCATCGACAAGACCTTTTCCAACGTGCTGCGGCAATGGGCGCGGCTCGCCGGCCAGCACATGCGCACCACGCTGGTCTCGCAGGGATCGAGCCTGATTGCTCCTGTCGTTCCCCTCCTGCTTTGCGCGCCGAAATTCCTCGATGGCAGCATGACGCTCGGACAGGTGATGCAGGCGGCCTCCGCTTTCACCATCGTGCAGAGCGCGTTCGGCTGGCTGGTGGACAACTATCCGCGGCTTGCGGACTGGAACGCGTGCGCGCGCCGCATCGCCTCGCTGATGATGTCGCTGGACGGGCTGGAGCGCGCCGAGCAGGGCAGCGGTTTCGGCCGCATCGAACGCGGCGAGACCGAGGGCGAGGCCATGCTCACACTCAATGATCTCTCGGTGTCGCTCGACGACGGCACCGCCGTGGTCGGCGAAACCGAGGTCGTGGTCGAGCCGGGCGAGCGGTTGCTCGTTGCCGGGGAGTCCGGCTCGGGCAAGAGCACGCTGGTGCGCGCCATCGCGGGCCTCTGGCCGTGGGGCTCGGGCAGCGTCAATTTCCATCCAGACCGACGGCTGTTCATGCTGCCGCAACGGCCTTACGTGCCGTCGGGCACGCTGCGCCGCGCCGTCGCCTATCCCGGCGCGGCCGACGACTGGACTGTGGAAGATATCGACGAAGCCCTGCACAAGGTCGGCCTCGATCATCTCAAGGACAAGATCGAGGACGACGCGCCGTGGGATCAGACCCTGTCCGGCGGCGAGAAACAGCGCCTCGCCTTCGCGCGGCTGTTGCTGCACAACCCCGATATCGTTGTGCTGGACGAAGCGACCTCCGCGCTCGACGAGAAGAGCCAGGACAAGATGATGGATATGGTGACCAAGGAGCTGCCGAAGGCCACCATCGTCAGCGTGGCGCATCGCGCCGAGCTGGAAGCGTTTCATAGCCGCAAGATCACGCTGGAGCGCCGCAAGGGCGGCGCCAGGCTCGTCGGCGATATCGATCTCATCCCGCGCAGGGGCAAGCGGCGTCTGCTCGGGCGCTTCCTGCGCGGCCGTAAGCCGGCACCGGGCAACAGCAAAAAGGCGGCGTAATCGCTTTTGTCCGTCGTTGGAGTCGCGCGCAAAACCGGCTATGGAAGCGCGGCTTTACCTGAGGTTCTGCACGTGACTCCCGACAATGATGCTTCGCCCGCGCCGTTCGGCGCGCTTGCGCCGAATGCGGCGCAGGCCGCGATCATTGCGCTGACGCAGCGCTCGGGGCTGAAGCGCGGCGCGTTCCGCCCGATGATGTCGCGGCTGGTCAATCTGCTGCGCGGTGGTCCCGTCGACATGCACTACCAAGGAGCTGCGTTCCGCCTGCATCATCAGGCCAGCGCGACCGAGCGCGGCGCGCTCTTTAATCCCGATTACAATCGCGAGGAGCTCGATTTCCTGCGCGCGAACGTGCCCGCGGGCGGCACCTTTGTCGATCTCGGCGCCAATGTCGGTACCTATGCGCTGGTGCTGGCGCGCCATGTCGGCGCAGGCGGCAAGGTGATCGCGGTCGAGCCGCATCCCATCATCCATGCGCGGCTCGCGTTCAACCGCAATGCATCCTCGGCCGATCAGGTGACGCTGGTGGCGGCCGCCGTGAGCGCCGCCGACGGCAATCTGTTGATCGAAACCGATGGCGACAATCTCGGCGCCAGCCGCGTCGTCTCCGTTGCGCCCTCCGCGAACGCGATCAGGGTGAACTCGCTGCGGCTGGCGCGCATTCTCGGCGATGCCGGAGTCACATCCGTCGCCGCGCTCAAGATCGACATCGAAGGCTTCGAGGACCGCGCGCTGATCCCGTTCTTCAAGGAGGCGCCGCCATCGCTGTGGCCGCGCGCGGTCGTGATCGAGCATCTGTCGCGCGACGAATGGCAGCAGGACTGCATCGCCGACATGATCACTCGCGGTTATACGGAGGTCGGGCGAACGCGGAGCAACACGCTGCTCAGGCGCGGCTAGCACGCCGCACCCGGGAACATCGCATCGTCAGGCCCGTTATCGGTTCCAGATCGATGGAACGAGACGATGCCGATCGAACCGCCCGAAATTCCGCCGGCAACGCCGGGCACGCCGACCGAGCCACCGCAGGAGGATCCGCCGGGCAATCCGCGCCCCGAAATTCCGCCGCCGGTGCACGAGCCGGGCGAACCGGCGCGGCCGCAGGAGCTGCCCGGCAAGATGCCCGACGAGGTCCCATCGCGCGGGCCGACCAGCCCGGCCACGCCCAACCCCGCGACCGATGGCGCGGGGGACAATCCGAACTGATGGTTTGAAACTAGTGGACCACCAGCCCCTGAATACGCCATGAACAGGGGTGTTTTTGTGTGTTTTCCGACGAGAAATAAATCGGGTTCCGCGTTCCAGCGCCGCCACAATCCAGCCTAACGCTTGTTCGTTGATCGCCTAGCCTTGAATCAAAAGGCCGAGAAACCAAAGCTCATTTTCGGGATCGAGATCACCATGACCAAACTTCGCCTCGTGCTGCTTGCCACAACCGCCCTCACGGCGATGCAATTCGCAAGCGTAGCGGCGCATGCCCAGAGCGCACCCCTAGTCGTCGCGCAGGCGCCGAGCGAAGCCGAGAAGGAGAAGAGGCCGCCGCCAAAGGGCGCGCCGCCGCCTGCCGCTCCCGCACGGCCCGCCGCACCTCCGCCAGCCGCGAGACCCCCAGCTCCGCCGCCCCCTGCTCCTCCGAGGCCGGTCGCACCGCCGCCGCCGCCACCCCCACATGCTGCGCCGCCGCCTCCACCTCCGCATGCTCCTCCGCCGCCACCCGCAGCTGCTCCGAAGCCGCCGGCGCCACCGCCGGCAGCTGCGCCGAGCCGCCCGCCACCGCCGCCTCCGCCTCCCCCGCCTGCGGCACCCGCGCGTCCCATACCGCCGGCTCCGCCGACTGCGGCTCCGACAACGGCGCCACCGGCCGGCACAGCGCCGCGCGAGCGTTTCGAGCGCACGCCTCCCGCAGGCACCCCTCCGGCAGGAGCCCCGCCGCACAGCGGTCCGCCGACCACGCCTCCGCCTGCGGCCGCACCGACGGCGCCGACCGGTCAGCCTCCCGGCCGGACGCCGCCAGGCGCCGCTCCGGCACCAGGCACGCCGCCCGCATCCGGCGGCGCAGCGGCACCGAGCGTCGTGCCGGGAGGCCCGAATGCAGCACCACCGCCCGGCCGCGCCCAGAATGCACCGCCGACGATTGCGCCCGCCTTCCGCCGCGCTCCCACGGTCACCACGCCGCTACCGGTCGTCGCGCCGCCTGCAGCAGCCTTGACGCCGATCGCGCCGGGCGCCGCGCCGCAAGGGCCGCGACGCATGGAGGACTTCCGGGCCGCGCGGCAGGAGCGGCAGGAGGGCGGCCGCACCATCATCACCGAGCCGGGCCGCATCATCGTCCGCGACCCCGGCGGCCAGGAATTCGTGCGCCACGACGAGATGGATCGCTTCCGCTACGGCGCACGCGACATCCGCACCCAGACGGTTGGCGGCGAGACCCGCACGATCGTCGTTCGTCCTGATGGCAGCGAGATCATCACCGCGGTCGGTCCGGATGGACAGCTGATGCGGCGAATCCGGCGCGATCGCGACGGCCGTGAGATCATCATCATCGACAACACCTATCGTGACCCACGTGCCGTCGGCGGCTTCTTCGTCGACCTGGCGCCGCCGGTGGTCCGCATCCCCTACGATCGCTACATCGTCGATTACGACGATGCGCCACCGGAATTGGTCTACGACACCTTGATCGCGCCGCCGGTGGACCGGATCGACCGGCGCTATTCGCTGGACGAAATCCGCTACAGCCCGAATGTGCGCATGTTGATGCCGAGCATCGACGTCAACACCATCAACTTCGAACTCGGCTCGTGGGAGATTCCCCCCGACCAGGCCGCGAAGCTGCAGGCAATCGCCGACGGGCTCAATCGCGCCATCCAGCGCAATCCGCGCGAGGTGTTCCTGATCGAGGGCCACACCGACGCGACCGGCAACGACACCGACAATCTGTCGCTGTCGGACCGCCGCGCGGAGGCG